>Ga0255344_1000513_pt1 | contig 61015 bp, 51 predicted proteins | sample wastewater_treat_5_FD_192414 | JGI IMG/M metagenome (GOLD analysis project Ga0255344, IMG submission 192414) | Wastewater microbial communities from Lulu Island WWTP, Vancouver, Canada - plant18 | ecosystem: Engineered > WWTP > Wastewater > Unclassified | place: Canada: Vancouver, British...
CGCGGGAACCTCCTCTTGAACTTGATTATAAAGAGGGAAAGATAGTAACCATTAGCGCGACCATCCCACCGGAGACTCGTGTGGCATACGATGACACCGATCGCAGCCTTTCATGGCAGACCGGCGATACACTCCTGCTTGCCGGATATGATGGCACGACTTATAAGGGAAGCAAGAAATTTCACTGGACCGGAGGCGATAGTTTTCAGGGAACAGAGGTACCTGGCGCCACAACCTACAAGGCCTACTATCCAGGGAATGTCATTACGCTGGATAATAACGGCAACGTACAACTACCCGTCTACTTTTGGCAACAGACACAGGACGGAAACAATTCGACGGCACATCTCCGCAACAAGTTGCTCCTGTTCGACGAGAATGCAAACCCCATCACTCAGAGATTTAGCTTAGCCCTAAAGAGCAGCATCATCAAATTGGATCTAAGTGGTATCCCGCAACAGGTTGGGGAACTGGACCAAATAATTTATACGTTAGAGACTGCGTCCGGAGTGTTCAAATCGGTGCCGCTTAATGTAGCCGGAGTAACTTTTTCTGCTACTGTAAGTAGTATTACCGCTTTCCTCGCTGTTGATCCTGCAGTAATAAAGATTGCTGCAAACGGCAAGGTAATCATAAGACTGAAAGGCGATAAATTGTACCAGTGGACTCAGAGTGTTGCTCTCGGAAAAGACTATGTCGCAGGACATCGCTACACAGGTGCAGTAAGTAGCGGCTGGGCAGATATAACCACCCCGCTCTACTATGTTGCCGAGTATAATGTGAATGAGGCAGGCACCGGCTTTGTAACTGACCTGATTGCTTGCGAAGTCAGTGGCTATTTCAATTGGAGTAATGCGGTTACTCACTTCAATACCAACAAGATAATTTCCGGTTATCACCTGCCGAGCATAGAAGAGTGGCAAGGTATCGTTCCATTATATGCTAACCAAGTTTATTGCGTTTGCTTCGATTCTGCACCTTCTAATGATAACATTACTGAGAACGTCGTAGTTCAGGGTCAAAGTATTACTATGACCGGTGATTTCAGCCATCCTGGAAACAATGTTTCTTATGCTCTTCGTTACAAAGGTACTGATATGGTTTCTGCCTGGAAATATGAGTATATAAGCGACGGTAATAATACTCATATGAAGATTACCTCTCGAAGGGTATCATCTTACGTAACCATTGACGATATCACCGAAAACAACGGCGCCTTCTGGAATAGCGGCAATGAGAACGACATTGTTCGTTATTTCCCCGCAAGCGGTTACTATGAAGGCAGCTTACGTAAAGATTTAGGCACTAATGGCTATTTCTGGTCGTCAACGAAAAAGGGCACAGACTTTGCGTTTGCCATGACTTTCAGAAGTAGCGACGCCTCCTCTTCTTCCGGTGGCTACTGGAAGACCAAAAGATATACTGTTCGTTTGTTTACCCCGGGAAATTAATTATTTGTTTTTCTGACTTTTGTGGTTTAAGCCTTGGAGTTTTGTACCCCAACCCCCTTGTAATAAGCGCAGAATTATCAAATAATGGTAAAGTTTCCATTAGCATCTTAACCAATCCCACCGGTGATATAGGGGATTCTTGTGATCAATTCTCCATTCTCTCCGTTTTCACGCATTTCGAAAATTTCAATCGTTTCCAGACTAGGGTAATAGGTGTAGGAGCGCCCGTCATTGAGTTCGATAAGAATAATGTGATTGGCAAATCCGTCGTCGGGAGTGTAGCGGTAGGTTGCCGTTTTGATGTCGCTAAGTTTTGCGGGTTTTATGGGGCCTTGCTCATTTTCGCCTGCAATTAAGTCGCATATGAACTCTTCAATATTTCCATCAAAAAAATCCATACATTGATATGCAACATCATAACTTGGCTCAACATATTGTAAACAACGGTCTGCATCGTTACTAATAAGTGCTGCGGCAAATCCCTCCACAAGTCCCTGGTGTGTGCTGTTCCGGGTGGGATAATCGTTCAGTTGTACAAACTGCTCATTTTCCCATTTATAAATCAAGAAATCCTGACGATTGGCAGAGATGTAAACCGAAGTACCGTGGCGAGGAACATAGAAGTCAATCCAATTGTCGTAAGGATTCGTGGCGATGCTATTTCCAACTGAACGGTGCATCTCTTCTACTCCAAAATCGGTTGTGAACTTTATTTCTCCATTGCTGTAAAGATAATAACTGAATCCTCCGACATAGCCGACAGCAATTAGTTTGTTTCCATCTTCCAGGTCCCAATAGCACATTTCCCAAGTGACTTGGTCTTCAAACTCCAATCTGAGGTATCTGTTCTCATTGTCGCATACCGTCACATATTCTTCCAACTCGGCAGGCGTCTCCCAGTCTGTCATGATAAAAGCCTCAGCAGGCATTAAATCGAAGAGTGCTTTTACATCTACTTCCTTTTGTGCATCCGCACATGATGTTGCTCCCGCTGCTGTCATTATGAACAGCGCAAGCATTATGAAGTTTTTAATAGTCTTTTTCATTGTCTTATGGTTTTTAAATGTTTTTTTGTTAGATAGGACAAAAATGTAAATCAACGATACATCGCCAACTCCAAACTGTCCATATATTGTCCCAGCGACATGTTGAACTTCTGATAATCAGCCTTCTCAAACTCCCCTGCCATACACGGCACAGCAACATTTACGGTTTGAAACTGATTGAAAAACGTTATCATAACCGGGGCTTTGATTATTGTCGATATCCCGCGAATTGTCATTGTCCCGGCTTCATCGAGTGTCAAAATATCATCTGCTGAGGAAATGTCGATTACTTCGTTATCTACTAAAACTTCTACATTATCGTAATACCCGTAAGCCATACTTACAGCTTTGCAGATCTTGTCCCATCCGACCGGATAGGTCAGATTAAATGTTGACATAAGCCAACCTCGTTCTTCTCCTACTCCTAATAAAAGCATTACTCTGTTCTCCTATTGTATTTTTTTGCGGTTTTTAAATCTTTCCTGAGCTGCTTCCGTTTCCTCTTTAGAATAGCGCACATGCAGGTTTTCATCGATGATGTAGCAGGCGGTGGGTTCATAGTCTTTTGGGAAATTACTAACGTCGTCGTGTCCTAAGCTCAATTCATGGAGCCAAACGGTAACTACACCGGGTTTTAAGGCACGCCAACGATGGGAATAGTAATTTGTTCCGCCACATTGCTCATCACGGTGTGGGTCAAGACGCTCTATAAAGACGCCTAGATCTTCCACCAGATCGGCAGGTTTGGCATGTGCGAAAATTTCAGTAGGAGTAGCAATGCCCTTGCTGTAATTAAAGCGAATTTCGAATTGTTTCTTGTACCTGTCAATCCACTTATACATCAAATCAACTGCTTGTTCCTCCAATTCCGCAGTTTTCCTGTCTTTGCGTTGATTGATAGAATAATTACGGTAAAAAGTCTTGCCGTTTTTAATAAATGATACCTGAAGGGATTTCATTAAATCACGTACATAAATATGACGTTCTTTGCGCGGTTTACTCATACCGAAAACAATAGTTGCCAACTCATCAAAGTCGCTTTTCTCTATCTCAAAACTTATCGTATTGTTCTCGTCGCGACCTGTTTCAAAAACCAGGGTATAGGTGTCCGCAGTTTTTTTAACCCTAATATCGGTACAGTCATCAAAACGCATACCGGAACGGTGGTATGACACGGATGACAATTCTTTTGTCTGTGCGTTTGTGCATCCGGGAGATGAGAGGAGTGCTAATGTCATAATAATCAGTTTTGTTTTCATTGATATTTTATTGTCTTACCCATTCCTCATTTTCCCACTTTATAGTAACCTTCTTTAAAGCTTCTTCCGGAATTGCATAGTGCTCTCCCATCAACGAATAAACGCTCAACCATAATGTTAACGAAGTTCCTTTTTGTGGCAACTCAAAATAGAGCTTATAATTTCCGGTCTCAAACGCAGCTTTTGCTTGTTCAAGCACCTCAGGTCTAAGCTGCGAAATGTCGACAAGATCTTCCAATTCATAGGTTTGTTCATCGCCTAATTTGTAGTTTACATCTTCTATGAGTTGTCCATTTTCATAAAAGAATATATGAATAGTCGAGCCGAAGTCAGTTTGGTCATTTGTTGCAACCAATTTCCGGCCATCCTTCAAATTCCAATAACACATTTGCCATGCATAGTTGCCGCCGGCCAATTCCAGGTAACCGTTTTCATAATCACATTCACAAATATACTCATCCCGATTTAATTCCCCCAACGACACATATTCTGGGAGTGCTTCCTCAGGAAGCATATCAAATAGGGTTTTAACATTTACTTTTTGTTGTGCGGTGCCACAGAAAGTTGCTCCGGCTATTGTCATAGCAAACAGCGCGAGCATGATAAAGATTTTCTTTGTTGTTTTCATGATTGGTTTTATTTCGTTGTTTTGTTTTATTCCGGATAGAACGTTGGCATTAAACCATATTCCGGATAATGATTCATATCGTATTTATTATTTCTAATTAATATTCTTTAATTATTTTCCATCTGTTATACAAATCATCCATAGAAGATCTTGCATTGGCAGGACTTGTAGAGGGGAGTTGGATAGCTTTATATCCGGTTTGCCGTTCCTGATACTTTTTATAATATCTATAAGCAGTCCCACCGTTGCAGAAAATTTGCTTTATATCCGCTTCTTTAAAAATGGGACTTAAATCCGAGGGAACTGCGTTTTGAATGCTCGCATCACTTGAGCCGATGATATCGCACCGGTATATGACATCGTATAAGGCGAGATGATGCTGTAAAATAAAGGCTCTTCTCTCTTCAATATCCGTACTAAGTCTAACACCAAAAATCCGCTCAAGCAAAGGCCAAAAACGATTTTGTGGATGCCCATAAAAGAAACCGTATTCTCTGGTTTTGACAGAGGGGAAAGAACCCAAAATCAAAATTTTTGAATCGGCTTGAAAAAGAGGCCGAAGCGGGTGAGTAATGGTTTGATGTTTGGTCATTTTTTAAACTTTAATCTCATTTTCAGGTTCATGTACAAGATACAAAAATAAGATTTTTGTGTTAAATTAACTACATGACAATTAAGGAGGGAGCAAGAAAAAATTGTAGAGAGAGAAGGGGTATAAAAGGAGCGTAGCGACCTATCACATAAATAGGCGGCCACGGCCGCCTATTTATGTGATCCGCCTGGGGCTCGAACCCAGGACCCCATCCTTAAAAGGGATGTGCTCTACCTGCTGAGCTAGCGAATCAAGAGGTGCAAAGGTATGGATAAAAGTAATATTTTGCAAAAAAAAGTACTTTTTGCCAAAAAACTCCCTTAAAACGCTATCCCGGGGCACATTAAGCCATATTATTCCACTACCATTGCGAAGCCACCACCTGGTGCCAGATGGATGATCAGGGGAGTGCTTTTGCGAGCAATATAATCAACTACATTGAGAGTGTCAATTGTATAGTCGTGGGCTGAGCGATGAGCGTTGGGTCCATCGCGGAAGAGGGTTATAGTGCCTTTTCCTGCGCTTTTGCCGCCTTTAAGTAGAAAACTCATATCGAGTGTGATCTCCCTCGCTTCCCAGTCGGTAATGCCGCCTATATACCATATTCCACCGCTACGGCGGGCAGTAACTATATATTTGCCCAGCTCTCCCTGAAGCACCCGGGTTTCATCCCACACAGTAGGAATCGAAGTGATAAAATCTGTGGTTTCCTGCTCTTTGGTATAGATGGTAGGGTTGTCGCAAAGCATTACTAGCGGTGAATCGAAGATTATATATTCGGCAACCTGGCGGGCGCGTGTTCCTTGGCTCATAGGATTATTGTAATTTGGAACATAGTCGCGGCGAATGGCATTGCGCATAGCCCCTTGGGTGTAGTCCACCGGACCGGAGAGCATCCTGATATAGGGGAAAGTGACATCGTAAGAGACCATATCCTCTTTGCTCCACTTCATCTGCTCGAGTCCCCAGACTCCCTCGAAATTTATCACATTGGGCCAGGTGCGGTTGAGGCCCGCCGGCTTATACATACCGTGGAAATTGATAATCATCTTGTATTTTGCCGCCACCTCCGCAATGCGGTAATTGAGCTCCACCACATCCTGATCATCCCTATCCATAAAATCTACCTTAAATCCCTTGATACCCATCTCAGAATAGTGCTTGCAAGCCTCTTCGAGCTTTTTATCGAGAGTAAAGGCAACCGCCCAGAGTATAAGATCCACATTGCGCTCCTTACCATAGCTGATGAGCTCCTCGAGATCTATTTCCGGGATTATCTTCATGATATCACCATCCTTGGAGGGAGACCATCCTTCATCCAGTATAACATATTCGATGCCGTTGGCAGAGGCGAAGTCTATATAGTGTTTGTAGGTCGCAGTATTGATGCCCACTTCGAAGTCCACTCCGGTCACTCCCCAATTATTCCACCAATCCCACGCTACCTTGCCGGGTTTGATCCAGGAAATATCCTTTATACTACTCTCGGAGGCAAGCAGCCATACCAGATGATTTTCCGGAAGCTCTATGTCCTTGTCGGAAATTGCAATTATTCTCCAGGGGAAGTGCCTCGGGGCTTTTTTGCTGCTATTGCTGCGGATTATTGCCAGATTGTCGCTATAAGCGGTGGGGCGCTCCTGGCATCTTGTTGGATGTACCTCTATTGCTGAGGGAATGGGGGCAAAGCGACCCCTAAGTGAGTGTTCTCCGCTTTTTTCGAGAAACATTCCGGGATAACTCTCAAGGTCCGATTCGGTGATTACGGCTTTGGCTCCGCCATCGAGGCAGACCAGTAGCGGCGAAAAGGCAATTTTATCATCGTTGAAGCTGCTGAGATGTGTTACTTCGTATCTGTTTTCAAATGATGTCCGGTAGGGGTTGGGATTGCCGGTGCTGTAGGGAATGTAAGCTGTACGTTCTTTACCGAAGTTGAACTCTGCCCGTTCGGCTTTTACCTTGTCATCCTGTTTGAGCTTGTTTCCGTAGAAACGATAGGCCACTCCTTCGTCATAAGCTCTGAAGACGAGTCCGAAGTCCTGACGGAAGGAGATCTCCATCTGGTTGTAGTGCTCTCTGACGCTTGATGCCTTATATACCGGTGAGATGATTGTGCGGTCGGATGTGGTGCGACTGACCTTTCTAAGTCTGCTGCCATCACCCCAGATAAAGGTTTTACTGCCGTCTGCGCTCTCGATTTCCATTGAAATGGTTGAAGGTGCGATGACCTCAATGCCATCATGCATAACCGACCAGGTGATCTCTTTACCGATTGATACAGTAATGACGGTGCGATTGTCGGGGGAATTGAGTGTCAATTTTTTCTCTTTTGCCGCTTCTGCGGAAAATGAAATAAAGAGGGTTGCGATGCATGTCGCAAATGCAATTATTCGTCTCATGTCATTTTATTTCTGATATAAGACAAAAATAACGAAAATAGTCAAGAGAGGCAATACGTCATTCTGAAATCCTTACTCCCTTCTTTTTCCACAAGATCAGGCCTATTATTGACATTATAGTGTAGGCAATATATAGAATCATTGTGGGCCACATTCCCTGTGAAATGTAGAGCCAAATGGAGATGGCATTGCATACAAGCCATACATACCATTGCTCAATGTATTTCTTCGAAAGCCAATAAGTGGCGAGCATGCTTAGCACTGCGGCAGCCGAATCCACCCAGGGGCGGGGATTGTCCGTCAGTCCGAATATGAATCCGAGCGCTGTGAAAGCGACAACGCTGACCCCGATACTTATCAGTGCAATGCGCGGATTGAGTTTGCGTATCTCAATGCCGGTGCCGCTCTGATCTTCCTTCACCTCAGCGCGTGCGCTTCTGCCCCAGCTAATAAATGTGCTGACTGCCATATATATGTAGTAGATTTGCAGTGCCATCATAGCATAAAGTCCGGTGATGAAATATACTATGCCATAGCATATCGATGTAATGAAAAGCATCACCCACATCGAGCGCTTTTGCAGCACTTCCAGTGTTACGTATGTAATGCCCATCGCTGCAGCGAATATTTCGAAATAGAGGTCGAAGTTTTCCATATCCTTTTGAATTGTTGGGCAAAGATATAAAAAGTTGTGATTTTTACTTTATGAAAGGGTGAATTCAAGAAATAATGCTTACATTCGCAATTCGGTTAAAATTGTAGTTATTTATATATATTCAAAATAAAAATTAACATATGGCTCGTGAAATAAAATTCTCTCTGTTGTATAGAGATATGTGGCAATCTTCGGGTAAGTATGTTCCCAGGGTTGACCAGTTGAACCAAATTGCTCCCGTTATCATTGACATGGGATGTTTCGACCGTATAGAGACCAATGGCGGCGCTTTTGAGCAGGTCAACCTCCTTTTCGGTGAAAACCCTAATCGTGCCGTGCGCGAATGGTCTGCCCCCTTCAACAAAGCGGGTATTCAGACCCATATGCTTGAGCGAGGTCTTAACGCCCTCCGAATGAATCCTGTTCCCAATGATGTGCGTGAGCTTATGTACAAAGTGAAGGTAAAACAAGGTACCAACATTGCCCGTTCCTTCTGTGGTCTGAATGATCACCGCAACCTCAAGGGATCCGTTATCGGTGCAAAGAAGGCCGGTATGATTTCGCAGGTGGCTTTGAGTATTACTTACTCACCCGTACATACAGTTGAATATTATATGGGTATAGTTGACAAGGTTGTGGAATATGGTTGTGACGAGATATGTCTGAAGGATATGGCAGGAATCGGCCGTCCCGTATTCCTTGGCCGTCTCGTTGCGGAGATCAAGAAAAAATACCCTAAAATTTTAGTACAATATCACGGTCACTCCGGTCCCGGTTTTTCTGTGGCTTCCATGCTTGAAGTAGCACGTGCCGGTGCAGAGTACATTGATGTTGCAATGGAGCCGCTTTCCTGGGGTAAGATACACCCGGATGTCATCACTATCCAGGCGATGCTTAAGGATGCCGGATTTCTGGTAAAGGAGATAAATATGGATGCCTATATGGAGGCACGCCATCTCACTCAGACATTTATTGACGATTTCCTTGGATACTTCATCGAGCCCACCAATTATCAGAGCTCGTCACTCCTTGTGGGGTGTGGTCTGCCGGGTGGCATGATGGGATCCATGATGGCCGACCTTCAGGGCTTCCTTGGAGCCATAAACATGTCTTTGAAAAATCAGGGCAAGAAAGAGGCTACCCTCGATGAACTCACAGTAGCTCTATTCCAGGAGGTTGAATATGTGTGGCCTCGTTTGGGTTATCCTCCATTGGTTACTCCTTTCAGCCAGTATGTAAAGAATACTGCTTTGATGAACCTCATGCACACCCTCAAGGGTGAGCCCAGGTGGAAGACCATCGATAAGGATACGATGAACATGATTCTGGGCAAGACCGGTACCCTTCCAGGAAAACTTGCGCCTGAAATCGTTGAAATAGTAAAAGAAAAAGGTCTGGAATTCTATACCGGAAATCCTCAGGATGAATTCCCCGATGAACTGCCCATGTTTGAGAAGATGATGGAAGAAGAGGGTTGGGACCGCGGTCAGGATGATGAAGAACTCTTTGAGTTCGCAATGCATGAGAGACAGTACCGCGACTATAAGAGTGGCATAGCCAAAGAGCGTTTTGAGAGAGATCTTGAGTCAGCCAGAGCCAAAGCGGGTGCTCCTATTATCGTTACCCGTCCGGTTGTTGAAATGCCTAAATTCGATGTTGAAAAGATTCTCGAGAAATTTCCTACCGCCGTGCCTGTACAAGCAACAGTCAATGGACAGCTTATCTGGCAGTATGATGTGGCTCAAGCTTCTTCAAACCCCAATATAGGAGATAAAGTGGAGGCAGGTCAGCCCGTATGCTTTGTTCAGACTTTTTATGGTCTCGAGGAGATTAGGGCCAATTTTGACGGCAAGATAGTGATGGTATGTGCCAACCATGGTGATAAGGTTGTCAAGGGCGAGATTCTCGCATTTATAGCCAAGTAGCATTCTCCGGCTTGCCGGATGAGAGATATTGATACGAAGGAAGCCGGCGATCGCCGGCCTCCTGTTTTTACCCTGCTCCTCAACTAGGACTTGAACCTAGGACCCCCTGATTAACAGTCAGGTGCTCTAACCGACTGAGCTATTGAGGAAAGTTTTGGGACTGCAAATGTAGAACATTTTTCTTTGATCACCAAAATAATTACAATCGAAATGGTGTAATAATTTTAAAAAATGAATAATTGATAACGGATTTGGCAGATTTGATTATATTTGCAGCCTGAAACTAAAAATGCCCGGATGGCGGAATTGGTAGACGCGCTAGTTTCAGGGACTAGTGGCCGTAAGGCTGTGCAGGTTCGACCCCTGTTCCGGGCACAAAAAGGGGGGTGACACATAAGTCACTCCCTTTTGTGTGATGCCAGTTGCTGCACTAAATACTCAATACTCCATACTCAGAACTAAATTATCTACCCCTCCTTTTGATGGTTTCCCAGGGGAACCAAAGCAGCGCAGAAGCACTTCGTGGTCACTTTGCTCTGAATTGATATCATTTTTTTAACTTCTTGATTTCTCTATCAAAGTCGCTTTCAAGCAATTCCATTTCTCGTTTGCGATATATTTCAAACTCTTTTTCGGCTTTCTCAATTGCTTGCTTATGGGACACATTGCCCTTTCCAACCAAAATATTTCGTTTGTGAATTATAATTTGATTATCGAGAGCTTCTATCCAATTTTTCATTGTCATAGGGTTCATTTCTAATGCTTGAAATTCGGCAAAATCCAAAAGAAGCCGTATTTTCGTGTACAGCATAGTGTAATTTGTTCTGCACCGTAGCAAAGAATAACTTCGTCATTTCACTGCGAGGATCATAGTCAGTAGCAGTAGCATATATCAGTTACCTGCTGATAGAAATTGCGTTCACTACTGCGGATATCCCTGATACGTTGTAATAACTCACGGAAATAACGATTGCCACCCTGCTTTAGGCGCTCATCATCCATCGCAAAGCCCTTTTGGATATATTCGTGAAGTCGTTGTGTTGCCCAACGGCGAAAACGGGTGGCCACTTGCGACTGAACACGATACCCTAAGGCGATAATCATATCTAAATTGTAATGGGCTATGTTGCGTTTTACCTGTCGCTTCCCCTCTTGGCGAACTAGTAAGAAATCCTTACTGGTTGACTTTGGCAACAATTCCTTGTCTGCATATATGTTGCTAATATGCATTGTAATATTTTCTCGTGTAGTGCAGTATATATCTGCTAACTGATTTTGTGTTAGCCACAAATCCTCATCTGCAAAGCGTACAGATACACGGGTTATTTCGTCATCGTCTTGATAGAGTATTATCTTATTATTTTCGTTCATCACTTTTTTAAAAACTTGACATTTCTTTGGTTTGAAAACACCTACAAAACTAACTGCCTGTAAGTTTTACATTAGAGTATCGCTCTTTCAACGCAAAATAAGAGTTGATCAAATTGACTGCAATAGCTCTTTAAGATAAAGCAAATTTAAGCAAATCTTTCTATAAATATAGGTAAGTGGTCTTGATTTTTATTGTAACCGGCGTAAACATGAAGTTTTTTATATAATTTTGTAATGGGGAAATTACAATACGCTAAAATTATGAGAAATATTTTGTCAAGAACCTTAGCTCTTCTGTTTTCGGTTACAGCAATTGCCTGCGCTGTAAGCTGCGAGCCTGAAGAAAACACAGAGACTCCATCCGGCCTTGAAGCGCTATTTACCTATTTCGAAAAAAACTGGCTTGATTATCCACCATGGGAGATGAAAAAAAGTGGAGAGGGGCTGACCGGAGAAGGCTGTACATTCTACTATTGGTGGGAGCATAGGTTTGAGGCTAAGAGTGCGAGTGAGTTATATGCAATGTGCCAGATCGATAATCGTTTGCTCTCTGCAATGTCAACCCAAAACCTTGTAAGATGCTGCTATGTTTATCCATATAACGGAATTGTAACAGCATATTGTAGTCCAACCCTCTCTTTTCTGGATGGAATTCATTATGTTATGACCATTTTCAACGGATATCGTGAACTTCATAATCGCAAAGATGCTCCGAGAGAAATGTTGCGTCTCTACAAAGAGGTGAAATACAGTGATAGGGGTGACACTTTTGTCGTTATATTGGAGAGTAAAGATTATAGAAAACAGGGAAGTATCGTAGGAGGAATTGCTTCTTTTTCGCTTGTTATGGCATCGGCGGTTGACAACGAATGCTTTACCTCTGCGCAGATCGTTGAACTTAGCAAATCGGTCCTCGATAAAATCGATGAAATTACTCTTGACCAGACAGGGACATACAGTTTCCATACTGCTTTCTATCCTTATCTCCTGGGTGCCGTCATATCATTTCATTATGATAGTGAACTCTCTGCAAATCAGTCTTCTGTCCTTAAGACCTTTATTTACGACTGCGATCGCAGTCCGGTGGAAAGATCAACTATCGACTTGATTTATAGAAGTTTAAGCAGAATTGCAAATAAATGAAGTGAAAAATGATATTTTTTTAAAACCGACTCTCAAAGTCGGTTTTTTTTATTGCTGATTGTTACTAACTTTGCAAGATATGGACATATCACTTTTTTCACGATGGACATATCACTTTTTTCACGCACAATTAAAGAGCTTATCCTTGAGAATGACAGGGTAGGTGTGCCCAGAATAGGCCATTTCCTGGCAGAGTTGATGCCTGCTACTTTCTCCGATTGCAGGACAATGATTAATCCCCCCTACAGACGAATGTCTTTTCGTAAAGATGGAGTTACCGTTGCTGAAAGGGATATTTTTCTCAATAAGATGGAGGAGGTTTCCGGCTTGCCGTCTGCACAGGTAGCCGAAGAGTATGATATGTTTATAAGAGCCTTCATCTCAGATCTGGAGAGTGAAAAATCAGTTGATTTGCCTTCGCTTGGTCGCATGCACGCCACATCCTGTAATGAATATTTTTTCGTTGCAGATGAAGATCTGGACATCTATCCTGATGGCATCGGTTTTGAGCCTGTCTCCGTCAAAGCTCCGGATCCGGACTTTGTGCCGGAAGCTCCGCCGGAACCAGAATCTACACCGGAGTCTGAGTCAGAACCTGCGCCCGAAATTACATCCGAACCTGAATCCGAGTCTATCTCTGAACAGGAATCCGAATCTGCGTCCATATCTGAACAAGAACTTGAATCAGAGCCGACACCTGCAGAGGAGCCTGTAGCAGAATCCGATACGGAAGCTAAACAGGAATCCGCTACTGAAACTCAAGCCGAACCAGAACCCACTCCAGAGCCTCAAACCGAGTCAGAACCCGTTGAGGTTGCCGTAATAGACCCTGAAACGATTGAAGATAACGAGTTTATTGAGGAGCCTGAGGCAGAAAATGAACCTGATCTTGTATTAGCACCCTCCAAAAAACGTGTGGGACTCCGGGTGGTTGTGGCAATTATTGCTCTGGTGATAGTTGTGGCTCTGCTGCTCTATTTCTTCAGAGACTCGGAGTGGCTCTCACCACTGCTCGACAAGCTGCTTTATACCAAAGAGGAACTCAGAATACTCGGTAGATAACCTATTATGATTGATAGAGATACCATAAACAGAATCTTCGACGCAATAAAGATCGAGGAGGTAATAGGCGATTTCGTCTCTCTGAGACGGAAAGGCTCCAACTGGTGGGGTCTCTGTCCGTTTCATCCCGACAGAAACCCCTCAATGGCGGTTTCTTCGGCAAAAAACCTCTTCAAATGCTTCTCCTGCGGTAAAGGAGGCAATGCTCTCTCATTCGTAATGGAGCATGAGCACATGAGTTATCCGGAAGCATTGCGCTATCTGGCTGCAAAGTATAATATCGAGGTGGTGGAAAAGGAACTTACTCCGGAAGAGGTAGCCCGTAACCAGCGCTATGACAATCTTCTTGTGGTAAGTGACTTTGCACAAAAATTCTATCAGAATCTGCTTTGGGACAACGATTTCGGAAGGACTGTAGGGCTCTCTTACTTCAGACAGAGGGGATATAATGATGATACCATCCGGAAATTCGGCCTTGGCTTTGCTTCGCACCATCCTGACACCCTTATTGACGCTGCTCGCAAAGAGGGGTATAAGGAGGAATATCTTGTTGGAGCCACCCTTTGCGTTACCCGTGAAAACGGTCAGGTGAGCGACAGATTTTATGACAGGGTGATGTTTCCCATCCATTCCATAAGCGGTAGGGTGATAGCTTTCGGTGGCCGTACCCTGAAAAAGGATAAGAATGTTCCCAAATATGTAAATAGCGAAAACAGCGAAATATACAAAAAGAGTGATGCCGTATATGGTATCTTCTTTGCCAAATCCGCCATTGCCAAAGAGAAAAAGTGTTATTTGGTGGAGGGATACACCGATGTCATTTCCATGCATCAGGCGGGAATCACAAATGTGGTGGCACCTTGTGGTACTGCGCTGACGTCCGGCCAGATTCGCCTTATAAAGCGTTTTTCTCCTGATGTGACAATTATTTATGATAATGATGAGGCAGGTATCAACGCTTCACTCAAGAATATCAATCTCCTTCTGGAAGAGGGCATGAATGTTCGGGTGCTGCTGCTTCCCGAAGGTGAGGATCCGGACAGTTTTGCAATGGCTCATACGGGAGATGAGATACGGGATTTCATCGCAAATAACGAGGAGGATTGTATTTTCTACAAATGCAGACTTCTGGTGGATAGTGAACCCGATCCGGTTCGTAAATCAAGGGCAATAAGGGATGTGATAGAGACTATTGCCTATGTTTCGGACCCGGTCCTGAGAAATCTTTATGTGGATAATCTCTCAAAAAAGTATGATCAGAAACCGGAGATGCTCTTCAAGGAGATTTCTTCCCTGCGTCGGAAGCGGCGAGAAGAGAAGCAACGTATGGAGCAGCGCAAGGCAGCTGAGGCCTCGTCTGAGCGCCTTAGACCGGTTTATGAACAGCAGCCACCGCCTCCCTCCGAAGAGTATTATGAGCCGGCCGGAGAACTTTTGATTGGAGATGTTTATAGTAGTAATACTCCTATGGATGTTTCCGAGAGGGAGCTCGTATATTACCTGGTCAAGTTCGGTTGTTATCCGATACATTTTGTGGAGGATATGTTATATGGTGCGCAGAAGAGGGAAGGGGTGACGGTTGCAGACTACATTCGTTCTGCGCTCAGTGAGGATGAACTTGAGTTTGAAAATCCTCTGTATCGCTCGATTTATGAGGAGTTTTATTCTTTATATGGTACGCTTGACGGCAGTGTGGATCACGAGGAGCAGCAGAAGCAGATTGTACGCTTTTTATCGGTTCATAAGAATGATGTGCTCCGCGAAACGGTTCTTGGGTTGCTCTTGGAGACTCATCCTCTGACAGTTAAAGAGTATCGCAAGTCTATTGCTCCCGAAGAGACTATACTTGGTGTTACTGTGCCAAAATCTATGATTCTCTATAAATTGCGTATTACCGAACAGGCCTGTCTGGATCTCACCAAGGAGATAGCTACTGCTGAAGCAAATGGTGACCTAGAACGCCAGAATGCTTTGATGATGCAGCTTCAGATGTTCAATCAGGTGAAAAATCGCTTTGCCAGAGAGCTTAACCGCCTCTGATTGCAAATAATTAACTACCTTTGCGGGTCAATTTTAAAAATTTCAATATGATGAATGCCAATTACAAAAGAAATCTCGTAACCTGTGCTTTACCTTATGCCAACGGACCCATTCATATCGGTCACCTTGCGGGTGTTTATGTTCCTGCAGATATATATGTAAGGTACCTCCGAATGCGCGGTAGGGAGACTCTCTTTGTATGCGGTTCCGATGAGCACGGAGTTCCCATCACCATTAAGGCAAGAAAAGAGGGTTGTACCCCCCAGGATATTGTTGACAAATACCACGGCATCATCAAAAACTCTTTTGCCGATTTCGGGATTAAGTTTGACATCTATTCCCGTACCAGTTCCAGGATTCACTACAAAACTGCATCTGAATTTTTTAAGAAACTCTATGATGAGGGCAAGTTTGTGGAGAGGGAGAGCGAGCAGTATTATGATGAGGAGGCCAAATGTTTCCTTGCGGACAGATATATAGTGGGTACCTGCTCCAAATGCGGTGCTGAGGGAGCCTACGGTGACCAGTGTGAGAAGTGTGGAAGCACTCTGAGTCCGGATGAATTGATCGATCCCCATTCGGCCATCAGTGGTGCCAAACCGGTTAAGAAGATGACAAAGCATTGGTATCTTCCGCTGGACGAATATGAGCCCTGGCTCAAGGAGTGGATCCTGGAAGGTCATAAAGAGTGGAAGAGCAATGTTTACGGACAATGCAAATCCTGGTTGGATGGCGGTCTTCAGCCGCGTGCCGTGAGCCGTGACCTCGACTGGGGTGTGCCAGTTCCCGTGGAAGGAGCTGAAGGTAAGGTGCTCTATGTCTGGTTTGATGCCCCTATCGGATATATATCCAATACCATAGAACTTCTTCCCGATGAATGGGAGAAATGGTGGAAAAGTAAGGAAACCAAACTTGTGCATTTTATAGGTAAGGACAACATAGTATTCCATTGCATTGTCTTCCCCTCCATGCTTAAGGCTTATGGAGACGGTTATATACTTCCGGATAACGTTCCTGCCAATGAGTTCCTCAATCTTGAAGGTGAAAAGATATCCACCTCTCAAAACTGGGCTGTATGGCTCCACGAATATCTCGAGGATTTCCCGGGACAGCAGGATGTGCTGCGTTATGCGCTTTGCGCCAATGCTCCGGAGACCAAGGACAATGATTTTACCTGGAAAGAATTTCAGACACGCAATAATAGCGAATTGGTGGCCATTTTCGGCAATTTCGTCAACCGTGCCGTCGTGCTGACACACAACTATTTTAACGGTGAGGTGCCGGCAAATGCAAAACCGGAGCAGATAGATAGGGAAACTCTATCTCAGATTCCGGATATCCGAAAAGCAATCGAGGATAATCTCGAAAATTACAAATTCCGCGAAGCGCTTAAGGAAGCTATGAATCTTGCCCGTTTGGGCAACAAATATCTTGCAGACACTGAGCCCTGGAAGGTGGCCAAGAGTGATCTTGAGCGTACAGCCTCCATTCTCAATGTGTCGCTTCAGATCTGTGCAAATCTGACGATTGCCTTCGCACCTTTCCTTCCTTTCTCGGTAGAGAAGCTCAACCATATTCTCAATGTGGCAGCTCTTGATTCCGCATTGGCGTGGGATGAGCTCGGAAAGGATGGAATTCTTCCCGTAGGTCACAAACTCAATAAGGCCGAGTTGCTATTCGCCAAAATAGAGGATGCTCAGGTTGAGGCTCAGATAGCAAAATTAAATGCAACCAAGGTTGCAAATGAAGCAGCTGCCGCAGAAAAATCTGCTCAGGAAGAGCCCGTGATTGCTCCGGCTAAGGCAGAATGCACTTTTGATGAGTTCCAGGCAATGGATATTCGCACTGCCACTGTCCTCGAAGCCGAAAGAGTGCCCAAAACCGATAAACTTCTCAAACTTACCATCGATACAGGCCTTGACATCCGCACCATTGTATCAGGTATCGCGGAATACTACACTTCCGAAGAGATGATTGGCAAACAAATCTGTATTCTCGCCAACCTTCAGCCACGCAAAATCCGCGGTATCGAATCCAAGGGCATGATCCTCATGGCCAAGCAGGAAGACGGCAAAATGCGTATCGTCTCTCCGGAAGAAAAACTGCTCAATGGCTCTTGCATAAGCTAATTATTAGTATTGAGTATAAAGAAAAAGTCCTGGGCTAATTACTATTAACTCAGGACTTTAAATTTACTTCTAACTCAGAACTCAGAACTCGATACTATAAACGATATTTCTCAGCCTGCGCTGCTATCAACTCTTTGTCTTCAAAATAATTGATGCGCATGGCACGTTTTACATCCGCAAGTGTTTCTGCGGCTGCGGCTCGAGCTATCTCGGAGCCCTTTTTTAGAACATCATAAACATAGGGAATGTTCTGCTCCAGCTCTTTACGGCGCTGTCTTATCGGCTCCAGAACATCATTGAGCACAGCGTTGAGGAATGTCTTGATCATCATATCCCCGAGACCTCCCTTACGGTATTGCTCCTTGACCTCTTCCAGATTGTGAAAATCAAAGCTCACTTTGCGCCCATGGAAACAGTCACCATACTTCTCAAAATGTTCGTCCTTGCAGAATGCATCCAGATAGGTGAACACGGTATTACCCTCTACATGGCCGGGATCCGACACCTGAATATGCAGAGGATCCGTGTACATTCCCCTTACCTTTTCCCATACATCTTCTGCGGAGTCCGCAAGATAGATGCAGTTGCCCAGTGACTTGCTCATTTTGGACTTTCCATCTGTGCCCGGAAGACGCATACAGGCGGAATTATCGGGTAGAAGTGCCTGAGGCTCCACAAGGGTTTCTCCATAAGTTGAGTTGAATTTGCGCACAATTTCGCGTGCTTGCTCGATCATCGGTATCTGGTCTTCACCTACGGGCACAATGTCGGCCTTAAACGCGGTGATATCGGAAGCCTGGCTTATGGGATAGCAGAAAAAACCTACCGGAATCCCCGCCTTGTTATCAGCCTCTTCGGCATTATCGCTATAGCCACGGAAATGTATTTCCTGCTTGACGGTGGGATTGCGCTGAAGACGCTGTACGGTCACCAGGTTCATATAGTAGAATGTCAACTCGGTGAGCTCACTTATCTGTGACTGTATGAAGAGGACTGACTTTTCAGGGTCAAGACCCGCCGACATATAGTCAAGGGCTACTTCTATGATGTTGTCGCGTATTTTGTCGGGATTATCCGCATTGTCCGTAAGGGCCTGCGCATCCGCAATCATTATGAATATCTTATCATATTTGCCGGAGTTCTGAAGCTCCACCCTGCGGCGGAGCGAACCCACATAGTGTCCTATATGGAGACGCCCGGTAGGGCGGTCTCCTGTCAAAATAATCTTTCCCATCAATTGGTCAATTAATCTTTTACTTCTTTGAGTTTCTCTCTGATCTTGCCCTCTATTTCGTCACAGAGTTCGGGATTGTCCTGGAGTAGGCGTTTGACTGCATCACGTCCCTGTGCAAGACGCTGGTCACCATAACTGAACCAAGAACCGCTCTTTTTGATTATATCAAAATCGACGCCGAGGTCAACTATCTCACCTACACGAGAAATACCCTCTCCGAATACGATGTCAAACTCTGCCTTGCGGAAAGGGGGAGCCAATTTGTTTTTGACGATCCTTGCACGTGTGCGGTTACCGGTAGCCTCTTCACCATCTTTGATTTGTGTGATTTTGCGGACATCAACACGGACTGAAGCGTAAAATTTAAGTGCATTTCCACCTGTGGTAGTCTCCGGATTGCCGAACATAATTCCTATCTTTTCGCGAAGCTGATTGATGAAAATACAGCAGGTGTTGGTCTTGGAAATGTTGGCTGTGAGTTTGCGGAGTGCCTGACTCATCAGGCGGGCCTGGAGGCCTACCTTATTGTCGCCCATATCGCCTTCAATCTCAGCCTTGGGGGTGAGAGCGGCGACGGAGTCTATGACCACTATGTCGATGGCACCGGAGCGGATGAGGTTGTCGGCAATTTCGAGTGCCTGCTCCCCATTGTCGGGCTGTGATATCAAAAGCGTGTCGATATCTACACCGAGGTTGATTGCATAAGTACGGTCAAATGCATGCTCGGCATCAATGATGGCTGCTATTCCGCCGGCTTTCTGAGCCTCTGCAATCGCGTGGATGGCCAGAGTTGTCTTTCCGCTGGCCTCAGGACCATAAATCTCTATAACCCTGCCGCGGGGGTACCCCCCGATGCCGAGGGCGTTGTCCAGAGCAATGGAGCCGGTAGGAATAATAGAAACTTCGAAACTCGGCTGATCTCCCATCTTCATGATCGTCCCCTTTCCGAAATCCTTCTCAATCTTGTCAATAGTCGCCTGGAGGGCTTTGAGCTTCTCCAGATTCTTCCCTGCAGTTGTCTGTCCGGGTTCTTCTTTTCCTTTTGCCATAATCTGATTTTTTTGAATGTTAGTAAATAGCTGCAATAAATCTGCTTATTCCTGCCACAAATATACTCCATTTTTATGTGAAAACACTCATTTTGTATTAAATTTGCAAGGTGAAAACGAAATTTGCGAAAGATGAAGCCTAAGTTGCTGGGAATGTCGTTATTACAGCTTCAAGAGGTCGCAGCAGACCTCTCGTTGCCGAGATTTGCGGCCAGACAGATAGCTGACTGGCTGTACGCAAAAGGCATCAGAGAAATATCCGGCATGACAAATCTTTCCAATCCGGCCCGTAAGGCTCTCGAAGAGCGCTATCAGATAGGTCATACGACTTACACTGAAAAATTTCTCTCTTCGGACGGTACTAAAAAATATATTTTTCCCACCTCAATTGCAGGTAGATACATCGAAACGGTGATGATACCGGAATATGACAATGATCATGGTAGGGAAATTGGAAGAGCCACCATTTGCGTCTCTTCGCAGGTTGGCTGCAGGATGAACTGCACTTTCTGTATGACCGGCCGGTCAGGTTATCATGGCCGGCTCGCTGCAGCTGAGATTATTTCACAGTTTATGAATATAGATGAGGCGCAGGAACTCACCAATGCAGTCTTTATGGGTATGGGTGAGCCGCTGGACAACTGGGATGAAGTATCGAAAGTTCTTCAGATACTCACCTCCGATTGGGGCTTCGGCTGGAGTCCAAAGCGTATTACCTTATCTACGGTAGGAGTTTTGCCAAATCTTAAGTATTTTTTGGATGATTTCAAATGCCATCTGGCGTTGAGTTTGCATACTCCTTTTGACGAAGAACGTGCTGCACTGATGCCGGTACAAAAGGCCTTTAAGTTGGAGGATATACTTTCGCTTATTCGCCGTTATGATTTTTCCGGCCAACGCAGGGTGAGTTTTGAGTATATAATGTTTTCCGGAGTCAACGATACAAAACGCCACGCAGATGCCTTGATAAGAATGCTTTCGGGGCTGGAGTGCCGCATCAATCTAATCAGATTCCACTCCATCCCCGGTTTAGCGTTGCAAACCTCGCCACGCGTGCGGATAGATGATTTTAAGGCGCGCCTCAACAACGCCGGCATAATAACTACTCTGCGTACTTCACGTGGTGAAGATATAATGGCAGCCTGTGGACTTCTCGCAGGACAAGAAAGATGAAATGCGTATGAAACGGTTGATATTTATATCGTTTTTGCTTTTTACAATATGCATTAGCGCTTTCGGCCAGAGACCAAAAGTAGGGGTAGTGCTATGTGGAGGCGGGGCAAAGGGAGCGGCCCATGTGGGAGTTCTCAAGGTGCTGGAAGAGTACGATATTCCTATCGATTATATTGCGGGTACCAGCATGGGAGCCATTGTGGGAGGTCTTTATGCCATAGGTTATTCTGCCGACGAACTGGATTCTCTCGTGATGGTGCAGGATTGGGATTTCGTTATGAGCGATAAGGTTCCCCGTAAGCAGGTCTCCTTCGAGGCCAAAAAGTACGATGATCGCTTCTTACTCAAAATTCCATTTTCTTTCAGAAGGGATAGAGGTGATAGTACCGACAAAAGGCGGTCGTCGCGAGATCGCGATATGGTCGGACCACCACCCTTACGTGGGCAGCAGGAGACATCATTCCTATCCAATATTCCGATGTATTATGTTAGTGGCCAGAATGTTTACAATCTATTTACAAAATATTCCGTAGGCTATCAGGATTCCATAGATTTTGACAATATGCCGATCCCCTTCGCTTGTGTTGCGGTGGATTTGGTCAGCAAAAAGGAGGTTGTATTCAGAAGCGGGTATTTCGTGGATGCAATAAGAGCATCTATGGCTATTCCCGGATTCTTTGCCCCGGTTAGGATGAACGATATGGTGCTGGTGGATGGTGGAATGCTCAACAATTATCCGGTTGATGTGGCCAAAGAGATGGGGGCGGATATCATAATAGGCGTCAAGCTTGGTTTTGATGATAACCGTTCCTCAGATATAGACAATATAGGAGATATTGTAAACGAACTTCTCGCTCTTTATATGGAGGAAAAGACGGATGATGCAATAGATATGACTGACATTGTCATAGCTCCAAGTGTAAAAGATTTCTCCACGATGAGTTTTGATATACCTAGTCTCCGTACCTTGATTGATAATGGCGAAAAGGCTGCCAGGGAGAAAAGTCAGGAACTTATACGTCTCAAGGCACATCTTGATGAAATGGAACGAAAGGAGCAGAAAACCCTCATAGGTCCTACTGTGCTTAGGAAAACTTATCCCAAAGCGGTCCATATTGACCAGGACTCGATAGTCATTGGCAAGGTCTCTTTCACCGGTCTTTCGCAAAGGGATGCCGAATGGCTTTTGAAAAAAAGCAAATTTCAGCCCGGAGCGGTAGTTACAGGCAGCGATATTGATGAAGAGATCTCCAAGTATTACAATACGGGATCATTTTCATCGGTGACTTACCTGCTTAAAGGTACTGAAAGTCCCTATCATCTGGAAATAAATTTTGTAAAGGGACTTGCCTCGCTACTTGGCATTGGATTTAGATTCGACTCAGAGGAAGTAGCCACCGTCATGCTCAACGTGAGTGCAAATAATCTGGCCTTGTATGGCTCCAAGGCATCTATAACGGCCAAACTGGCTTACAATGCAATGTTTGTGGCGGATTACTCCTATGCATTCCGGGCCAATTTGCAGTTCAACACTTCCTACACTTTCAGGACATCCGACCTCAATATATTCAACAAAGGGTTGAGGTCTAACAATATTTCGTTCTACAATCATATTGCAGACCTCAATTTCTCAACAAGGAGGTTCGTCAGTGCTCAGACTACACTTGGGATGAAGTTCCACTCCTTCAATTTCAGATCTGTACTCTCCTCGTCGGATGTACCGTCGATTTATGACCCGGACATAGGTCGTTCCAATTTTATCAGTGCCTATGCCAAATTCAAACTTGACAGGATGGACAGGGAACATTTCCCAACCAGTGGATTTGTTCTGAATTCAGGTTTTGCTCACTATTTCAATTGGCTTAAGCCGGACGAATATCCCTTCTCCGTAGCCAACCTGCATTTTTCTTCTGTCGTTCCCCTTTTCAGCGAGTTGGTACTGATTCCAACGATATACAATCGTACGCTTATCGGTGGCAATATTCCGGTTGCCTTCATGAATTTGATGGGAGGTTATGAGGAGGGTAGATATATGGAGCAACAGATTCCATTCATGGGATTTAATTATACCTATGCCTTCAAAAATATTCTTACCGTAGCCTCTCTGGATGCACGGTTGCGTCTTGGCCGCACGCACTACATTTTCGCCTCCGGCAGTTATGCATTGGATAGTGAAGGCATCACTGATATGTTTGCAGGGCCCGGCATTTTAGGAGTACGTCTGGGATATTCTCACGACTCCCCGATTGGTCCGATTTCGTTCAATTTGCACTGGTCCAATTATACCGGCAGGTTAGGAGTCTATTTGAGCCTGGGTTATTCATTCTGATCGATTATGGAGAGAGATGTGATTTTGAATAGAATGAGGCGGCTCTGTAATCGTGGAGAGCGTTGTCGCAGCGATATACTGCGCAAAGTGGTTGCTTTAGGAACTCCCGAGCCTGAATCTGTCGTGGAGCAGCTTGTAAGCGAAGGTTATATCGATGATGCAAGATATGCAAGGGCTTTTGCAAGAGATAAAAGTTCGCTTCAGGGTTGGGGAAAAGTAAAAATAAGAGTAGATTTGCAGCGTAAAGGTATTGAAGAGTCGGCCATTACGGCTGCGCTTTCCGAGATTGATTCCGAGGCAGCGGAAAAAAAACTTCAAAAGCTTGCCCTGGCAAAACTAAGACAACTGCGGAATGAAAGCGATACCAATGTACATAAAGCCAAATTCCTGCGCTACCTTATGGGCCGTGGCTACACTTATGATGAAATAGTGGAGATATATGATGACAACAGAACAGATTAAAGAATATAAACAGCGTGTAATGGCGTTGGGGAGGTCTCTTTGACATCGCAGCAAAGCGTGAAGAGCTCTCGGCAAAGCAATTGAAAACCACCGCTCCCGATTTCTGGGACGATCCAACATCCGCTGAATTATTTCTAAAGGAGGTTTCCGGTCTCCGTTTTTGGGTGGACAGTTATAATAGAATAGAGTCGCAGGTGGACGATCTTGAGATCCTTCTCGAGTTTGGTGAAGATGCCACGGAAGATGTTGATGCTGCGGCCAATTCGTTGCAGAATGCAATAGAAGCGCTTGAACTGCGTAATATGCTCAGCGAAGAGGGCGATAATCTGGGAGCACTTCTGAAGATCAATTCCGGTGCCGGTGGTACTGAAAGCAACGATTGGTCGTCAATGCTGATGCGAATGTATATCCGCTGGGGTGAACGTAACGGCTATAAAGTCCACGTTTCAGAGCTTTTGGAAGGTGATGAGGCGGGCATTAAGTCGGTAACCATTGAGTTTGAAGGTGACTATGCATTCGGTTATCTAAAGAGCGAGATAGGAGTTCACCGTCTTGTAAGGATATCTCCTTTCAATGCTCAAGGCAAACGCCAGACCACATTCTCCTCCGTATTTGTTTATCCATTGGTCGATGAAACAATAGAGATCGAGATCAATCCATCCGACCTGGAGTGGGATACTTACCGCTCTTCAGGAGCCGGCGGGCAAAATGTGAATAAAGTCGAGACCGGAGTCAGGGTAAAACATATTCCCACAGGGATTGTCGTGGAGAATACCGAGACCCGTTCACAGATTGACAATAGACAGAACGCTCTGCGTATTCTGAAATCCCATCTTTACGATCTGGAGCTCAAAAAACGCCGGGAAAAGCAGGCCGAACTTGAGGGACAGAAAAAGAAAATTGAATGGGGATCGCAAATTCGCAGTTATGTCCTTCATCCCTACAAGATGGTCAAGGATCTTCGCACCAATTTCGAGACATCCGATGTACAGGGAGTCTTGGATGGTGATCTTAACGCATTTATGAAAGAATTTTTAATGAACTATTAACTATGAGAAAAAAAATCGTAGCAGGCAACTGGAAGATGAACACCACAGTTGCAGAAGGAAAATCTCTTGCACAGGAGATTGTTGCCGCTCTGGGTAGCGTGCCCTCAGATGTGCAACTTGTACTCGCACCCCCTTTCACCCATCTGGTGACAGTCGCAAAAGTTATCAAAGGAACTACCATAGCACTCGCAGCGCAAAACTGCGCAGACCAGCCCAAAGGTGCCTATACGGGCGAAGTGGCAGTCTCAATGCTTAAAGATGCAGGTTGTACTTATACCATCCTCGGTCACTCCGAGAGAAGGGAATATTATGGAGAAACCTCTGAAAAACTGGTAAAAAAGATCCGTCTCGCGCTTGAGGCAGGCATAAGCCCTATTTTTTGCGTAGGAGAGAAACTTGAGGAGCGCAATGCCGGTAAACATTTCGAGGTTGTCGGAGCGCAAATTGAAGAGGTGCTGTTTCAGTTTAATGCTGAGGCAATGAAAAACATCGTAATTGCCTATGAACCCGTATGGGCCATCGGTACAGGCGTGACCGCGACTTCCGAGCAGGCTCAGGAGATCCATTCATTTATACGCAAATTCCTTGTAAACCGCTTCGGAAACGAGGTTGCAGAGGGGACATCCATTCTTTACGGGGGCAGTTGCAAACCCTCAAATGCCCGTGAACTCTTTGCTTGTAAGGATATTGATGGAGGACTCATCGGAGGAGCTGCACTCAAGGCAGAGGACTTTATAGGTATCGCCACCAGCTATTGATTATGGACTATATCGTAGTCCATATTGAGGTAAGACCCTTCACCGAAGAGAGGGCTGAGATAGTACTGGCGGAGATTGAAGAACTTGGATTTGAGAGTTTCTCAATCGAAGAGCCCTATCTAAATGCCTACATACCCAAGGAGGAGTTTTCAGAGAGCGCTCTTAAGGCTATCCTAAGTGCCTATGTGACCGGTGAATTCAAGGTTTCATACACCACGGAGCTCATTATGGAACAAAACTGGAACGCACTCTGGGAGTCCAATTTCGAACCCATTGTGATAGATGGACTTTGTACAGTCAGAGCTTCGCACCACAAAAATCTGCCTCCAACAAAATATACCATCACTATAGATCCGAAGATGTCTTTTGGCACAGGCCACCACCAGACCACTCATCTTATGATGGAGGGACTGCTGGAGTCAGGTGATGCTGTAAAGGGTCTCCAGGTGTTGGATATGGGTTGCGGTACCGGTATTCTGGCCATTCTTGCAGCAAAAATGGGGGCAAAAGCCCCGGTTCATGCGATTGATATCGACCACATCTGCTTTTATTCTGCAAAGGAGAATGCCTACGAAAATGGAGTAGGGGAGATGATACATGTGCTTTGCGGGGATTCATCGCTGCCTCAGGCTTCGAAATACGATCTGATTTTAGCCAATATCAACCGCAATATCCTTCTTGAGGATATGAAAACCTATGCCAGGTCCTTGCGTCCCGGCGGAGAACTCTTTATCAGCGGTTTTTATACCGAAGATGTGCCGATGCTCTTGGAAGAGGCATCAAAATATTCACTTGAAATGGTTTCGAGTCGGGAACGTGATCGATGGAGCATGGTAAGACTACGCTCTCCTATTCGTAAAAATAATTGACTCCGCCGGACACTCCATTGGTTGTTACCGTCTTTGCCAGAAATCCTATGGTGTAATTGAAGTTGTTGTAAAAGATGTTGTGGAAATGGTCGGAGCCTGTAACCGACCCTTTGAGATAGAGTTCGTATGTCGTATTGGGAATGATCTCAGGAGCGGATATGAGACAACTTATAGTTGGCTGGTATCTTCTGGTAGCTTTGTATACCGCTATGAAATTGCCGGAAAGTTGCTTTACCGCTACCACTGAAGGTTCGTAGAGCGTAGTGTTGTAAATCACAGATTGTTGAGTGGATCCTGACTCATCAGGAATACTGCTTTTTCCGCCCATTGCTACCAAACGTCCCCCTTTCATAAGTATTGAAGAATTGGTGTTCAGGGCCTTGCCTGCTCCATCAGTGCCCAGTGCAAGTATTAATCCTCCGGAGAAGGTCATATCGTCGTCGCTGTGCATTGCATAACCGGCCAGACTGTAACAGTAAACAAAGCCGCCGCTGATATCCAGAGTGGAAGCAGTACCCATGGATGTATTGAGTGAGGTCAAATCTACTTTGCCACTGCTGATAGAGAGAGGCCCTTTGGAGTAGATGGCCATGTTATAGGTGGATTCGGTGTGAATGGCTATAGATGCGTTACTGGTGCTGAATCTGCCATCACATTTCAATATCGCAGCTCCTGCTTCAGTGCTGATGGCGCTTATCGAGCCGCCAGTGATGGTAATGTCGCCTTCGCTGAATATCCCGGAACCTTTGGCGGTTATATGTGAGATACTACCTCCGGTAATGTCAATATCGTCTTCGACATATATACAGGCCGGTGTTTGAGAGCCTAGGGTGTAGGTACAGAGGATAGTATTATTGATTAAGGTTTTACCTGAAGCGAATATGCTATGTGATGCATCTCCGTAGGTGTCTGTGATAATGGTGTCCCTGTTGGATATGGCAAGGTTTCCGGCTGCTTTGATGGCGGGAGATTGCTCTGCGAGTGTAGAGAATCTGTGAATGCCGCCTGTGATGGTTATGGATCCTTTATCTTTATCTGCTGCGGTGAGTCCGCTTCGTGTTGAAAGTGATTTAATACGTCCCCCGGCAATCTTTATATCTCCGGAAGTGCAATTTATGGAGTGTTCTGCAGCCTCTTTTATGAGGATGGATGCCTGATCGATTGATATGGAGCCACCGCAACGGATGGCATCTGCTTTTTTACCTCTGAGTTGCAAGGAACCTTTACCTACGATGTCGAGGGGACCTTCGCAGTTGAGAGTGGCTTTTGCAGTGCTCGTACCGGTAGTACCATCAACCAGACGATTGGAGGTATTGTCCTCAATTCTCATATAGCAACCCTCCTCAGTGAGAATGGAAAGAGCCGGCCCATTTGGATTTGTTATGCCAATGCCGTTGAGGATAAGTTTGATACGATTTTTACCGTGGATTTCCACGGAACCGTTATCCGTTATTCCCTGCAGGTAATAGGAATAACTGCCTTCGCTTCCGGGTTTGATGACGATGTGCCCCTTATTGTTGGTGATGTCGAGAGTTTTGACAGGATCATGTATCTCAGCATTTCCATCCTTGAATGTGATGACAATAGCATCCGAGGGTATGGTTGTCTGACTGTTTGGTACAAGGGTGGGATCTGTGGAATCTACTGTAGGAGGGGTAATGCTGATGGTGAGTTTCTCCTTTTCTCCCTCGTCAGGCTCGGGCTCGGGTTCCACTATTTCTTCATTGTCTTCATTACCGGGCGTAATATCGCAGGAAACTGCAGTAAGAGTAAGGTAGAGGCTAACCGCTAAAATAGCCGTTATTATGGTTTTTAATTTCTTTATAAGCATGACTCAAATCTATTTCTTCATAATTAAAGTACAAACCTAATCTTTTCTCTACAAAAATAATACAAACGTAACCTTTTTTTGCCGAAATATAAAAAGTTGACTACTTTTGCAAGCCTTACACAAGACTCTAATTTGCGGGCGTGTTGTAACTGGTAGCCAAGCTAGACTTAGGATCTAGTGCCGAAAGGCGTGGGGGTTCGAGTCCCTTCGCCCGCACAAAAATCCCCTCTCAATCGTTTGATTTTGAGGGGATTTTTTTTTGACTTATGTCGCTGCGTTGGGTTCTGCCACAACCCTGTTGTGAATCTACAGGTCGATTATACTGATCGCTTTGACAATGTTAAAATGTATTAATAGGCACCGTCATGTGGAGTTATGCCGGAATAACGTATGTCAATTCTCTTTTTGTCGGTCAGGACTATGTGTATGTCAACCGAATTCTCCCTTTCAAGAAATTCATAATTGTAATAAAAGTATCCTCCAAATGAATATTCGTTAATGGTCACCGAGGAAACAAGTTCATTACCTCCTTCATAAATTCCATTATTCAAAGGGATCGTCAAGTCTCCGATAGAAGGCAAGTTATAGAGGACAATAGTGTGAATGTATTCTCTTGAAATGAGACAGCCGCCTGTGCGCCAATTGATGCCCAGATACCCGGTAATGACAACCTTTAGCGTTACTGCGGGATCCAGCCAATAAGGGCTTTCAGAGTAGTAGTCCTCATACATACAAAAACGATGAAATCCATAATACATGGAGTTGCCGATGAAAGCGGACTTTGTCTCTGCATGCAAGTATCCATTTATGAATACTCCGTTCTTATCCGATGTCCGCAATGTTTCACATCCGCTAAAAGAAAGGGAGATGGCAAGAGCCATCAACAATGCGATAAAACGTTTCCCCATAAAGTATTCCTCTTAATCTTGTACAAATTTACTAATTAGTGCAAATCGTACAAAACATTTTTTGAGTTCCGAGGTATTATTGGATATTATGCCGTTGCTTTGGATTTGACTACAACTTTGTTGTAAATCAACAGCCCTATTATGCTGACCACTCCGATAATGGACAAGAGTGCCCATAACTGACCGGGACGGCCCATTTCATCCACGAATTTTACATAGAGTGCAGAACCGAGGAAAGAACCGATAGAGCTGCCTATAACTCCATAGAGGAAGGAATAACCCATATAAAGGGCTTTCTTGTCGGGAGGGGATATCATACCTATGTAGGAGAGGAACTTGGGGTGGGTGGTCATTTCACCGATGGTGAAGACCATAATTCCGATAATGAATACCCAAGGCTTTGAAGAGATACTCAAAATAAGCATGCCCAGCGTACCAAGTGAGAGACCGGTAATCATGGTAGGAAGAGGGCGCGTCCTGGCTACAATCTTCGAGACGAAAAGCTGAAGGCAAATGATGACACCTGCATTGACTACAGTCACATGCTCCGTATCGAATACCCACGATGGATTGTCAACAAAAAGCCCCAGAAACGAGTTCACCGCATTATTGACAGGGGTCATATCCATATGGTCCCTGAGATACCACAACACCGTACCATACATTTGGAAATAGAGGATCCAAAATCCCGAATAAAGCAGAATAAAGATAATGAACTTAAAGTCTTTGAGTACGGTGAGGATGCCGAGAAGCGTCTCTCCAACGCTTTTTTGCGGGGTTCCCGGGTCGTTGAGGGAGATGGGTTCTTTATAGAAAAAGGTGTTGATAAGCAAGAGAATTAGCCCCACACCCGCAGCCATATAGAAAATATATTCGTACCCCAAGGCTTTGAGATTGGGAATCAGAAAGAGAGGGAAGAGGAATGCGCCCAGGTTGATGGACCAGTAGAATATACCGAAACCAAGGGTAGAGTTGGTCTCATCCGTTGACTTGGCTATTGTGCCGCTGATAACCGGCTTGAAAAATCCCGCACCTATCGCCATAAGGATCAGCGAGGCGAAGACAAGACCATAATTGGTGAACACACCTGTCAGCGCATAACCTACCGTAATGCACGCAAAGGCAAAAAAGAGAATTTTTCGGTAGCCGTAACGGTCTGCGATTCCACCTGCAATAATCGGAAGAAAGTAGAGGAGAGGCTGGATAGTTCCCATTATAGTACCTGCCTGCATCCTCGAAAAACCGAGTCCGCCATCCATTGCACCTGCAACCAGATAGACCGATAAAACCGACAATACGCCATAATAGGCCCCTCTTTCGAAGAACTCCATTACAATTGCCACCCAAAAGTTTCTTTGAAATTTGCTTCTCATAATGAATCTTAGAGATAAATCCCGGAGCCTTTCACGGGACTCGAACCCGCGACCTGCTCATTACGAATGAGCCGCTCTAACCAACTGAGCTAAAAAGGCCTTATTGTGGCTGCAAAAATACAAATTTTTTAAAGAAAAAGCCTTTTAGGTGAACAACTTCACGTTATTTTACTTACCTTTGCCCGCAACACCGCTGAAAAGTGCTCATTTGAGATGAACAGAATTTTTACAAACAACTATTACTACTACTATTACCGCCGTTCCACCGACCGGGGATAGTACCCTTTTGTATTCAATTTTTGTTTCATGTCCCGGTCCTTTTGGAGCGGGTTTTTTTTTGGAAAAAAATCAAACAACAATAAACAACACAAAAAACACACAATTATGGCAAACATTAAATTTTTCTCAGGCGAGGAGATTCCTCTGGAACTCCACAAAGTAAGAATTGTACAAAAGCTCCATCTGGTGCCTATTGAGCGCCGTCGTGATGCTATTAAAGAGGCGGGTTACAACACCTTCAAACTTACTACAAAGGATGTCTTCCTGGATATGCTTACCGACAGCGGCACCAATGCTATGAGCGACAACCAGCTGGCAGCGATGATGAGGGCGGATGACGCTTATGCCGGTTCAGAGTCATTTGAGCGTCTCCACAGGGGCGTAAAGGAAGTTCTTGGCAAGAAATACCTCCTTCCGGCCCACCAGGGTCGTGCCTGTGAGAATATCATAGCCAAGGCATTCATCAAACCCGGTCAGATAGTACTTACCAACTACCATTTCACCACTACCCTTGCACATATAACGGAAGTGGGCGGTCGGGTAATCGAACTTCTTCACGATGAAGCACTCGAACTTGAATCCTCCAATCCCTTCAAAGGTAACATCGATATTGATAAACTGGTGGCTGCAATTGAGGAGAACGGAGCCGAGAACATCGCGTTCATCCGTATGGAGGCTTCGACCAACCTGATCGGCGGACAACCCTTCTCCATCAGGAACATGATGGATGTGCGCAAGGTGGCAGATCAATACAACATAATGCTCGTTCTTGACGCCAGTCTTTTGGGCGAAAACGCATATCTGGTAAAGCAGCGCGAAGAGAAATGGAAAGAGAATACGATGGCTGACATCGTAAAGATGATGACGGGACTTGCCGACCTCGTATATTTCTCTGCAAGAAAACTTACCTCATCGAGGGGAGGAGGCATCTGTACCAATGTGAGGGAACTTTATATGACGATGGAACCGCTCATTCCCCTCTTCGAGGGGTTCCTCACCTATGGTGGAATGTCCATCAGAGAGATTGAGGCGATGGCGGTAGGTATCTATGAGACTATTGACGAGACGATGATCAAACAGAGTGTCAGTTTCATAAAATACTTCGTGGACAATGCCGTGAAGGCAGGAATTCCTATGGTGACCCCTGCAGGTGTGCTTGGAGCGCACGTAAATGCGGGTAAATTCTGTGAACACATTCCCCAACATGAATATCCTGCGGGGGCACTTGCAGCTGCATTCTATATAGTGTCCGGAGTCAGGGGTATGGAGCGTGGTACGGCTTCTAGCGTAAGGGATGAAAAGGGCAACGAAATTCCTGCGGATGTAGAGTTGCTGCGCCTCGCATTCCCCCGCAGGGTATTTACCCTTTCACAGACAATGTATGCCCTTGACCGATTAACCTGGCTCTATGAGAACAGGCACCTTATAGGTGGCTTGAGATTTACCTATGAGCCTCCTGTGCTGAGATTCTTTATGGGAGAATTGGAACCTCTCACCGACTGGCCTTCAAGACTTGTGGAGAAGTTCAGGAAGGATTTCGGTGATAGTCTGTAATGGAAGGTGTCGCTATTTTGCGGCTTATTTGAGCCGTACTACTCTGATACCGTTATTGCTTTTAATGCCGCTGATATACTCTGTCAGCGGTTTTTTGTTGATTATCACCTCCTTTTCTACCGAAGAGGCATGGATAAAGGTCAATTGGCCTCCCTGCCAATAGGCGTAGCCTACATGAGCGATGTCGAGTCCCTTGGTAGAGCTATTGAAGCAGATAATATCGCCGTCATTGATAAGATGCTCCCAGGCGGCGATTTCCTTCTTGGGGATGTAGTAATATTCGAAACCGCTGAGGTATTCCTCTGCAGTGCGGATCTTCTCCACAAGAGAGGGATTTTCCCTGAGTTGGCGGTATGAATCGGTATGGGTACTCATAAAGGAGAACTCTTGAGGCCAGATAATACCTCCTATCTCCGCGGTAATCTCTTCCATAATACCTCTCTCGGTAGCCTGCCTGATCCATTCCGAAGTGTAGTGGATGCGCGAAGAGTAGTCTTCCACAATACCGTTGCGGTAACGGAGTTTCAAGAGATTGTCGCAGTAGGAGTCGAAGTCGGGATTTTCCTCCTTGAGGGTGAGTGAGAATGCCAAACACATTTCAACAAAAAGGATGCAGTCGGTCTTGTCCATATAGACGGTGAGCATCTCGGGGTCCTGTTCGAGAGTTCCGGCGACATAGGGAGTGCCGAGTTTATGAAGTGCAGTCATGATTACCAGCTGATCCAATGGTTGCGCCTTGTGAGGCAACATCCGCTCCAGGAGTCTCTCGTAGGTGGCTTTATCTTTGGGAGTGAATCGTACCTGCGGTTGACTGCAGGATGTCGTAAGGGTGCAAAGAAGCACCAGAAGTGAAAGTATGTATCTCATAACGGTTGAATTGTCAAAAAAGGTGAGACATAAGCCGGATTCTGTGCCCTATATTAAATGGCTCCTATCATTTATCTAACGCGACCTACCCCCCGGCAGCGGGCGAGCAACCCTTAATTGTCGGTATATTTGGTCTTGCAGCCTTCCGGTGCGTACCCCGCCGGTGTCGCCATCGACGGTTGTGAGCTCTTACCTCACATTTTCACCCTTACCCTTGCGGGCGGTTGTTTTCTGTTACGCGCTCCACAAACTTTCATCTGTCTGTGCTTTCCACAGGGAAGTGCTCTGTGCTGTCCGGACTTTCCTCTCCCGAAAGAGCGATAGGAAGTCTCACCTGCAGTACAAAGATAGGAATATATTTTAGAAAAGGTCTTTAAGGAATCGAATAGTGAATCAATTGATTTTCTCTTCTTATCTCGTAAGTAAATCTTTATTTCTATCTTTGCGGAGATGAAATGGATAGTTAGGATATTGCTGGCGTCAGTTGCCTCTTTGTCGCTCTGTGTTGCTACGCAGAGCGGGCATGCCGTTGTCGGGCAACTCCTTTTTCCTGATGATATTTCAATTTTTGCCGAGAATACCGGCAAATTACCTCTGCCTGAGGTGGATCGCAGATGTGATTTGATGTTGCCGGTAAGTGCTGCCGGTGTCCCCAGTATACATTTTCAGCAGGTAGCAGGCTCCGCAAACAATTCCCCCGGCCATAAAAGACAGATAGATTCCTTTAAGCGCTATACTACACTTCTTTACGGCAGAATCTGTCCATGTGGCTTTATCAGGGAGAACAATATCTCATTTCTGGCCTTGTCATCACTTATGGATTCGGTAGCAAGGCGTATTTCAATTCGTATTCTGATAATTTAGTGGTAGCTGAGTCATTGCCTAAAGGGCAATTTAGGGAATGACCTCATTTGCAGTCTTCCCCTCTATCATATTTATCCAACCAAAAAAAGAATACTAAAATGGACAATTTATTTGTAAAAACCAGATCTACAAGAGACATAATCATATCTGCAGTTCTCATTATCGGAGGAGTCACAATGGTAGCACTCCCTACACCGGCATCGGTCAATATAGCAGGCCTATTTCTGGCCTGTTCGGGTATTGTGCTGTTCGCGGTACTGAAAACCGCCTGGAAAAACACCGAAACCCGTGAAAAATTCCATTCAAAAACCCTTTATTTCCCAAGAGAGATGGAGGTCAAGTTGAAAGAAGCCATGAGTGGCTCTCTCAAAAATATATCCGCTGATACCACAAGTCAGTCTTCAGCACTAAAACTGGACATTCTTTATAATAAAAGGACAGGCAAAGCATTTTGCCAGCTTTCAGAATATATCCCTTACCAGTATCACCCTTTCACCGGAATGGTCTCCAAGCCGGTGGATGAAGTGCTGCATCTTGTCTGAATGACATTTAGATGGATTATTTAATTCTGATAATATCTTTGGTTGCAATAGTCTTCGGAGCCGATCGTTTTGTGGATGGCTCCGTAGGCATTGCACGCCGTCTAAAAGTCTCTGACTTCGTAATCGGAGCGGTTGTAGTGGGATTCGGCACTTCATTTCCTGAATTGCTTGTAAGTTTCAAGGGAGCCATTTCCGGTAATGCTGATGTGGCCTTAGGCAATGTAGTCGGCTCAAATATATTCAACGTGCTTGGTATTCTCGGAGTGACTGCAATGTTTTTTCCGATAGCGACAAGCAGAGAAAATATTCGAAGGGATGCTCCATTTTGTTTCGCTGTCAGTCTATTGCTGGTTTTTCTCGCCTTTGATTTTTTCACAAAAGGTGAAACTCTAATTTCCAGAATAGATGGTGCAGTACTTCTTGCAATTTTTGCATTATTTCTCTGGATAACGCTTAGAAAGGGGAGTCAGGACACATCAGTCGATACTCAGGTTCAACCTTCTAATGGCAAACCCCTGTGGCATAGTGTTACAGTCGCCATTTTGGGACTAAGTGTTCTAATATTGGGATGTCATTTCTTTGTGGAGAAGGCCGTGGTTGTAGCGCGTAATTTAGGGGTAAGTGATGCCTATATCTCAATCACTCTCATAGCTTGTGGCACTTCTCTTCCTGAACTGGCGGCATCCATTGTTGCGGCTTTCAAAAAGAACACCCAGATGGCTCTTGGTAATGTTATAGGCTCCAATATTTTTAATATTACCCTTATACTGGGCGCCAGTTCTCTTATCAGACCGCTCCACAGTCCGGATATAGTGCTTACGGATTATCTTGTGATGACAGGCGCGGCATTCCTGTTGATGATTTTCGCCACCACAAAAGTGCGGATTTCACGTTTTGAAGGATTGCTGATGGTTCTCGCTTTTGTTGCCTACAATATCTGGCTTGTAAGTATTCAGGGTTGATTTTTACTCTGATTTGTCTTAAGGTTTCATTACTGCCTGCCAGCATGCTTTGCGGAGAGTGCCTTTTGCATCGTCCCCATCATACTGCCAATACATTATGCCTTTCATACCATTTCTGTGAAGCCATTCCCCTTTAAGAGCAATGCTTTTCGCATTGTCGTAACCGCAATAGAAACTGTTGTTGGATTTGAGTGTTACATAGGGGACACTTGCATTAACATCGAAATTATCAATCTTGTAAACATTGGGATCGAGAGAGAGGATTCTGTCGTAATTGATGGCTGTGGGTGCGGTGCTGAATGAGCGGCGGCCGTAGAACGGTATGCCAAGTACCAGTTTGGAGGGTTTGACACCGGCATCAAGGTAGGCGGCGAGAGCTCTTTCGCAATCGACATAGGCCCTTGGAGAGTTGATTGCAGAGTGGTGGTTGGGTGCGGCATCCATATCATAGGTCATGACATTTACAAAGTCCACATAGGGGTCCACGGCAGCGATGTCGATATATCGCCAGCCTGTGCTTATTGCAACCTTGTCTTTAACATATCCGGCATATGAAAGGATATATTTGTCACCCAGAGTTTCACGAAGCTGTTTCATCAGCAAAACGTGATTTTCAGTATCAATGCTGGGGTCGCAGGCGTGTCCGCTCCAGGAAAGGCCCGGAAATTCCCAGTCGATATCAATACCGTCGATGCCCCATTTTTCCAGAAAAGCCTTGCAATCTTCTGCGAACTTCTTTCTTCCCGCTTCAGTACTTGCCATTGCAGAAAAACCGCCGCCCTGTTTGTTGTCGGAGTTGGAGACGGTATGGGAAAAAGAGAGAGAGATTTTTAGGTCGGGATTGACCTTTTTAAGTTCCACTATCGTTTCGAAACGAGACTGGCTCCCCTGGAGTTTAAATCCGTTGTAAACACCATCCACTACATAAAGTTCCGCGAAAGCGTAGTTTAGGTGTGTCATAATGTTGGGTTCGGGTATTTTTACTCCCCAATATGTGACATAAGCGCAAACATTGCGTCCCTCAATTTTTGCATATGGTACAAATGGAGCCTCCGGCTCACCATTATTAGGGGTGTCAGGTTCGTCGGGATCGATAGGGTCTTTGTGACAGGATGCTACTGCAAAAGCACAAGCCAGGGCTATGATGAGTGTCAGTAATTTCTTAAGTTTCATCTTCAATAATATTATTTTAAATATCTCTTTTCGCAATCGCGTTTGAGTGCAGGTGTGATGTCTTTGCAAAGGGTGTGGCACTGCATGGAGAGGGTATACATCCTTCCTACGCAGAAATTGACTTGTTTGCAGGCACTGCAATGGTTTTTATCTTCGCGAAGCTTGTTTACGAAATCGGTATCCCTGATAAGGGCGCGTGCAATTTGCACCATTTCAAATCCGGCATCCATGATTTCATCAATGCCGCGTCTGGAAATTGCACCTCCGACATAGACCAGCGGGAGGTCGAGTACCTCGCGGAACTTTTTGGAGTCCTCCAGAAAATAATTTTCTTTGAATGGAACTGTGGGAGCTATAAAACGGCCGACCATGCGTACTCCAAGCTTGAGCCACCATTGCCTGAGGGGCATATAGTGGGCGATAGCCTTGACGGGAAATGGACCGCCCATCACATACATCGGCATCCTGCTCACAAATCCGCCGCTTAGTACGAGAGCGTGAGCACCGAGCTCTTGAAGCCTTTGTGCGACGCGGATGCATTCATCAATTTCCATTCCGCCCTTGAAACCATCGCGAGTATTGATCTTGACAAATACCGCCACTTTATCGGCTGCAGCTGCCATTACCTCCCTCATAACCCGCTCCATAAAGCGCATCCTATTCTCAAGTGAGCCCCCATATTCATCCTTCCGATGATTGGTATAAGGCGAAAGGAACTGCGATATCAAATAGCCGTGTCCCGCATGAATCTCCACAGCGTCAAATCCCGCTTTTATGGCCAAATGCACAGCTTTGCCGAAATCTGCCACTATCTCATCAATTTCATATACCTTCATCCCATGGACAAAGGTGGGGGAGTAGAGGTTGAATCCGCTGCTGGCACTCTTGGGACGACATTTGCAGAGAGCCCTATGCGACATATTGCCACAGTGACCGAGCTGAATTGAAGCCAATGCGCCCTCTTTGTGGATTGCATCCGTCAGGGCTTTGAGCTCCGGCACTATCTCTTCTCTCATCCAGAGCTGTCGTTCGAAAGAGAGTCCGCTTTGTGATACCGAAGCGTAGGCTATAGTGGTCATGCCTACGCCTCCGCGTGCCACTGCGGTGTGGTAGTCAAATAGTTCTTGCGAAGGCCGATGGCCGGGACACATCCCTTCAAAGGCGGCCGAGCGGATGGTACGGTTGCGAAGTTCTATCGGACCGATTTTGTAGGGTGTAAAGAGTGTATCACTCATCTTCAGGTAATTCTGTTGAGATTTCTTTTGCTTTGATGATTTCACTATAGCCGGGGATAACGAGCCCCGTGGCCTGATGGAGTTTGTCGTAATCGGTGTTCACCGAGATAACTTTGTTGTCAGGGGTGATGGCGAAATAGACATCATCCAATATCTGTGCTTTTCTCCTAATTATTTTCCTCACTATTCTCCCTACTTTTCTCCCCGCTAAAACCTCAGCTTTGACGCGGTAGTCGTAGTATGCTATCATATAGAGTGAGTCGCCCATTCTCTGCTTCACTATTTGGAGTGTGTCGAGGATTTCATAGTCCCTATGTATCTCGTCGTACTTAATGGCAGCATTTTTTTTAAGTCCTCTTCGGTAGTAGTCGTCGTGAAATTTTTTGTTCTGTTCAATTCGCATTTCAAACACGCTGATTCTGCGATTAAATTCCGTTAGGAATATGGTGGAGTCCATCTTTTCAACTTCAATTATGGAACATTTGGCAGGTCTGGAGAGTGATTCGACGAGTCCCTTTTCGATGGCTTTTTCGAGTGAGGTTTGTGGTTTCTCCTGCCTGCTACAGGAACAGACAATAACAGATGTCGCTAAAATGATAATGCCGATTCGTTTCATATTAGTGTCATTTTATATTGATTAATTTAATAGATAAAGGGAAATAAACGTTTGCGCTTGAGTTTGGTAAATTCTTCTCCAAACTCTTCCGTATATTTGTTATAGAGGGAATTGGCCCTCGGTATCAAGTTGGCGCAGGTCCAGAGTAGGAATACGACTCCGGGGAGCGACCAGGTAAGGATAGCAAATCCCGTCCATTCGAGTATCTCACCATAATAGTTGGCAGATGATACATATTTGAACATGCCTCCCATCGGGATATAGTGGGCATTGTCGCCGGGCTTGCGTAAGTGGCGTATTATGTAGTCGGAGTGGAGATTAATTACCATTCCGATGATGAAAATTATCGTACCGATAATGAATTGAGGGGTCGTGAGCCACTCCACCGTATACATTTCCTTCGGAGAGAGGTGGTAGAGCCAATAGCCCTGCATATAGGCGTTAGTGAAATTAAAAGTCATACCCAGGGCGATGATAGTCAATGGCATCTTATTTTTGCCCCTTATCAGTAGAGGGAATATGAATGTTCGCTGGAGGTAGTGTGTCAGAAAGAGCAGCGTAATGATAATTATGGTGGGTTCTCCAATTCGGTCGCTGTCGAGATAGAGAGCCAACATAGTGACGAAAATAGGTGCTTCCATCAATATCCATCCGATCTTATTGGGAATGGAAGGTCCCCATTTGGGAGTTCTCAGAAAACCGTATCCGGCTCCAAAGAAAAAGAGTGCAATGAAAACTACAACGGCCAGCGCAGTCATCGTAATCAGGGTTATGTTGTAGATACTCATATATTACTTAAATGAAATCAGAGACTGAAAAATATTGTGCCCATCGCTACGCCCCTCGACATAAAACGAATTTTCTGCCACGGGTGCCTTATAAATCTCCACGAGATTGTCAAAAGTACATTCGCTATTGTAGTTTATCTGAATCTCGTCCAGAGGATGCTCTTTTAGAAAGTCCATCGCGAAAGCATCTATGATCCAATCTGCATATCTGGCATTGTTTGCGTGGTAATTATAATCGATATCGGAGATGCGAACGCGCTTTGTATAAACAAGCTGCAGGTTGTCAGGTGCGGCAAGTTTGCCGCAACTTTTGGCAATCGCATCTCTATCCATATAGTGCATTCCCTTCTCTCCGAGAATGTCAGAAGTCCTTTTGAGACGGCGGCTCTCCATATTCATAATGAGCCAGGAACTGGTGGAAACGGCGATGCTTTCGCCCTCCTCGGTCAGCAGTTCGTAGTCGCGCAGGGCCATAAGCCCTTCTTCGCGTTTATGCCAGGTCTCCATTTTAACAAATTCTCTCCAACGCGGCGGGCGCAGGTATTTTACTTTCACCCTTGAGAGGACCCAGACATTGTTCTCCTTTATCAGGTCGTCATAGCCGAATCCCATTCTGGTGGCGCTCACGCCTGCAATTTCCTGGGCTACGCTCAGAAATGAAGAGAGTTTGAAGATCTTGAATGGGTCTGTCTCGAAACTTTTGATATAAAAGTGTTCGGTATAGAGGTTCTTGCGACTTTCTATGTCCATATCTTACCGGTACTTTATTTGATAATTAGACTGCTAATGTACGAAAAAATATCTACTTTTGTGTACGTAATGAAAAAACCTCTGTTGCATATCGTACTTTTTGTTCTCTGTGCATTGCTTACTGCCTGTGAGGGTAGTGCTCAGAATGCGAAGCATTACACTTTGAAAGTTGAGGAGAGTCTGCCTCACGATGTCGGTGCATATACACAGGGGCTCTTTTTTTACGAAGGAGAGCTTTATGAGTCTTGCGGGCAGTATGGTGAATCCTCATTCCGTAAAATGGAACTTGCCACCGGAAAAGTGCTCAAAAGGATCAATTTCGACAGGAAATACTTTCTTGAGGGTTCCTGTGCGCTCAAAGGTCGTATCTATATTCTCACCTGGCAGGAAAATGTATGCTTTGTGTACGATGTAAAAACGATGGAACTTATCGGATCGGTACGTTATATGGGTGAGGGCTGGGGTCTGACCACTGACGGTAAATACTTGATAATGAGTGATGGCACTTCCTCGCTGACTTTTCGCAACCCCGATAATTTCAAGGTTGAGAAACAGCTTACAGTTACACTTGACGGAAAGCCTTTGCGCTTCATAAACGAACTGGAGTACATCAACGGAGAGATTTGGGCCAATGTTTATGGCAGCGATGCAATAGTTACCATCAATCCTTCCAGTGGGGTAGTAACGGGCATGATCGACTGTCGCAATCTTCTGCATCGTACTTTGCGCAAACCATCTACAGATGTGCTCAACGGTATTGCGTATAATGATGAAGATGGCACTATTTGGCTAACCGGAAAATATTGGCCGAAAATCTTCCGCGTAACGCTCGTGGAGGACGAAAAATAGAAAGTTTCCCCTTTTGGGGTCTTTGACATAGATTTATTAACAATCGGGGGTGCTCCCCTTGCGGGGGCTGAGAACACACCCACTAAACCTGATCCGGATAATACCGGCGTAGGGAGGATTTTTATGAAAAAAACATTGATTCCAGCAGCATTTTTGCTGCTTTGTGCGCTCTCTTACGCACAGCAATTGGCACAGAACGTCGTGCCGGATTCAGACGAATCACACAAGCATTACACTATCGACAGTACCATCGTGACCGCCTCAAGGGCACAATCCGGAACACCTGTCACATCCACCGAGATTAAGAGGGAGCAACTCTCGAAAGCGGGCACCATGACCTCACTGCCTATGCTTCTCTCGCTGCAGCCCTCCGTGGTGGCCACTAATGAAGGGGGCACCGGCCTGGGCTACTCAAAGATGAGGGTCAGGGGCAGCGATGCTACCCGCATCAACGTCAACATCAACGGTATCACGCTCAATGACGCCGAATCGCAGGTGGTTTTTTGGGTAAATATTCCGGGTATAGCCGGATTTCTTGAATCTGCACAACTGCAGAGGGGCGCAGGTACTTCGGTCAACGGAGCGGGTGCCTTCGGTGCAACTCTCAATATGAGCACCCTTGGGGCCACGGAGAAACCCTATGCCACAATTTCACTCTCCGGAGGCTCGTGGCTCACCGGCAGTGCCACTGTCGGCGCCGGTACGGGACGTGGTAAGAGCGGTCTCTCGCTCGATATGTACTACTCATACAATACTACTGAGGGCTATATACGAAATGCCTTTGCGCGAGTTCACTCCGCTTATGCGACTTTGGGGTGGCTACGTGGTTCCAACTCCCTAAGGCTCAACTGGATTCTTGGCAAACAGCGTAGCGGTATAACCTGGGAGGGCATTCCGGCTGATATGCTGGAGAGAGATCGCAGGTATAATCCTGCAGGAAAGTATACCGATGATTCGGGGAATTTGTGCTATTACGACAACGAGACCGACAACTATTTACAGAACCATCTGCAAGGTATTTGGGTGCATCAATTTTCTCCGCACCTCTCTATGAGTGCCACTCTCAATTATACCCGTGGAGCAGGTTATTATGAGAATTACAAGGCGGGGAAGAAATTTTCCGATTACGGATTGCAGGAGCAGAGAGTAGGTGGGGTGCTTTATAAGCGAAGCGATGTGGTAGTCCGTCAGCAGATGGCAAACAACAGTTTTGCAGCTACGGCCAATCTCAAGTATAGTGGAGAGGTATTTTTTGTATTGGGTAATTTATCATGGTCGCTCTATGACGGTGACCACTACGGAAATGTGATTTGGGCGAAATACAATGAGCATATTCCGGATGATTGGAGCTGGTATCTCAATCGGGGTCTAAAGAGGGATATTTCCGGCTTTCTGAGGGGCGAAGGAACTATTATCGGCGGCAGGTTGCATCTCTACGGTGACCTCCAATACCGCAATATTGATTACAAGCTATCCGGTATTGACAAGGATTTTGTCGCATTGGACAAAGATTTCGTCTATAATTTCTTCAATCCCAAAGGGGGATTCTCCTGGAATTTTGATAGCCGTTCGGCGGTCTATGCATCGCTGGCAGTTGCTCACAAGGAACCTTCGCGCAGCGATATCAAGGAGGCCATTAAGGCAGGAGAGGGGGAAAGGATTCTTCCCGAGCGTATGTTGGACTGGGAGTTCGGCTACAATTACACCTCAACTGTTTTTGCCTTTTCGGCAAATATCTACCTTATGGAATATCATAACCAGCTCCTTGAGACCGGCAAAATTACAGAAATAGGATACAGAGTCAAGGAGAATGTGGAGCGCAGCTACAGACGGGGCATCGAACTCTCTGCCGGCTGGCAGGCACTGCGCAGACTTAGGTTTGACGCCAATCTGGCATTGAGCCGCAACCGCATAAAGGAGTGCAATCTATGGGAGGACAGATATGACAACCCTGACGAATGGAATACTCTGCCACAGGCAGTGCAGCATATCGAAAATGGAGAGATTCTTATGTCCCCGCCGATTGTAGGAATGGCTATGGTCACCTGGACCCCTCTGGACAAACTCTCGTTTTCTTTGCGTGGTAAATATGTTGGCAAACAGTATTATGACAACACCTCTTGTGATGAGCGTTCCCTGCCGGCATATACTGTTTTTTCGGCAGATGCGCATTATACATGGAAAAATATCGGTATCTCGCTTTATGCCGACAATCTGTTCAACCGCAAATATGTGGCCGATGCCTGGGTTTACAGAGCTACTTTTGCTGACGGTAGCGCAGACTATATAGAGGCGGGATTCTTTCCTCAGGCTGGATTCAATTTTATGGTCAAACTTGAATTTAAGTTTTGAGGGAATGATGGACCTCTGTGGCTTTGAATGGGGATGGTGGTAGAGCAAATGGCCGCAAGTGGGGCAGTTTTGTTGGATTCTTCAAAATAATGGCTATATTTGTATCCCCAAATCCGGTGCCTTGGATGAGTGGCTTAGTCAGCGGTCTGCAAAACCGTTTACGGCGGTTCGAATCCGCCAGGCACCTCAGAAAGAAAAATGCGACCTGTGGGTCGCATTTTTCTTTCTGAGGTTCGTGTTGCGTGTTGCGAGTTCTGCGGTACTGGGTGTCTAACTCGACACTCCATATCACACATTGAAAACACCTCGCAACCCGTACCTTGTACCCCGTACCACTACATACTACACACTACACACTCGGTACTAACCTCGTTCCCTTGGGGAACCAAAGCAGCGCAGAAGCACTGCGGGGTCGCTTCGCTCCGAACTGTTTCTCTCTCCTGCTCTATACTTTTTTAATCCGCACATTAAGGAGTGCTTAATCTTTTCTGTATCTGTTTGTTGTGAGGTGTTTTTACTTATGCTTAAGTCGAAGTAATCGACAATTACTTCGACTTAATATGTAGTTATTTTGTGCTATTTGCCTCTTTCGGGCCAACTATTGCTGGCCCTTTGTTTTGTGGTGATAGTTGCTTGATATTCAGCGCGTTAATTTTGTTTGTTTGTTTGTTTGTTTGTTTGTTTGTTTGTGTGTGTTGGCCCTTTTAGTTGCTTGTTGATCATATTCAAACCAATTTCCTTAGTCTGATTAAGTAAGTTTATGTTTTTTATACTTTTCACTGAGGTAGTAGGTTCTTTGATTTCTCTCGCCTTTATAGGAAAGCACTCCTTTATTGACTAACTTATCCACAAAATTGCGTACTTGTTTTCTAGATAAATATCCTGCAAATAAGTTTACAAAGTCGCCCATTTTAGCTTTGCCACCTTTCTCTATAAAAGAACTGATCATTGACAGAGTTTTAGAATCATCCCATTCTAATAATTTTGAGTATTCTGCTATTTTACCTGCCATATCATAGTAGTCGCGGCTAAGGATATAATAAGTGCCACTGGTTTTTCCTCGCTGTTCTATGTAACCAGATTTTAGTAGGGAGGCAACTACTTTTTTATCAAGTGCATCTCTATTCTTTGAAAGACGTATGGAATTCAGAGTTATTACATCAAAAACACTTAGTTTTGAATTACCTGGGAGGGAATCTTGAATGCTTTTTATATATTGTGAGAAAGCAGCATCCTCAATATTCGATGAAAGAACTAGTGTAACACAGAAATCATCAGTTTTGCTGTAATCCGGAGAAGGCTTTCCCTCTGAAATAGTGTGAAGGAATATGTTGTCAACACCTTAACCGGATCTTTCCACTAATCCTGTTTTCGATAAAACATCTGCCAGTAGTCTATTTCTAGGAGTGCTTGGCACATAAAGAATATTTTCTAACGTAACTCCGTGTGGAAAACCTCCAGCATTAATGAATTCTATTTTATTTGGATATTGTTTAATAATTGTCTCACTTTTTATTCCATAGTCTCTATGAGCGACAGCATTGTTTATAGCCTCCCGCATTACCTCTTCATTGAAGAGAGGAATGTCGAAATCCTTATACATTCCATTTCTGACTGGGATAGATCCATTTCGTTTGTTTATCGCATTCCATAGATCATCGATCATTAGAAAATATGGTTTATCAAAGTACTCTCGTGCCTCAAAGTGAATATTGGATTCATTTGTTCTATATTCAAGAGAAATTTTTGCCTGAGGAAATTTTGTGTTAAGAAATTTGTTGTTACCAACAAGGATTATTGCTGCATTTGTTATTTTACCATTAGATATCAAACCGAGGTCTGAAAGAGCTTGGTGATTGTTAAGGGAACAAAAAGAGGGGTTGTTTTGCTTATTGGCGTACTTTTCTTTTAGTTTATCAATGGCTTTTTGATCAAGATCGTCAATTGTGGCATCTTCACAATACTGTTCAGAGAAGTCAGGTTCTTGTTCTTGTATAATGCTTAAATATAATTCATCTGACATAGGCTTTAGTTCTTCACCGACTCTCATCAATGGTACATCCTCATATTTATACACACGTCCCTTAGGTCTGCCAGGAACATCAATTACGATAACGCGCTTATTACCTTCATAAATTTCGTAAATATCAGTTCTAATTCCTGTATCTGTATATATTTCAGATTCTAATTTTCCTATTGCATCAATATATTGAGCTGTTCCAACAACAGTATGAGGGTATTCGTTGTCCATTCCTATTACCAAAGAACCACCTTTTTCATTACATAGTGCAGTAACGTAACCAAGTATGCAACGCCTTCTGTCTTTAGGTGATTTCTTGTCTGCGCCCTTGTAAGAGAGATTACCATGTTTGCCACTTTTAAACTCTACATGATTCTCGGATTCACGCATTTTTTTTAACTCATCAATAGTCTTTCTCATGTTATAGTTGGGCTTTGATTATAAGTAAGCTCTGTATTTTAAGTGAATCATCAAGTTGTAATTTTAATAATTAAGTCAAATTAATCATGATCCATTAACTATTTCAAATGGCCAATGCAAATTTAAAACAAATGACTAATTAACGCAACAATTATATGTATCTATTAAGATCGATTAAATAATTTTCATAATTTATATATATCCTTCATCTTCGTATATATTTAACCTTATGGTGGGTTGTTGAGCTCCCACAATCCCAAAAACAACAACCCCGCCAAATGGTCAGCGGGGTAGGGCTATGATGTTCAGCTGATTAATATAGGGCTGCTATATGTGATTAACTTTCTGGCCGCACTTCTGGCACTTATGATTGACGTTTTGGTATTTGCTTAGAACTTAGGATAGGGATATGTAGTAGAGAGGCATTATAATCATAGTTTGATTAGAGTTCTGTCTCCCTCTGATTTCGTCTCACCACTCTTCTGTTTGAAGGAATTGAAGTTGTATGAAAGGCCTACCCACAACATCCTGCTTTTCATAGTGCTAATGTTTGTCAGATCAAAGATGTTGTTGCTTGACTGCACTTGCCATTTATATGTATTGAATGCGTCAGTAAGGAGCAAGGATACACTCATCGCTCCCTTCAGGAATGTGTGCTTTAATCCGACATTCATATGATGTGTGAGCGATGTCGTTAGTTGAGGAAAATATTGCGGTGTGGTGAGAAAATATTGTATCTGGAGGTCAGTAGATTTTCCAATCATGAAGTCAAGGAGCAAATTACTGTTATTTGACCAACCTTTGTTATTGATTTCAGCTCCTGCAAAGTTGCCTCTGGTGTCAACGTAGAAGGTGTTTGCACTCAGTGTAGCGGTCATCCATGTTGAAGGAAGTAGCTTAAGTGTAATCTCCGCCCCGCTCTTTAAGTCCGAAGTACCGTTTATGTATGTCGTGATGAGCAGACCATCCGATATTTTCGTTATCTGTGAAATGTAGCCCGTAGTATAGTTTAAATAGGCATCCGTAAATAATTGCACAAATCTGCTTTTAAGAGTGTAGCTAAGGTCCAGCTTTGAAGACTTCTCCGGTCTTAGATTCATGTTGCCCTGCTCAAAAGTCGAGGCATCCACCATGCTCATATAGGGATTTAGCTGAGGGTAGATAGGCCTTCCTATTCTGCGTGTAAAAGCAAAGGCAATCTCTTGATTCTTGGTCAGATTATATGTTCCGGATAAACTCGGGGCAATAAATAAATCGTTATTTCTCTCTTTGAGTTTTTCCCGATTACTTTCCAATGTAACAGTACTGAATTCTCCTCTTAATCCCGCCTTATAAGTAAATTTCCCTTTTCTTGATGATAGCAAAAGGTAAGCTGCATTTACAAGCTCCGTATGATGTAAGTCATTGCTGAATGTCTCCGAATAATTCCATTCCCCATTCTCATTTGAATAGAATCGGTGATAGATGTGATTGTCCCTATATGTCAATTTTGCTCCGGCTGATAGTGTGCCGGAACTGATCTTTTGTTTAAAGTCTGCTTGTAATGAGGTTATGAAGGGGCTTCCTCCGGAATCAGAACGACCTATTTCAGCTCCTTCCAGGAAATAGTAGGAGGGTCTGTGTCCCCATGTTCTGGATATGGAACCGCTAATAGTCAGATCAGCTGTGTCCGGCTTTATGATATGTCTATATGATATGTTTCCTTCTATGTTTTCCCTGTTCCATGTAACGTCTTTGCGCCTTTTCTCCTTACTCTCTATTCCCGCCTTAATGTATTTATTATCCAAGTCTTGCTTTATATTATGTCTTGGCAGCATGGATTTTAGGTCAATGCTAAGGATGTTCTTTTCGTTAATTCTTAAGTCAGTACCGACTCCCAAATTATTGTTGTACACATATCTTGTGGCTTTCATCTGCTGGTAGGTCTGGTTGCCATTTTCGTGTATCAGGCGATTTAAGGTCGTATTGACGATATCGTCTTCATACTTTGTGTTATAATTGAATCTCCACGAAGTTTTGGGTTTGGTATATGACAGGCCCAGATTGCCTGTTACAAAGTGGTTGAAGCCGTAGTTTGCTGAAATTACCCCGCTAAATCCTTTTACAACACTTCTTTTGGAGACTATGTTTATGATACCACCGGTTCCTTCAGAGTCATAGGAGGCATCGGGGCTGGTAATTATTTCAATGTTTTTGATATTAGCTGCCGGAATCACAGCAAGATCACCGACTGTTGTGGGAACTCCATCCAAAAGTACGAGGATATTTCTGTTGCCTCTGATTGAAATGGCATCACCTACCAGTGTCACAGATGAAGATGTACGGAGTATGTCGAGAGCAGTTCCTGTTTCGAAACTTATATTTGCAGAAGCATGGATTACTGTATGCTCCACCGAGGACTTGGCTGCATCCATCTTAGCGGTCACAACAGCTTCGCCAAGAAGAACTGCATCTTCTTTTATAATTATCTTGTCCAGGTTTATTGATGACCTCTCCGGCTTGAAACGAACCTCTGTCTTGGCGTATCCTATGAATTCTATTACAAGCAGATGTTCGTCAGCGCTTCGGTTTATTTTGAATGAAAAGTCCCCATTCTCACCCGTCAAAGTGCCTGTCAGCAGTTTTCCCGATTCATATGCAACGACGGATGCATATTGCACAGGTAAATTATTGTTGTCGACAACCGTTCCACTTACCGTACATGAAGTTTGACCGTGACTCACAAGATGGGTGAAAACCAGAAAAGTTAAAATTACTATGAATTTGAGTTTGTTTGTCATTTTAGATGGGACAAATATGGGATTTTTTACCAATTATCAAAAGATATTCAATTAGGCATTATACTTTTTTTGTCGAAGTTGTCGCAACTTCGAAATGCTTCTTCACAGATAAAAGAGCTTACCCATCGGCAAAGTCTTATTATCTATCTGCAAGATTGTGTTAGTATTAGACTTTGTGATTGCCCCAAGAGTTTAATTACAGCTATGGCGAAATTATGCTTTTTATTTTGTAAGGTGCCGTCGGTTAACTATATATGATTAAACTTCCTGCCGCACTTAGTGCATTGATGATTGACATTTTGGTATTTGCTTACAATCATCAGGGCAATGCTGGAGAGGATCATCACTATTGCGATGATATCGAGGGACTGAGAACGAATGTTTAAATTCCTGGAATAGACAAAATATAGTCCGGGAATCAGGAATAAAAGGATGGAAAGCAGTATGACAAGTTTGGTATACTTGTGTCGGGGAATGAGTTCGACCTCTTCGCTGCCGCATTTTGGACACAAGGGTTTCGGACCCTCAATATTATCTTTGATAATGGGATCAATTAACTCCAGTGCCCTATCATAATCCTTTTCAAGTACATATATGGAAATACCCGGAATTGGACCGTAGGCTCCGGGTCGTTTATCTACAGTTTCATCATGTTGACGATATGCAATACTATTAGCATCAAGTACATTGACTATTCTGTTTGCGACAATTCCATTTTTGCATTTATATATCAATATCTCTTTCATAGCTTGGTTGTGATTTAATTCTTGTACTTGACGCTGTCAATTTTACCTGATGATAATAATTCATCAGATTGTCAGACTACTAAATAGGTGACTCGTTTTAGAACCTTAGTGCAAGTGTAAATCCGACTGTGGGCTGCATTGTGTTGCCCATTTGTATGCAGTTTACCGATGGATATAGGTCGAGGTTAAATGAGTAAACTTGTTTCAAATCCTGTTCGTACATATTTTTTACCTTGGCTATCCTTACGGCATCGACAATGCTCCAAATATTCAGTCCTACAGCAGCTGCAGAACAAATCGCGGCTATCCCCAGCGGCCATGCTTCCTCTTCATAATAATAACCTGCATAAACACCCGCATGAAAAGATATGGCAGCAGCACTCATTAGTGCCATATTGCCAAAGAATTTGCCCAATCCTCGTCCCCACTCTCCAAGGATACATTCTCCAAGTCCGGGGATGAAAAATGATGCCACACCACACCAGCCGGGATTAAAATCACTCGATGATGAAGTGTAATCTTTATGGTTATATAAGTGTTTAAGCTCATTATACTTCATGCCCGGTCTAATGTCATAAAGAGGCTCCCTACCTGAATAATAGGGACTTGGCATCACTTTTTGAGAGAATACCTCACTTCTGCCTGACTCGTAATGAATCATGATAATGTCGGATTTCCATACGGTATATATAACACCATCGGGCTCGTCGTACAACCTGTACTTGACTTCATCCATGGTGATTTCAAGCACTTTTGCCTTAATCTCATCTCCGTTTTTCATGATTACGAAGTCCTGAGCGTTTGCTAAACTCATAGATGCGATTATGACGATGAGGGATAAAAATATTTTTTTCATAATAAAAATTTTAATTTTCAATTAATTATTACACCACTAATCAGTAGTCCTTTTTAAAACTGTAACGCAAGGGTAAATCCTACTGTGGGCTGAATGGTGTTGCCCATTTGTATGAAGTTTACTGAAGGATGCAGGTCGAGGTTAAATGAATAAGTTCGCCTCAAATCCTGCTCGTACATATTCTTTACCTTGGCTATTCTAACGGCATCGACAATACTCCAAATATCCAGTCCTACCGCACCCACATAGCTAACTGCTGCAACTGCAAGATGCCATCCTTTAGCATTCTCACCATGACTTGCCCTTTCACATATGCTGCCGGCAGTTACAAGAACAACGCTACCGCAGAATTTGCCTACACCACGTTTCCATTCTCCATTTATACTCTCTCCAAGACCGGGAATGAGAAATGATGCGATTCCCGTCCAACCCGGCTTATATCGGTCACGTGCTGATGGAGTATAGTCTTTATGGTTATATATTTTTTTAAGTTCCTTATATTTCATATCCGGTTTAATATCAGCAACAGGCTCTCTGTCTGAAGAATAAGTATCAGACATTGATGTCTGGTTGAAGATTTCATTTCGACCCGATTCATAGCGAATCATAACAATATCGCTCTTTTTTACGGTATAAACAACACCATTGGGCTCATCGTATAGCCTGTACTTAACCTCATCAGAAGTGATTTCAAGTACTTTAGCCTTAATATCTTCGCCATTTGTCTTTGTTACGAGATCCTGAGCGTTTGCAATACTCATGGATACGACTATGGCCATGATAGAGTAAATTATTTTTTTCATGATTTGAATATAAATGTTGCAGAATTCTTAAAAAACTGACTCTAGGTTAATAATTAAGTAAATTTAAAGTACATTCAGCGTTGGCTAATTCGCCTGCCGTCGAGAGGCTTCCACTACAAAACTTCCGGCAAATTTATATAAATATGGTAGAATAACGAGTAAAAGTTGGTTAAATTGTGGTGCTCTGTTAGTTTTTACAATGGCCGTCAAATGATTTCATTCCGAGAGCATGACCACATTTTTACTCTGCGCAATAACGGGTATTTCCTTTAAATCAGTGGGATTTATTATCTTTGCAACTCAAATAAGTAAATGTTTAGTTTAATTAGGAATGCAATTATGAGGAAAATTACTGACGACGTTATCTACATAGGTCTTGATGACTTTGATATAGACCTTTTTGAAAGCCAGTACAAAGTGCCGCAAGGCGTTTCCTATAACTCTTACCTTATTCTGGATGAGAAAATAGCCATATTGGATACGGCAGATGCCGGAAAAGGGGAGGAGTGGGAGACAAATTTGAAAAAAGCTCTCGGAGAAAGGAAACCTGACTATCTGGTCGTTCATCACCTTGAGCCCGACCATTCTTCTATGATTGCAAGAGTGCTTGAAATATATCCTGATATTCGGATTGTAACAGGAGCCAGAGCTGCCAAGATGATTCCGCAGTTCTTCAATACTCCCGATATCGGTAGCCGCTGCATCGAAATGAAGGAGGGGGATGTTCTGGATTTGGGAAAACACAAACTCCACTTCTATGCGGCACCAATGGTGCATTGGCCTGAAGTGATGGTTTCATTTGATGAGTTTGATGGAGCACTTTACAGCGCTGATGCTTTCGGCAAATTCGGGGCACTCTCGAAGTTCGGATTCTATAGCAGTGAAGATCCCGATTGGTCTGAAGAGGCAAGACGCTATTATATCAATATCGTAGGTAAATATGGTGCTCAAGTTCAGAATCTCCTTAAAAAAGCCTCTGCTCTGCCCATAAAGAGCATTCGCCCGCTCCACGGCCCGATTATAAATGAAGATTTGGGGAAATATATTAAACTCTACGATATCTGGAGCAGTTATTCTCCCGAATCAAAGGGCATAATGATAGCTGTTGCTTCCATTTACGGCGGTACTATGAAAGCGGCGGAAAAGCTGAAAGAGTTGCTTGAGTCTAAGGGTGCGGAAAATGTGTTTACCAGAGATTTATGCCGTACTGACATTTCCCGCAATGTCTCTGATGCTTTCCGCTATGACAAACTGGTCCTTGCAGCCTCTTCTTACGACAATGGGCTCTTTACTCCCATGTACAATTTCCTTCATATCCTTCAGATTAAATGTTATGCAGGGCGTACCGTGGGTATCATAGAAAACGGCTCATGGGCACCTTCCGCAGCAAGAGTAATGAATGAAATGCTCTGTCAGATGTCAAATCTGACGATAGTAGAGCCTGTCGTTACGATCAGAAGCCGGATGAAAAGCACAGACTATCCTGCCCTCGAGCACCTTGCCGACGCATTATTGTAAGGACTAAGGTCTTAGGGTGTAAAGGAAAGGATTATTCAACATAGAGTATCAGTCCCTTAAGATACTCTCCTTCCGGATGGAAAATATTGACGGGGTGATCGGCCGGTTGATTTAGTCGGTCGAGAATCTTGACATTGCGTCCCGTTTCTGCTGCAGCGGAAAATATGGTAAGAGCGAAAGAGTTGCTGTCTACTACCTGTGAGCAGCTGAAAGTAAAGATAATACCTCCCGGTGCTACTTTGGAAATGGCTGCGGCATTGAGTCTCTGATAGCCTCTGAGTGCATTTCTGATTGCGCCTCGGTGTTTGGCGAATGCAGGAGGGTCCACAATCATCATATCATATTTTCCAAACGGGGAATTTTTGACGAAGTCAATGGCATCCTCACAGAAAGAATGATGGTTGGGGAAAGCGTTGAGGGCCACATTCCTCTCCATCATCGCAACCGCTTTGGCCGAACTATCCACAGAATCCACACTTATGGCTCCTCCTGCAAGCGCATAGATGGAAAAGCCTCCCGTATAAGAGAAGAGATTGAGCACATTGCGTCCGGCAGCATACCTCTCCACAAGTGACCTGTTCTCCCTCTGGTCGAGGAAGAAACCGGTCTTCTGCCCCTCCTCCCAGTTGACTATGAACTTGTGTCCATTCTCCGTTACAATCCCTTCGCGTTCATCGGCAAAGTCCTTATTACGATAAAGAAAACCATCGTTGAGGTCAAGTCCGGCATTGAATGGCGCTGTCCCCGAGCTCTTGTCATAAACTGCCTTGAGCTCCTTCCCATAAACCTCTCTTAGGGCATCGGAAATCTTATCCAATGAGAGAAACATTCCGACCGAATGTGCCTGAACCACCGCTACCCCGTTGTACCAATCCACTACCAGACCTGGGAGCATATCTCCCTCTCCGTGCACCAGACGATAGCAATTGGTGTTTTTCAGCGACAGGGAGAGTCTATGCCTGTATGCAGCGCCGATCCTCTCCTTCCAGAAATCAGGGGAGAGTGCAGCATCGTCAAAACTCAGCACCCGCACAGCTATTGAGCCTATCTGGAAATGTCCGTACCCAAGACATTCGCCGCTTTGGCTGATGATGGATACGATATCCCCTTCATAAGGTTCGCCTTCGATGCGTGATATGGCGCCGGAAAAGAGCCAGGGGTGGCGTCGCAGGAGGGATTCCTCCCGCCCTTTTTTGAGGTGGATGCGTGTCATATTTCGTTCCCTTGGAGTGAAGGTTTGGGACAGGCAAGGAGTTTTTTGTACATTTTGACACAGACCCATGCATCAGTGGCTGCGTAGAGTTGCTGAGCGGGGGCTAGTTTGGCCGCCTCCCAGTTGGAGAGTTGCTGCGCCTTGGAGATTCTTTTTCCGAGTATTATGGCTGCCAACTTACGTACGCTTTTCTCGAGTATGCCGTATTGCTCTACGAAGTCCTGCAAATCTATGAATCTATGCGGCTCGAACTCTCTGTAATGTTGTAGTCCTCTGATATCATCCGTGGTGGCTGCCCCCACTTTGGTGATTTCCGGGTCTGATAAGATATCTGCCAGCTCCTGCGGGAGGCCGATCTTCTGCACCCTGAACAGATAAGCTTTCGTCTCGCTGGAGAGTTGCAGCAATGCTGTGGAATTGCGTGGGGTATTGGCGTGGAAATTTGGTTTGGTTTCGGTGTCAAAGCCGATGAAGATTTGTCCCCTCAGGTGCTTAATGGCCTCTGCGTACTTCTTTCCGGTAGTCGATATCACACTGATTTCACCTGGAAATGAAATGATTTCAAGGCAATCTATCTCTTCAGGTGTAATGAATTCGCTCAACATTGTTAGAGTGTCGGATATATAAGTTCGTAGGAATAGGGCAGCAGTGACTTGATACGCAGGAGGTTGTTGCTGTCTATATTGCTCTTTGAGAAGGGAACCTGTTTGGTTGTTATCTCTTGTGAATCCACATCCCTGCCATATTTGAACTCGTATGTGAGTTTGCCGTCCGGAGTCAGGTATTTGCTGTCGAGAAATCCGTCAGGGACGGAAATGTATCCATTGACCTTCTGATCCCCGATACGCAGGGCAAGGTTGCCATCTTCGCGAAGAGTATTATAACACTCGATTGCGGTATAGACCGCGGGATCTATGAAAATGAAATCATCCGCAATAAGATGCTTGTAGAGATATTGGTTCTCGACTTTGATATTTCTGAGTTCGCTTATGACCTGATGGAGTGTCTCTATCAGGAAAGGATAGTGGGTACAACCCAGTATGACGGCTCTCAGAGGTGCTGTTGAGCCGCTAAGACGATGTTTTTCCAGGAGTGAAACGAGGTTAAAACGTGCATAGTTGACGGCATCGTTGAGCTGAATATCTCTGTAGCGTCCTTGTATATCCCTTCTGTAAAGCATTCTGTTGCCTGAAAAGTCAAAATTGTAAATCCTCATCAGATTGATGTCAAGCGAATCATCTCCCCGTCCGATACGAGGACCTCTGTAGGAATCACGAGGTGTATAAAGAGTGGGATTTACAAAATCCGGCTCGCTGTCAACCGCTTCGGCAAATCCATACCCTTTCTGATTTACAACCGTTACATTTGTCTTAATGCCGCGTTCTGCCATCATCTCTTCGATAGTGCGCTGATATGCACCTGAGGCAATTGTGCCGGGTGTCGCAAGTACTCCAATGGCGAAAGGTTCATCACCGTCACTTACATTTAACCGGTCAAAAGTTGCCTTTACGCCGGCATTAATCACGCCAATTACCTTGACACCGGTGTTGCTTTTCTCCAGCAGTGAGGTGATATCTTTCAGGCCGTAAGCTGTAGCTGTGTTGCAGGCAATAACGATGATTTTTACGCGGGGTTTAATTCCATCGGATTCCCTGTTGTATTGAGTTTCGTAATAGTTGTCATCCAAAAGGAAAAGCGCATCCTTGATTACCAGTTCCCTAAGATAATCACTCTTGCCTTCGGCGTCATAATTGCCGTAGGGCATATTGGCCTGGTCGGCGAGATATATGAAATGTTCGCCGGCAAAGTCGAGAATGTCATCATCTCCCATTTGGCCGGTAATGTTGTCAAAAACATCGAGAGAGATAATTTTTTCGAGGACTGTCAATCCCCCCGTACCGGAATCGAAGACTCCGATGGGGAGCATCTTGAGGTCTTCGGGATATTCTTCAAAATTTCCATAAAAAACGGAGGTGCTGTCGTAGAGAGCTCTGTCAACTATGGGCAGATTGATGGCCGTCTGCCGGACATTTTTCTTACATGAACATAATGCCGCAGAGAGTGTGAGGATGATAATCAGTGCTTTTTTCATAATTATCTTCTATAGTTGAATTTTCCGTACTCCGAAATTATTTCGACCTCAGCCTGTGGAGCTTTTTCCACCCTTCCGACGATACGCGCCTCTATCCCGAACTCTTCGGAAATGGAGATGATATCTTGTGCAATCTCTTTCGGAACATATAGTTCCATCCTGTGCCCCATATTGAATACCTTGTAAATCTCACTCCATGGTGTCCCGGATTCCTGCTGGATAGTCCTGAAGAGCACCGGTGCAGGGAAGAGATTGTCCTTGATTACTTTGAGTCCCTCGATGAAATGGAGCACCTTGGTCTGGGCACCGCCCGAACAATGCACCATACCGTGGATTTGCGGACGATGCCTTTCTAGCACCTTTTTTATTACCGGCGCATAGGTGCGGGTAGGAGAGAGTACCAGTTTACCGTAGGTGAGTCCGGTTTCAGGTTCGATATCGGTAAGGGCTTTGCTACCGCAATATACATATTTTTCATCGACGGAGTTGTCGAAACTTTCGGGATATTTAATGGCGATGGAGTGTTCAAACACATCGTGGCGAGCGGAGGTAAGTCCATTACTGCCCATTCCGCCATTGTATTCCTCTTCGTAAGTGGCTTGTCCGAAGGATGCCAGTCCCACCACCACATCACCGGCACAGATATGAGCATTGTCTATAACATCGCTGCGGCGCATACGGGCGCAAACGGTACTGTCCACTATCACGGTCCGCACCAAATCTCCTACATCTGCAGTCTCTCCGCCGGTGAGCAGTAGCCCGATGCCGAGATCGGCCATTTTCCCGACAAATTCCTGTGAGCCGCCTATCAGTTCACTGATTACCTCTCCGGGTATCAGTCTTTTGTTACGCCCGATAGTAGAGGAGAGCAAAATGTTATCCGTGGCCCCAACACATAGCAGGTCGTCCGTATTCATCACTATCGCATCTTGGGCGATACCCTTCCAGACGCTCATATCGCCTGTTTCTTTCCAATAAATGTAGGCCAGGGAACTCTTGGTGCCTGCTCCATCTGCGTGCATTACTACGCAATATTCCGGATCATGACCCAGATAATCGGGTACAATCTTACAGAATGCTTTCGGAAAAAGTCCCTTGTCCATGTCGGCGATAGCTTTATGCACATCTTTCTTGGACGAGGAAACCCCTCTTGCAGCATATCTGTTGGCTTCAGTATTGTTCATATTAAAAAAATATTTGGTCTACTATCTGTAGAAAAGCAATTCTCTGTATTTGTTTTCTGCAACTGCCGGTGCTCTCTCAGCTTTTTGAATTATATTCTACAAAATTACTTGTTTTATTGAAACAATCCCTCTTTTTTGCTATTTTTGTTTTCTTTAATAAAGTACAACATTATGCGTATAAGACTAATTGCCGCCTTTTTGCTTTTCCCGGGGCTTGTTTTTTCCCAGAACCGGGTGCAGAATTACATTAACAGACAACTCAAAACCGACTCTCTCTTTATCAATGCCGCAGTCGCCATTCTTGCTGTGGACGAAAACGGAAAAGATATCGCCTCCTGGAATGGGGAGATGCCATTGCTGACCGCTTCCACCATGAAGACCATTACCACGGGAGTGGCTATCGAAGTGCTCGGTCCTGACTTCAAATTCTCCACAAAGGTGGCTTATGACGGTCATATTATGGATGACGGTACTCTTAATGGTGATCTGTATATTGTCGGGGGAGGTGATCCAACACTCGGTTCTCAGGATGAAATCGCATATCCTATAGATTCCATTTTCGGTATATGGGCAGATGCAATAGCTGAAGCCGGCATCAAACGCATTAATGGCAGCATCATCGGTGATGATCGTTTCTTCATTGATGAGAATATACCCGACAGCTGGGCCTATGGCAACCTTGGCTATTATTATGGCAGCGGCCCTTCAGGACTCTCTTATGCTGAAAACCTCAGCCGTTTTGAGATTGAACCGGGAGCAACAGTAGGTGATCCTGTTAAAATCACTCCGCTTCCTCCGTATTCGCCTAAAATGACCTATATCAACCAAGTTGTTACCGGGCCGGAACAGAGTCGTGACGGCACCGAATATTATGTCACCAACCTTGCTCCGGTTGGCAAATTTGTGGGCACTTATGCGGTGGATATGCCCAAGAGAGTAATTACACGTTCCAACAGGTTCGGACCTTCAACCTGTGCAGGTGCTTTCGACACTTTCCTTTCCGGCAAAGGCATTCCTTCTCGTGGAGTAAATGATGTGGCTTCGCTCAGGCAGATGGGCATCGCCGTTCCCGATCAGGACAAACTCACTTATCTGGTGGAAACCTTTTCTCCCGAATTGATTGAGATAATCAATGTAACTAATACCATCAGCAACAACTTTTTTGCCGAGACCATGCTGAAGATGCTCGGTAAGGTGCTCGTTGACAATTCCTATTTTTATGCCTCTACAGAGGCTGTAGAGCAGTATCTCCAGGACCATGGTGTAGACACTTACGGACTTTGCCAGGATGATGGCAGCGGTCTTTCCAGAGAAAACTATGTTTCTCCAAGATTCTTCACAAATTTTTATACTTATAAAGAACAAAGTGCTACATTTGACCAATACTTTGAGAGTTTCCCGGGTCCCGGTCGTCCCGGTACACTTGAGGGGGTGCTAAAGGGGGAAAAAGAGGAAATTAAGGAGATCATCAGGGCCAAAAGTGGATCTTTGTCGAGTGTGAGATGTTATGCAGGCTATGTAAAGACGAAAAAGGGTCACATTAAGTTTGCCATTCTGGTCAACAATTTTGATTGTCCCACAAATGCAGTTCAGCCAAAAATCGAAGGATTTATGCGTGAACTTGCAAAGTATGGCAGGGGCAATCGCAGATAGATATATAAACGAATAATTTAATAACAATAACATTTTTTTAAACATGCTAACACTATCCGAAAAAGCCAAAAAGATGCCGGCTTCCCCTATCAGGAAGCTAGTTCCTTATGCTGACGCAGCGAAAAAAAGAGGCATTAAAGTCTATCACCTCAACATCGGCCAGCCCGACATTCCCTCTCCTAAAGAGGCACTTGACGCTGTAAAAAACAACCAGCTCAAACTTGTAGCTTATCCCAACTCAGCAGGCAACAAGAGCCTTCTCGAAGGACTTGTGAAATATTACAAGGGGATCAATATCGACATCGATACATCTTGCATAAACATCACCAACGGTGGTAGCGAGGCACTCCAGATTGCACTTGCAGCTACTTGCAACCCCGATGACGAGGTAATCGTGTTCGAACCTTTCTACACCAATTACAACACATTTGCTCTGCAAAATGATGTTGTATTCAAACCCATTACCACAAAGATAGAAGAGGGCTTCGCACTTCCTCGGATGTCAGAGGTTGAGAAGAAAATCACTCCCAGGACTAAAGGTATTCTCATCTGCAACCCGGGCAACCCCACAGGATGTCTCTATTCAAAAGAGGCCTTAATGGAGCTTGGTGCAATTGCCAAAAAGCACCAGCTTTTTATCTATACTGACGAGGTATATCGTGAGTTCTGCTATACTGACGAGCCTCACTTTTCCTGTATGCATATTCCGGGACTAGAAGAGAATGTAATCCTTATCGACTCCGTTTCCAAGAGATACAGTCTTTGCGGTGTAAGAATCGGCTTTATCGTATCAAAAAACAAAGAGGTAATGAAGGCCGTACTTCGTTTTGCTCAGGCACGTCTCTGCTCGCCTGCATATGGCCAAATTGCTGCTGAGGGTGCTCTGGATGCTCCTGCAGAGTACTTCAAAAAAGTTCGCGACGAATATATACATCGCCGCGATGTTCTCCTTGAGGGGCTTAATAAGATTAAAGGTGTAGTGGTTCCAAAACCTATGGGAGCATTCTATGTAGTAGCACAACTTCCCGTTGATGACAGTGACAAGTTTGCACAATGGCTACTCGAAGAGTTTGAGTATGAAGGCCAGACGGTGATGGTAGCTCCTCTTGCAGGTTTCTATGCCACCAAGGGACTTGGCACCAATCAGATCCGTATGGCATACGTGCTCAAGGAGGAGGACCTTAAGGCTGCACTTAAGTGCCTTGAAATTGCTCTGGAAAAGTATCCCGGTAGAGTGAAATGATTTCTTCAGGATTATTATCAATGGAAATAGAGGTGACTGAGTTCACCTCTTTCCTATTTAGGTACTCATAATGCGAAAAAACAATAAAAAGGCATGTTTTTTGCTGGACACTTTTCGACTAATTTTTAATAATTATAAACAACGCCAAAACAACAATTTTATGAAAAAGAAATGGATTTGCACAGTATGCGGATATATTCACGAAGGTCCCGAACCCCCTGAGAAATGCCCTATCTGCGGTGTACCTGCTTCCAAATTCAAGGAGATGGAAGAGAAAAAAGATGGTCTCGTATGGGCCGATGAACACAAGATCGGAATAGCGAAAGGCTGTGACGAGGAGATCTGGAATGGTTTAAAGGACCACTTTACGGCTGAATGCGGTGAAGTCGGGATGTATCTTGCAATGAGTCGTCAGGCTGACAGGGAAGGTTATCCCGAGATAGCGGAGGCTTACAAGCGCATCGCTTGGGAAGAGGCCGAACATGCAGCTAAATTTGCAGAACTCATCGGTGAGGTGGTATGGGATACAAAGACCAACCTTAAAAAACGAATGGAAGCCGAGGCAGAAGCCTGCGCTGACAAAAAGCGTATCGCTGATAAGGCAAAGAAACTCAATTATGACGCCATACATGACACGGTCCATGAGATGTGCAAAGACGAAGCACGTCACGGACAGGCGTTTGAAGGACTATATAAAAGATACTTTGGAAAATAATAAAATTAAAGGGTTCGAATTTTTCGAACCCTTTAATTTTAGGTGTGATTTAAACTTATTCAGTAATAATCTAGTTCGATTCTGACATGAACCCCGAAAGTTAGACAAAAAACTTTCGGGGTTTTGTTATGCGTAAAAAACACAGTTATTCGGACAGATTGAAGTACATGTTGATGCTAGAAGATGGATATAGTTATAACTATATTCAA
>Ga0255344_1000515_pt1 | contig 60934 bp, 50 predicted proteins | sample wastewater_treat_5_FD_192414 | JGI IMG/M metagenome (GOLD analysis project Ga0255344, IMG submission 192414) | Wastewater microbial communities from Lulu Island WWTP, Vancouver, Canada - plant18 | ecosystem: Engineered > WWTP > Wastewater > Unclassified | place: Canada: Vancouver, British...
AGGATTTCAAAAGACAACTGAGAAGACACAACCAGCGCAGTAACCATATACCGATGCGACCATTGAAGTTCTTATCACCTATTCAATTTTTATCTCAGACTGTCCAACATGTTTGACAATCCTACAATCCGTTAACAGCAAATTGCCCGACACTTTTTTTATTTCCAATTTCCCTTGTGGTATACTATCTCCGTTATGCGGATTTTTATGGAAACACTAACAAACACCGGAAGCGAAACAATCGGCTCTGACGACTCGCCAGACCCTGCAAGTATTTGCTAATCCGCTGTGAGCCTCCCTTCCACGGTTGGTTTACAGGGGAATAGCAACAGCCGTGGTTTTCTTCCACAAATACATATTTTAAGAGGTGACTTATGATCTATTTAAGCAACTTACTCAACCAAAAAGTTTGGGACTCTTTTGGGCATGTCGTCGGTCATGTGGAAGATATTCTTGTTAGCCACACCGATCAGGCTATGCCCCCCATTGATGCCATTTTGCTTAAGAAAAGTAAAAGCGACCTGCGCCTAATCAAAGGTGAGCTCATCGCCACACTTTGGCCAACCATCGCGCTAAGTGTTGACCAGCGTGAACTTTCAAATTATGAGCCCCACGGTCATGAACTCCACCTCAAACAGCGTGTGCTTGACCAGCAAATTGTCGACACCGAGGGCAAACGCCTGGTGCGCGTAAATGATGTGGTCATCGCGCGCAAGAATCAACAGTTTTTGGTAACCGGTGTGGATGTTGGCATGCGCGGACTGTTACGCCGCCTGGGTTTAGACACAGCCACGAAATTCCTTGCCAAAACATTTAACTTTAAGCTCACAAGCCAAATTATCGCCTGGGAAGATGTTGCCAGTATTGAACACGACGACCCCCTACGCCTAAAAGTCTCCCAGGAACGTCTGGTGCAAATGGAGCCAGTGGACATTGCTGCCATTCTTGATGACTTAGACCATCATACCAGCAAAGCCTTGCTGCAGGGCTTTGATGATGAAATCCTTGCCGATACACTTGAGCAAAGCTCGTTTGAAGTGCAACAAGCTGTTCTGTCCGCCATGGACCCTGAACGCGCCGCGGATGTGCTTGAGGTGATGGATCCCGACGAAGCCGCGGATCTCCTGGCAGAGTTGGATGACGAACGCTCCGAGCAACTCCTCAGCCTGATGGAAGACGAAGATGAGATTGAAATTCGCCAGCTCCTGGCATACCCTGAAAACAGTGCTGGTGGCATCATGACTACCGAGTTTGCCTGGGTACCAGCGGAATTCAATGTTGAGCAAGCACTCACCCACTTGCGCACATCCGAAGAAGCCAAAGAAGATGAGTTTATGTACTATCTTTACATTTTGGATAACAATCAGAAGCTGGAAGGCGTGGTGAGCTTGCGCGACCTCGTTACCGCGCCACTTGAAAAACCTCTCCATGACTGGACTGATGACGACATCGTGCATGTTGAACCCCTGACCCACCAAAACGAAACTGCTTATTTGGTGGCGAAATACGATCTCATGGCCATCCCGGTCATTGACCCAGAAAACCAAAAAATGTTAGGCATCGTCACTGTTGACGACGCGCTGGATACCGTCCTGCCCACCGCGTGGAAGAAACGCATCCCGCGCTTCGCCGGAAAGTGAGTAAAGCATGAAAGATACCATCAAGAAAAAACGCCCTGTGTGGCTAAGCAAGTTCATTTTCTTGCTTACCATTCTTGGCCCAGGATTAATTACCGCCAGCGCTGATAACGACGCGCCCGGCATCGCAACTTATTCAGTGGCAGGCGCGACTTATGGCTATAAGCTGATTTGGATCATTCTCGTAATTACGATTGGCGAAGTCGTCATCCTTGAGATGGCAGCCCGCATGGGCGCGGTTACCGGCAAAGGCACCGCAGACCTCATCCGCGAACGCTTTGGTGTAAAGATATCCACCCTGGCAATGTTGCTGCTAATCATTGCCAACATTGCGACGACCATCGCCCAGTTCGCAGGTGTTGCCGCGGCGGGAGAACTCTTTGGCATCAGTCGCTACATTAGCGTACCAATTGCCGCGGTTGTGATGACCTTCATTGTTCTCAAAGCGGAATACAAATATGTTGAACGTGTGCTCTTGATTTTGTGTTTGGCTTCGCTCAGTTATATCGTGGCTGTTTTCACCGTCAAACCAGACTGGGCAGCCATCGGACAAGCCATCATCCGCCCACAAATTGAGCTTAATGGGCAATTTTTGATTACGATGTTAGCCGTCATCGGTACCACTATTACCCCTTGGGCGATTTACTACCTGCAAGCCTCGATAGCAGACCGTGGTGTGGACATGAAGGAATATCGCTACACGCGCCTGGATGTCAGCTTTGGTTCAGCCTGGGGAAATGTTATCTCCGCCTTTATCCTCATCGTTACCGCGGCGACGCTCTATGTGAACGGTGTCGCGGTGAACGACGCCAAAGATGCCGCCATGGCATTGCAACCATTGGCTGGTGACGCTTCAAGCATATTATTCTCGGTCGGTCTCCTGGGCGCGTCGTTGCTGGCTGTCTCGGTATTGCCCCTGGCAACAACTTACGCCTTTTGCGAGGCATACGGCTTTGAACGTGGGCTCAACCGCAAAGTGAAAGAGGCACCCGTGTTTTATGGCATGCTCATCGCGATTATGGCCATCAGCTCGCTCGTGGTGCTCATTCCAAACGCGCCACTCTTCCAGATGATGATCCTCTCGCAAACCCTGAATGCCATGCTCTTGCCTGTTTTACTCATCCTGGTGCTCAAACTCGCCAACAGCAAAGAGATTATGGGTAAATACACCAACTCCAAACTAACCAATATCCTGGCGATTGGCATCACTCTATTAATCGTAGTCGTCACCATCGCGCTCTTCTTTGAGCCCTTGCTGAACAAGATATTTTAACAACGTAGCTATAGCAACAAATCCCCAGAAAAACACTGGGGATTTGTGTTTTTAATAAGTGGATAAACACTATTCGTTGTTGTCTTTCACCACCATCGGAATGCCTGCCACCATAAAGACAACTTTCGTGGCGTACTGAGCCAGACGTTGATTAGCCCGTCCTAACTCATCACGATAGTAACGCGATAGCGCGTTAGGCGGTACAAGTCCTAAGCCGACTTCGTTGGAAATCAGCATCCAGCTCGCGTCTTGTTGATGCCAGGCCTCAATCAAAGCCTCAATCTCCGCCTGCATCGCTTCCTGGTAATCCGCCTCAACAACGGGCTCGGGCAAACTGAACAAAACATTGCTCGCCAGCATGGTGATACAGTCCAGCAAAACCCAGCCCTGTGGCTTGGCTGCCACAATCGCCTGCCCCACATTCCGCTGGGCTTCAAGCGTTTGCCAGTGCGCGGGTCGGCTGGCACGGTGCTTTTGGATGCGACTCTGCATTTCTTCGTCACCCGCTGTGGCAGTCGCCACAAATAGCACGTCCCGCGTCTGGGCTTCGAGCTGACTTTGTGCCCAGTCCGATTTCCCACTGCGCGCGCCACCCAGAACCAATACAAACTCTTTCTTCGCGCTCATGGTCAACTCAGACTTTCATAAAGATCGCGATGATATTTGGCAGGCTTGGCACTTTCGCCCGATTGAGCCTGCCAGCTGAGCCCCAGTTGCTCCAAAGCGAGATTAATCTGCGTTACAGAACTGCTAAAATCTTCCTCGTTGAAAACTTCTACGGTCATCACACCATTAAAACCTGATTGATGAATAACACTCAACACCCGTTTGAGCTCTTCAAGCTCAACATACATCAGCGATTTATGGTCGCGCTCTGCCACGCCATGAACATGCAAAACACGGGCGCGGTGAATGTGTTTTTCGAGATAGGCTACCACGTCATGCCCCTCAAGCCAGAGATGCCCGATATCAATACATCGGCTATAAGCAGTTCCCTCAAAAACATCATCAATAAAATCAACCGGATAATGATCAAGGTTTTCAATCGCCAAAAGGCGCGGGTTGCCAACCCAGTCGCTAAGCTGATTGAGCGAGAGTTTAGCCTTTTTCAGCCATTCCGCCTTGCTTTGTTTGCCTGCCAAGCGTTCGCGTCCTTCAAGGTGCAAAACATAAGCCCAGGGTTCCAGTCCCAGGGTACAGTCAATCGCCTTTTTGGCTTTTATAAAAGATACATCGCGCAAGTTAGCATCCTCGGCCAGGTTCAAATCCAAAGGCAAATGCACGGTGTAAGTCATGCCATTCTGCTGCGACAGCGATGCCAGCGCCGCCTGTTGCGCGGGAGTCAGCAAGTTGCTCGGACCATCATCCACCTCAAACAAAACCAGCTCAATATCATCCACCTTGCCACCCAAATAGCGCACGTTGGGGATAATATCATCGGGAATAATGTATGATGTCGTTCCAATGCGAAAATTAATGTTCTCCATAAAACCTCAAAAAATGGTCAGGCAAAAGACGCTTAAAACAGCTAATTCGCTCAGTTCAGCGCATAAACCAAAGATATCGCCAGTGAGCCCACCCAGCTTCTTGCGCGCGCTCACAAAAACCCATAATAGAAGCAGATGAGCCACTCCCACCGCGATAAGAGCTTGCCACCTGCCAAAGTAAACTGCAAGGCCCAGCATAAGCAAAAGCTGAAGCAATGCCAGAAGCCAACTGTATTTGCGCATGCCTTGTTTGGTGATGTCGCCCAATCCACCCGGCCTCGCTGAGGGTTGCAGAGCGGCTATTACCAAAGCCCAACGTCCCGTAGCTGCCGCCAAAGGTATCGCGAAGAAAAGCTGCTCTTTAGGCAAGCTGAAGAGTAAAACCACTTTGGCTATAAGTGTTAGAACAAGACCGATTACGCCAAACGCGCCCAGGTGAACGTCTTTTAAGATGCTCAGCCGCTTTTCACGCGACACAGATGGCAAGAGTCCGTCAAAACTATCCGCCAACCCATCCAAATGCAAGCCACCGGTTAAAACCACCCAGACTATGGTGGCGAACACCGCTACAACCGGCACAGGAAAGATAAAACTTAATCCGTAATAAGCGCCAGCGACCAGCCCACCAATCAGCAAACCCACCAAGGGGAACCACACGGTGCTTCGCCCAAGCAAGTTGGAATCATTTTCACCAATTTGTGGCACAGGAATCGTGGTCAGAAAACTGATGGCAACAAGCAAGGATTTCATAGTTTTTCGTTAACCCCAGCTTCGGCGAAAGTCGCCATTTCGTCTTGAATGCGCGCGGCAGCTTCAACCAACTGAAAAGCCAGAACGGCTCCGGTGCCTTCACCAAGTCTGAAATTCAGGTCAAACAGGGCTTCTAAACCCAAAAGCTGGGTGCAAATTTCCGCGCCGGGTTCAGAAGATTCATGCGACGCAATCAAGTACTTTTGCGCTTCTGGCGCCAAACCAATCGCGACAAGCGCCGCGGCGCCGGCAATATAGCCATCAATGACCACCGGCACGCGCCGGGATGCTGACGCTAAAACAACGCCAGCCATACCGCCCAGTTCGAAACCACCTACATTGGCGAGCATAGCGATGGGGTCACCGCAGTCATCTTTATGGCGTTCAATAACCGCTTCAATCACCTTGATTTTATGTGCCAAACCGGGGTCATCCAAACCTGTGCCGCGACTGGTCACTTCCGCAACCGGCTTTCCGGATAGCATCGCAATAATCGTCGCGCTGGGCGTGGTGTTGCCAATCCCCACCTCGCCGATACCCAGCAACTGCGCGCCGTTATCGATGACAGCATTGGCAACGTCCATACCGATTTGAATGGATTGCTCCGCTTGCTTACGTGTCATGGCGGGACCATGCAGCATGTTTTGTGTGCCCATGGCGATTTTGCGGTCGAGCAAGCCTTCCACGCCGCCAAAATCATAAGCCACACCGATATCCACCACGGTCAATTCTGCTTTAGCCATGCGCGCGAAAACGTTTACCGCCGCGCCACCGGTCAGGAAGTTCAAAACCATTTGCGGGGTCACTTCCTGCGGAAAAGCGCTCACGCCTTCTTTGGCGATGCCATGGTCAGCAGCCATGATAATGTGCGCTTTCTTTTCAAAACGCGGGCGCACTTTGCCCGTCATACCTGCCAGGCGAACAGCAAGCCGTTCTAATTTACCGAGTGAGCCCAAGGGCTTGGTTAGCATAGCCTGACGCGCTTGCGCTGCTTCAGCCACTTTTTCATCAAATGGTGGGATAGATGGGATAATCAAAGGTCACAGCTCCTGTTCAATGTTTTTTCTAAATGTCTTGCTCAGCTTTGGTCGAAGTCAACTTGTCTCAGCGTTTGCAGTAAGTCATAAAGGTTTTCAAAACAGTCCTGTTTTTGTTGAAAAGTCAAACGCCATTGGTTCTCTTTGAACTCAACCTGAGTCTGTGCTTCATCAGCTACAGAAAACCCAGCCCGACTTAGTGCTTTTTCAGCCCAAATGCGATTGAGCCCATCCGCTTTGAGTATAACCTTCCGCGTTGGCTTGCCATTCATTGCAAACTGACCTGTATAAGCATCAAATTGTATCTTGCCTATTGAAAAAACGTTGCTAAAACTGCCGTCCAGCGCCAAATCCTCTGGCGCGCCTTGCAAGAGCTCACCATTTCTGCCCATCAACCACACGCGATCCGCGATGCGCATTGCCAAATCCAGGTCATGTGTGGATGTCAAAATGGCTTTATCATGCCCATGCGCCAAATCGCGCAAAAGCTGCATCACCGAAACCCGTCCGGGCAGATCCAAAAAAGCCGTCGGTTCATCAAGCATCAACAGGGATGGCTCCTGCGCCAAAGCACGCGCGATCATCACCTTTTGCCGTTCGCCATCGCTAAGCGTGTGCACAAAACGCTCTGCCAAAGAACTGGCACCCGACATTTCCAGCGCGATTCGCACTACCTTGTGGTCTTCTTCGCGCATTTGGTCAAACATATCAGTAAACGGAAAGCGCCCCAGCCCCACTAAATCATACGCGCGCATCGCTCCAACCTGAACAGGCGTGGTTAAAACTACGCTGATGACCTTCGCTAAAGCCTTATTGGTATAGCTTTCGATTGGTTTGCCATGCAACAAAACTTCACCTGCCAGAGCTTTTTGCAAACCGGTAATCGTGCGCAAGAGCGTTGACTTACCCGAACCGTTCGGACCAACCAAACAAATCAGCTCACCGGGACAAAGTTCTAAATTTAGCCCAGCGCTGACCACTTTTTCAATCTGATTGCCTCTTTTATAGCCAATATCAAGGTCTTTGGCTACTAAGACTGGCGCGTTTAAACCACGAACGATGTCTCACCTCGCCTTTGTCTCAAAATCACCCATATCACGAATGGTGCGCCAAAGATGGACGTGACCACATTTAGAGGCAGAATATAATGACTGCCCGGAAGTTGTGAAATCATGTCTGCCAGGAGAGCCACAATCGCTCCCAAAAGCAAGGTGGCGGGAATCAGTTTTTTATGGTCGGATGTGCGCAATAAATTGCGCGCGATATGCGGTACAGCGATGCCTAAAAAGCCAATCGGGCCAGCGAATGCTGTCACCGTTCCTGCCAAGAGCGAAGAGCTGACCAAAATCATGATGCGGGTTTTCTTCACATTCAAGCCCATCGTTTTGGCATAATCTTCACCCAAAAGCAAAACATTGAGTGCCTTTGGCAAAAAGAGCACTATGCCTATACCAATCAAAATCACCGGTGCCATCACCCGCAACTGATTCCAGGTGACGCCACCAAAAGAACCATAGCCCCAAATCGTAAAAGCCTGCACACGTTCAGGGCGGCTAAAGTAAATCAAAAGGCTCACCAAAGCACTGGTAGCGTAGCCAAACATTAAACCCAGGATCAGCAATGTCGTCACGTTGCGCACCCAGCGACTGACCAATAAAATCAAACCCAGAACCAGCCCCGCGCCAATCGATGCCGCCAAAGCTAAAGAAACATCACCCAACGTGGTCAGCCCCGACAAAAAAGCGCCACTCAGAACACCCGTGCCCAGCACAACCAATGCCACGCCCAGGCTCGCGCCGGAGTTGATGCCTAAAATAAAGGGGTCAGCAAGCGGATTGCGAAACAGCGTTTGCATTTGCAAACCCGCCACACCCAACGCCATGCCCGAAAGCACCGCGGCAATCGATTTAACCAAACGATAATTCCTGAAAATATAAACCCAACTGGGCTTTACCAGGTCAGGATTAAAAATAATATCTGCTATACTGTTAAGCGGAATATCTACTGAGCCAATCAACAGGCTCAGCATAAAAACAAACGGCAGGGCAATCAGTAAAAGAGTCAGCCAGATTTTGGCTGTTAAACGCCTTCTGAAAACGGGTTTCGTGTGTACCGATTTTTGCATACTGATTGCCCTGCCTGCCCTATGGGTTTAGTCTAATTGCTTGTAATAATAAAGCTCATAGCCTTCCAACAAGCCCGGATGGAGAATTTCAATCAGATCCATCAAGACCTTATCAGGATTGGCAACGCCACTTTCGTAGTAATCAGAGCCACCAAAATCGTTCACTCGGGCTGTAGTGTTATAAACTTTACCAGATGCAAAAGCAGCAAAATCAGCATAGCGCGCGTCCATGGCGGTCAGGCTGGCTAAATCTGTTGCCATGCCAGTGTTGAGCCAAAACTCAGCGTCTTTAGCGATTTCAATAATCGACTCAAAGTCAAGATACGAAGATCCTGTGCCTTCTTCATTGGCAAACAAGTAGTCCGCGCCAGCATCCCGCAGCAAAACACCCACATAGCTGTCTTTCTGTGGCACGCTCCAACTATCTTCCCAGGCAGTGTTTAAGAACACAGTAGGCCGGTAGGAAATGGCAGCAACTTTCTGTTTGGCTTCTTCGTAGCGAGCCACCATTTCATCGAAGAGCTTGCCAGCTTCGACTTCCTTGTCATAAAAAGCGGCAATGAATTTGCCCCATTCCGCGCGGCCAAGAGGATTGGGCTCAAGGTAGTCGGAATTCAATACGACTGGTTCTCCAGCTTCAAGCAGCTGCGGGTGCACATCGTACTCAGGCACACCACTCGCGGACGCCATAATCACATCGGCGTCCAGCTCAACCACCGTTTCAACATCCAAAGGTGCCATACTTCCGCCACCGCCAACTTCCTTGATCATGCCACCTTCAACCCAGTTGCGAACATCCTGGTTGTAGCTGTACATGGCGGTATCAACCGCAACGATACTTTCGAGCATGCCAATTTGCTCAAGGAAAGGATAATAAGTCGTTGAGAAGGTGATGATGCTGTCGATGGGGGTAGCGATAAGCACCGCGTTCCCAACATCAACCAAACCCACATGCTCATGAGGCACCAAAGCATAGCTAAAGCTTTGATCCGCGCCAATCCAGGGCGTGGTCACGGTGAGCAATTTGTAGCCTTCGTGATACTCAAGCGTAAAGTTTTGGGCATAGTCAATGGTGACCTGTTCAGCAGCTACGGTCAGAACCGGTTCAGATTCGACCGTTTCTGGTGCTTTTTGCTCTGGTTCCGGGTCTTGAACTTCAACTTCGGGTCCAGGTGTCAAAACAACTTCAGGCGCTTCTACGACGGTGGGTTCCTTTACTGGCTGGCAAGCCGCTCCAAAAAGCAAGGTTCCCAGGATAACAACTAACAATACTTTCTTCACTCAAATCTCCTTAGAAAAAGATAAACCCCTTCTCGGTAGGAAGGGGCTTGAGTAAATCACGCTCATCGACCACCTCCTTAATCCGAGAAGGTTGAATTGGGTCTTAGATCAAAGCAGGTCATCTGGCTTGCCGTTAAGGCTTACAGTTGCGGTACAGCGCTGGACTTTCACCAGCTTCCACCTTTACGCCCACGCATCCGGGCATTCGGGCTTCTTTGATCATTTTTCGTTAGGATTAGTGTACCGCTTGCTCAGTTTAATGTCAATATGACTTACTTAACCTGTGTAAACATGTAAAATTGAACTATGAAATCTACAAGTATTCGCGCCATGCCGGAAGAGCAACTCGCGCGTTTCCAAACGCTGCAAAAGGGAAACGATTGCACCCTCCACGCCATCTCAGCAGCTTTGCAAATGCTGTGTGGTGCCTATTTCATACCTGAAGAACTCATTGAAGAAACCAACCGACTGTGGTGGCGCGGTCGCATTTTTCGCGTCTTTCCAAACTGGGCTGTTACACCTCGCATGCAGGCGCGGTTCGTCAATTATCTCGCCAAAAAACACCAACTGCCGGTAAAAGCTCAACTCCTTCATCTCAACCCCGAAGCTCTACGCAAGCTAACAGATGAACATGACACAATCGCTTTAGTCACCATCTATTGGCTCCGCAAACAAGCCCCGCCCATCTACTACGACAAAAGACCTAGAAACTATAACGAAGCGAGCACAGCCGGCGGACACACCATGCTCTTCGCGGCATATGATAGCTTCCACAAAAACAGCCCTGGTCGTGATACCCCCTGGGGTTTCATCAATTCATGGGTTCAGGGTGGCAACGCGCTTTTTTGGATGACCGACTATGATTTCAGAAAAAGTTGGGGGATTAAACTGCCCTTAATCGGCAACCACGCGACCGTGCTCATCCAACATACAGGAAACAAATATGCTTAAGCCATTCTCTTTGCTTACCAAACTCTCTAAAAAATACCTTAAAAACCTGAGTATCACCGTGCTTGCCATGCTCGGGCTCGTTGCCGCGCAATTACTCATTCCCGCCATTATCCGCGCGCTTATCGACCGTCTCAGCATGGAACCATTGGACACCAACACGCTTGATTTCATCACCAGACTTGCTGCCATCGCACTTGTCGTCTTCATCGCGCGAGGCTTTATGCAATTCTTGCGCTCTTTTTACTCACATAAAGCCGGCTGGGGAGTGGTTTCAGACGCGCGCAGTCTGGTCTATCGCCATGTTCAAAAGCTTTCGCTGCGCTTTTACGAAGACAGACAAACCGGCCAACTCATGTCGCGCATCATCAACGACACCAGCCTCTTCGAGCGCATGGTTTCGCATGCGCTTCCGGATATCATTGTGAGCGGAATCACACTCATAGCAGTAACTGTCATTCTGCTAAGCATGAACTGGAAGCTGACTCTCATCACGCTCATTCCTATCCCCTTGATTATTTATGCCTTGTGGGGCTACACCAAGAAAGTTCGCCCCGCCTTTCGTAAACGACAAAAATCAGTTGGTGAATTGCAGGCTGTGCTCAATGACAGTCTCTCTGGTATTCGCGAAGTAAAAACCTTCGCACAGGAAGAAGCTGAAATCGCTAAGGTTGACAACCGCATCTACCGCGTTCAGGCAGAAAACCTCGTTGCGCTCAAGCTCATGGCTATTTACAACCCTCTTTTCGACTTTGCCGCGGGTATCGGTCAGCTTTTGGTCATCTTTTTTGGCAGTCATATGGCGGTCGCGGGCAACTTAAGCATCGCGAATTTGGTCGCTTTCTTTCTCTATCTTGATAATTTCTACCAGCCAGTGCGCACCCTGGGCAACTCCATGGAAGCTGTTACCGAAGCCATGGCAGGTTTCGAGCGCATTGCTGACATTCTAACCATTGAACCCGAAATCGCCTCACCCAAAGTGCCTATTCCCTTGCCCAAACCCGTTCGGGGTGAAGTACGCTTCGATCATGTCAACTTTCATTATCTTGAAGGCGAAGACGTACTCAAAGACATCAGCATTACCGTGCCCGCTGGGACATCTTTGGCACTTGTTGGACCCACAGGTGTAGGTAAATCAACCTTTGCCAGTTTAATTCCCCGTTTTTACGACACTATCAGCGGACACGTGATGATCGATGGCATAGATGTTCGAGACCTAAGCCTTCAGGAGCTCAATACCAATGTAGGCATGGTTTTGCAGGATGTCTTCTTATTCAATGGCAGTGTGCGCGATAACATCATGTTTGGTAAACCCGAAGCCACCGAAGAAGAAATGCTTGAAGCCGCCCGTGTTGCCAACGCCCTGGAATTCATCGAGCGCATGCCCGATGGTTTTGACACGATGATTGGCGAACGTGGCGTCAAGCTTTCAGGTGGTCAGCAACAACGCCTTTCCATCGCGCGAGCGGTGTTGAAAAACAGTCCTATTTTGATATTGGATGAAGCCACTTCGTCTGTGGATACTGAAACCGAAAAGCTTATTCAAGAATCCCTTGACCAACTCATTGAGGGACGCACGACCATCATCATCGCTCACCGTCTTTCCACCGTGCGCAATGCTGACCGAATTATCGTCCTTGAAGGCAACCGCATTACCGAAAGTGGCACGCATGAAGAGTTGCTCGCCTTGGAAGGCACTTACTATCGGCTCTATACAACGCAACAAGAGTTGAGATAAACGACAAAACACAAAACCTGACGCGTATTAAAGCAACAAACGCTTAACTTGCGTCCAAATCGCATCAAACATGGGTTCCGTTAGCCGACCGGTTTGTGTGTTTTGCCGGCTGGGATGATAGGAGCACAAAAGCCAGGGCAAGCCATCACCCAATTCATAAAACGCGCCATGCCCAAATTTGATTTCCGATTTCTTAATTCCTTTGAACGGCTCCAATGCCAGCAATCCATCCAGCCCAATTTTGCCCAGTAAGACAATGCCTTGTAAGCACGTTAAGGCAGCTAATTCCTGTTCCACCCAATAGGAACAGTTGCGAATTTCTTCACCTGTGGGCTTGTTAGCCGGCGGCACACAATGGCAAACCGACGTGATATAGAGATCATTTAAAACCAAGCCATCTGTGGCACTCGTTGCCAATGCCTGGCTGGCAAAACCCGCGCGGTGCAGTGCCGGGAACAAAAAGTCTCCGCTGGCGTCACCGGTGAACATACGCCCCGTGCGATTCGAGCCATGCGCGCCAGGCGCCAAGCCCAAAACCATAATGCGCGCATTAGCTGTACCGAACCCCGGCACAGGTTTCGCCCAGTAATCCTCGTCAAGATAAGCCCGTCGCTTCACCCGTCCGACCTCTTCGCGCCAGGCGACCAGTCGTGGGCATCGTTGACAATCCAACAAGGCGTGGCTAAGCTCCAAGGTCTGAAAAGGAAACGTGCCTGACATTAAAATTCCTTGTTAAATAAAGAGAGATGGCCCCAGCGAACCATCTCTCTAAGGTTCAATTTAGCGTTTGGCATCAAAAGCCAGGGCATCCCAACCGGCGTATTTGCCAGTGCTGCCCAGTTCTTGTTCAATGGCGAGCAGGCGGTTGTATTTGGCAAGGCGGTCAGAGCGAGCCGGCGCACCGGTCTTAATTTGGCCCATATTCATTGCCACAGCCAGGTCAGCGATGGTGCTGTCTTCGGTCTCGCCCGAGCGATGCGAGCAAACCGCGCGCCAACCGTGCGAACGCACCATGTCGATGGCTTGCAGAGTCTCGGTCAAAGTGCCGATTTGGTTGAGTTTTACCAAGAGCGCGTTGGCGGCTTTTTCTTCAATACCTCGCGCAATGCGCTTGGGATTGGTCACCAGCAGGTCATCACCGACAATTTGCAAGCGATGTCCAACCGCGGCGGTGAAGGCTTTCCAGCCTTCCCAGTCGTCCTGCGCAAAACCGTCTTCGATTGAAACGATGGGGTACTGGTCAATCCAATCTGTCCAGAAAGCGACCATTTCATCAGAAGTCAGTTTTTTACCTTCTTTGCGCAGGTTGTAAAGTCCCGTTTCTTCCTCATAAATTTCAGAAGCAGCAGGGTCAAGCGCGATGCAGACTTCAGCACCAGGTTTGTAACCGGCTTTTTCGATGCTTTCCAGAATCAGTTCGATGGCTTCCTTATTAGCCTTCAACGCGGGTCCGAAACCACCCTCATCACCAACCAATGTGCTGTGACCATGTGACTTCAAAACTGAGCGCAAAGCATGATAAATTTCAGCACCCCAGCGCAAACCTTCTGCAAAATTCGGCGCGCCAAGAGGCATGACCATAAATTCCTGGAAGTCCGTGCTCTGCCAGTTGCTGTGCGCGCCACCGTTCATGATGTTGAGCATAGGCACTGGCAAAGTGTGTGCGAAAACACCACCAATGTAACGATAAAGGGGTATTTCCTGAGCAGCAGCTGCAGCTCGTGCCACAGCCAGGCTCGTGCCAAGCATCGCGTTCGCACCGAATTTTGACTTGTTGGGTGTACCATCCAATTCAATCATCAGCTCATCGATTGCTTTTTGATCCAAGGCATCGAAACCATAAAGCTCTTCAGCGATTTCAAAGTTGACATTGTCCACAGCGGTCAAAACACCTTTGCCACCATAGCGCTTGGGGTCACCATCGCGCAGTTCGAGTGCCTCGTGAATACCCGTTGATGCTCCGGAGGGCACACCAGCAACGCCAAAGGTACCATCACTTAGAACAACTTCAACCTGCACAGTGGGATTGCCACGTGAGTCTAAGATTTCCATTGCATTGATATATTCAATTGTTGTTTCCATTTTTTTCCTCTTCAAAAAATCAGTAAAAAAGCGGCAAAAAGCCACTTAGTCTTCAAATCCAAATTTCAATTTTTCTGTTGAAAGTCCACGTCGCTTGTTGATAGCCTGCAAAAGTCCAACAAACAAAGGATGTGGTCGGTTCGGGCGAGACAAAAACTCGGGATGGAACTGCGACCCAATCATGAATGGATGTCCTTCCAATTCAAAAACTTCAATCACATCACCATCTGGTGACAGTCCGGTTACTTTAAGTCCGTGCTCTTCAAGTTGTTCACAATAAGCGCTGTTGACTTCAAAACGATGGCGATGGCGCTCCGAGATATGCCTGGTTCGATAACACTTCTCTGCCAGACTTCCCTCTGCTAATTCCACGTCGTATAAACCAAGACGCATCGTTCCACCCATGCGTTCCTGCCCCTTCATCTCCGGCATATAATCTACCAGCGGGTTTACAGCCTTGCTGTCAAATTCAGCGGATGTTGCCTCTTTAATGCCCATCACATTGCGCGCGAATTCCAAAACCATCACTTGCATGCCAAGGCAAATCCCCAAAAAGGGAATCTGATGCTCGCGTGCATATCGCGCGGCAAATATCTTGCCGTCAATTCCGCGCGTGCCAAACCCACCCGGCACGATAATCGCGTCAGCATCCGCAAGCCGCTCATCCACAGTTTCTTCGGGTAAATCCGCGCTTGAAATCCAGTCTATTTCAATATCCAAATCACAGAATAAACCAGCATGTTTTAAAGCTTCGCGCACACTCAAATAGGCATCTTGCAACTCAACATATTTTCCGACCAGAGCCACCTTTGCCACAGGACGGTCCTTTTTGAGTTCTTCAATCATCCATCGCCAACCGTCTAACTTAGGCTCATGCCTGGCTTTTAGCCCCAGGCGCGCGAGTAAAAGGTCGGCGACATGGCTCTCTTCCAGTTCCAACGGGATCGCGTACAGCATATCTGCCGTTACCATCGGCACAACAGCTTCTACAGGCACATCACAAAACTGAGCTATTTTCCTGCAAATATCCTGATCCACCGGATAGTCACTGCGTGGCAAAATCATATCCGGCAAGATACCAATCGAGCGTAATTCACGAACGGAGTGTTGTGTGGGTTTCGTTTTCAGTTCTGCAGTCGCTCTAAGATAAGGTAGCCATGTGCAATGAACAAAAGCTGAATCTTCTCTGGGAAGTTCATTGCGCATCTCGCGAATCGCTTCAAGAAAGGGCTGACCTTCAATATCGCCTACCGTCCCACCGACTTCAATTAAGACGATATCAGCACCGGAGCTTTCCCCTAAGAGATGTACACGTCGTTTAATTTCCCCGGTAATATGTGGGATTACCTGGATCGTACCACCCAGGTAATCACCACGGCGTTCTCTGTTGAGCACTTCTCCATAGACCTGCCCCGAGGATACGGTGCTGGTCTTTTTGAGACGTAAATCACAAAATCGCTCATAATGACCCAGGTCAAGATCTGTCTCTGAGCCGTCGTCCAGTACGTACACTTCACCGTGCTGATAAGGGCTCAGGGTACCTGGGTCAATATTAAGATAGGGGTCAAGTTTTTGGATCGTAATATCAAATCCACGCGCTTTCAACAAACGTCCTATCGAGGCGGCAGCCACCCCTTTGCCTACTGAAGACAAGACACCACCTGTAAAGAATATAAACTTGGTTCCCATATCTCTCCGTGTTTCTTATTCGTTATGACCTTAAAAATTACGGGGAGGGCTTTTTATTAGCTCCTCCCCGGATTGCTCATAAAGTTTTGTCAAGAGTTTTCAACCCGGACATCATTAATTATCTGACTGCTTGGATTTCAAAGTGCGCGCGAAGATATCTTCGGTATCCTCATCGGCAACACGATGTTTTTTGGCGCGCGAGCTGAAATCAGGTTTGCGTTTTTCAGCGCGGTCCATTGCCTGGCGTAAAGCAATTTCCATAAATGTAGGATCCGGGACGATTTCTTCAGCTTCCTCAACATATTCCTCTACCTTGGCTTTTTTGCCACGGCGACCCTGTTTGGGAGCTTCATAAACTTCTTCTTCAGGAGCTTCAAGGAGAGCTTTTACGCTTAGTTTGATTTGCTTCTTGCGTTTGTCAACCTCAAGAATCTTCACATCAACTTCATCGCCCACTTTTACAACTTCCTGTGGCGTGCGCACGAAGCTGTGTGCCAACTCACTCACATGCACCAGGCCGGGGCGTTCCGCGCCAATTTCAACAAAAGCGCCAAAACTTTCCAAACGGATGATAGTACCTTTAACGGTCATTTCGGGTTTCAAATCGCGCCATTCATAAACCAATGGCTCAACCATAGTCAGGCTGATGTGGTCTTTGGCAACTTTCCTGATCCAAACGGTTACCATATCATCCACTTTAAAGAGCTCTTCAGGATTCTGGACAGGTGCTTTAGGATCTTTTAAATCAATGACCTGGGAAATATGCAGAAATGCAGGTACGGACGAACCAATATCAACCAGCACGCCTTGCAGCGAGGTCTTTAATACCTTTCCTTCAAATTTTTGTTTTGCCTTGAAAGGCTGATTAGTTTTGGTTTCTTCGACTGGGCTTTCCATTTCTCTACTCCCATTGGGTATATTCACAATCTAAAAGTATACCTCCGTGAGCTTTTAGTGTCAAACACTTTGACATTTTTTTCGGGTATTTTGAGACTCACGCATTGGTGAATACCTTTAGTAAAAATCGTTTTTCAATTTCAGGGCATATTCTAAGAGATTTGAGATTGAATTTCAAGCCTTTTTTGCTTTGGCAAAATGGCTTACAAACGAATCAACTGTTTAAAGGAGTTGAATTCCCTGGTTGACCATTAATGCACTACTCAGGATAAACATCTGCGCGATATGATAGCTCACGATTACCAAAAACCGCTGTTTTGGAATACGTTTCTCCAACTTGCCAAGCGCGATCATCAGGTCCGATATCATGAACAGGACACCACCCAGACCAGCTATCACCGCAGGTGCGGGAAGCCATCCATCCCTCGCCACAGACAACCAGGCTGCCAAAGCCATCGCCCCTATCAAGACACCATAAGCCTTAAACAATCGTTTTTGAAACCTGGGCAAATTCGCGTCAGTGCATCGCGTTTCAATATAATAATTAAACACGAGAAGCATAATCACCAAAACCACAAGAGCTGGAATGTACATCCACCAGGAAATCGCCCACTGTGAAAAACCGTAAATATACGCCAAATGTGCTAAAGCGAACGCGCCCATCCCCGTGACAAAATACCGTGTGCGTTGCGGGATTAAGAAAACATCACCCAACAACGAAAGCACTAAACCAATCAAAAAAGGCAAAAGCCTGCCCGAATAGCCCCCGCCATATGCAAAAAAGGCAATCATCGCTATCAAAACCAAGGGCTTTGTAACGTAATACAGCTTCATTTTTTCAAAAAAAGCAGCGATCCAGTTTACCGCGCAAAGAACCGCGATGATTAAATAGGCATACCAGGGAAAAGGAAAGGTCATTTTTTATCGTTTAACCCCAACTGTTTCAGAAAGCGCTCATCATCTTTCCAGTCTTTCTTTACTTTCACGTTCAAGTCTAAAAACACACTTTGACCGTTCATCGCCTCAATATCTCGGCGCGCGTCAGTACCGATTTGTTTGATTTTCTGCCCGCCTTTGCCAATCACAATCCCCTTTTGCGCCTCGCGTTCCACAAAAATCGTGGCGTTGATGTAAACCCTGTCCATGTCACGTTCACTGTATTCGTTGACCAAAACAGCGATACTGTAAGGCAGTTCCTGTGAGAGATTGTCCATCGCCGCAGCGCGAATCATCTCCGCCGCGATATCCCGCTCAAAATCGTCAGTGATTTGCTCAGCGTCGTAATACTGCGGACCTTCGGGTAAAGCAGCCTGGATCACTTCCAAAAGCTCATGCACGCCCTGAGCACGTAAAGCGGAAATTTGCAGCATTTCTGGCATTTCAGTAAACAAAGCCTGGTAGTCAGCCTGGTTAGAAGCCAAAATTTGCGCCGCAACACTATCCACCTTGTTCATCACCAAAATCACCTTCGCGTCTGGGTTCATGTTCGCGATCAAATCCACCAATTTTTCGTCCATTGATGATGGCGCGCTGTTGGCATCCGCCATATACAGGATAATATCGGCATCCTGTATTGCGATGATCGCCTCACTGTTAATCGCCAGGCTGAGCTTGTCTTTTGACTCGTGTAAGCCAGGGGTGTCCACGAGGATAATTTGAGCGGTCTCGCTGGTAAGAATGCCCAACTGACGGCGGCGTGTGGTCTGTGGCTTGGCGCTCACGCCCGCAATGGCTTGCCCCATCAACGTGTTCATCAGCGTACTTTTGCCCGCGTTGGGTCGCCCAAGCACCGCGACAAAGCCGGATTTGAAAGGGTGAGCCGTTTCTGTTTCAGTCATTCTTAGCTTCTCTAATGATTTGATCGTTCTCAACGCGATGGCCTTCGTGCCTCAACAACCACGCTTTTGTATCCGCACCACCTGGAGCTGAATACATCCCAATTTTACCCGAAACAGGCAAAACACGGTGGCATGGAATGGCAATTAGCCAGCGGTTGCGCGCCATCATCCCACCCACTGTGCGCGCGGCGTCAGGCTTGCCCGCCTGGATAGCAAGCTCTTTATAACTGCAGATTTCACCGAAGGGTAAATCCTGCAAAAGCTTCAGCACTTTTTGTGTGAAGGGGCTCAATCCATCCATCGCCAAAGGCAAATCGAAGCGTTTCAGTTTTTTGGCAAAATAAGCCTTGTATTGCGCCTCCAGCTCCGCCTGGATGGGCATCCTGGGCTTAGAAGAACGAAATCCTTTGGTATCCAAATCAATCAACTCAACATCATGCACCAATTCTGGTGTAGTAATTGCGCGAAAAATACCTATTGGGGTCTTAAAATTGTAGTAAATACCCTCAAACGGATCGGGGACTTCTACTGATAAGGTAGCCAACAACTGACTTAATGTCAAGTCAGACGCACCAGCTCCGGGCAACTCTTTTTTGTTAATGATCTGCTCAATAATGTTTTTCAAGGTATTTTCTTCGTTGCTCATAGTCAGCACTCCAATATGGGCATGGTTAGAAATGTAGGGCAAACGTAGGTTAAACGTCAAGCATAAACCTTGCCTCTATTGTAATATAGAACACGAAAAGGCGACTTCTCTTCTTCTCCTCCTTAATACTCAGTGCCACGGTCGGCGTCCGTGGCACTCGTGTTTAATTGCTTTCCCTAAGATCCTGAAATCATCGAATGATATAATCATGGCGAATATTTTGCGTAAATAAAATCAATTGGTAAAAAGTACTAAGGAAGAAGAGAATGAATTTCGGATTTTCGTATGTCGGACTGATTTATCTGCTGATGCTGACCATCCCAAACCTGCTTTGGACGAAAAACCAGCCCAAAGATTATAAGCAGTATGCCAGCAAGGAAAACAAAGTGCTTGTCATCCTTGAACGTATCGGGCAGGTTTTGGTTTGGTGCGCGGCGCTGATTTTCTCGGACTTCAACATTAAACCCTGGTCAAATTGGTCATGGTGGCTGGTAGCATCCTTTGTGTTGATGCTGCTTTACGAAATCAACTGGATTCGCTATTTCAAAAGCGAAAAAACCATGCGGGATTTTTATAGCAGCTTTCTTGGCATCCCCGTCCCGGGTGCCACACTCCCCATTGCCGCCTTCCTGCTTTTGGCAATCTATGGAAAAAACATTGTGCTGGCAGTCTCTGTCTTAATCCTGGGCGTCGGGCATATCGGTATCCATCTAATGCATCTGAAAGAAATCACCCGTCAAAACGGAGTATAAATAAAGAATTCAGCAGGTTTTTTTACCAATTCACCATCAGCCCAATTTCTTGTCATATAATAAAGCCATCATCAACATTAAGGAGATATGATGAGTCAACAAGACATTTATCCTATCGAAATTGCCGGCGTAAAACGTGATTTACGCCTTTTTGAAGTCAAACCCGGTTTACGCATCGCCATCCTCAACATCCTTGGCGACGTTGAGCTGGTTGAAGCCTGCGCCAATGAACTCGCCAAACAGCTGCAAGACTTCCAATACGACACCATCCTCACTGCCGAGTCAAAAAGCATTCCCCTCGCCCACATGCTTTCGCGTGCCACGGGCATGCCATATGTTATTTTGCGCAAGGACTGGAAACCTTACATGGGCGACGCCATCCGCGCCGAAACGCTATCCATCACCACTGGCAAACCACAAACCCTGATTTTGGATCAAAAAGATTTTCCGCTTATCCAGGGCAAGCGCGTTGTTATCCTGGATGACGTCATCAGCACCGGTTCCACCTTGCAGGGCATGCATCTCATCGTAGATAAAGCTGGCGGTGAAGTGGTCAAAGAAGTCGCCATCCTAACCGAAGGTGAACGCAGTCAATGGCGTGACATTCTCGCATTGGGACACCTGCCTCTCTTCATCGATTAATGCGCGTCGCTGTCCTTTCTGACGTGCACGGCAACCTGGCCGCTTTTGAAGCAGCCCTTGCCGACGCGCGCGCGCAAAGCCCCGACCAGATCATCCTGGCGGGCGATTACATCAACGGTGGGCCCGACTCGCAAGCCTGCCTGCAGTTGGCGCTGAGTTCGGGTTTGGTCGCCCTGCGCGGTAACCACGAACGCTACGTCTGCCAGGCGGGCACGCTCCGACAACATGTCCGCTGGAACACGCCCTGGTTCTCGTCCGTGCGTTTTGCGCATCAGTTCTTCGGCACAGCGGATTTCGACGCCATGCGCGCCCTGCCCTACGATTATCATGGTGATGATTTTTACGTCGTGCACAGCACCACTCGCGATGATCATGATTTTATTGACGAGAACTGTACCGACGCTATGTTCGAACGCTTTTTCCCAGGGATTAAGGCGAACTTGATTATCCGCGGGCATAACCACCGCCATCGTATAGATTACTGGGGAGATCGTCCGGTGGTAACAGCCGGCTCGGTGGGCATTGGCCTTTCAGGCGCGCCCAAAGCCGTCTACGCTTTGGCTACGCGCAATAATGGGCGTTGGCATACCGAGCATCGCTATGTGGATTACGACCTGGAGCACACGCTGAAACGCTTTGAAGAAACTGCTTATCTTGAGTACACCGGCGTGATTGGCAAGCTTTATCGTTTGGAACTGATGACCGGCAAAAACATCATTGTGGCGTTTATTGAACGCTACCGCGACCGACTCGACAGCGGCCAGATCACCTGGGATTGGGCATGGGAGGACTTTCAGCGCTATTGCTGAGTTGATGCCATTTTTCACGCCACGCACTAAATTAATGACGTTCGCTGAGGCGTCTTTGCCGAAGCTAAAAGTGCATGGCAAGGATGCCCTGCACCAGTAGAGAAGTCAACCCACTGGCGCGTGGCGTCCCATATACCTTAATTTACCAACCATCCCGCCACGCGCAACCTTAAAACCGTTCGCACGTGGTCTCCTGACCACGTTAATAATCGCAAACATTTTCCATCATATTGAACTTAACATAAACAAGAGTTTTTTTGTTCTTTAGAACAAAAAAGATTATAATTTGATGCAATAATTAATAAGGGATGACAATCATTATGCGCTTTCTAAAGAACAAAAAACATGATAATCAACACACAAATCCATCACCCAACAACCAGGACGTAAAAGATAAATCCAAAGGCTTAAAAAGGATAAAGCAATCTGTTTTACATAAAATAGCACTCTGCGGAAGTGCTATTTTGTTGTTTTTGTCTTCATGTAACAGCACAGCAATAGTTGAACAAGCACCTGTTGAAGAAATTAGGACTTTACAGACAAATAAAACACCTGAGCTTAGTACTCCTACAAAAGAGCTACAGAATACTGTAGAAGTAACAGAAGAAGTTCCTACTCCTACTATAGAAGCTACTCCTACAGAAGAGGTAGAGGCTACACCAGAGAAGGAGTTTGATGAATCTACTTTAAATCTTGTTGAATGGCCTAATTATGAATTAGTTGAGACAGAGACATTTGAAAATTTAGAGACTGTACATATTAAGGAAGGTACTAGAATATTTGCTTTTCCTTATTATGAAGAAAATTTCTCACACTTCCCTGAGATTTATAATCCATCAGTTAAAGAATTTAATAGTCCTAAAGATCTCCATTTCCAGATAGGAGAAAAAAGAACAATTCAGAATGAAAATGGAGAGAGTGTTACTGTTGGTATTGTAGCAGGTACTACGAGTGTATACTCCACTAACAATGTTTTTGCTGTTATAATGAAAGCCCAAGACTCTAACGGTGTGATTAAAGATTTTTCTGAACATAATAGCTCTGATTTGAGAGATAAAAATATTATTACAAATATATTAATTAAAGACACACTTAGAGAAAATGAGTTTAATAGTAGTTTGTTAAGTATTTACAGATTTACTAAATATCAAGAAGAGAATGGAATGTTTCTAGCTAATCAAGAATACTCTATGGAAGATATCCTCTCTCCATTTGAAGATTTTGAGAAGTATCCTTTTTATCCCGAATCCAAAAATCCTTTATATATTCTTGGAAGCTCTGGCTTATCATCTTCTCTATCTGTTTTATTTAGAAACAATCCCGAGATAGGAGAAGTGGTAGTATCAAAACAAGGCCCCCTAGAGCTTGATAACGGACCTTTCTCTGGAGAACAGGAGAAGTGGGGAGTCAATATGAATGCTGACTCTCCGTTTACATTTAAACTTAATAAAGATGGATATTTTATTATTAATCATGTAGTACTACCTGTTGGTAAAGTAAAGGAATCCCAATTAGCGAAATACCCAGAACTTTTGTCTGATTATTGGCTGTTTTATACTCTTACTTTCATAGACTCACAAGATGTTACAATAAAAACTAGTGATGAATTTATATACGATGAAGAATCAGGAAGCGTAACTCCTATTTTGTTGAATGATGTTAATATGATATCTCACTACGTTACAGACAATGCAAAGTTAAAAGAGCTTGCATGTTCGTTATATACGCCAATAAGCGTTTTTGCGGAATAATGCAACAAACCATGTTAAAAATCACTGCCTCAAAAAATCTATACCAATTATCTTACTATCTCTATTAGTTGCTTTTTTAGCTTCTCTCTTAGCGAAACAATAAAAGGGTTACTTTTTGCAAAAATCTAAAACCATAAAAGAATAAACAGAACTTGATACGTTCGCTAAGGCGTCTCCGCCGAAGCTAAAAGTGCATAGCAAGGATGCCCTGCACCAGTAGAGAAGTCAACCCACTGGCGCGTTGCGTCTCATATACCATATACCTTAATTTACCAACCATCCCGCCACGTGCAACACACCCCGTTCGCTGAGGCGTCTTCGCCGAAGCAAAAAACAGGATTGCACGCCAAGACGCCGGCAGGAGAGGTATTAAGTATTAACCCCGTTCAGACGTGGTCTCCCGACCATGTGTTAGGCATGATCCAGGGTGAAATCTGCATTTGCTGGACCCATCATTCCTCCCCTCCTCAGGAGGGGAACTAAAGGGGTGGGACTTGAAAATTAGTAAACCAAACAACTGATATTCATCTAACGGATTGATATATTGAATGACATTGTGCCCAGCAAGACGCCGGCAGGAGACCCAAACACTATGCTCTCGGTGTCTCACCGTAGAGCTGGATCGTGTCGGCGAGACGCCTCCACGAACGAAAAAAGTCCTTCCGCGGTCTGGAGACCGAAAGTTGTTTGAATTCAACTAAAACAACGCGCACGGTGAGGACACCGGCGCGAGAGATAAATAGACCCGTACCAGCCCTCCGTTGGCAAAACGCATAGCGCAGACGCCATGCATCAGTACAAAGAATAAAAACCAAAATTCCTGCTTCACACCATCGAAATCACCTCGTTTTTATGCTATCATTAGCATGAGAAACGACATGGCATTCATAAAGAAATACTTACCTTTCATCCTGCTCAATATCGCTATTTCCGCAGTCACTGTACTGGCGGTGTTGTTTATTTGGGATTGGCATCAAAAAAGCAAACTCGCCCATGTGCCAGCCCCTCAGCCAACGGCAGCCATATCTAACACTCCCAGCGAGAACACGCCCGAAGCCATCAGCACAACAAGTCCATCTAAAACAAATCAGCCTGGAGAAAGTCAGGTCAGTATCCAGCTGATTTCGGGCATGGGTGATTTAAACCTCGAATACATTCTCATCAAAAACACCGGTAACAGCAAATTATCGCTGCTTGACTGGTCACTGCGTGGTTCAGAGCAAAAAAGCATTCACATCAAAAGCGACATCATGCTCAACCCCGGTGGCGCGATAAAAATTTACTCAAAAACAGGCACCGACAGCGCGCTAAGCATTTACCTCAACAGCCAGCAAGCTTATTGGAAATCGGGCATTGTGGTCACCTTGCATGACCCCGATCTCGTTGAACGCGCGCGTTACGAAATACCATAAGGATAAACGTATGTCACAAGCACTTTACCGAACCTGGCGGCCCGCCCTGTGGGAAGAAGTCGTTGGGCAGGACCACATTGTACAAACCCTTAAAAACGCCATTGCCATGAACAGAATTGGCCATGCCTACCTCTTTGCCGGACCGCGTGGCACAGGCAAAACCACCAGCGCGCGCCTTTTGGCAAAAGCGGCTAACTGCCTGGCAGAAGATCCAGCCAAACGCCCCTGTAACGTTTGCGACAACTGTGTGGCGGTGAATGAAGGGCGGTTTTTGGATCTCATCGAGATTGACGCTGCTTCAAATACGAGTGTGGATGACGTGCGCGAGTTGCGCGATAAGATCAACTTCGCGCCATCCCAGGGCAAGTACAAAGTCTACATCATCGACGAAGTGCACATGCTCTCGACATCCGCGTTCAACGCGCTACTGAAAACGCTTGAAGAGCCGCCCAATCATGTTATTTTCATCCTGGCAACGACTGAAATTCATAAAATCCCGGCGACGGTGCTCTCGCGCTGTCAACGCTATGAATTCCGACGCATCCCCGCGCCGGTTATCGTCAAGAAACTTCAAACGCTCACCAAAAAGGAAGGTATCGACATTGAGCCAGAAGTGCTCAATCTCATCGCTCGTCAGGCTACTGGCGCCCTGCGGGACGCGATTTCGCTGGTCGATCAACTTTCCTCAATCGCTAAAAAAGTGACCCTGCCCATCGCGCAGGACTTGTTGGGCACCGCCACCAATCAAGCTGTCATTGACTTAACCGACGCGATCATCAAGCAAGACCAAAGCCGTGGTTTGGAAATCATCCAGACCGCGCTTGATTCCGGCGCGGACTCGCGCCAGTTCGCGCGCCAAACTGTGGAATATTTGCGCGATTTACTCATCATAAAATTGGGCGTTGGCAAACAGCTTGAACTCACCCCTGAAGTCCGTGAGATAATGACCCAACACGCTGACAGCATGCAAACTGAGCAGCTTACCAGCATTATTGAAGACTTCAGCAAGGCGGCAACCGACCTGAAAACCAACTGGCATCCGGGCCTTGGGCTTGAATTAGCCTATGCCAGCGCGATTTCATGGCAGGTTGCGACTTCCCAAACGATAGTCGCGCCCACCGCGCAAGCTGCTCCAACAATCACGGGACCAGCTTACGCACCCCCTGTTGCCTCCGAAAGGACTGTCGAGACACATACCAAAAAACGCGCAAAAGCTGTTAGTGTTAAAACTGGGGTGCAAACGCCTCCTCCAGGGACAGAAGAAGAAGCAGAAACAGAGACGAGTGATATTAAACCTGGCAGTGTGGAGCTCACCGAAGAAAACCTGCTCGCACAGATGGACAAAATTAAAGGCTCAATCAAAAGTCGTAATTCTTCAACGGTTGGTTTGGTCAATTCGGCACGAATATATGTTTTAGACAAGCAAACCGTTGAGTTAAATTTTGACACACAGCTTTTATGCGATATGATGAGAGCTGAAAACAACCTGAACCTCGTGCGACGTGTGCTTTCATTCTACTTCGGCACCAAGGTCAGTGTGCAATGCACATACGGACGACAAGAGAGAACCAAGCACGCCAATACAAGCGACGCAGAAGAAAATCTGGCAGAAATTGTCGCGAAACAATTTGGTGGTGTCATTATTGATACAGAAAAAGAGGACTAAATGGCAAAAGGATACAGAGGACCTGCCGGCAAAGGCAGCGGAAACATGATGGCGCAAATCGCCAAACTACAGGAACAGATGGAACAGGCACAAGCCGAACTCGCTGAAAAAACCGTGACCGAAACCGCGGGCGGTGGCGCAGTGCAAGTGACCATGACCGGCGATCAGCACTGCACAGCTGTGATTATCGATCCTGAATTATTGGCAGATGGCGACGTGGAGCTCTTGCAGGACATGGTGCTTACCGCGACCAATAAAGCTCTGGACGCTTCGCGCAAACTCTCTGAAGACCAGATGGCACCCTTCACCAACATGCTCTCTGGATTTGGAATGGGTATTTAGGTCAAACCGGTCAATTTAAAGATTTATAGCTCATTCTATGCGCGCGCTTCCTCAACCCGTTCAAAACCTGATTGATGCTTTTTCACGCCTGCCGGGCATTGGGCCTAAAACCGCAGCTCGACTAACTTTTTACCTGCTCAAGGAAAAAAGCGATATCGCTACAGATTTAGCCGAAGCCCTGAGCAATCTCAACGCTGAAACCGGCTATTGCCAGCAGTGTCACAACATCACCCTGTCTGGCCAACCTTTGTGCGAAGTTTGCGCTGATTCGCGGCGCGATGACACGCTCATCTGCGTTGTAGAAGAACCTTCGGACGTTATTGCGATTGAACGCACTGGCGTTTTTAGTGGAAAATACCATGTTTTACTCGGTGTCCTTTCGCCCATTGAGGGCATCGGACCCGAGCAAATTAAGTTTCAATCCTTGCTCGAACGTCTTCAAAAGGAACCGGTACGCGAAGTCATCATCGCCACCAACCCCACCATGGAAGGCGACGCCACCGCGCTTTACTTACAGAAACACATCGCTCCCCTGGGGATAAAGGTCAGCCGCCTTGCACGGGGTTTACCTGTGGGTGGCGATATTGAATATGCCGACCAAAACACGCTACAACGCGCGCTTTCTGGCCGACAGAGCATGGAATAATTCTCTTTTCAGAGTATAATTTTCCCCTAAGACCTTCAACAGGAGTTATTTATGTCTTTAACTGGAAACCAAATCAGACAATCATTTTTGGACTTTTTCGCCAGGCATGGTCACCGCGTTGTGCCCAGTGCTTCGCTTGTGCCAGGTGGTGATTCAACCCTGCTCTTTACCAACGCCGGTATGGTGCAGTTTAAGGATGTCTTTTTAGGCACCGCCAACCCGCCCAGCCCACGTGTGGCAAATTCGCAAAAATGTATGCGCGTTTCCGGAAAGCATAATGACCTCGATACCGTTGGCAGAGATGACACCCATCACACCTTTTTTGAGATGCTCGGCAATTGGTCTTTTGGCGATTACTACAAAAAAGAAGCCATCGCATGGAGCTGGGAGCTTCTGGTAAACGAGTGGGGGCTCGACCCATCCAAACTTTACGCCAGTTACTTTGTCGATGAAGAAGGTGTCATTCCTGATGATATTGAAGCGCGTGACAACTGGCTTGCCCAACCTGGTTTCAATCCCAAACACCTCGTTAAAGGCAATCGCCACGATAATTTTTGGGAGATGGCAGAAGTTGGACCTTGTGGACCATGCACTGAAATACATTATGACTTTGGTCCCGAAGCCTGCGACAAACAAGGTCTAGAAGGCCATGTTTGTGAAGTAAACGGCGATTGCAATCGCATCGTGGAGATCTGGAACAACGTATTTATCCAGTTCAACCGCTTATCCCCCACAGAATTCCAACCGCTACCTAAGATGCATGTTGACACTGGCATGGGTCTTGAACGCATTGTAGCAGTCATCCAAGGGGTCAAAGGTAACTACGAAACGGATCTGCTCAAACCCCTGCTTGACGAAACCCAACGCATTGCCGGACAAAACGATCAGGAACGCACTGATAACCTCACCGCCTATCGCGTCATCGCCGACCATACCCGCGCGGCAAGCTTTTTAATCGCGGACGGCGTCATCCCCGGTAACGTCGGACGCAACTATGTCTGCCGCATGATCATCCGCCGCGCGGCACGCTTCGCCCGTACCATTGGCTTAAAAGAGCCCTTCATGGCGCAGGTCTCCCGAATCGTTGTCGATTTATACGGGCAACATTACCCAGAACTCAAACGCGAGCAAGAACTTATCTATGAAAGCTTCACCCGTGAAGAGTCCCGCTTCGCTGAAACCCTCGATACTGGCTTTGCCGAGCTCAACCTGCACATGCAGGCACTCAAAGACGCGGGCAAAACCGTACTTGGCGGATATGAAGCTTTCGACCTTTACGCTACGCTTGGTTTTCCCTTGGAAATAACGCGCGATATCTTAAGCGAATCGGGCTTTTCAGTTGATGAAGATGGCTTTTACACTGCCATGGAAGAGCATCGCCTTGCTTCCGGCAAAGGACAAGCAGGCATTGAAAATGATAGCCAAAAAGCTGAACTCTATCAAGCCCTGGATAAACAATTGCATGACGATGGCATTCTGGACAGTGAAGGCGTGATACACGACCCTTACACCGGCCTAAGCCAAAGCAGCCAGCTATTGGCAATCATCAAAGACGGGCAAATCGTTGAAAACGCCGCCCAGGGTGATGAAGTGGAACTGGTCATTCAACATACACCGTTCTACCTTGAATCTGGTGGACAGCTGAGCGACACGGGCAAAATCATTTCATCCAATGCTGAAAAATGGGAAGTTGCCATCGCCAATGTCATCAAACCTTCCGCGGGCTTGATTGTTCATCTTGGCAAAGTCCTTCATGGCACAATTAAAACAAAGGATAGGGTCATGGCGAATGTGGATGTATCGCGCCGGCGCGCCATCATGCGCAACCATACCGGCACACACCTTTTGCACACCGCCTTGCGTAAAGTATTAGGTGATAAAGTACACCAGGCCGGTTCAGCGGTTGACGCGGATCGCTTGCGCTTCGACTTCAACTATCCTCAGGCTGTTGCCAAAACAGATTTGCTGAAGATTGAAGCCCTGGTCAATAGTTATATCGCGGATGAATATCCGGTTATCAAACAAAGCAAAACGCTTGAACAAGCCCAAAAAGATGGCGCGATGGCGCTCTTTGGCGAAAAATATGGCGCAGAGGTGCGCACGGTTGAAATCAAGGATGAGCGGGGACGTGTTTCCTACGAACTTTGCGGTGGTACGCATGTTGATAACACCGCTGAAATCGGTTCTTTCTACATTACCAGCGAGTCAAGTGTTGCGGCTGGAATGCGACGTATCGAAGCCGTAACCGGCATGGGCGCTTATGAATATGCCCGCAAACGCCTTGACCTGCAAAACGAGCTCTCAGCGCATTTGCAAACCAACCCAAGCGAAGCTTTAAGTAAGGTTCAAAACCTGGAAGACTCCCTTAAAGCCAGTCAGGCTGAACTTGAGCAATTACGATTGAGCGTCGCGAAAAACGCTTTTGCCAGTCAACTCGACAACTTGCAAAATATCCTGGACGTGCCGGTACTCACCGCGACAATTCCAAACGTCAGTAGCGACGCCTTACGCGAGCTTGCCGATGAGTTCCGCCAAAAGCACAAAAGCGGTGTGGTTGTTTTGGCAACCACCATCAACGACAAACCCTCTTTCATTGCCGCGCTGACCCCTGACCTTGTCAAACGTGGTCTTAAAGCAGGCGATCTCATCAAACGTGTTGCCGCAGTTGTTGGCGGTGGCGGTGGTGGACGCCCGGACATGGCGCAAGCTGGTGGCAAAGACCCCTCCAAAATCGCTGAAGCCCTTGATCAGGTCGCTCTTTACATCAAGGAAAATCTAAAATAGAGATATGGCAAAACGAGTCACCCCATTACGTCAGCAATATCTGGATATTAAGAAAAATTATCCAAACGCGATTGTATTCTTTCGCCTGGGTGACTTCTATGAAACTTTCGATGAAGACGCTGAGAAAACCGCTAAAGCCCTGGACATCGTGCTCACCTCACGCCCGGTTGCCAAAGGCGTGCGTGTGCCCATGGCGGGTATCCCCTACCATGCGGTTGATAACTACATCGGACGTTTAATCGACAAAGGCTTTCACGTTGCTATCTGCGAACAGGTCGGCGAGCAGCCCGAAAAAGGCTTGTTTGAGCGCGACGTGGTGCGGGTGATTACCCCTGGCACCCTGGTTGAACCCAACCTTTTGCAAAGTGAGAAAAACAATTACCTGGCATGTATAGTCACCCACGAAAACAGTGCCGGTTTAGCTTATGTAGATATTTCAACCGGAGAATTCGCGACAACCCAAATTCAAAATGAGGATATCCTCGTCACCCTGCGCGCGGAGCTTGAACGCCTCGCGGTAGCAGAGCTCTTGGTCGCCGAGGATTGGCAGGTGCCACCTGGTTTTCCAAACAACATCACCACCATCCCACAGTGGTATTTCGAGCCAGGCAGAGCGGAAGAAGCTATCAAAGCGCGCTTTAATGTCTCAAGCCTTGACGGACTGGGCATTCGTGATTTGCCCTGGGCCATGCGAGCCTCGGGCGCGCTCATCAAATATCTGCAAGAAACTCAAAAAGGCATGGATTCCACCCAGCTCAGTTTCAGCACCTATAGCCTGAGTGATTTTATGGTGCTTGACGCCGAAACCCGACGGAATCTTGAACTGACCGAAACCTTACGCGACCAAAAGCTTGAGGGCTCTCTGCTTGGTGTGCTGGATAAAACCCAAACCGCAGGTGGCAAGCGCATGTTGCGCGCTTGGGTGAATAAACCCTTGCTCAACATTAAGGCAATCAACAAACGCCTTGATTTAGTGGAATTCTTTTACAACAACGGTGTTTTACGACAGGAGCTGAATGCCATTTTAAACAAATTGCATGACTTGGAACGCCTCGTCAACCGAATCAACGCCGGATCTGCCCGACCACCTGATCTGGTCGCCCTGCGCGAGGATTTTGAGGATATCCCAAAAATCCTCGCTCTCTTGACAGGCAAAGACAGCGTTTTGGATGGTCTTTTAGCTAAAATATCCACCTTTGACGAAGAATCCGAACGCTTGCAAGCCGCCATTGAAGACGAGCCACCCGCAACACTTGCCAATATTGGTATTATCCGTCCTGGCTATTCAGAAGCCCTTGATGAAATCCTTCACGCCTCCAAACACGCTCGCGAGTGGATCAACAACCTTGAAGGTCATGAACGTCAACGTACTGGCATAAAAAATCTGCGCGTGGGTTACAACAAAGTTTTTGGCTATTACATTGAAATCTCTCGTGGTCAAGTTGACCAGGCACCAGAAGATTACATCCGCAAGCAAACATTGGTCAATAGCGAACGTTACATCACACCTGAACTCAAAGAGTATGAGTCGCTCGTTCTAAACGCGGAAGCCCAAATCCATGAAGCTGAATTGAAGGTTTGGAACCAACTCTGTGTCGAGATTTCGAAAGCCTCCAATCGCATCCTTGAAACCGCCCAGGCTATTGCCAAACTGGATTGCTGCATCGCCCTGGCTGGTGTTGCCGCGATAAACAACTACACCCGTCCCATCCTACGTGAAGAGAAAGGCATTCGTATTATCGAAGGACGTCATCCCGTTGTGGAACGCATGCGTTCAGTGAATCGATATATCCCCAACGACCTCATTTTTGAAGAAGGGGAAATCATCAAACTGATTACTGGACCCAACATGAGCGGTAAAAGCACTATTTTGCGCCAATTGGTATTGATTGTGCTCATGGCACAAATCGGCAGTTTTGTGCCCGCCAAAGAAGCCGAAATTGGGCTGGTTGACCGTGTCTTTACCCGCATTGGTGCGCAGGATGCCATCCACCAGGGCCAAAGCACTTTTATGGTTGAGATGATCGAAACCGCCAACATCCTCAACAATGCCACACCACGCAGTTTGCTCATTCTGGACGAAATCGGACGCGGAACCAGCACTTATGATGGCATTTCCATCGCTTGGGCGATTATTGAGTATTTACACAGTCACCCTAAACTAAAACCCTACACGCTTTTTGCCACCCATTATCACGAGCTAACCGATTTGGCAGAGCTATTCCCCGGTGTGCGCAATTACAATGTCGCTGTAACCGAAGCGGATGGAAAGGTTATTTTCCTGCACAAGATTGTGCCCGGCAGCGCGGATCGCTCCTATGGAATCCATGTAGCGCAATTGGCAGGGTTACCCGCGCCGGTCATCACCCGCGCCAATCAGGTTTTAAAACAACTGGAAGAAAGTGGCGAACGCGCCTTACCTAAACAAGTAGCCGAAACTCAACAACAAATTCGGTTATTCCCCGAAAACAACCCCATGATTGAAGCTTTCAAAGCCATCGACCTTGAATCCCTATCGCCTATCCAGGCTTTAAACTTGCTTTATGAATGGCGTTTAAAATATTTTTCTGACGAGAGTTCGGATAATTAATCAGTCTTATTCACAGTCGAGCCAATCGCGTTGACCGCGTAAAAAGTCCTCACCGCTCATCGGTTTTTTTCCGGCTGGCTGTACCTTATCTAGCACCAATAAACACTCGCTCGTGCCAATAGCGGGTAAGCCGTTAACCACATAATGCAATCCAACTTCCGCGCCAAAGGTATCATGCACATGCGCGTCAAGCACTTTTATTAGCTGACCTTTATGCTCGAAAGACGTGCCTGGCCAAGGATGATAGGCATGCACTTTTCGATTCAATTGCTCTGCTGTTTCATTGAAATCTAATTTACTTTGGCTTTTTTTAAGCATTGGCGCGTAGGTAGCCAGGCTATCATCCTGCGGCACAGCCTTTAGCTTGCCTGCCAGCCAGGCAGGTAAAACCTCGGTGAGAGCCCGCGCACCAAGATAAGACAGTTGTTGGCTAAGTTCATCAGCGAAAGTCCCACTTCGAAGAGGAACCTCACGCTTGGCGATAATGGGACCCGCATCAAGCTTTTGTACCATCTCCATAATCGTTACACCGGTTGTTGCATCACCCGCTTCAATCGCTGCCTGAATTGGCGAGGCACCGCGCCACCTGGGTAATAAAGACGCGTGCACATTCAAACAACCCTTTTTGGCAATATTTAGGACCTCGCGCGAAAGGATTTGCCCATATGCTGCTACAACCATTACATCGGGCTGCCAGGCACTAATTTTCGCATAAGCTTCAAGCGTGCGCAGAGATTCGGGTTGATACACTGGCAAATCCAAAGATAGCGCAGAATCTTTCACCGCGCTGGGTGCCATTTTTTGTCCCCGTCCAAAGGGGCGATCAGGCTGGGTAATAACCCCGACTACTTTGTAGCTCTTGGCTAATTCCTCAAGGCTGGGAACAGCAAAATCAGGTGATCCTAAAAAAACAATTCGAGGTGACATACAAGCATTCTATCATAGCTTTTTTGAGTGTGTAACGCGCTTGGTCGCTAATAGATTACACCGTTCGGGTAGAAAGATTTTTATAGATGAGATAACCCATGCCATAAAAAGTAGCACCCGCTAATGCAATCCCCAAACCAATAAACCAGGCTTTGCCAAGATTTTTTTTCTGCCGAAAAGCTTCAGACGAAATGAGCCTGTCTTTCAAAGAAGCCTGGAAACCTGATTTTGGACGCAAATTGCCGATTTTCTCACGCAAAAAGCTTTCCATTTCCTGGATGTCATGCATATGTTTATCAGAAGAAAACAAATCTTTCATACTTAATCTATCAAACACCTTTCAATCTTAATGGTTTCATGAAAGGTCATACCTTTCCACCAAATCGCGCAGTTCAAGCAGAGTTCGATGGTACAAACTCTTAATAGCCCCTTCAGACTTACCAAATACTTTCCCAATTTCTGCATTACTCAGCCGATGTACAAATTTGAGCACAATCAAATCTCGTTTTTGTGGGCTAAGATCGTTCAGCAAACGAAGCAAAGCCTTTTGCTCTTCATTCATTTGAAAGGCAAGTTCTGGTGAGGGTCTGCTTCCCGCGTCAGACAGAACCAAGTCATCAATTGAGATCTCTTTCACTCGCGAGCGATCACGGTGAAAATTAGCCACCTGATTATGCGCAATGCGATAAAGCCAGGCAGAAAAAGGCAAGCCCATGTGTCTGTACTTGCCAATATTATCAAGCGCCTTGAAAAATACTTTTGCGGTTAGATCTTCCGCGTCGCCCACATTGCTCACACGATAATAAATATAATTGTAAATACGCACAACGTATCGGTCATAAAGTTGCCCGAAAGCCTCTGGGTCGTATTTTGCTCTATCAATGAGTTCAACCTCATTGATCGAATCTATTTCCTCTTGCATATGCTGAATTATAAAGGACTTAAGTAAGTTTGCCATAAATTTTGTATCGCCTAAAAAACTAACTTTTTAAAAAACAATTCTCAAAAGAACAAACTGGCATTTAAAGCGTTTTTCGTTTGCTTTAAGGTACAATAGAATTGATGGAAATGTTTAGACAACAAACGCCAAGAAACAGAGATTCATTGCAGTTTTTACATCTTCCCAATCAGGAAAATTTCCTCGATAAAGAGCCATTTTGCCAAACCCTGGCATATGTTTTTTTAATTACCCCAAAAAATATACACAAGGATGTGATAAATGACTGACTTTCTATTTAGACAAGATGTTGCAGACTATGACGAGCATGTTGCCGGATTGGTTGAGTTTGAGAACGAGCGCCAGGCGCGCCGTCTCATCATGATCCCCAGCGAAAGCATCGCGCCTCTTGCAGTGCGAAAGCTCTTGGGCTCATCTTTCCAAAACATTTATGCTGAAGGTTATCCCCGACCCGAAACGCGTTACCAGGATGAAGAAACCATCATGGATTATGCCTATCAGCTTGGAAGATACCGCCGTCACAGCGATCCCCGCTATTACAAAGGCGTTGAATACATCGATATGCTCGAAGCCCTTGCGCGCCGACGTGCCGCGGAGCTTTTCGCCGCCAACGGACACGTTGCCGATGACCTGTGGGTCAATGTGCAGCCTCTTTCTGGGGCGCCTGCCAACACTGCTGTTTACACCGCTCTGCTCAAACCCGGAGATGCTATCCTGGGCATGGATCTCCTGCATGGAGGTCACCTCACCCATGGCGCGCCCGTGAACCGCTCTGGTCTCGTCTTCAATGCTTATCACTATACTGTTGACCCTGAAACAGAGCGCCTCGACTACGACGCAATTTTGAAAATCGCCAGGGAAGTAAAACCCAAGATTCTCGTCGCTGGTTACACGTCCTACCCATGGATCCCCGATTGGCAAAAATTCCGCGAAATCGCCAACGAAGTTGGCGCGTACTTCCTTGCCGATGCCTCACACATCGCGGGCCTGGTTGCTGCCGGTGTTGTTCCTTCGCCCGTGGGTATCGCGGATATCGTCAGCTTCACCACTCACAAAACCCTCTGCGGTCCACGTGGCGCGGTGCTGATTACCCAGGACCGCGAACTTGGCGAAGAAATTGACAAGGGTGTTTTCCCCGGTGAACAAGGTGGACCTCACATGAACAGTATCGCCGCCCTTGCCCTCACCTTGAAACTCGCGAAAACAGAAAAGTTTGTTGAGCTACAAAAACAAACCCTGAAGAACACCCAAGCACTTATTAAAGGCTTTAGAGACAACAACGCGCGAGTCGCCTATGGTGGCAGCGATAGCCACATGGCACTTATCGACTGCAAAACCTTCACGGGTCCAGATGGCACTGCTCTTACCGGTGATCTTGCTGCGCGTATCCTTGATCTGGTTGGCATCGTTACCAACCGCAACACTGTACCCGGCGACCGTTCAGCCCTCACCGCGTCCGGTATTCGCCTTGGTACCACATGGCTCACCCAGCGTGGCTTCAAAGAAGCTGAAATGGAAAGAATTGCTGGATTAATTGTCCAGCTCTTGGATGCAACCAAGACTTATCCCATGCCCGCCCGCAGCGGAGAAAAATCACGTGCTAAAGTAGACTTCCGCACAATGACCATCGTCAACGACGCCGTACGCCAATTGGCTGATTCCAAGCCAGCTATGGATGAAATCCCCACAAAACACGGTTACCCACATTATTTTTATGCCAGTGATCGCCCAGCCAATGGCTATGGTGCTTTTGAACTGAGCGGTGAAGGCGTTCGAACCTTCCTCAACTACACACTCACCAACGACATTGAGGAACTTGAACCCGGACAATCGCAACCCACCCGCATGCACACTACTTGTGGCGATATTGACGCGACGCTCACTTGTGTATCACCCAAAGTCTTCAAGCTAACTGTCCCCGCGCAGAATGTCGGCTTGGCTGGTACATGGCTAAACGGAATTTCGACTGGTTTTGTTTACTTTGATGAAGATCTCGCTATCAGAATTCCTGGTCCCATCTCCATTTTACCCACCGAACCAGAAGAATACATTGAAGATGGAAAACGTGTTTGTGATGATAAACCGTGGTACATTGCCATGCCCAAATTTATTAGCAAACCTGGCCTGCCAGAATTCGTTTGGGAAGAGCCCAAAGACCAGGAACTAAAACGTACCGTACTATACGATACGCATCTTGCCATGGGCGCCAAGATGGTACCCTTTGCCGGTTTTGATATGCCTGTTTGGTACAGCTCGGTCATGGATGAACATCGCGCCGTGCGCGAAGGTGCCGGTCTGTTTGACGTCACTCATATGGGCGTATTCCAGTGTGAAGGTCCCGATGCTGCTGTCTTCCTGGACTCTGTTAGCGGAAACGACACGCTCTTCCTGGAAATTGGCGAATCAGTCTATTCACACTTCCTTGACCCCCACGGAAAAGTAATTGATGACTTTATCATCTACCGCCGTGATGAAGACCGCTACCTCCTCGTTGTGAACGCGGCAAATGAAGAGAAAGACTGGGCTTGGCTCAATGCGGTAAAGAATGGCGAAGTCTTGGTTGACCTTGAAAAACCCTGGGTTAAAGTCCCCGGCAGAAAATGCACTTTGCGAAATCTAAAAGATCCCGCCGCTGGCGCAGACCAACTTGTAACCATCGCCATCCAGGGTCCAACCAGCCGCGATATTTTGCTCGGATTAGCTTGCAACCACTGCCATGATCACAAGATTATGCGCCTTGGCAGAGGCGAACTTTGCGACAGTCATCTGGGAATCATCCCGGTGATCATCTCGCGCACCGGTTATACCGGCGAGGAAATGGGCTTTGAAATCTTCGTCCACCCCGACCATGCCGTCCGACTTTGGAATGATCTGCTGGAAGAAGGCAAGGACCACGACTTGCTTCCCTGTGGACTGGGCGCGCGCGATTCCTTGCGCACGGAAGCCGGCTTACCTCTATATGGACATGAAATGGGCGGCGATTTTGACCTCACTGTTGGTGATGCTGGTTTCATATCCTTCGTTCGCTTCAACTCCGCCTGGTTTATTGGACGCAAAGCAAGCCTTGAACATGAGAAGAAACGCAAATCAGTTGTTGCGCGCTTCACCTTTGATGAAAAAGGTGTGCGCATGGCACGACCTGGTGATCCCGTTTGTGACCATCGCGGACGCATGGTTGGTTTTGTAACAAGCTGCGCCATCGACCAGAATGGCATGCTCACCGGTCAAGCCTATATTGATAGAAAGATGGCAAAAGCCGGCACGTCCATTTACATCTTCCAAAACGCGCCTGAATGGCAACAAAAACCACCCGCTGAGTTAACAAATGGCGATCGCGTGGCTATCCCCAGCATGGCTACGATCGTCTCAAGATTTTTATAAACAATAGTTAGAAAGGAGACACATATTATGACTAATCCATGGGAAGAAAAATTTTCCAAACGAACTACTTGGATGAAAAGCTCTTTCATCCGAGAACTACTCAAAGTTACCAACCAACCTGATGTTATCTCGTTTGGTGGTGGCTTTCCGGCTGGTGAACTTTTTCCAGTAGAACGAGTAAAAGAAGCTTGTGAGAAGATCCTTAGAGAGAATCCGGAAAAAGCGCTCCAATACAGCACCACAGAAGGCTACAATCCTCTGCGTCAGTATCTGGTTGATGATTATCGCTCTCGTGGTGTGAACATCGGTTTGGAAAACATTCAAATCACCGCAGGCTCCCAACAAGCACTTGACTTTATCGGTCGTATTTTCATCGATGAAGGCGATAAATTGCTGGTTGAAAGCCCTACATACCTCGGTGCGCTGCAAGCCTGGAACGCTTACGGACCGGAATATATCACAGTTGAGACAGACGATGAGGGCATGCAAGTAGAAAAGATTGAAGCCATCATCCAAAAACATGACCCGAGGTTTATTTATGTGCTCCCTAACTTCCATAACCCCATGGGTGTATCTATGTCGATTGAGCGACGTAAACAGCTCGTTGAGATTTCGCATAAATACAATCTGCCCATTGTTGAAGATGACCCCTATGGCAAACTGATTTTCGAAGGCGAGATGCTTCCATCAATTGCCAAGCTTGATTGCCAATTCCGCAGTGGTGAAGACAATTTCGAAGGAAACGTCATTCACACCAGCACATTCTCCAAGATTTTAGCCCCTGGCTTGCGCATTGGTTGGGCAATTGGACCCGAAGAAGTGATCAAGAAGATGGTTCAGGCCAAGCAAGGTGCTGACCTGCAAAGTTCGACCTTCGACCAATACATCGCTTATGAGCTTGTGGCTGGTGATTGGTTACCCGACCACATCGAGCTTATCAAACGCGTTTATAAAGAACGCCGCGATGCGATGCTTCAGGCTTTTGAGGACTTCATGCCCGAAGGCACAAGCTGGACAACACCTGCTGGTGGTCTCTTCCTTTGGTTGCGCTTGCCCGAAGGTTGCGATGCACTCGAACTCTTCCCCAAGGCTGTTGAAGAACGCGTTGCCTATGTGCCTGGTGTACCTTTCTATCCGATTGACGGACCTCGCAACACCATGCGCCTTAACTTCAGCGCCAGCGATCCTGAAAAGATTCGCGAAGGTGTTCGCCGTATTTCTGTTATGGCCAAAAACGCCCTGGCTGGAAAGTAAACCAGTCGTCTAATCAGATACAACAAAAAGCCGCGCTATGTCGCGGTTTTTTGTTTGCTGAGGCAGATAGATTTAAACTTGCATTGGGGATTACCAGGCTTTTAAACCTGTCAGTAATTAACAGGTATAATTCAGGCTATGAAAAAAGCTAAGTTTTGGGTCATTTTAACCCTTTCCATAATCACAGTTGCTGTTTTTGTTGTGTTCATCTTCCCAAACAAAGCCGCCTCTAAGGATGAGGCAATGGTGAACATTTTTCAACCTGACGAATATGCCACCTGGACGGTTGTTGGCAGGATGACCGCACCCAAACCTGATCGCCCCTCTTTCATGCAACACTATTTTCTATACAATTTCTACCATTATGGCTTTCCATACTTCTCAATATCGAGTTTGCCAGTCTTTTTGGCACGTTGGACCAATCAGTTCGATAACATGCCCTTCGTCATGGTTAGCTTAAGGCAGTTTGTCAGTGTTTTACCCAGCTTAATCGCCATTCTCATATTGGTGTACATACAAGATCAATTCAGCAGCTATAAATCCATTTTGCTCTATATCCTTCTTTTGTCATTTCCTGCTGTGGTGAATAACAACATGTGGTGGCATCCGGACGGTTTATGCTTGCTGTTTAGTGCGCTCACGCTCTTTTTTCTGTGGAAAGATGAGCAAAAATTCGGAAAATATTTTTATATCGCCGCGATATTTGCAGGTATTTTAACCGCAACCAAATTGATCGGAGTCTTCTTCCTTGTCGCTATTATTCCCATTTTATTATTGCAGATGAAAACGAAAAAATGGCGATTTGTTGAAGCAATTGGGCAATGGGCTATCTTTGCCTTTATCCTGGCAATAGCTTTTGTCATATCAAATCCCTTTTTATTTACTTTTGATGGTCTTACACGTTACGCTTTCACGCTTTACAACGAATTTGCTGAAATTTCTGCAGGTTATGGTTTAGTCTACGACAAGGGCTTCGCTGCCGCATGGGCAGGAATTCAACCTGCGTATGGCAAATTGCCTTTCTTCATCGCCTTGGTTTTTGCTTTCTTTTTAGGCTTTCGCGATAAAAATAAAAAGAAATTAAGCACATTAATACTCTGCTGGTTCCTTCCCCTGACCTTCACTGTTTTATTTACCACGCATTTTAAGTATCAATACTGGCTACCAGCAGCAATTCCTGCTTTCTCCATGCTATATTTATTGCTTCCAGATAAATCCACGTGGAAAGAAGATAAACTTTGGCTCAAAATCTCAAAAATAGCATTCACCACAGTGGTAATTATTCAAATCGTCCTCTTCAACATCCAAAACGTTCAATCAGTAAAGGCTCAAATCGAGCGTGAACAAACGAGTGAGAGTATAAGATTTTACCACCAAGCTAATCAAGCATTGGCAGCGATTACACATGAAAACAGGATCATATATCATGACTACCGCGTTTACGTTCCAATTAACTATAATCCTTGGTTTCCATATACTTCTTTTGAAATGCTGAACTATGCCTACATCGTGGAAAACAATTTTGACGTTCTGTTTTTGCAAAACCAACGTGTACTGGACTATCTGAACCCAGATTCAGAAGGTGTCGACAATGATTTGTTAGAAACTGCCCGACTCTTTTATGCGGATGTGCGGGATAACAAGATTGAAGGTTATGTCTTACTCTATGAAGATGATTTCGGAAAAGCCTTCGTTCGCGATGATTTATACGAAAAGTATTACCTATCTCCTTGATATTAACCGTTTTAAAAGAAAACAAACGCTGGTACGCTATCAAACACCAGTGTTTTCTTAATGATAAATTCCGGACTAATGCTCCCAAAGCGAGAAATTGGTCAACAAGGAACCGCCCGTAAACTCGCGCAGCAGCGAATTTGAAGGCACATATTCTGTTAAAGTCGGCAAGAACCACTCCAGGAACTTTAGCAGGCGTTTAGCCTCTTGAGTTTCTCACTTTTGCCAAATACAGCCTTTTCCACAAAAAAGAAAAGGGTAATCAGGCTGTAACAGCTATATAGAAGTGTCCTAATCGATAAGCAATGCCGCCAAAACAGATTTCTATTTAGTTTCTTTCCAGAGCTTCTCTATGTGCGCTTGTAAACTGTGTTTATGGTTTTGCGCTTCATGTAGTACTCGCTGTTTTCTCACTTTTTTAGATCCTTTTCCAATCTCTTCAAGTTTTAAGGCATCCCCATATAAGCAGGCAGGTTTTTCGCCGTCATTGTCCCTGTCAGTAATTAACAGATCAGATATAATTCAGGTTATGAAAAAAGCTAAGTTTTGGGTCATTTTAACCCTTGCCATAATCACAATTGCTGTTTTTGTTGTGTTCATCTTCCCGAACAAGGCTGCTTCAAAGGACAGGGCGATGGTGAACATTTTCCAACCGGATGAGTTTGCTACCTGGACGGTTGTCGCTCGAATGACTTCGCCCAAACCTGACCGCCCATCCTTCCTGCAACATTATTTTTTATACAATTTCTACCATTATGGCTTTCCATACTTCTCAATATCAAGTTTACCGGTCTTTTTTATTCGTTGGGCTAATCAGTTCAATAATATGCCCTTCGTAATGGTTAGCTTAAGGCAATTTGTCAGTGTTTTACCCAGCTTGATTGCCCTTCTTATTTTGGTGTATATGCAGGATCAATTTAGCAGCTATAAGTCAATTTTGCTCTACATTACACTTTTATCGATACCTGCCGTGGTTAACAACAATATGTGGTGGCATCCAGATGGTTTGTGTTTGCTTTTTAGCGCGCTTACGCTCTTTTTTCTGTGGAAGGATGAGCAAAAATTCGGAAAATACTTCTATATCGCCGCGATATTCGCCGGTATCCTAACCGCAACCAAGTTAATCGGAGTCTTCTTCCTTGTATCAATTATTCCCATTCTATTCTCGCAGCTAAAAACAAAGAAATGGCGATTCGTTGAGGCAGTTGGGCATTGGACGATCTTTGCGCTCATTATGGCAATATCCTTTGTCATATCCAATCCTTTTCTATTCACAATGGAAGGCATTTCAGAATATGCCCGAACTTTGTATAGTGAAATTTCCGGAGTTTCTGCCGGATACAATTTAGTCTACAAAAAGGGCATTGCTGCAGCCTGGGCGGGCATTCAACCTGCGTATGGCAAATTGCCTTTCTTCATGGCATTGGTTTTTTCCTTCTTTTTGGGTTTCCGTGATAAAAGCAAGAGGAAACTGACCACACTATTACTCTCTTGGTTCCTCCCTTTGACCTTCACCGTCCTTTTTACCACGCATTTTAAGTATCAATACTGGCTGCCAGCAGCAATACCCGCTTTTTCTATGCTTTATTTGCTAATCCCAGATAAAACTACATGGAAAGAAGAAAAAATTTGGCTCAAAATCCCGCATGTATTTTTTATGGTTCTTGTCGTTTTACAAGTTTCTTTCTTCACTGTCCAAAATGTACACTCTGTAAAAGCTCAAATTCAGAGAGAAGAGACAAGCGAAAGCATCCATTACTATCACGAAGCCATCCGGGTTTTAGAACCAACCCGAGCCGATGAGCTGCATGTTTATTATGACTACCGTGTATACATACCCTATGACAGTTCCCCCTGGCACCTTCACACAGAATTTGATATGCTCGACTACCCTCATATCCGGGAAAACAATTATGAGATATTGCTTCTCATGAACCAACGTGTTATAGATTACTTAAACCCTGATGCCACAGGCGTGAACGATGATAAGTTAGAAACAGCCCGGCTTTTCTACTCCGATGTTCGTGACAACAAAATAGAGGGTTATGTTTTAGTGTACGAAGATGAATTTGGAAAAGTCTTTGTTCGAAATGACTTGTACGAAATTCATTTTGATTTGCCATAGTTTTTTAACTTTGTGTGATCTAAAGTTGAGGCAACTCCATCTCCATGCTATAATCGTGGATGCAAATGGATAACTTTTCTAATCAAAAAGAAAAAGGAAAGCCTGTTTCAAGGATTGAATATTTATTCTCGGAAGTGTTCCAAGCCAAAACAGATTCGTTGTTATTCCAGCTCCTACGCTATGTTGTAGTAGGTGGCGTTGCTTTTGTAGTGGATTTTGGCTTGCTTTTTCTCCTGGTAAATTTTCTGTCAGTTCATTATCTTATTGCGGCTGGAATTTCATTCATTTCCGGGCTTGCTGTTAATTATCTTTTAAGTATTTCCTGGGTTTTCAACAAAGATCCCAATCAATTAAAAAGCCGAAATCTGTTTATCTTTCTCATCACTGGCTTAATGGGCTTAGGTCTTAATGAGTTACTAATGTATATTTTCACCCATCACATCGGCTTCGTTTATCTTATCTCCAAAGTTGTTACAGTGCCCCTCGTCTTACTTTGGAATTTTTTCTCAAGAAAATACCTACTCAACAGGAATGGATATGCAAAAAAATAAATCTGCCCTTATCATTGGCGCTGGTCCTGCCGGATTAACCGCTGGCTTAGAACTCATTCGCGCTGGTTATCAAGTAACAATCCTTGAGCAAGACCAGGAATATGTTGGTGGTATTTCACGAACTGTCCGGTATAAAGACTACCGCTTCGACATTGGTGGTCATCGTTTTTTCTCAAAAAACGATGATATCGTCAGGTGGTGGTATGACATTATGGGAGAAGACTTTCTAAAACGCCCTCGTGTTTCTCGTTGGCTTTATCAAAAAAAGTTCTTCAACTATCCAATTGAACTCGTAGAAATTGTCAAAAAGTTTGGATTGGGATTTGCTCTTAAGATTGGAACAAGTTTGTTATATCGCAAGCTTTTCCCGATTAAGCCTGTAGAAAACCTTGAAGACTGGTTCATAAACTCCTTTGGCGACGCCTTAGCGCACCCGTTTTTCATTGAATACAACAAAAAATTATGGGGAATACCCTGTAAAGATCTCTCCTTGGATTTCGCCAGTCAACGAATAAAAGGGGTTTCTGTATGGAATACTATTATCGATTCATTCAAAAAAACCTTCGGTATCAAAACAAATGTAAAAAGCTTTATAGACGAATTCAACTACCCAAAGCACGGTCCCGGTGAGTTATGGGAAAAAGTAGCTGGCTTAATTGTAGATCAAGGTGGCAGCATCTTGATGGGACGCAACGTTTCAAAACTGTTTGTTGAAGATAACCGTATTACTAAAATTGAATCAGAGCATCAAGAACAAACAGAAACATATCAAGCAGACCTCATCTTATCCACAATGCCCTATAACGAACTGGCTCAAAAGATATTTCCTGCATTACCAGATGATGCCCTTTATGCTACTCAACAACTAAAATACAGGGATTTTGTCACTGTCGCCCTTGTTATAGACAAACCCTTCATCTCAAAAGACACATGGGTCTATACTCACGATGAGGGCTTAAAACCAATTCGTTTTCAAAATTTCCGCAACTGGAGCCCTTACATGGTCCCAAACGATGAGCAAACTGTTATTGGGCTTGAATACACCTGTGATTATCAAGATGAGTTTTGGTCAATGAGCGATGATGACTTACTTGAACAGGGTATTCAAGATTTTCTTCATCTGGGATTTGCCCAACGAAACGAAATTTCTGATGGCTGTGTTGTAAAGTTGCGTAATGTTTACCCTGTATATCAAACTGGCTATCAAGATCACGTAAATTGTTTGCGTCAATATCTTGACCCCATCACAAATTTACACCCATTTGGCAGAGGTGGTATCCATCGCTACAACAATACTGACCACTCCATGATGACTGCCATCCTAACGGTAAAAAACATCTTGGCCAACAATAAACAATTTGACGTATTTATGGTCAACCAAGATGCAGCGTATCATGAGGAGAAATAAACTTAGAGTTTCCTCTCTTTATTGTTCAACTTCTTTAATGATTTTGAAACCTTCCTGAATGTTATCAGGATTGATTAATGCCAGCTTACTGTAAAAGTCCGCTTCAGGAAGACATGGTAATGGTAAGTCCCAGCAAGTTTGTTTATTTTTCCCGTTGGGCAGATAAACTTCCAATCCACTTTTCGTTGTTCGGGTCAGTAGATTTTCATGATCCACGAATTGACCTGCTATTTTATATTCAATTGGAGGCTTTACAATCATTTCAAGAATCCCAATGCCCCTTGGTATTGAAGGACTTAGCCATACCAAATTGAGGATAAGGACAAATAACACCAGCGCGTTTTTAGATATTTTTAGTTTCAAATTAGTAAAACTTTCTACTAAAATGGAAAGTAAAGCGGCAAAAGCGATCCAATATGTCATTCCAACAAAGCGAATTTCTGGTGCCATCAAAAACCAATACAAAATGTTTAATATCGAAAAAATAATTATCTGAAACTGTCCTGCATATAGCTTAAATGAAATCCGTTTCCTAACAAACAAAACTGTTGTTAGTACTGTAATCATCACACCTAATATCCAACCTTCCTTTAATCCTCTCGGCACTCTCGAAAACCACATTGGAAGCCATTTTAAGAAAGGTGTATCTGGGGAAATAGCAAATCCATATCTTGACCAGTTATAAATCACTTTTGGAATCACTTCAACCATTTCTGAGGGAATTTTCCATGGAACATTGAATGATATTAGTGCGCTTGGATAGATCAGATAACCACTTAATATAACTGAACGGAAAAGCCAAACCAGCCCAAATGTAAAAAGTATGCCAAATTGACCTAAAAAGTATGTTGATACACCCTTTTCGTTTTTGCATCTACTAATCATAATTACAAAAGTCGTAATTAGAAAAGCCGCTGCATATACCAAGCCACTTAACTTTAGGCAAACCATCAAAACGGAAAAAACAATGAGTAAGGTCGCCTGTCTTTTAAGTCTCTTACCATTTTCTTTTATCTCTAAGAAAGCAATAAACTCTCCGGCTAAAAGCACTTGCAATACTGAGACAAAAAGGTCATTCGAATAGCCCGCAAAATAAAAGTTTGGCAAGTACCACAAGAATAAAGGGAAAGTAAGAGCGTAAAACAAGTTTTGCTTAGATAATTTTCCTTTCAAAGCAAGCAGATTTAGCATTGATTGAACCATCTTTAAACACAAGACCCATGCAAGGAGGCTGTTGTGAATATAAAATGCGTATCCATGAAAAATGCCTTGATTTAGAAGTGCCGTAAACAAAAATGAAGAACTGTTAAACGCAAGACGATGATGTACATTTCCTAACCCCGGAACAATCGCATAAGACTCTATCCATTTCACAGTTTGGATATGATATAAGCCATGGTCATAATGCAAATTCCCATCAACAGAAAAAAGTCCAATCATTATTGCCAAAACGAAGCCTGCACCGAATGAACTTAAGACTTTTAGCCATGTGAAATTTTTAATAGTTCTTAATATTCCAGAACGTGAACGAATGTATCCAGCGAGTCCAGCAAGAATAACAATAATCTGGCAAACTAAGGTCACCGGAAAAAACAAATGCCATATTTGTAAAAATGCAATTGTAACTGAGACACCAAGCCAAAACCTTCGAAAAGCTCCGTCAAAAGTAAGTGCTTGGTCACTCTCTGCTTTAACAAATAACAATCCAATACCAAGAAATGCCATACCAAACAATAGCAGACCAGCAATTATTATTATCATCTAATATCTCCAGCTATTTCACATATTTTCAATTAGCACATCAACAATTAGAACAAAGACTAATGTTCCCAAAGCGAGAAATTGGTCAACAAGGAATCGCCCGTAAACTCGCGCAGCAGCGAATTTGAAGGCACATATTCTGTTGAAGTCGGCAAGAACCACTCCAGGAACTTTAGCAGGCGTTTAGCCTCAATATGCTCACGGGTACCAAAGCGCACCTGTCTTAACAAAGGCTCAACCAATGGTTTGAGCGTTGTCAGCTCATATGCCAATGCAGAGTTAAACATGACATCCGCGTTTTCCTGGTAAGGGAAGATATGTTCCGATTCGCCCTTTCTGACTGACTCCCATCGTCCGATGGTTTGCTCGGCGGAATAACCGCGGTCGCGTGCATCACGCAAAATGCGTCTGAGCATACGTGTATCAGTCGTTGAAATCCGATTATGTCGGTCGAGGTTGAGTTGGGTCAGGCACGAAATATAGATTTTAAAGGTTTCATTCGCGCCAATTCCCTCCAACAAATCCGGATTCATACCATGGATGCCTTCCAGGATAATAATGTCATCCTTTTTCAATTGCGCCGTTTCACCATCCACACTCAAACCGCTCAAAAAATCGTAGCGGGGCAACTGCACTTTTTTACCAGTCAAGAGTGCCCGCAAATCTTTGTTCAAACGTTTAAGATTCAATGCTCGCAAGGATTCATAATCCTTTTCACCGTCTGGAGTGAGTGGCGTCTTCTCGCGGTCAATAAAAAAATTATCCATTTCAAGCGCAAAAGGCGTAATTCCTCTTGCCAAAAGTTGCACACTAAGACGTTTAGAGAAAGTTGTTTTACCTGAGGACGATGGTCCCGCAATGAGTACCACACCCACATCTTCCAAACGTTCCTGAATCTGATCAGCGATATTTGAAATCTGCATCTCATGCAATGCTTCTGACACCAGAATGACCTCATCAATATGTCCTTGTTCGATGGCATCGTTCAAGGCACCTACCGAAGGGATACCCAGCTTTTTAAGCCATTCACCATAATCCTGGAATGACTTGAGCAATTTCGGATACTTGGTCATTGGCGAAAGTTCGTTGGGTTTATGTCGTCTTGGAAAATGCATTATAAAAGCCTCCCCAACCCATTCCAGCGCAAACCACCGGAGATAGCGTGTTGAAGGCACCATGTAGCCATGATGATAATCGCGCACATCACCCAAACTGTACAAAACCAGATCAGGCCGGTTGCGATATTTGAGCAAACGCACTTTATCGTCTTCGCCCGCTGCCTTGAAATAAGCAACCGCTTCTTCAAGAGGCACAGTATCACGCACAAAAGGCAGATCGGCATTTACTAATTCACGCATTGTAGCCTCGAGTGTCTCCATACTCTCTGGTCCAAAATCAGACAGATTTTCCACATGGCAATAATAACCACCCGAGGAAACAGAATGGTCAATGGTTAAAAACCCATTTGGGAAAAGACGCTTAAAAGCGACCTCGAGCAAAAAAGTCAGCGAGCGACGATAAATACGTGCGCCATCTTCATCAGCCATGCTAATAAAACTACCCCGTCCATCTCTTTCCATTTTATAGGTTAACTCGCGCAAAGAACCATCCAATATTGCGCCAACAATGATCGGTTCCCCTTCGACCTGGACCACCTGAGCAAACGATTCAAGTGTGCCATAACGTTGTCCTGTTATCACGCGGCCATCTTCCAGGGTCAGTTCAACCGTATTACGTGCTTTTTCGCTAAGATAATAGGCTTTTTCGGTCATAGAACCTCCAATAATTATTTTTTAAGATTAATAACAAAAACTTCAGCAGCACCAATCTCAGATCCAATTTTCCACTCATTCAGTTGACCATTCTCGCCAAAGCTAATATTTTCAAAAATTGAATCGCCCATCAAACTTTCAGTTAGGTAAACACCACTCAGAGGGCTTTCTTCCAGGCTCAGACTACAGCCCATAATCGCTTCGTCTTTGAGATTGGCAATCGTCAATAATTGCTGATTTTCTTCTACGCGCAAAGCAACGTAGAGCGAACGGCAATCAGAACTTATTGGGAAATACGCTCCTTGTCGCATCGCTGATTGGCTGTTGCGCAGATTGATTAATTTCCGGTACCAATTCAAGAGCGAGTTTGGGTCTTTGTCTTGAGCTTCCACGTTATTCACAGTCCAACCATCGTTCAACCTTCGCCACGGGATGGTTCTTGAAAAGCCTCCATAGCTTTTATCAGACCATTGCATTGGTTTACGAATGTCCTCATCGGGTTTAGTTCCAGTCATTCCAATTTCTTCGCCATAATAGATGTAAGGCGTGCCCGGACCAGTAAGCAGCAAAAAGGCCGCTAATTTTTGCTTTGTGAGGTCTTCTTCGAGCACGCTTGCCAAACGATTTTGATCATGATTCGTCAAAAAGCTGGCAAAATCCCCATCAGGAAAAGCATCTAGAGCTTTTGTATATGCTTTTGTTGCCCGCCAGGCACTCGGTGAATAAACCGAGCCGACCAAATCCGTTGCCAAATCGAACATAAAGAATTGCTCCATGCCTTTTGTCGGCTGGTTGTAGCGTTTAATTAAGCCCGTATCAGCCCAAACCTCTCCAACGGTGTAGGTGCGACTGTTGCGTTTAAGATAATAATTGCGCCAATCCTGGAACCACTTAATGGTTTTTGGAGAGTCCTGCAAGATGTATCCTTCTTCAAACAAATATCGCGCGGCATCCACCCGAAAACCATCCACACCTAAATCAAGCCAGAATTTTGTCGCGTCATAAATCGCTTCGGTTACTTCGGGCGTATGATAGTTTAAGTCCGGCATTTCGCTCCAAAATGGCGCGTAATACCAAGCCTTGCCTTCCTTATGCCAGGCTCCATCTTTTTGATACCAGGCATTTGAGCCCCAGGGTCCCGCGGTATTATTGGGACGCTTTTCCAACCACACGTACCAATCGCGATATTCACTGTCAGGGTCTTTGGAGCTCTCAAACCAGGGATGATCCGAGGATGTATGGTTAATTACAAAATCCATCACGACACGAATGCCTCGTTTATGACATTCTTTTATCAGATTTCTGAAATCTTCCAAGGTGCCATAATCCGGATTCACAGCCTTATAGTCAGACACATCATAGCCATGATAACTTGGCGAGGGATTGATTGGCATCAGCCAAATACCACCAATTCCAAGATCATCGGTAGTGTTAGGGTCACCGTCATTAAGATAATCCAACATTTCAATAATGCCGTTAAAGTCGCCGATACCATCACCATTGCTGTCTTTGAATGAACGTACAAATATTTCATAAAATACAACGTCCTGCCACCAGTTCTTGGGTGGCTTTGGCTGACATGCGCTCAACAATCCGATAAGCAAGATAAAAACTGTTAACAACAATACATACTTTCGGGTTTTCTTCATAGTAGTAACTCCTGTGTGCTTTGGTTTTGATTCGTCCCTTTAACGGGAGCAACTAAAAATTCATGATCGTTGCCCGGATTATTCACATCTGAACCCACTTGCCAGGCTTGCATCAGATCTGGGTCCAGCGGTTTGAGAAGCGCCAGTTTTTCAACTTCAGTTTCAGCTTCCAACCAATTCCACATGCGATCTTGGGTCAAAACAACGGGCATGCGCGGATGTATAGGCGCGACAACGCGATTAGCCTCGGTAGTAATAATAGTACATGTCGTCAATCCAGGAATGCCCGGTTCCGATGAGACACCTTTGGGCTCCCAATCGTCCCACAAGCCAGCAAACGCGAATGGCTCGCGTGATTTGAGCGTGAAATAATAAGGTAAAGAACCCTTGCCTTTCTTGTTTTTCTGCCATTCATAAAAGCCATCCGCCAAAATGAGACAGCGTTTATTTTTGAAAGAGGCACGAAAAGATGGTTTCTCAGCAACACTCTCTGCGCGCGCGTTAATCATACGATTACCAATAGCAGGATCCTGTGCCCAAAAGGGAACAAGTCCCCAGCGCATATAGACGACATTTCGCGAGTCAGCAAAGGGTACCGTGGCGATGTATTGAGATGGTGCGATATTATAGCGCTTCTCCCATAGCTCAGGCATAGTGCCTAAATTCAGCTTCATCTGTAGCTGTTCAGCATCAATCGCCATTGTAAATCTACCGCACACCATCACTCCTGTTATTAGACATGAAAAGCAATTAAAAAAGGCAGCAATGCTGCCTTTTTATTTAATAAGCTAAATTACCTGGATTTTTCCAGTAGCCATTCAATCAACAATTCTAACTCGGTGTATCCAAGATTGAGATTTAGATGATCTGGGTTCTGGAACAGTTCACGCCATTCAGCTTCGGTCTTGTTTTGAGACAAAATGAAATCGATGGTGTGTTTGTCGCCAAGAAGACCTTTTACCCACTCTTCCATTTCAGCATCGAAAGTGGGGCTGTTTTTATCAATGGGGTAGGTTGATTGCATAATGCTAAGCTGTTCATCAACAGGATAAACAACTTCGCCTGTTGTTTGGGACTCACCACCAGTAGTTTGACCATCTGATGCCGACGAGCCAACCATGGGTATTGCCACTGTAGAACCAGAGTCTTTTGGTTTCTTACACGCAACGAGGGTAACGCCTAAAACAAATATCACCAAGAGGATTAACGAAAGTCTTTTATTCATAAACAACTCCTTTGTTTCTATGCCTAATTATAGCCTGATTAACAATTTTTTACTCATTAGCGACAAAACTGCCCAGGATATACACCTAAGGCAAGTCAGCTACTGATGTGAAATACTCCTCAGTCAGTCCCTGACTGGTCTCAGCATTCTTCAGTCGGATTTTGCCAGAAATCAAGGGGTATTGCTCGCTTAGCACTTCCAACATTCCACGTGCGACTCGCCTAATCGAAAAGTGGGCGTTGCCAGCTGTGCGCAGACTGATGAAATGGCTCAGAGCGCGCAAATTGGTCTGGCACAAGACACGACGATTATAAGCATTTGGCACAACATAAGCTGCCACCTGCGGATTCCATTGAGCAATAAGCTCAAAGACCTCATTCGCTTTACGCATGATGGCGCGATATTCGTCCTCAATACCTGCTTCAGTTATCGCTAATGGCACACTATAACCCAAGTGAGTGTTAAGATCCTGTGGAGTCTGGCTCATCATGCGATGGCGTTTGAACTCAAAGTAAGCGCCCTGGTCCATGATCAAATCAAAATTCACATTGGCATATTCGAGTTCGCGAATGGGCACATCAAAGGCTCCCATACCTTCAAAAATCGCGTCAACAAGCGCTTGCTTATCTTCAGATGACATCTTCATCACATGATCAAGACATTCCTGGTAACTGTGATCACCAAAACGATATAAAGTGGCTGCCAGAATGCGCTCCTCGCCTTGCTCTTCAAAATTGAACATCTTACACCACTCAAGCTGAGTGGGGGTATCAATGCGATTGGCAAACCAGCGGCAGTGATCGCGCAATGCTGGCAGATGTTCAATTGCATCAGCATACTTAACCAAAGTGGGCAATTCTTCTGTTGAAACACGTTTAATTTCCGCGCCAATTTGTCTGACTTCTTCAAGCTCTGAAGAGAGCATTTTCTTAATCGCGTATTCAAGAGTGCGCGCGTTCATGGTCACGCCCACATTCGCCATTGCTGCCATCGGAAGCACAAATCTTGCCACATCAACCGCTTTCACGCGGGCACGATTAGCCCACGCGCGATCACTTTCCTTTTCTTTACGGGGTGTGTTCGCTTCACCCCAGGGACGGAGCGCCTCCAAGGCTTTGGCATAAAAATCAAAATTTGCACGCATATAGTTGCGATATGGCGCTTCAAATTCAGTGCCGATAATCTCTGGCGGCACCACAAAAGCGTTTGGATCCCATTCTTGATAACGGGTTGATTTTTCGGTATAGGATGCCAATCGGTTCGCTTCAACAGTTTCAATCGCCAGACGAGAAACATTTTCGAGCGCGAGATGCAATACAGCATGTTCTGCAACGCTGGAATGACCATAACCAACAATCCATTTCTCACTAAACTGTCGGCTTTCGTCATCATTAAGCTCATTGGCGATTACATCAAATGGCTCAGGCGAACGCGAGGTTTTCGCGAAAGCAACAGCGATGGTTTCAGCGCCAAACTGCCTGGGGCTCAATCTATAAACTCTTCTATTTAAGTCCATTTTCAAAAATCCTCCTGGTAACGGTTTTGTCTTCCTCAATTTGATTCACTAAATCCTGCACCGAATGAAATTTCTTTTCCGGGCGCAGCCATTGTATAAATTCTACCCGCAAATCTTCACCGTAAATATCATCATCAAAATCCAAAATGAGTGTTTCAACGCTCAGCTCAAAATGCTCACCGAATGTTGGTCGAATGCCAACATTGGTAACAGCTGGATAGTCTTTTTTTCGCAAATGCGCGATGGTAACGTAAACACCTTTTTTGGGTAGATATTTATCCGCATCAATTTGCAGGTTTGCGGTTGGAACACCAATAGATTTTCCAACGCGTTCACCACTGATTACTCTCGAGCACATCGTGTAAGGTCGGCCCAACAATTGGGCGGCTTCATCCACTTTGCCATCAGTCAATGCTAATCGAATGCGTGAAGATGAAACCGGACTTTCCTCAAGCATAATGGGAGGAAAAATCACAAGTTCGATTGCCATATCCTCACACAAGTCAGCCAAAAGCTCTATTGTACCCTTTCTTTGACGACCAAACGCGAAGTCTGTGCCAACCACGATGCCCTTTAGATTGATATGTCGCATTATTTCAACTAAGAATGTCGCGGCATCCATGCATGCCATCTTTTCATCAAAATCAAGTGTTACAACGTCATCAACACCAAGCTTCGAGAGAATGCCTGTTTTTTCAGCCCGCGTGGTTAAATAAAAACCAGATTCCCCTGAAAAGTAGACTTTTGGATTTGGCCAAAAGTTAATCAGCATTGAGCGCGACTTTTCTTTTTTCGCTTGATTAACGAGTTGGCGAATAAGCGCTTGGTGACCAAGGTGAACGCCATCAAAATTCCCAACGGTGAGCCAAACTGGCAGGTCTCCGCGCGGTGGCCACCCCATCGTAAACTTTGTGTCGCATGTCATGTGTCTATTCTACTCTATTGATGGTCTTTTTCACACAATTTTATTGCTCATTTTCCTTATCAGTCGTTCTTATCTGCTTCAAGACCACAGACGACAGTATTTTTGTAATAAGAGAATTGAACATGACAGTCTTCTTTACATAAAGAAAAGCCCACGTACTTTATTTCGTGGGCTATAAATCTTTTTTTATAAGCTTACATCATAAAGACCTTGCGCGGTTGCCATTCTTGATCTTCCTCAATGTATTCAACCAACGCGACCAACTCGCCTTCCTGACTAATCGCTCTCGCCAGGCTGCCTGGTTCCATCGGTTCCAAAGCCGGAACTCTGTGTCCATGACGAACTTCATCAACCTGGTCAAAGCTAAGTTCAACAGTATACCAATCCGCAAGCGCTTCAGCTGCGGGGATCAAATAACGATACCAATCACCGTTGGCAAAGGCTTCTTCAAGTTTGCGCAAGCTGACCGAGTCTCGAAGCGTAAAACGCCCATTTTTCGTGCGACGCAGATTGATTAATGTCGCGCCAGAGCCCATTTCTTCACCCAAATCGTGCGCGAGTGAGCGAATATAAGTTCCTGAAGAACAGTGAATATCAATCACCGCTTCTGGGGCTTCCCACTCAAGTAATTCAAGCGAGTGAACGGTGATTTTTCTCGGTTCCATCTCAATCTCTTCACCTTTACGGGCTAATTCATACGCACGGCGTCCATCAATTTTTAGTGCGGAATAAACAGGCGGCGTTTGTTCAACCTCACCCACAAACTTAGTCAGAGCTTCTTCTAAATCTTCAAACTCAAAGTTGTATTCACGACCCTGACTTGTAATCGCGCCTTCGGTATCATAGGTGCTGGTGGTCATACCGAATTTCATCACAGCCTGATAGCGCTTTTCAGAAGTCGTCAAAAACTCGGATAAGCGCACAGCTGGACCAATGAGCACAACCAACACGCCTGAAGCACGTGGATCCAAAGTGCCCGTATGCCCTGCACGGCGAATTCCAGTCCCACGACGAACGGCTTGTACCACGTCGTGTGAAGTAATCCCTACTGGCTTGTCGATAACCAATACACCAGAGGTTTGATTAAGCATTTTGTGGTTTTTTTGTGTGTTTTGTTGGTAATCCATATACTCTTTTACCTTTTATTATCGTATCATATTTAGCAAATATGCTTTACTTCGCATTAATACTTCCCGCATGACCTCATCCAAACTCCCAGGCACATCCGCGCCCGCGGCAGCTGTGTGCCCGCCACCTCCAAAGTTAGATGCCAGAGTTGAAACGTCAATGCCAGGAACTGCCCGCCAGCTTATTTTCACCGATTCTCCGGGCTGCTCATTAAAAAGAATTGCCATCAAGGCGCCTTGCATGCTCGAGAGTTGGTTAACAAGGTCCGCGTCATCATTCGCTTGATATCCACTAAGTGCACGATCTTCAAGCGTCAATGATGACCAAACCAAGCCATCTTCAAAATTGATTTTAGCTAAACCCTGTGCCCAATATCGAAGCTCTTCCAGAGTGCGGCTTGAGAGTGTCTGAAAGTAGATTTCAGACAAATTAATCCCCGTTTCCATCATATCCGCAACTGCTCTCAAAGATTTTGGACTGGTGTTGGATGTGCGAAACCCAATCGTATCTGCCAAAATGCCGGTCATGATGCATTCCGCGCTCTTTTCACTCAAAGGCAGACCCCAAAGTGGCATAAACTCATAAAGCACCAAGGCTGTGGCTTCAACATCAGGTTCAACAACGTCGATTTTTCCAAAATTAATGTGACTGATATGATGATCAATCACCAAATCAACCTCGTCTATACCATCCAATACATTCCCAACCCTGTGTCGGTCAGCACTATCAACAACAATCAGATAGTCATAAGGCTCTTGAATACTATTTTTCACATCCTTCGCGCCGGCTAAACCATAATATTTGGGGTCAACCGCGTCTTGCAAAACGGTCTGTACTGTCTTTCCTTGTTCGCGCAGAGCTTGGGCTAAACCCAGCATTGACCCAATCGCGTCGCCATCCGGCCGAATATGAGCGCTTATGACGATGCGCTGGGCGCGTTCAAGTTCAGCACGTATTTGATTATGCACGGCGATTTCAGTTAAGTAGGTCATCCTCATCCTGGTCATTTTCTTCATTCGCTTCATCAATTGAGTCTTGCTCGCCTCTCTCCGCTCGGATTTGGGCCAACAAGGCGTCTATACGATCAGCTTTTTGAGGTGTTGGGTCCCAAAAGAAGCGTAATTTGGGCATGATTCGAAGATTAATTTCTTCAGACAACTCATATTTCAGATAGCCTGATGCCCGGTTCAAAGCTTCTAAAACTTCTTCAGGTGAATAGTCTTCATCGAATGACGAAACGTAAATATTCGCATAATCCAATTCACGGTCAACACGCACATCGGTTATTGAAACTTCCATCAAACGCGGATCTTCAATTTTAGTCAGTAATACGACCGAAAGAATTTCTTTGACACGGTCGTTAATTCTTTTCATTCTCAAAGGTGGGGGCATTTTCTCTCCTTTAGGTCTATCCACCAAATTTTTCCATCACAAAAGCCTCAAGCACATCACCAACCGCAAAGTCTGTGTAGTCCTTTAAGGTGATTCCACATTCCATGTTTTCACGGACTTCGCGCACATCGTCTTTTTCACGTCTGATGGATAAGATGTCAGACCTGGCGATTTCAACACCATTACGCAAAATACGAATCTTCGCGTTGCGCAAAATATGACCAGAACTAACACGACAACCAGCCGCTGTGCCACCTTTAGATACCTTGAACAAAGCCAATACATTCGCCCGTCCGATAGTCTTTTCTACCATTTCGGGTTCAAGCAAACCTTGTAAGGCTTTTTCCACGTCCTCTGTCAAGCGGTAAATAATGTTGTAAAGACGAATTGAAACACCTTCAACTTCAGCCAGGCGTTCAGCACCCTGGTCAGTACCGACCGCGAAACCCATCACAACCGCGTCAGATGCGGCTGCCAACATGACATCACTTTCGGTCACGTTGCCTGTTTCAGCATGTAAAACACGGATTGAAAGATCTTTTTCCTTTTCGCCCAGTTTATCAAGTTCATTGATGATGGGTTCTAGAGAGCCTTGCACATCAGCTTTCAAAATAAGGCGCAATTCTTTGGCTTCACCAGATTTAAACTTTTTGAACAGTTCCTCAAGCGTAACACGTTTCACGGTGCGTTTTGCTTCGCGTTCAGCCTTGCGTTCAGCAACAATATTGCGTCCTTCTCTGTCGTTTGCCACAACCTCAAAGAGGTCACCAGCGCTGGGCAAAGCATTTAAACCCATAACCACCACTGGGGTTGACGGACCAGCCTTGTAAACCCGGTTGCGACGCTGGTCAAACATGGCCTTAATACGACCTGTTCCTTCACCAGCCACCAAAACATCGCCAACTTTCAACGTGCCGTTTTGCACAAGCAAGGTAGCCATCGGCCCGGTGGTGCGGTCAAGTTCCGCCTCAACCACTGTTCCCAGGGTCTTTCCTTTTGGATTGGCTTTGATGGTAATGTTGTCAGCTACAAGCAAGATGGTCGCGAGTAAATCCTCAATGCCCTCTTTGGTACGCGCGGAAACCGGCATCACAAAGGTGTCGCCATCCCATTCATCAGGTTGCAGCCCGATATCAGCTAACTGGGTTTTAACTTTCTCAAGATTTGCGTCAGGGCGATCAATCTTGTTCAAAGCCACTACGATGGGCACCTGAGCAGCTTTGGCATGGTTGGCAGCTTCGCGCGTTTGGGGTTGCACGCCATCATCAGCCGCGACCACCAGCACCACGATATCAGCTCCCTGCGCGCCACGCGCTCGCATAGACGAAAACGCAGCATGGCCTGGGGTATCCAAAAATGTGATTAAACGACCCTGGTGAACAATTTGGTAAGCACCAATATGCTGGGTGATGCCCCCCGCTTCACCACCAGCCACGTCTGTTTGTCGAATGACATCCAACAGCGAGGTTTTACCATGATCAACGTGGCCAAGGATAGTAACAACCGGCGGACGGGTGACTAAATTTTTGGGGTCTTCATCAGCGATAAGCTGACGCCACAAGGGCAGCTCGCCCAATTCTTCAACCACTTCTTCATCTTGCTCAAGCTGTGGATCAAAGCCCAATTCCGTTGCCACAACAGCCGCGGTATCAAAATCAATCTGCTGATTGATACTCGCCATCACGCCATTGGACATCAATATCTTAATAACCTGCACCGCACTTGTATCCAGCATCGCGGAAAGCTCGCGAACTGTCATACTATAAGGCAGTTGAATAATTTTCTCGTCTTTGCTCATTTCTTCCTCCTATTCTCCGACCCATCCTATTGATTGAGCGCATGAGCAAAACAAGTTCAGTCTTTTGCTTATTCGCTTGGTTCGGATACTGACCTATTCAGTTCTTCACCGGACAATAAACCGGTGTCGTCATCGGACAACGTCTCCATAAAGCTTTGCAAGTGAGCCTTGTTTTGCTCCTGAATGGTAGTCCGTAATGCTTTTTCTAAACGTCCTTTTAGCCCTAATGCCCAACAGCTTTTTCTGTCGTGCAGATAAGCTCCACGACCAGGCAACTTGCCACTTGGGTCAATCTGCACTTCATCACCGACCCTCACCAAACGAATGAGCGTCCGTTTAGCGAGCACCTGGCGACACCCAACGCATATGCGCTGAGGGACGTGCTTAGGCTTTTTTCTGTGCTTTGTTGCCACCTTTATGCTTTCAAAGGTTCTAATTACCAATTATCCCAATCATCTTCATCACGGTATTTAAACTGCTTGAAGGTTTGGTCTTGGTCAGGGTCATACTCAATGGTATAACTCTTCTTTTTCCTTGCTTTCTTTTTCTTGCCACCGGTCATCAGCAGATGTTCTTCATCATCTTCCGGAAGAGCTTTAATCCTGGCAGATTCGAGACTAAAGAGTTCAGCGAAGGATTTTTCTTCTTCGTCTTCTTCCTCTTCAACGACTTTCAATTCAGGGCTTTCCTCAACAACCGAAGTCTCAGGCTCTACAGTTTCAGACTCAAGCTCAACCGGCAGAATAATATCTTCTGCTGGTTCAAGGTCAATTTCAGGCTCGGGCTCAGCATCTGGCTCAGCTTCAATTTTTAGTTCTGGGAAAACAACCTTTGGAATTGCTTCCATGATACTCTCAAAAGACTTTGGACCGATACCTTCATAGGCTAAAATGGCATCCGCATCCAAAATACTTTGCAGCAGGAGATCACCAAAAGTCTCGAGCCCAGCAGCTTGCAATAAAATAGTAATGTGTTCTTTGATTTCGGACACATCCAGCAAGTTAAGTTCAAAAGCGCGTGGGTCAATTTCATCACGAATGCGTTTAATTTCAAGCGCGCGTTCGTCTTCAATTTGTTTACGTTCCTCTTCACCACGTCTCTCGAAGCGATCCACAAAGCGGCCGATGAGCATATTATCTTCCAAATTCAAGGGGCGTCCTTCTTCTTTCTTTTGAAGCAGTTCTTCGACCTTGCTCATGGTTTCAGCTTCACCCTGGGCATATTCCGCGAGATCTGGGTTTTCACGCAGTTGCAACAGGGCGCGATGCGCGGCTTCTGGAATGCTCATAATATCAATACGCCAACCGGTCAATTTAGCAGCAAGGCGGCCGTTTTGACCTTCACGTCCAATCGCCAGGCTAAGCTGGTCTTCAGCTACAACGACAGTGGCTGTTTTGTTTTCGCCAGTGCCATGATTCAGATACACGCCAGCAACCCGCGCTGGACTAATGGCTTTACTAATGTAAACCGCGGTATCCGGGCTCCATTCGATAACATCAATTTTTTCATCGTGCAACTCGCGCACAATAGCTTGAATACGCACACCACGCTGTCCCACACACGCGCCAACGGGGTCAATGCCCATTTGGGTAGCCGAAACAGCCACCTTGGCACGCTGCCCGGGCTCACGGGCGATGGAGCGAATTTCAACAATACCATGGAAAATCTCAGGCACTTCATTTTCGAGCAATCGGCGCAAAAAATTACGGTGCGCGCGTGAAAGCATGATTTCGAGACCCTTGGGAGAATCTTTTACTTCGTAGACATAAGCGCGAATGCGGTCATGAATCCTAAAGCGTTCACCAGGAATCATATCTTTGCGCAACATAATCCCTTCGGCTTTAAGATCCAATCCTATTGTTGCTTGCTTGGGATTGACAGCCTGCACAACCCCATTGGTTACTTCACCAACCTGACGACTGAAATACTCAAATTGCGCGGCTCGCTCGGCATCGCGGATTTTTTGCTGGATACCCTGGCGAGCAGTTTGGGCAGCATAACGCCCGAAGTCCTCTGGAGTGCTGTCTACCATGACCAGGTCGCCCAACTCACAGTTTGGATCAAATCTGCGCGCGTCCTCAAGCAAAACTTCGGTGCGATCATCAAAGATATTATCGGTAACTTCTTTCTCTGCAAAAACGGTGATATCGCCTTTGTCGAAGTCAATTTTCACTTCTATTTCTTGTGCTGCTGATGCCCCAACCGATTTTCGGTATGCGGAAACCATAGCAGCCCGAATGGCCTCGAGAACGACCTCCCTGGGAAGCCCTCTGTCTTCAAGTATCTCGTTGAACGCTAAAGCAAATTCGCTTTTCATGCTATATTCTCCAAATGTTTGTACTGCCTCTTATTAACAAAAAAGTGGACACCTGCCCACTTCTCGCAACGAAAAGTATGAACCTTACTGGCGAAATAATACCACTCCACCAGGCAAATTGCAAGTTTTTTACTAATTTTTTACCACTCCTTTAATTTGGGGACAGATAAATAATATCAGCCGTGAGTTTCAGCACAGATTGCAAGTCCAGCAGTTCGCTTATAGCCATTAAAAGAACAGAGAGCCTTTCGGCTCTCTGTGGTAGTTCGTTTCCCAAACTATTATTCTTTT
>Ga0255344_1000529_pt1 | contig 59602 bp, 47 predicted proteins | sample wastewater_treat_5_FD_192414 | JGI IMG/M metagenome (GOLD analysis project Ga0255344, IMG submission 192414) | Wastewater microbial communities from Lulu Island WWTP, Vancouver, Canada - plant18 | ecosystem: Engineered > WWTP > Wastewater > Unclassified | place: Canada: Vancouver, British...
TACTGTTTGCGATATATCAAAGATACGAAATGTAGTCAATTCACAACGGTTGGGTATTTACAACACGCCCAAACGTTACTGTTTGCGATATATCAAAGATACGAAATGTAGTCAATTCACAACTAACCTTACCGCTTAGCCACTTCATCCTAAACTGTTTGCGATATATCAAAGATACGAAATGTAGTCAATTCACAACAAATGCTGAACGCTGCCACCACTGCGCACAACTGTTTGCGATATATCAAAGATACGAAATGTAGTCAATTCACAACGCCGTGCGAGCTTATGAAGATCGCCCGCTGACTGTTTGCGATATATCAAAGATACGAAATGTAGTCAATTCACAACACACCGTAAACAAGCAGTAGTTATGCCCGGACTGTTTGCGATATATCAAAGATACGAAATGTAGTCAATTCACAACCATTTGCGCGAGGTCTGATTCACGCCTTTGACTGTTTGCGATATATCAAAGATACGAAATGTAGTCAATTCACAACTTGCCCAAGAGCGTAAATTCAACATTGAAAACTGTTTGCGATATATCAAAGATACGAAATGTAGTCAATTCACAACCGTCAGCTGTTAGTTGGCGGAGTTCGGCGTACTGTTTGCGATATATCAAAGATACGAAATGTAGTCAATTCACAACCAAAGCCCTCAAAGACCGTGTCGCAGATCTACTGTTTGCGATATATCAAAGATACGAAATGTAGTCAATTCACAACTTTGCCACGCCGAACTGCTTTGCCAGCTCACTGTTTGCGATATATCAAAGATACGAAATGTAGTCAATTCACAACCGTCGGACTGGTCGAAATTGGAGCGCCCTGACTGTTTGCGATATATCAAAGATACGAAATGTAGTCAATTCACAACCAAATCTTTCGAAACATCCACTACTCTTTTACTGTTTGCGATATATCAAAGATACGAAATGTAGTCAATTCACAACGTAAACGGCACAGACACTGTCTGCTTTTGACTGTTTGCGATATATCAAAGATACGAAATGTAGTCAATTCACAACGAAACACCCGATCATCTTCAAAGGCCTCATACTGTTTGCGATATATCAAAGATACGAAATGTAGTCAATTCACAACGCCTTGCTGATAGACTCCTGCGGATCGTCCACTGTTTGCGATATATCAAAGATACGAAATGTAGTCAATTCACAACAGACTTGCGAGATTCCCGGATAAGATTCCTACTGTTTGCGATATATCAAAGATACGAAATGTAGTCAATTCACAACACCAGAGTATTAAGCTTGTCATCGGTGAAGACTGTTTGCGATATATCAAAGATACGAAATGTAGTCAATTCACAACAGCAAAGCTCATATCATTATTCGTTATAGTACTGTTTGCGATATATCAAAGATACGAAATGTAGTCAATTCACAACAATCCTTGAGGATTGCGTAATACTGATCCACTGTTTGCGATATATCAAAGATACGAAATGTAGTCAATTCACAACTTCTCGACGTCGAAAGACTCGCCGAGATAAACTGTTTGCGATATATCAAAGATACGAAATGTAGTCAATTCACAACCCTATGACAAAGAGCAAGGCTCCCGAGACGACTGTTTGCGATATATCAAAGATACGAAATGTAGTCAATTCACAACAAATACGGTCCGAGATCGTAAAGCCGTTCTACTGTTTGCGATATATCAAAGATACGAAATGTAGTCAATTCACAACCCTTATGCTTAAAAAACAAAATATGAAAATAACTGTTTGCGATATATCAAAGATACGAAATGTAGTCAATTCACAACTATATATTACTAAATACGCGATTAGGATACACTGTTTGCGATATATCAAAGATACGAAATGTAGTCAATTCACAACTAGGCATCTTGAGCTACTTTCCATGTCTTAACTGTTTGCGATATATCAAAGATACGAAATGTAGTCAATTCACAACCTTTGTCGCTTAATAAGGTTAGCTTTATCTACTGTTTGCGATATATCAAAGATACGAAATGTAGTCAATTCACAACGTCGACGATCCAATGTTCTGCAAACTTTGAACTGTTTGCGATATATCAAAGATACGAAATGTAGTCAATTCACAACGCGGTAACGGTTAGTCCGCTGCGCTTGATAACTGTTTGCGATATATCAAAGATACGAAATGTAGTCAATTCACAACATGCCCTTCTGCCAGCTATCTAACTCCAGACTGTTTGCGATATATCAAAGATACGAAATGTAGTCAATTCACAACAAGGGAAAAGCTATGTCATTTCTCCAAAGACAGTTTGCGATATATCAAAGATACGAAATGTAGTCAATTCACAACAGCAACCTTGAAGATCACCACTTGTGATGGACTGTTTGCGATATATCAAAGATACGAAATGTAGTCAATTCACAACCACCTCGTAACCTTTATTATCGCTCTGAAGACTGTTTGCGATATATCAAAGATACGAAATGTAGTCAATTCACAACGTATAAGTAAAACAACCGAATTACAAGTTTACTGTTTGCGATATATCAAAGATACGAAATGTAGTCAATTCACAACGAGAATGTGTGAGCAGCGCCTGTCTCGCGGACTGTTTGCGATATATCAAAGATACGAAATGTAGTCAATTCACAACGTACCCCCACTACAAAATCAAACTTATCCCACTGTTTGCGATATATCAAAGATACGAAATGTAGTCAATTCACAACGATAACGACAAAGATAAGAAAGAAAAAATAACTGTTTGCGATATATCAAAGATACGAAATGTAGTCAATTCACAACATGTTTTGTTCCTTTTTTTTTATTTATTGACTGTTTGCGATATATCAAAGATACGAAATGTAGTCAATTCACAACCCACTTTTCATTTTTCAGCAACTCCTTTGCACTGTTTGCGATATATCAAAGATACGAAATGTAGTCAATTCACAACTACTATCTTAAAAATTAGATTTGACAATCGACTGTTTGCGATATATCAAAGATACGAAATGTAGTCAATTCACAACGCTTGGGGAGAGATAATGCACCTGACATGCACTGTTTGCGATATATCAAAGATACGAAATGTAGTCAATTCACAACATCAGGTAAACGAGTCAAAAGACCCTACCAACTGTTTGCGATATATCAAAGATACGAAATGTAGTCAATTCACAACCCATAGGTTTGGTTAAATCGTACTTCTTAAACTGTTTGCGATATATCAAAGATACGAAATGTAGTCAATTCACAACCCATCCTGTTCAATTCATTGGTTGGCGTCACTGTTTGCGATATATCAAAGATACGAAATGTAGTCAATTCACAAAGAGACTTGCTTATTGCTACCTTTGCGCAACAATTTTATGGCTTTATAAAAAATATTACTAAGTTTGTCATAGAAAGATTGTGCGGGCGCACATAGATGCCCCTTGCGGGGCATTACGGGAGTTCCTCAATCTTTCTTTTTTTTATCCCTGCGCGAACAAGCCCAAATAATAAAAGCATCGGGGCGCCGTCTTATGCTTGTTTGCAAGGTGTGGCCACTCGTCCGATGCTTTCAAGGCAAATATAATACAATATTTTAGGATAGTTCTGTTTATTGCAATTTTTGAGGAAATTGTTTAGGATAGATGTTATAGATCCTTTTGTTTTTCATATTGATATTTTGAAAAAAATGATATATTTGTACTATGATGCGTGAGTTTCTATCCAGTCTAGTTGACCTCATTGTTGCAGCAGGGCCGTTTCTTACAACATTTGTTATAATTCTTGCTTATTTTTCCATTCGTTGGCTGGTAGGATATATCAAATGGTGGAATGATCACCCAAATGGAGTTTAACCTCTCTTTCTCAACCTTTTTCATTCTTCCGTAGCTGCTCCTTTTTAGATAGTTATTGCAATAACTTCACAATTAAAGCAAATAAGTTGCTTGTCTTTTGAAAAATAACTATATTTGCAGTGCGGGTTTTATGACGAATCTCAGATGACTCGAAGGCGATTCCGTAGTTAATGACTACCGATTCGACGCTAGCAGGAGAAATCATTCAGATTTCTCTTGTTTTTTATATATACCTGACTTTTAGCAATAGTATTCTGAAAAGTATAGTATTATTTGCTATTTTTATTGTTATAACGAAAATAATCATTATATTTGCATTGGTCCTATCCGAAAGGTTTGGGCCCAGGCCTCAGGGAGATTTCTTTATTTGAAGTCTTCCTGTTGTATTTTATGCCATTTCTTGCAAATCCCCTTTCTTGCAAATCCCATTTCTTGGCTGTAATGCGTCATTTTTTCCACCTTTTTCCTATTTTTGCAATATGAAAAAATTAATTTTAATGGCGGTGGTGGTGCTTGTGACGGTGGGTGCTGCTGCGCAGGAAAGATATCAGAAAGTAATTCCTCCCAGGCGTTATGAGGAGGCTAATAAAGAAGTGAAAGTGAGACCTTTAGCTGTATTATTCGGAGATTCTATTACCGATGCCTGGCCTATAATGAGCCCGGAGTTTTTTAAGCTTAATAATCTCGTTGGTCGTGGAATTAGCGGAGAGACTACGAGTGATATGCTGATTAGATTCCAGAAGGATGTGGTGGCTCTGAGGCCGAAATATGTGGTAATCCTGGCAGGGACCAATGATATTGCGATGAACGATGGGCCGATCTCTCTGGAGCATATCCTCGACAATATAATCTCGATGTGTCAGATTGCCAAGGCCAATCGCATCCAACCCATACTCTGCTCTGTGCTGCCGGCTTACCTATACAGGTGGCGTACGGAACTTACCCCTGCTGAGGAAATAATAGAGCTAAATGAGATGATCCGTGCCTACGCAAAAGGTGCCCGTATTCCCTATGTGGACTACCATTCGCAAATGAAAGATGAGCGCAACGGACTTCGGGAAAATCTCGGCCCTGATGGTGTCCACCCCAATCTCGAGGGTTATCGGATTATGGAGGAAATTTTGATTGACTACCTCAAGTAGCATGAAACCGCAAATCACTATCCGCCAGGCGACCAAAGAAGATATTGCTCTGATTCGTGAAATGGCAGAAATAATATTTCCTTACACATACGGGAAAATGCTCTCACCGGAGCAGGTCGACTATATGATGGAGTGGATGTATTCTCCAAACAATTTAGTTGCAGGATTGGATTCGGGGCAGGAGTATTTTATTGTGGAAATGGCAGGAGAGCCGGTGAGCTATGCCGGAATTGCGCCGCAAAAGGATGATCCCGACGGCACCAAGGTATTTGAGCTGATGCGTCTCTATATTCTCCCCGAACATCAGAAAACCGGACTTGGCAAACTATTGTTTGAGCACGTTTGTAACCATATTCGCAGCAAGGGCTTCGCCAAGTGCAGAATGATGCTACATGTCAATCGCGAGAATCCGGCAGTACGGTTTTACCTTCATCAAGGTATGCGAATCCTTTACAGCAAGGACTTTGACATTGGTAATAACTTCTGGATGAATGACCATATTATGGGCATGGACCTCTGATTTAAACGAAAGAAGCACTGCGAATCGTTCGCAGTGCTTCCCGGATGTTTAACCATTTAATAAATGACTCAGCAAAAAAAATCATTTTTCCTTCATCATTTTGTTGAGTTTTCGCAATTTGAATGAATAATAGATAGTGTAACAGCCTAAAACAACAAATGTTACAGCTGTCCAGATAACTACGTTAACGCCTGCGAACACGGGATTCCAGAGCAAAATAAACGATAACAACAAACCCAACACAGCGTTGACCATCAGCGAACCCCAATCCAAGATACCGTACTCTTTCATATCATAAGCTGTAACCATACCCGATATAGAGCGGAATAGCAGGGTAAAGCCCACATAATAGGGTAAGGTGGCCATTGTTATGCCTGGATTGAGCAACATCAAAATACCGACGATCGCACTCAATATTCCTAAAGCCAACGACCAACCCCAGTTATAATCTCTATTGCCCAGGGCAAAAACAACTTCTGTAATTCCGTTAATGAGAAATCCCAAAGCAAATACGATGGATAGAGCTGCGTAAGAGGTTAATGGTGTAGCAAATGTCCAAATACCCATAACCACAAAAATTATCCCCACAATTAGCATCAAATACCACCGTTTAATGGTTTTTTCAATTTTCTTAAATGTTCTTTGTATCATAATTATATTTTTTTAGTATTAGTTTTCTAAAATATTCATAAACTCTTCTCCTGTAATAGTCTCTTTCTGAATCAGATATTCGGATAGCTCATGCATTTTTGCTTCATTTTCGCGAATAATCTTCTTTGCTTTGTCGTGTGCATTTTTCACAATGGAAAGTACCACTTCATCCACCCGAGCGGCCGTTTCAGCAGAACAACTCAACGATGTATCGTTGCTCAAATAAGGATTGTTCACTGTCTCCAAGGCTACCATATCAAACTCTTTGCTCATTCCGTAGCGGGTAACCATAGCACGGGCAAGTTTTGTGGCTTGCTCAATATCGTTTGATGCACCGGTAGTAATTTTATTGAAAATCACCTCTTCAGCGGCGCGTCCTCCGGTGAGTGTGGCTATTCTGTTTTCCAAATCCTCTCTGCTATATAAGTTGCGTTCGCCTTCATCAATCTGCATGGTGTAGCCAAGAGCTCCCGATGTACGGGGGATAATGGTGATTTTGTGAACAGGAGCCGAGTGCGACTGCTTTGCGGCCACCATTGCATGTCCGATCTCGTGATATGCAATAATGCGTTTCTCTTCATCGGAAATTACTTTTCCTTTGCGTTGTGCTCCCGCAATAACGGTTTCTATACTCTCTTCCAAATCATTGGTAGTGATACTGCTGCTATTGTTTCTGACAGCTCTTAAAGCAGCTTCATTTACAATATTTGCCAATTCGGCACCGGATGCACCCGATGTGGCACGTGCAATCAAATCCAAATCAATCTCTTCGTGTTTTACTTTTTTCAAGTGAACTTGCAATATGGCTTTTCGTCCCTCCAAATCGGGAAGTTCCATTTGAACCCGGCGGTCAAATCTGCCGGGACGAAGCAATGCTTTGTCGAGACTCTCAGGGCGATTGGTAGCTGCCAGAATAACGACTCCTTTTCGTCCGTCGAAACCATCCATTTCCGTAAGCAATTGGTTAAGTGTCTGTTCGCGTTCATCGTTGGTGGTTATGCCGTCACGCCTTTTACCGATGGCATCGATTTCATCTATAAAAATAATACAAGGTGCTTTTTTGTTGGCTTGACTGAAGAGGTCCCGTACTTTGGCGGCACCCATTCCAACGAACATTTGAACAAACTCAGAGCCGGAAAGGGCAAAGAAGGGTACTTTGGCTTCACCGGCTACCGCTCTTGCAATCAGAGTTTTGCCCGTTCCGGGAGGCCCTACCAATAAAACACCTTTAGGTAGAGAGGCACCCATTTCGCCGTATTTCTCAGGATTATGCAGAAAATCGATTATTTCGGCTAAGGACTCCTTAGCTTCATCTTGTCCCGCAACATCGGCAAAAGTAGTTTTTATTTCATCTTCGGCATAGATTTTTTCCTTATCTTTTCCGAAACTCATATAGTTACCCTGCATTCTTCCGCGCATCGATTTCATGGCACTTCTCCACAGGAAAAAGAAAATTGCTCCTGGGAGTACCCAGTAAAGTAGGAAATTCAAAACAGGCGAATTTTCACGCGGTATTGTTTCGCTAAATTCGATTTTCCCATTTTCATTGGGACTGTCAGCTGCCAATAGCCGATCAACCAGGTTGGCATCATCCATTTTTCCTACTTGATAAATGGCATCTTGCTGATTGCCTTTTCTATCAACGGTACCATTGGGCGTTGTAAAGAAAATTTTATTTCCGTCAATATTTACCTTTTTTACTAACGCCGAATCAACCTTATTGATAAAATTGCTGTAAGTTGTCGGAATGATTTTAGGTTTGAACAGAAAAGGGAAGACAAAAGAGTTAAGAAGCAGTAACAGAGCAAATGTCCCCAGTAAACTTCTCCAATTGACATTTGGGCTCTGGGACGAGTTTTCAGTGGTATTGTTATTGTTCATTATTTGATATTTGTTATAGTTTAGCATTAAATGAGGCTGCCCTTTTTATGAAATAACAGACAGTAAATAATGCGCGATTTTCTATACAAATATAACAATAATAACGAACATAGAGTGCAATGATTTGGCTAAAAATCACACATGATTTCACCAAATTTCATCAAGATAACTTAATCCCTCAAAGGGGGCTCAGATTATCATTTAACAAGGGGTGAAAGTAGAAGAGATTATGGTGAAATTCTCACAAACGTATCATACCTTTGGAGTAGAGTCGGGCGGTGCCGGAAATGAGGACGCGGTCGCCGCAATCTTTGCAAAAGAGGGTGCCGCCACGGGGCGAAATTTGTTTGGCGGTCATAACTTGTTTACCAAGACGTGCACTCCAATAGGGGATAAGCGTACAATGGGCCGAGCCGGTTACAGGATCCTCCAAAATGGTGCTCTGCGGGGTAAAAAAGCGGGATACAAAGTCCACTTCGGGCTCTGAGGCTGGGGCGGTGATGATTACTCCACCGGGGCCCATATTTACCATATCAAAGAGGTTGCGGTCGATCTCTATCTCTTCGATCTGCTCTTGTGATTTATATATAAGCAGGTAGTCGCGTTCTTTTAATACTTCCAGTGGCTTGATACTTAAAGAATCATATGTCTCTCTTGGGAGTGTTGCAGGCATTGCAGTTCGGGAAGGGAAGTTGAGCGTAAAGAGGTCATTATCCACAGCTACTCTTAATTCTCCGCTGGCAGAAGTGAAGAGTATCTCACCTATAGGTTTATCTGATTCTCTGGCGATGATGAAAGCTGTCGCAAGAGTGGCGTGACCGCAAAGATCCATCTCGATATCAGGGGTAAACCAGCGTATGGAATAACCCTCCGTGCAGCTGTTTTTTATGAAAAATGCGGTTTCAGCCACCCCATTTTCAGCTGCTATTTTAAGCATCAAATCATCTTTGAGCCAATTCTCAAGCGGTATTACGCAGGCGGGATTGCCTTTGAAGAGTTCATCAGTAAAAGCATCGACGTGATAAGAGTTAAGTATCATAACCTATGGTTTTATTGTTTGTTAGAACAGCGTTTTTTTTTCATTCAAATTTACCTGTACAATATCGTTGTCTTTGAAGTACCAGATATATCCGGTAATACCCGGAAGGCCGATTTGCTCGAGATTCTTCATATAGTCGCGCACCTGCTTGCGGTATTTTGCGTCATCGTGTTTTCCGAACTTATAATCTATCACAATTGTTTCATCCTTTCCCATAAGAATCCTGTCGGGGCGTTGTGTCTCTCCGTTGCTTATCAGGATTTCCTGCTCGTTCATAGTCTCGTAAGTACCGTCAAACCAGTGTCTGTCTGCTACTGATTTGATACTATTAGAGAGAAAACTCATTGCTTCATTGCGTTCCGATTCTTTGAGGTCTCCCTGGATGACCGCCCTGTTTACAGCCTTCTGCAGGTCATCTATTGTGCGAATTTCTGATAGTATATCGTGGAGTACCAGGCCTTTGATACGGGGGCTCTCCAAAGGATCCTTTTCAAATTCAAAAAAGTCGCGCGACCGCAGTGATTGCTCAAGTCGATCTCCGATAGGTATTGAGCGGAATGATTTGACAGTTGTTGTCTCGATGCTCTTTTCCAGCACTTTGACCTTTTGGGTTGCTCCTTGTTGTTCCGTGGCTATTTTCTTGGCATCACTATAGCGCCATTGGCCATTATTTGCTCGTGCTTCGTAGCATCCGTTGCCTAAATCTTTAATTTTTATATACCTACCGCTTTCTTCATCCTTAGATTCTTTTTCCTCCCGAGCCTTATCTTCCTCCTGAGACTCTTCTATATATATGCCATTGTCTTTCTTCTGAGACTCTTCCTTGAGAAACTTGATGAGTTTTTGGGCCATTGAATCTTTTGGTTTTTTACTATCATCTGACTCTTCAGTTTCATCAGGAGTATAGATCACCATTTCAAAATAGGCACGTGTCATCGCAACATAAGCGATGTTCAAAGTGTCAATATAGGTCTCTTTTCTTTCCGTTTCAAAATCCTTCTCGAAGCCTGTGTTGTCCTTTGTAGTGTATTTAACAGGAATCAGGCCTATGTTTTTTAGCTCATCAATATCCGGTATGCACCAGAGATAGGGAGGGATAGGGAAGGTTTTTACTGAGGTTTTTTCATTGAAAAATGGGATAATGACCGCTTTGAAGCCGAGTCCTTTTGCTTTGTGTATTGTCATTACGCGCACAGCATTTTGGTCGGAAGAGGAATTGATTTTTACATTTTGACCACTTTCTTCCCACCACTCCATAAAAGCAGGTTTATCAGAGCCATTACGCGACATAAATCTATTAACCTCATCCAGAAATGCTTGTACAAACTCAATCTCATAGTCCGGAATCTCATCATAAATGCTTCTGAGCATCACCTCACAATTTTCATAAAGTGAGAGAACTTTCAGATTATCTCTCTGATCCTCGTTAAATAGGGCAGTAAATATAGCCTCACAACCCTCTTTAAGTGGCATTTCTGCTAATTCCTTAATGGTTAAATCGCCTATATTGCTCTCTTGATTCTCCGTAAAAAGAGTTTTGAGCATCAGCTGGTTAACCTGGTCATCCGGATTATCCCGGTATTTAAGGAGTGACACAATCTTGAGGACGGCCCTGGAATATCCAAGCACCAACACTTCTTCAGTGACGACGTTGATCCCTTTTGAAATCAGTTTATCTACCACCATTTTGCCTTCCTTGTTGGTGCGGACAAGAATTGTGATGTCGCGTAGCTCATATCCATCGTCTGTAAGCCGTCCTATCTCGCCAAGATCCTTTATGTCATCCTCTTTGCCTGCAAGGGCATCCAGAGCCTCTTGCATCCAGGCTTTTTTATCCTCTTTATCGACTTCAAAAACTCTGACTTTAACAGCTCCTGCATCATAGCGGTTGAGGTTGCCTTTGTTTTTTGACTTCTTTGGCATTTTTTGATAGCATTTTTCATAGATGTTTCGTGCTTCCTCGAAGATTTCGGGTTTAATGGAACCATCATTTGTGGTTGCGATGCTGTAAAAGAATTTACTGTTAAAGCCCACTATCGTATCGGCGCTTCGCCAATTTTCCTTTATATCCTCGGGAGTGACCCCCTTAATCTCCGGGAGATTCCTCAAAAGAGAGGAGTCCGAGCCTCTGAATCTGTAGATACTCTGCTTGACGTCTCCTACAATAAGATTGTCATTGCTATTGGCGATGTTGTTGTCGATCAGAGGCTCGAAGTTTTGCCATTGTAGCTTGGATGTATCCTGGAATTCGTCCAACAATATATGGTCAATTCTATTCCCGATTCTTTCATAGATGAAAGGGGTATCGCTCCGGTCAATTATTCTATTGAGAATGTCAGCTGTGCTGCTGAGAAGGACAAGATGATTTTCCTTGAGATATTTGTCCAGTTCTTTGAAAATATCGGTTGTAAGTCCCAGAAGATAGATGTTTTTTCGAATAGTTTTTGCCGTGTTGTATGTGATAAAATGGTTGTCGAAGTGAGTTTTTAAATCATCAACCATTTCCCGGAGGCCAGGAGCATAATTATTCTTGTAGTCATCAACTTGTATTAATCCTGAATTTGTTTTGAGAGACTTGCACCACTCTTCAGTTTTGTAGTATTTGTTTATTATATGAAAATAATCTTTAAATATTCCATCTCTTAATTTTATAAATGCATTCCTTGGCCAGACAATCATCTTTACAACATAATTATTGACCCGATCATACTCAGTAATTATATTCCCAGCCAGCACCTTTGCTTCATTTTCAAATTTTGTTGTGATTTTATTGATTTCCTTCAGGAACTTTTTGATTTCCGTTTTTGGATCTTTACCGGAACCATCATCAACCCTATAAAGATATCCCGCTTCACCTCTTTTTTTGATAAGAAAATCCTCTTTGTAGAACAGGTCCGAAAATTTATAGAGCTCCTTGCGCACATCCCAGGAACGGCCCTCATCAATAACGCTGCGCGAGTAATCTACAAGCCATTTCAACAAGGTTTTATCCTTATCATCCCCGAGGGAGTCCATCATACGGTCGATCGCCTCTATAGTAGCACCTTCTGAGTCAAGTTCCACATCGTATGAGCCATATTCCCCCAGCTCCCTTGCAAAGGTCTTCATTACCAGCTGAAAAAATCTGTCGATAGTACTTACGTTAAAACCGGAATAGTCGTGCAGGATCTCTTTTAAGAGCTTCTCCGAATTATGATCCCCATTTGCAGCTTTAAAAAAGAGTTTCTCAAGTATGCGCTCTTTCATCTCATCTGTAGCCTTGTTGGTAAAGGTTACCGCAAGGATGTTTCTATGGGGATGTGGATTGCCGGCGTCATAGCTCTTTTCAAGCATCTCCAGGTAGGTCTCGGTCAGTTTATGCGTTTTACCTGCACCTGCAGAAGCTATAATAATCTTAGGGTTATCTTTTGTATCGGGCATATTCGATAGGTTTTACAAGATTTTACAAATGTTTTGGTAATTGCAGTAACGGCATGCGCCATATTCTCCGTCATCAAAGGTGACAGCTTTGAAAGGTACCTTTTCATCAAATATCTCCTTAATTTTCTCCTTCACTTTCTCCTCAAATTCATCCATGATCTCCTTTGTAAGCCCCTCCTGAGAGCGTACGCCCTTATTTTCGTGGAAATGTCGTAGCGCAATGACAGCGGGAAGAATATTATCGCTATTTTCTATATTAGGCTGATGCAAGTACATCATTTTATAGAGTAGAAGCTGAAATGAAACAGAGTTTTTAACGCAAGAGCCATTTTTTTCTTCTTTGAAAAGTTTTGGTATCGTATCATTGGGTTTGGCTCCCTTTTCATCGCGCATTTTTCCATCCACACTCCCGGTTTTGTAGTCGATTATCCTGATTGTAACACTCTTTTCATCAACCCTGTCGATGGAGCCTTTGATCTTCACAGTGCCGATATTGTCAACATCCATTAGATAGTTGATTTTCATTTCAGCAGCCTTGAATGTAAAAGGAGCATACTCTTCATCTATTTCGAGGGTTTTGTCCACAAAATCAGCAATCAATTCGAATACTATCCTTTCCTGCCCGGAGAGGTCATCATAACTGACGGTATTATTTGCATAACTATATCCCCGTTTTTCCCTCGCTTTGGCAAACCCTTCAAGTATCAGTCTCTTAATCTTGGCTTTATCCTTTCTTAGAGCTTCTATTTTATTTTTATCCCGGAATTCATCGATATGGCTCTCGTCAGGCAAATAGAGCTTCTCCATCACATAGTGATAAATGGTGCCGAATTGTGCTCCGTCCACCTCTTCCACCACTTCATCCTCTTCGCCGATTCCTTCGACGTGTTTGAGATAGAACAATCGTTGGCATTTGAAATAATCATTGAGAGTGGAGGCTGAAAAACTGCCGGCAAACTGACCATCAGATTTCTGAAGATATTTCTCCCGCAGTTTTGCCATCACAGCCGGACTCTTTTCGATATCCAGGTTGTTCTCCTCCCTGCCTTTCATGTTGTAGGAGAGTGCCAGCTGCGTAATATCCAGCCTCCTTTTTCCATCCTGCGGTATATTGTATCCATATTTAAGTTGGTGAATATAACGGCTCGGTTCTCCGACTTTAGTGCCCTCAGTGCGGGAGTCATATATGAGCCAGATTTTTTCCGCCCGGCAGATACTGCGGTAGAAATGGTATGCGGAGATGGAGTCCTGATACTCATAAGTGGGGAGGCCGAACCCAAGCCGGATATTATATGGTATAAAGGAGTTGCTCACATTTGATGAAGGGAAGATACCCTCATTGCAGGAGAGGATTATCACATTTTTAAAATCGAGCGCTCTGGTCTCCAGAGGTCCCATAATCTGGATGCCTTGCAGAGGTTCACCCTTGTAGGGGACTGAGAGCACTGAAACGATTTGCTTTAAGATCCGGAAATAGGTCTTAATATCATCTATTGGAAGATTCAGGTCCGAGATACGTTTGACCGTCCTCAGATAGTGGTATGCAGCCTCTCTGTCGATGCCGGTTAGATGCTTCTGAATAAGTAAGAGAATATTCTCGAGCCAATTACCAATGTTTTTGGTGTCGGGAGTTGTGCTGAATATTGCCTTGAATAACTCATTTTCAATGAATTGTTGCTCGCCGGTCTCAATCGGTTGCTCGTCGATGTCGGGTTGCTGTTGATTGCCCTCAAATTGTTGCTTGTAGCTCTCAAGTGCATCCGGATTGATATATACGAGGTTTCTGCCTATAATCTCATCCTTAATGCTCTTAAGTCCCTCTTCAGGGAGTACAGCTGTAAGGAAGGGATGGCTGAGAAGGGCCATTACGCTTTTATGGTGAAATGAGACCCCACCACTCTTATTTGGACGAGTTTTTTTGTGCAGCTCCTCCATTTGGGATACAAATGTGGCAGTGTGTGAGTTGATCAATGGATAACCCATAGTGACATTGACCTTATCAACGCATTTCGGAATGGAATTGAGCATTGGATGGAGCAGACTTTCATCGGGTAGAACTATGGCGGTCTCTTCAAGGTCGGGGCGACTTTCATTACTGTCGCTATAAATCTTTTCAAGAATTTCTGTCACATATCTCGTCTGACCAACAGCTGAGGGGACACTCACAATATTAATTTTTCCAGGTCCTATATCATAACGAAGGGGTTCAAGGGGTGTCCCGTAAGGCTTAATGATAGCTTTTTGGGAAAATTCTACGACATTTCCGTAGGGTGTTTTCTCCTCGCCTCTGTACCGACGCATAAACTGCGATGATTTGTTGGCTTCGTCAGTGAGAATATCTCCATAATAATCCCAGATAAAATCTACCTCAATCCCATTCCCGGGCTTGTTAAGGTACCTGAAAAGTCTTTTTTCACATTCATTTAGGGCATTGAGACCCACAAAAAGGATTTGTTTGTATTTGGCACATTCTTTTTCCAAAATGTGCTGTCCAGACTCGCTCTCCAGCGCTTCGGCAACCTCTCTATACATCATTCCCTCATACATCAGATTTTTCTCCTTCAGGGCTTCGCGGAATCGGGTGTAGAGTTTGTACAAATTATCCCAAATGGTGGAAAATTCCCCCTTGATATCTATTTTATCCCTCTCTTCGTTCTCTTTCTGCTCATCATTTTCGGCATCCTCCATACTCTCTTCTTTATCTCCATTATCCTCCTTCTTTTTACTAACTATATCCCTCTTTTTGCTATGAGTCCAACTTGTGTAGAACTCCTTTATAGCTCTTTTTTGCTCTTCACTCAAATATTCATTTTCATCCGCAGTCAGCTTCCTTAGGTCTCCGATATTTGAAAACAGTTTCTCAGCATCGACCAGATATTTGTCGATATCATCAAAATCATTCAGAAACACATCTCCCCAATAAACAAACTCGTCAAATGTATTCTGTACCTTCTCTCCCTGATCTTTAAAAAGCTCCGCGTACTCCTGATACAAAATGTAGAGCGCTTCAATCTTATCAACCAGTTGTCCACCGGAAAGTTCGAGAAACAAGTCATTAATTGTAATCATCTTCGGTGCAAAAAGAGCCTCACCCTCCATGCATTGGGTCAGATACTTCCTGAAAAAGATAGATGAGCGCCTGTTTGGGAATACAAAACAGAGTTTATTGATCTCACTTTCATGTTTTTGATAAAAATGGCGTGCAACGCAATAAAGGAATTTATTTTCCATACTTTTCCTGTTTTACAATATTATATATCATACGGCGAGAAATATTTCGTATAAACTACAAATATACGATTTTAAGGCGATAAAAGTTTTGTATATTTGCGATAACCTATCAAGGGAATAAAATGAGACTTACGTTCGGTTATAGGGATACGGTTTGCGAAATTGTTGAAGGCAGAGGTTCGATTGCCTCAGTCGGCAATCTCGTTGGTAAGGAGCGAAATGTGCTGGTCGTTACCGATAGCGGAGTGCCCGTACAATATGCTAAATCAGTGCTTGCGCAATTTTCAAACGCCTCTCTTCTGACAATTCCTCAAGGGGAAGAGAATAAGAACTTCAATACCCTTGAAACGATTATTGCTGCCCTCAGAGAACAAGAGATTGATCGTTCAGGTGCGCTTATAGCAGTAGGAGGAGGTATGACGGGTGATATCGCCGGTTTTGCAGCTTCCTGTTACAATCGCGGAATCGATTTTTACAACGTGCCTACAACGCTGCTTGCCCAGACGGATGCCTCAATAGGAGGTAAGACTGCTCTCAATTTCGGTCATATCAAGAATATGGTCGGTACCTTCCACCATCCCAGAGGTGTCATCATCGATACGGATACCCTCAAAACCCTCAATGCAAGGCATCTTTACAGCGGACTGGCTGAGGTGATAAAGATGGCAGCCACTTCCGATGCCGCTCTCTTTTCCCTGCTTGAGTCGGATCAGCCCCTAAATGATAATCTGGATGAAATTGTGGCTGCTGCCCTGCGCATAAAGTGTGATGTAGTCCTTAAAGACCCTCTTGAGCAAGGCCTCCGCAAAGTCCTGAATTTTGGACACACCATAGGTCACGCCATAGAAGTTGCATCTGACGGCAAACTCTCTCACGGAGAATGCGTGGCGGCAGGTATGACCTATTTCTGTTCCGATGATATGCGCAAGAGGCTTGAGAAGATACTGAAGAGATATAATTTGCCGGTCAAATCACCATTTGCCGGTGCTGCGCTGCTGCCATATATCTCTCAAGACAAAAAGCGCAAGGATGGGTCGATTACCACTGTTTATGTCGAATCCCCCGGTACTTTCGAGTTTAGAAAGATGACTCCCGAGGAAGTTGCGAGCCTGATTTCCTGAGTAAAAGTTTATGAAGTACAGTGACCTGGAATATGGACTTATAGGAGAAAAACTGGGGCACAGTTGGTCTCGTGAAATACATCATAAACTCTCTTCTCGTCCATACGATTTGTGCGAAGTACCGAAAGACGAACTTGACCTGTTTTTTCGTCAATCGAGTTTCAGAGGCATAAACGTTACAATTCCCTACAAACAGGCTGTAATACCCTATTTGGATAGCATCTCCCCGGTTGCCGAGAGCATAGGTTCAGTCAATACGATAGTGCGAAAGAAAGAGGGCCTTCTGTATGGCTACAATACCGATTTTCCCGGATTCGATTCCCTTGCGAAGCATGCTCGTATAGCCTTTTCCGGCAAAAATATTCTCATTTTAGGTAATGGAGGTACTGCAAAGACCGTCAGTGCGGTTACATTGGCTGCCGGTGCAAAATCGGTTACATTTGCCGTCAGGCAGGTAAGAGGGGAGGACCAGGTACTTATATCGGATCTGGAACGTGATCCGCAGTTGCGCAATAAGCAGCAGATTATTGTCAACGCAACTCCGGTGGGCATGAGTCCCGATGATGAAGAGAGACTGCTTGACCTCTCTCTTTTCCCCAATCTTGAGGGAGTTATGGACTGTATCTACAATCCGTTGCGTACCAATCTCGTACTTGAGGCACGCCAACTCGGACTTAAGGCGGAAGGTGGACTTTATATGCTTCTGGTGCAGGCCTGCTTTGCGCAGGAACTCTTTCAGGATAGGGTTAATGAAACTCTCTGTGATATTGAGAAAACAGAATCACTTTATAATGAACTTCTGAGGGACAAGGAGAATATAGTGCTCACCGGAATGCCCTCCAGCGGTAAGAGTGCAATTGGAGCGATAATTGCCAATAGACTTGGCAGGGAACACTTTGACACCGATAAAATGATAGAGGAGCAGACCGGGACCGATATTACGACTATTTTCCTGAAAAAAGGAGAAAAGGGCTTCCGCGAATTTGAAAAGATTGTGATACAAGAGGTGTCGATGCGTCAAGGGGTTGTCATATCTACCGGCGGAGGTTGCGTACTTGAGCCGCTCAATATTCATCGCTTAAAGCGTAACGGACGAATCTATCTCTTGGATAGGGATCTCGATCTGCTTATATCTTCCAAGGATCGCCCTCTTGCATCGGATAGGGAGCAACTCCTTGAACTCTATGCCGGCCGTAAAAATCTCTATCTCGATACGGCCGATGCGGTTATAGACAACAATGATAATATAGAAGATGCGGTCGAGAGGCTACTCGAAGCGCATTTTCAGCTTTAGAATATCACGAAGGTTTTTTCAAAATTCCAGTTTTCTATTCTGATGAAGGCTTTGCGTGTGGCAATGTTCAATCCTATATATACATCGGCAAGGCTTTCAGCTGCGAAATCATAACCCAACTCCTCCATATAGCGTCCGAGAGGAAGGTTAAAAATCCCCTGACAAGCAGTTGTGCTATCATTTGTCCCATTGAGAGTAAGTTCCATTATTATGGAGGCATCGCCCTGTCTCGGTATGCGTACTGAATATTCTCCGATAGGGGAGGCTTCGGGTACGATGCACTCAAACTTTCCCGGTAGCGGCTCCAGAGTGTGACGGTCAATGCCCTGAAAGTTGCCTTTCAGTCTCATCTGCACCTTCTCAAGTCCGTTCTGTCGACCTATCGTCGTATTCTCGACTCCGCTATCTTTAATATGTACGGTAGTGAATTGTTTGTGTGCATCCATGAGAACATAAGCTTTTTCACCTATGGCTTCTATTGTGGTGTTGAATGCATAAAGGGAATCGGCCTGATTGCCCTCGGCAATAGTCAGAGCCTTTTCCCCTTTTTTCGAAAGAACGCCGGATATCCTGATACTTCCTTTGGAAACGCTCTCCTGACGGATGGTGTCCATCATATTTACCGGAATGGTTTCGCCGAAACGAAAATCTCCTCCGGAGAGTGCTACGTCATATTCCCCATCCGCCATCCGGTGGATGAAATCGTATTTTAGCACTCTGGAGTAATCCATGGTCAGACGACAGGGACACGGGGTCCTGTCTTCGAGAATGGTGCAGCTGCAAAGGAGGAGTGCCAGGAATCCGGTTAAGTTCTTTCTCATTTGAACAACACAAATTAATTCATAAATACAATACTGTTTTTGATCTGAAATGGTCAGATTTCTTCGGTGACTTCTCCGCCCTCCTCCCATGGAGCGACTGTAATGGTAGCGTCGATGGCATCAGTAGTGGGTTTGGTTTCGGGATCATTCGACCCCAGGTTTCTGATAGTAAGGGAGATGTCATAAGCGGAGTTGCGCACGAACGAAGGGAGTGTGACGGGGTAGTAGTAGGTGTTACCCAGGATTTCGGCTACAACTACCAGACGTGTCTTCCTTGCAGACCAGGTTGTAATGTCGCTGGAGTCTCCGGCAGTCCCATTAGCGTAGCCATAGAAACGAAAATTAGGAGTATCGCTGCTTCCCACGGAGATGTTCCTTTCAGTTGAATTGCCGAGGAGTGCTTCCGGAGCTTCGGATTTTGTGGTGCCATCAATTATCGCCCCCGAATTGCGCCCCATCTTGTTGCTCCAGGCGCTGATGGCAGCATTTCCGGCAACATTTTGGTTGGAAACGACATTGTCGAGCATGACATATTTGATCTTAATGTTGCCGTATCCTGCAGAAAGATTGTTGGTCACTTTAACAAGTCTCGCACGTGCCACAAAACGCGAAATAGTGATTTCAACGGATCCCGTACCCGATGATTTTACTTCAACCTGCTTATTTCCGGACATTACGAACCCGCTTGCAGATGCATTCTGTGCCAGTGTCAGTGCCTTTGTCTTGAGGGAAGTTTTAGTGACGGTAGCAGAGAGTGTTTCGCCCAGATTGGCTACAGCCCATATTTCGTATGTGCCTGTCTGTACCTTGTCGATGGTTTTGCTAAGGGATGTGCCGTTGTCAAAATAATACTTGCAGATCTCACCGTCGAAAATGAAAATCTGGAGATTGTTGATTGTTGCTTCATTGCCGACTACATCGGTAACGGCTTTTGTCTCTATTCCCCCTTTAACATGGATTGTGAGTTTGCCTTCGCCCGTGCTGTTATCGGGCTCAACAGGGTTGCAGCCTGTAAAAAGCGCTACAACGGTCAGAATGGATAGAATTTTTCTCATTGTTTTAAGTGTTTGTAAATGTTTGTAAAAGTTTGTAAGTTGTGAATAGTCGGTTGCTCGTTTTGAAAACGGGTTTCGGCTACATTTCGTCATCTATTTCTCCGCCTTCATTCCACTCGCTGATTTTTACTATTGTTTCAATGGTACCGGGTTCAGTAATTGGCTCTTCGGGATGGGAAACACCTTCGCGTGTTATAGTGATATCGTAAAAGTAGTAGGTATTGGCAAAAATGTTTTCCATTGTGACAGGGTAATACCATAATGTTTCTCCCAATGACGCCTCAATCACAAGTCTGGTCTTTCTTGCACTCCAGAGTTTGCGATCAAAACAATCCGTACTTGAATTGGGATAGGGGTAAAGAGTCTCGCCGACAACCAGCGAATCCCCGTCCGCCATTGGCCGGTCAATCAAACTGCTGCAGATGAGATTGTCGCACGAACTCTGTTGATATTCCATTTTGTTGTACCATAGGCCCTCATCGCCCTGCATTGCGGTGAATGCGTAATTGTTCTTACCTGCGACATTGGTCAAATATATTCGATGGACTTTAAATGGCATTCCGGCAAGATGAGAATTGCCGAATTCCGTTCTGATTATACACTCTACTTTGGCCACCATTCTCTGCACAGTAATTTCCAGTTCCAAATCGGAGTCAATCTCAACGGTGGTACTGCCGGTCATCTGAAATGATCCTCTGCCGTTGTTCCAGAGGTGGCTTTCGCACATAAGCAATTCTTCTGCGGATGAAGGGGTCGCCGGCAGTTCGGGAGCATTGACGAAACAGCAAAATGTGCAGCGTCCTCCGGGAATTATTACTTCATAATCGCTGCCGGTACCGGTTATCCTTTGGACGAAAGTCTCATTGCTGTCGAATATGTAGAGTTGTACGCTGTTGATCCGTATCTCCTCTTCAGCTGTAACTCCGATAGCGCGTGTAGCCAAGGGTGGTGCGTGGTACGAGTTCTTTAGATAAATAGTAACTCTATGCATTTTACCATCAGCATAGTGTAAAGGATCGTGGCACGCCCATAATAATGGGAGTACCGTGGCCAATGTCATCATATATTTGAATATTCGTTTCATTCAAAGTATCGGTTAAGGTCATACATCCTTACTAGTGTATATATTTCAGGGTCGAGATTCCCTCTGTGTATGTAGTGGCTATCTTCTCTGCAGGCCTTGAGATAGTGCTCTGCGGCACTCTTGCTTTTCCCGTTGCGTGCCTCCAGCAAGGCCATCAGATAGTTTACCCGCGGGGTAGGAGGGAGTTCCGAGAGAAGATCCAGCGCTGACGCGTTGTAGTCGGCGGCACAATAGGCTACTGCGGTATTATAGTCCCTGTAGGGTGCAAGCAGGGTGACCGCAAGTTTATAATCTCTGTTGCGCAGTGCCTGCACTCCTGCCATATAAGTGCTGTCGATAATAGTGGTATGGATGGTATCCTGAATCATATCCTTACGATGTAGGTGGAACTCAAATCTCACCGTACGCAACCTGGGATAGACTTCGTAAGTGAGGTAAGGGTAGAGGTTTTCCATTGAGAGCAGTCTCTCGCGCTTGTCGGGGTTTTGTTCTGCCGAGAGCAGGAAATATCTCTCCTTCTGCAGCGGAGTCAGCACCGTATCTGTCATAACCAGCCGGTCGAGAGCACTCCAGTCTTCTGCTACGCTTCGTGAAATGAATTCGACCTTAGCTTCAGGAGCCCCTTTGTCGGGCTCCGCCGGGACTTTCTCCAAATCGATGGAAAAACCCCTTTCACTCTCTGAAGAATCCCGCCAGTTTCTGATAAACCGCTCAAAATATCGGCTCACCGATGCACTTCTGCGTTTGCTCAACCTTGAATTGTATTCCCAGGTTCCTTCAGGGGAAGAACCGGCGGTGACAACTATTGAATCCAGGTCAAAATCCCTGTTCTCGAGCAACAAACGCAGAGTCCGCCGGATACGGGCTATTTCCTGAGCATTTTCCGAAAGGTGTTCCAACACCTCATCGCAATCTTTTTCAAATTCTATATAACAGATATCATCAGCTCTGACTTCTCTCGATATTACTTGTGTCAGATATCTCTCACGCTCCTCGGCAAATGCACTAAGAGAGGAGATATAAAAAGTGAGAGGGGCGCCGGGTTCAATTGTGTATATTCGGTTTTCTTGCTCATATATTTCCCCTTCGAGCACAATCTCCACTTTTCTAAGACGGGGTCGCGTTTGTACTCTCTGTACATAATTGTAGATAAAATCGCCGGTTGCATTACGCATTACAGTGTCCAGTCTGAGATGTTCCGTAATTATGGGAGCCTTGACATAACGGTCGTACATCCTGCCGATATTGGCTTTTTTCCATTCGTTGTGACGAACTCTCAGACCATATGTATAGTGTTCCAGGGCATCCTGAGCCGTTATTCCATAGTGGGAAAGAAAAAGTTCATCCGAAACATATGTCGAATCGGTTCGGTACTTGTAAAGTTCGGGGATATTTCTTTGGATGAATACCTCCAGTTGGTGCATATCTATGAATTTGGTGCTGTCCGTAACAATGGAGTTGAGAAACCTGCGGTATTGCTGATACCCGCGCAATTGAGTTTTGCGGTAGCTCTCGCCTGTGATGAGAATGCGCTCGAGATCTACGGTATCTTCAAGTATATGCATTACCGGCACCATTCTCAACTGCCATTTGCTGTCCTGAAGCTCTTTCGGAACAAGCACCTGAAACTCTATCTCCACTTTTCCGTGCCGTTCGGCAACATTGCGAAATCGGGCCGTCACAACGGCTGCCTGCAACTCTTCAGTGGCCACCATTTCACCTGTTCCTTCATCCCTAACGGCCCTCATAAGGTGATATGTGTTGCCCTTATCATCTTCAACCACCGAGGTGTCGCGCATGACCTGCGGTATTGATATTTCCCGTAGGGCACTTCTCTTTTCCTGAGGCAGGGAGATGGATGCGGAATAGTTGCCAAGTGACTCTATCCTTCCGGAAAGGCTTCCGCAGGAGGAGAGCACCAATGCAGCCGTAGTGGCAAATATTGTGATTCTGTTTCTCATTGTTTCTTCAAAAAATGTAAACAAGTGAAACTATCAGTTCGCCCGGTATGACAAACCATCCGTGAGCATTATCTTCCGAAAGGATGGTCCCGCAGTGCGGACAATCGTAACGTGTGTACCATCTGTGGCCACCCCATATGCCTGCTCCAAACTCGATGTTGAACCTGCTATGGATCATATATGAGTATCCGAAAGCCGCCTCTGCACCTACTGCAACTCCTTCTTCGGTAATTTGCCGTCCGAAAACTCCTCCGCAATTGTATTCGCGTACTTGCGTTCGCATTCCGAACCACCAGGAGGAGAATATATTCCAGGGCCAGTACCTCACTCCGAGTGAAGCCTCGCGTTTGCGATTCTGAATGTAACCTTTCTCCTGTGAACCATACTGCCAGGGATTGTATCGTACTCCGGCGTTTACCGAGATATGGCGCGAGGCGGCAACGGAGATCTCACCGCTCAAAGTGCCGAAATTGGCCATGTCCGCCAGATTGGCGGAAACAGCAACGCGCTGCGCGCTTACATTCAAGACGGCAAAGAAAATAATAACTATTATCGAAATCAATCTAACCATACCCATCGCACATTAGTTATTTTACTGCAAAAGTATATAATATTTATAAAACAACAAAAATAAATCACAATAAATATAGTTTAAATTGACAAAATAAAAATAATGCTATATTTGCAGTGATAATATTTAACACATAAATACTATGATACCTATAATAAATAGAAGTTATCTCGCAATTATGGTTCTTATTGCGGTAACAGCACCGAGCTGCACTGAAAAGGTAGATTTTGAACCTGAAAATGTGGAGTTGAGATTTGATTGGTCCTCTTTTGCCTCAGAAATATATTACGAAGCTCATGACCATGAACTGTTTTATGGAACCCTGGAGGTCAATGCTCCTTTTAAAACAACTCTCGAAAGTACATTCTTCAGCAGAAGTATATCCGAGAGCTTTCGGAGTGATGGGGGCTACCGTACTGTTTACGATTTTGTCCCGGAATGGATACCGACTGTCAGAGTGGAATCACGGCTGCGCTCTTACTCAAGAGAGCGGGTCTTTTATATTACCTCCCTATATCCGGTGATGATTGGAACAATCGGTTGCTTCCGTTATCCGGTATTGGTCAGGCAGCGGGGCACTCATGGCACTTATTATCTGGATGAGGGACAGATAGCGGCTTGCATAGAAGATCCGGGCAGATGGAGAGATACTACATTGATACCGGTAGGGGAGGATCAACGTTTTGTCCGGGGTCGGGTAGATTCGTTTGGAAACCTAAAGGTAGGACTGACCTCATCAGGAGGTTCGCCGCTGTCCGGAATTGCATACACCTCGCCGCAGCCGCTTCAGACGAAGGAGGTTATTGTTTCAATAGGCTCCGTCCGTATAATTCTAAGTGCGCAATATGATGCATTTTATGAACTATTCAGCAGATATGATCCCTCTCTGGAGTTGAATGTCGGAGATTCGGTGGAGATAAACATTCCAATGTCGTGTGTAGGAAGCGCACCGGGAGTGTTTCTTGTATATCCGCAGAGTATAAGGAGACTACAAGAGCGATAAATTGTTATTTTTGCAATATGAATACTATTGCAATCATCATGGCGGTGGGGGCGGCGCTGCTTACCGGTATTATAGTCTGGTTGGTGACCAGAAGACGTTTTTCTGCGAAAATAAATGAAAAGGAGTTGACCATAGTTGTCCTGAAAAAGGATCTCGAGCATACAAATGGACGTATTGCCGATATGGAACAGACACACGCCAAGTTCCTGGAGCAGCTCGATAAAAGCCATAAGGAGAGTCTGTTTCATCAACTGGAGACATTAAAGGCGCAGATGGTCGCACAAAATGAAGAGATACTGAAAGGACGGGAGGCTGAATTTGACAGGCATGCCAAAGCCTCATTTGACTCCATTACCGAACAGCTCAATAAAGAACTCAAGCGCATGACGGACTCCTTTGATGCAGAGAAGCGCAACCGTACAGAGACCTCAAGTACGCTCAGGACACAGCTGGAGGAGGCAGTTAAAAATATCAAAGACCAATCCTTCAATATCGGCGACAAGGCTGACCGGCTTGCTACAGCCATCCGTGGCAACAACAAAATCCAGGGTTGCTGGGGAGAGACTCAGCTTGCCAATCTTTTAAATGCCGAAGGACTGATTGAGGGACGGGATTACCATAGGGAACAGACGTTGCGCGACGAGTTGGGATTGGTGCAACTCCATGACGAAACAGGTCGCAAGATGCGTCCCGACTTTATTCTGCACTATCCCGATAAAACCGATGTGGTAGTGGACTGCAAGGTCTCTCTCGTCGCGCTCTCCGACTATATGGAAGCTACTGACGAAAAGGCGAGGGAAGAGGCTTCCGAGCGCAATCTAAAGGCGATCCTCAATCATGTAAAGGAGCTCTCTTCAAAAGATTATTCCTCCTATATTCCGAAGGATCGCAAAACTCTCGATTATGTACTGATGTATGTGCCGAATGTCAATGCAATGATTTTGGCCCGTCAGAAATCTCCCCAGATAATAAACGAGGCCTTTGCTAAAAATGTCCTGATAACTACGGAGGAGACTTTTATGCCCTTTCTAAGGCTTGTAAGGTCAGCATGGATCAATGTCGAACAGGCACGAAACCACGCCAATATCGTCGATGCGGCACGCAGAATGTTGGAGCGCGTGGCCGATTTCGTAAAACACCACGAAGAACTGGGTAAGGCCCTAAAGAACGCTCAGGAAAAGTACGAATCCACAGACAAAAAGATAAGAGAGGGTGGACAGAGCATTGTCAAGGCTGCAAATGATGTTATCCGTTACGGAGTGACACCCGGTAAAAATAAAGCCCTGCCCTCTGATGACTGATATATTTGAGGTGTTCCTAAAAAACCGATATTTTCTCGTAATGGTTGTGAGGGAGATATTTATGGATACAATGGTTGATTAGGATAGAGATACTTGTAAAAATCCATAATCATTCTGACAATCATCTTTTCGTGTGCTATATCCTCATGAATATATTCTACATCGGCATTTATCTCCTTTAGATAAGCGTATAGCTTATCCCCACAAATGGAGGGAACATACAGGTCTTTATGACAGTTGTATAAACGAACTTTGACGTCAGGTCGCCAATCATTTGGTATGGAGTGCTTTTTCAATGTCTCCATAACCAATTGACGATATTGATTTTCTTTATTATCTAAAAAATCCTCATCGAAATAGTCGTTAAGATCGGTTCCGATATAAGATGTAACATACGGGACCGATCTGGACCCGTCGCACAATTCGGGAAATTCCTCCAATAGTTTCCCCTTAAAAATCTTGGTGAAATCCAGATTTAAATTATCATAGTAGTTCAAAGACCAGAGTATGAAGGGTCCTGAGGCATATTCGGAGTAACGGGTCTCAAATAAATCCTCCATACAGAGGTCAGGGTAGTAAGGGCCTCCTCCTACAAAGATATCTTTTACACTAATATCCGACTCCTTATGGATGGAGAGATATCGGGCCAGCGACCAGATAGCGGAACCACCGAGGGAATAGCCAAACAGAATAATCCTTCTGGGTAACTTGTAGTGATAGCGATTATATATAAACTCTCTGGCCGCCAGATAAAAATCTAGGCCTGTTTCAGCTAAATTTTCATGTTGGATTAAGGACATAGGTTGATCTGAATTGATACCCATGCCAATCCCATCAGGTATCATGCAGACATAATCACCCGCCACGGCTAATAGGGATTCCACACTATATCGATTATCGGTACCGCTTTCCCCTTTGCTCTTGAAAAATGGATAGACGAAGATTACGCCTTTAGGCAACCTGTTTTGCGGACAATATAGGAGCCCCGATGCTACGACGGACTCACCAAGTGGATCTTTAGTATTATATGCAAAACCATGTACGGTATAATCCTTTGAAAGCGCAACATACAGGTTGAGTCTTTCAAGCAATTGTTGTGCTTGTATCTCGTTATAACCCGCTTTCAACAAGATTTCTTTAGGAGTGGCTCCAAACTCTCTTGAAGCCCTCTGGATAAGCTCTCCCATCCTCGTATTCTCTTCGAAGAGCTGATGGCTGTATTTAACATATTCAATTTCCTCAAAGACCGGCTCTCTTTCACAACTGAAAAGAAAGAAGGCAAAAATGAATATTGTTAAAAAAGAGTATCTCATCCCTGTACAAACTAATTTATTTTTTCACACCTCAAAAATAATATTTTAAATGCAGTGTGCCTACTATTCCGTCCATTGAATAAGATTGACCTAAGGTATAATCAAATAGATTAATCATCAAAGATAGGTCAAAATTCTTAAAAACATGATAGCTCATTTCTGCTCCGACATAAATTGCTTCCTGATCGTGGAAGTATGCTATTAAGGAGTTTATCGAGCACAATTTGGAAAAAGGATAATATAGTTGTCCTGCAAAGCTCCAGCGAGATGTGGTCAACTCTCTCACAGAGCGTCTTACAGGCAGATATGAAAAGACAATATCCGATATGTCATATGGTTTATTCGTATATAAGACTTCAGTTTGTAAGATAAGGTTATTTGAAAATATTTTATCAAAACCCAAAGAGATTTGAACGACGTCAGGCTTATCGCTTAACTTTCGGTAATCGTGAAAATATGAACACTCGAATCTGATATTAATATTCTTCAGCTCGGTAGTAAAGCCTCCTCCCGCAAAGAAAAAATGGCCTTTATATACTCCTCCCAACAATTGATAATCGAATTTCCGAAAATTATTCCGGTGTAACAAAGCTGCGGTAGGAGAACCATCTCTGTCGGCAGACAGAGCAATTTCACTTGTAGCAACCTCGTTGTGATAAAATCTGGCACGCACGGCATCACAGCCCATTTTCTCAGGGTAAGTGAAATTAATGACGGGAGATGAGTCAAAGATATCATTTGGGTTCCACAATATCGTATTTCCCCAGTTAATCCTCTGTCGACCCAGAGTAATTTCAAAATCGTCAGTGGCCCACCGTAACGCAAGCCGGTCCAAAGCAACCCCTAACCATTTATCATCCTTGTCTACCAGTGAATAGGATAGTTTCATCAGATTGTCATCGTCCGTTGAAGTCTCTTTGATTATTTTTAGAATAGTGCTGTTCCCAATGGAGAAATTGGTTCGGCTACTGATGTATAGGTCAAAATTATTATTGATACTCCAATTGAAATTAAATCTTTGAGAGGTCATATTCTGCCATAAAGTCTCATCAAAAGGATCAGGCCTCGTCTCTCCAAGCAGGGAGTAGTTGTTTATGTATCCCGTCAGGTTGACTTGAGCATTTGCGCAGCATAAACAGAGCTGAAACAAGGAAAATGCTATGATAAACCTACCGAACATATGTTTCATCCTTTGTTATCCTGCCATCTTCAAGGGTTATAAGTCGTCTGGCCTTGTTCATCACACGTGGATCGTGAGTTGAAAAGAGGAAAGTGATCTTCTCCTTTTCGTTAAGAAGAAGCATGGTGTTGAGCAATGTTTCGGCCGCCTCCGTATCGAGATTTGCCGTGGGTTCATCTGCAAGAATGAAGAGAGGTTTTGAGGCTAAAGCACGTGCTACGGCAACCCTTTGCTTTTGACCACCGGAAAGAGTGGAGGGACGGGAACGGGCACGATCTTTCATACCAATCACTTCAAGCAGTTCGGCTGTTCGCGCAATTCGTTGCTCTTTGTCTGCCCCCTGCAACTCCATTACAAATCCGATATTCTCTTCTACCGTCAAAACCGGAATCAGATTGAGTAATTGGAAAACAAATCCAATGTTATGCAAACGAAATTTCACCAGCTCTTTATCTTTGAGCTGATTTATATCCATTCCCTTTACAAAAACTTTTCCGGAAGAGGGAGTGGTTAATCCTCCGATCAAGTTAAGAAGGGTAGTCTTTCCGGAGCCTGAAGGACCCACTACGGCAGTAAACTCTCCACTTGTAATGGTCAGGTTGACGCGGTCAGTCGCTTTAATCACCGACTTGCCGTCAAGAAACGTTTTGGAAAGGTTCTCCGTTCTTACGATTATGGATTCATTATTTTCTATTAACTCACTCATGACTACTATTAAATTTACTTAAGAACCTTTTTAATAGGCGAAATGGTTGTTAATACACCAATAACCGACACCAGTACAAAGATATGAACAAAATCGATTTTATCTATCATGGGATAAACAACCGTACCAAAACCATATCCCGAATTGTTATCGAATAAGAAATTGATATTTATACCCGATTTAGAAGAGATCGATACGGCAAGTACACACAATAACAACCCTATCGAAGTAGCAATAAGTGTGGTAAAGAGGGTTTCTATTAAAATCATGAGCCCTATGCGGTTGTCACTCATTCCAACTTTGTTCAGCATTCTGAACTCACCTTTTCTCTCTAAAACCGACATCATCATGAAATTAGCCGTGCTAAGCCCCAAAGCAATGAAGAAAAGTAGCAAAAAGAGAAAACTGGCTATCCCGTGCCAGGCATCCACTAACTGCATAAGGGGATATACTTCATCCCATTTCTTAATGTCGTAATCCGGCAATAGTAGAGTTAACTTCTGCTTAACGTTGTCACATTCCCGTAAATCGTTCACGACGATGGCAACTTCATGAACTGCTTCTTCAGGAATATTCAAATAAGGCATCAGGTCTGACTTTCGTACAAAAGCCGTTGTGTTGTCAAATCTTTTGCCATTGGTTTGAAACAATCCTCCTATTCTGAACATGACCCTTTGAATCTCTCCCGAGGAGTCTTGTAAAGAGACGATGATTCTGGACTTTATATTTACATTCAGCCTTTCGGCAGAGCGTTTACTGATTACTATGGGTCTTATGATGTCACTATCGAAAAAGCTTCCATCTCCACTCTCAATAGTGCTGTAAACGGAAGAGACCTTCATCTCTTCCTCTCTATCGACTCCAATCAAGGTGAGTCCCACGCTGGTGTTTGCGGTAGATAACAGCGCATTGGTTTTCAACCGATAAGAAGCATGCTTTACTTCACCGACAGCACCCAAGGCTTGCTGAACCACGCTCTTATCCATAAACTCGGCAACTTCATTAGCATCCGAAAATTTATTCGCATGAATTTGCAAATAGGAGGTTTGCATATCAATATGTTCCTTATAAACACCCTCCGACCAACCATGGGCAATTGAAACAGCAAATGAAGCGGCAAAAACACCAATGGCAATAACAGTTATCAATAAACTGCTACGGCCTTTTCGCCTGAAAATATTTCTAAAAGCCATTTTATAGATTATCTTCATTTGCATCTCTTTTACTTAATCCCTCATCTACTTTTAAATGTTGTATGAAAGCAACCGGATATGCGGTGAATACCAGACATATACCTATGACTATTAAAAATTGTTTTATAAACAGAGTAAAGTCCAATGACATATACAGTCCCGAATATATGGAGAATTGTTTCAATGTTGCCACCGCCTCGCCATATAGCGGCATAGGATGAATGGTGAAATAGTATACAATAGGCAGAGTTATTATAACAGCCAGAACCACACCCATGAGAGCAACTGTCATAAGTTCATAAAATAGACTTTTACTGAGCTTGTTGCGTGACATTCCAATAGAAATCAAGACCGAAAATTCAAGCTTTCTCTCTTTCGTCATCAAGATGATCGTGCCAAGAATATTTGAACCTACAAGTATGTAGAGAAAAAGCATGATGATGAATCCTATGGCATCGGAAAATCGAAAATAAAATAAATACTCCTCTATAATAGACTTCCAATCCCTTATCTCATATTCGTCATAAGGAAATATGTTCTGAATTTGGGATTTTATCAAATCCACTTTATCCAGCCTTTCCGACATTATATAGATTTCGCTATAGCAATCCTCAGCCTGAAACAGCTCTTGTGCAGCAGAAAGCGTTATGAATATGGTGCTTTTGTCAACCGTAGCTACCGGTATCCTGGCCATACCTTGAATAGGAATTAGTCCAACGGCACTGGAGCCATGATAACCCATACCCATTACTGCCAAAGTATCACCGATTTCCAGCCCTAGCTGTTCTCTCATATTTTCGCCTAAGATTACTCCTTTATCATGTTTTGAGAACCAGTCTCCTTCAACCATTTCAGAGACCGTCAGGATACGATCCTTTTCAGATTCCGGATCTATGCCAATAATAGCCACAGCTTTGGTTGAGGGTGATGACGAATGAGATATGAGCAGATAGGATTGAAGAACGGGTAAAACACTCTTCACGTATGGGAGCATTGCAATAGAATCCAAAGTTGACGCATCAAAATGCATGATGTCGTCAATGGAACGGGTTTTTGAATAACTTTTAGATCTTATCTCAATATGTCCTCCTGATAGTTTCAGGATACTATCTGTAGAAGAGTTGAGAATTCCATTTTTTATGGAACCGAAAAGGATGGAGAAGAATGCAGCTAAAAATACGGAAAATATAGTTAACAGAGCACGAGATGGATTCCTATGCAAATTCAACCAGGCCAATTTCATCATAGAAAACTATCAGTTAAGGCGTCTCATATTTTGCAGGGAGAAAAAGCTCTCTTTGAAAGAAGTGCTATAGTCCCAATCCAATATCGTAACAACCGTCTTATGTCCCTCTTTATCGGCAGGAATGACCTCCAGATGAAGGGGGACATAGTGGTCTTTGATTTTTTTTATATTGTCGGAAAAATATGTTCTGATCAAAACGTCATCTTCATCGTAGTACTCGATCTTGCGTTCCACGAAAGTTGTCTTGCTAATCCAAACAATTACCTTACTCCAGAGTGTGGTACTTTCCGGATGTGGTGTCAAGAGCAATTTATGACAGAGATCTCCGTCAACTTCCTCTTCTCCCGACAATTCGTGGCTGAAATCCGATAAAAAAGAGGAACTGTTCAACATATCATCGACTGTAAAATCGCTTCCCTGCCAGGAAGTGCCGGCAGCGGATGCTGCTATTTTTACCGTTCTTTCTATCACAGGCTGCCAACTCCACATATTATCGCCTCTTTTGAGAAATGCCTGTCCTTTCTCCTTTGTCGGGGAGACTATGAGTATTAGGCACATTTCCCTTGTTTTCAGCCATGTTTTAAGCCCGATGGAACGTTGCCAGGTAGGTCTGTAGATCGTCATATCGGCCTCTGCTTGGAAATTGCTGAGGAAGCGGTTATTGTAGGCTTTTTCCACAATCTTATAAGCGCCGGTCGACTGAGCTGCAACCGGCGGTATCCACAACAGAATCAGAGTTATTATTTGAATTATTCTCAAAATCATATCATATCCATATGCCCGGGCTCTTAGCAAAAAACCTCATTTAGTGCCGTAACAAAACAATGTTTAATTAAGTGTAAATTAATTTGGAACATTACCGAAACACCGACTTTCCCTATCGATTAATAGGGAAAGTCAGTGTTATTCTTTAAATACTATATTGCTTCCGAAAATTAGAAATAGAAGGCTGCTCCCAGCATCAGATTACTTCCATCAATATCCACACCCAATCGGGTAAGTTTGATGTCACCATCAGTATTTCTGAAATGTTGGAATCCGGCAGAACCCAGCTTTGCCAAAAGTTTTACACTATCGCTGATAGCAAAAGAAACACCCGGTCTCAGACAGAGTTCCATAGATAGATAATTTGTTTCGGATGATCTATCCATAATGAAATTAATACCTGCTACTGCATCGGCAAAAATTTCAAAACCGCCCTTTCTTACCACGGTATAGCGAAGATAGGGTGATACACGTATTGCATGGTAACCACCATCTTTAGACTGGGTATCCGCAGCCGTACTTATAAGCGTACTTAACAAAGCCTTGTAATCTTGTATATCAAATGAACCGAGTGCAGCATATCCTTTGATATAACCGAAACTAACTCCAACAGCCGTGCTGAGGGACAGATGATAACCTATTTCAGGAAGAAGTTTAAATGAAAAACCTGTTTCAGCGGGAGAACTATAGTCTTCATAATCTTCATCGTCATAACCATTCCCATCACCTGTTCCATAAAAATCATCGAAACCGCCCATACCGCCGGCTCCTTTCAGGTTACTGTAAGAAAAACCAAAAGTACCACCTACGTAAAATTGTGCATATCCCTGAGTACAAAAGAATACGAGCACTAAAGCAATAAGTAATTTTTTCATAATAGATAAGTTTTAATAAAGTTCAATTTTATTAATACGCAAATCTACGAAAAGTTGCTTTATTTTGCAACATGTTAAAAGAATCATCGTTTAATAAGTGTAATAAATGATTAAACGTAACAGATTTTTAACAAAAAATAATTATTGCAACGTTATCAATCCGGAGAGCGTACCGGTGGCGGTAGTGCTCTTCAGGCCGTCGTCAGTAGTATATGAAGCTGTCACGGTCACACCTGTGATGGTATATTCCTGCTCATCGTAGAGCTGGCTGTAGGAGACGCTGTTGCCACCGATCACCCTTGTACCGCCGTCGGAGTGACTTATGGTGATTGTCCATACGGAAGATGAGGTGCACTCTGCCGTACTCCCGTCGCTATATATGGCTACAGCTGTAAATGAGATGGATTGTCCCGATGCAAGAGTCACTCCCGATGGGGAAGTAAAATTATTGTCTGATGGAGTGATTTGTACTTCGACCGGATATTTAGGTCTGACATTTAACACTTTCATATCCGTAACGGTGACACCGCCGGAGGAATAGGAGACTTTGACCATAACGGGCTTATAAGAATCACTATTGTTGGCTGCTTCGATTGTGTTGCCGATGAGATTTGCATAGGAGACATTTTCTCCTTCTAGTGAGTATGTGACTTCCGATGAGGTAAATGTTTCGGTGTTGCCGTCACTATATGTTACCATAGCTGATAGAATACATGGGCTATCACCCTGAGCGATGGTATATCTATTCATAAATAGGACAATTGCCGATGCCGAAACTCCCTCTTTTCCTTTGATTGTAACAACTACATCATCCGTCAAAACGGTTCCGCCGTATGAGAATGTACCTCTGATTATGACATTTCTGTCAGTGGATTCGCTGTTGTTGCCTCTGAGAGCACCCTCTTCCACCTGATAGTTATATACATATTCCTCTCCCGAGACGATTGTGTAGGTGACATCGGTTTCAGTCGTTACCGAGCCATCGCTCCATGTAACAGTGGCAGAGAGCAGACTTGTTCCGTTCCACTCTATGGTTGAAGGGGATGCCGAGATTGAAATTGCCGTAGGACTCTTCGTCACTCCTTCTACCGTGAGGTTTGCCGTAGCGCTCATTCCGGAGAAGGTAGCTGTGATTGTGGTTGTTTTTATGGAATAAGTAGTGTTGCATCCGGTGGCCGTCCCGTTACTTACAGTAGCTGCATCGGTGTCGGAACTGCTCCAGGTACAGAGTGATGTGATATCTTCCATGCTACCGTCCGAATATGTTGCAGTTGCGATAAAAGATGTGCTGCCATTTGCCGTGATGGTGGCGGAGGTGGGGGAGATGCTTATGGATGTGATGGTAGGAGCAGTTTGCGGTATTATATCTACATATGTGAAATCCGACTCTCTACTGTGTGATGCTTGAATGATTGCTATGCCTGTGGTGAGGACACTGACCTCTCCGGCGGAGACTGTTGCTTTGTCGGGATGGTGAGTTATCCATTGGGCAGTATAAGTTACGTCGGAAGTGGAGGAGTCATTTTCCTCTCCGTTGACAAATGTCTTAGTGGTCAGTATGGCTGTAATTTGAAAAGAGGAGCCGACAGTTACCGTTACGGATGTGGGGTCGACGTTGAGTTCATAAGAGTGACTCGTATAACCGTTACGGTAACATACTATGCGTGCAGTACGGCTTTTTCCGTAATAACGAGCGGTTATCGTCACATCGACACGATCCTCGTCTCCGGAATAAACATTAGTCACGAAGGCAGAGGAGGAGAGGAGGACCGCATTAGGATTATTGTTGCTCCATGAGCATACTTCGGTAATATCACTTGTTGAGCCGTCCGACCACACCGCCGTTGCGCTAAGCTGCATATTGTTTCCATAGAAGAGGGAAGTGTCGCTTGGTCTCACGATAATATCTGTTACGATCACTGAAGGCACTACATTGATTTGCAGGATACTGCTCTTTTTCATATCGAGCGTGCCGGCAGTCAAGGTAGCATTTATCGGTGATATGACATTTGAGGTGCTGCTGATGATGACCCTCTCTCCCTCACGGGAATAGCTCAGGTGTCCGTTTTCAAAGAACTCGCTGCTCTTCAGTGTTACGGGCAGTCCGGCAGGGGAGAGCACAAGGCAGGCTGTATCTTGCCCCATCGCGACAATATTCAGAACCGGCGGGTTCCAGCCGATGCTTCTGTTATCTACTACGATTCCGGGGTCCACTTTCCAGGATTCTGTGGAAATGGAATTGTCCGAGGGAAGGAAAGAGAGTGTTTGAATTGTGTTTCGCACAATGTCGAATGAAGAGGTGTTGTCAGCCCCAAGATAGAATCTGAAGGTCATTTTGTCCGAATTAAGTCCCGCTGAAACGCCCCCTCCGATATATCTGCCCTCGATTTCGATGAATGTGCAGAGGTTTTTGGCAGAGGGAATATTATCCGGAATTTTGGCCCACGGGTCTCTGTTGTCCGGCAGAAGATTTCCCTGGAGATTTTCATACATATAAAATGATACGGCGGATCCTGTATTGAGGCGCTGCAGATCCGATATTGTGGATATATCACCATCGAGGGTTGCAGTAGCAGCCCTGGCAGAAAATGGAAACACATCGGCAGCGGAGTTGCGAAGTCTGACCCCGGTTACTTCGAAATATCCTTCCAGATTGCTGCGGTCTATTACAAGGTCATATCTTGCGACAAGACGTACAAACTCCATCGTATAACTGTTATTTCCTTGTGCAACCGTAAGAGTTCCGGTGTGAGCCAAAGGGAAGCCCCCTGAAGTTATTCCTGCCAAACCCGGCCATTCGATGGAAACCACTCGCATATCGATTTCCAAAAGTGGAGGGGTGAATTCGCCGACATTGGCCAGAGCATATACTATGTAACTCTCTCCGGCAGGCAAATCAATGGATATCTCTCCTTCACCGGAAAAGTTGTACGACCCGGCGAGTCTTCCCATATTGTCGTAAAGATGGATACCTATGGTAATTATAGCGGAGTCATCCACCTCGATACTGCTCTTTGTGGCTATTTCATCCTTCACGACAGAGAGGAATCTCACATTTCCGGTAACCTTATTGCTCTCTGAATCTTCCCGACATCCGGCCGCAATCAGGGCTGCCGTCAGTACGAATAACATTATCTTCAGTGTTTTCATTGCAAATGTTTTAGATTCGTATATTTTTGATTGTAAATATGGAAAACATTTACCAAACAATAAAATACACTGACAAATCCTGTTCTATTCAATCGGCCACGGAGGTCATTCTAAATGGGTTGCAGAAAACCGATAAATTAATTTTCCATTTGTAAAATATGCTATTCATCACTCTAAAATCTCTCAATGACCTCAAAGGCACCCCATTGCTTTTTTTGGAAAATGATACGGATGCCGACAATCGCAAAAACTTGCCCAAAAAGCCTTTCGGGTGCTTTTTCTTATGAATTCAATGCTTTTCTTTGTTGAAAAACCGATTGAAATCAACTGACAGAGTACATATGACAAAACTTCTCACCATTTCATTCGACACTGCAAACAACGAGTTCTGCGTGGAAATCAACAGGGATGAACTTCACGCCAAAGAACTTATTGCCCTTGGGTTGAATTCGCTCTACAAGGAGCTACCGGACATTCTACCTTCATCTCTCGCAATTGCTCTCTCTATCTCAGAAGACCCTGACTATCTGGCCTGTGCTATTAATTACCGTGTTCATAGAATCATATCTGCATTTGAAGCTTTGCCCGATATTAAATCTAAAAAAAACATTACAAAATCAATAAAAACACGAAAAAAGTTAAAATATATTATGAAATAATGCTTTTTTTTATTAAATTTGTGCAATAACAATAAACAAAAATAATTAAAAGCATTATGGCAGGAAAACGTCCAAGCAAAATTTCAACTCTCGTTAATCTGGATTTTATAGCGCATTTTTTAAAGATGTCGGGTGAAAATGTCTCTTCATTCTCCCGCAAAGCGGGCATATCGAAGCAATCCATGCAGCAATGGTTTGAATATGATGATATGACTATCGCCAAGATCAAGGAAATCTTCGGCAATTATGGTTATGATTGGGACTATCGTTTGGTATCCAGACGTGCGACAAAGGAGGTGGAGATGCCCGAGCATCTTGAGATTGAAGTTGCTGAGCGTGCATATCCTCGCCTTGACTCCTCTAAACGTCTTTTCGAGTTGCGCCGAGCCATTACTGATGCCGGTTATACCCATAAGGACTTCATAGAGCAGTTGCGTAAAAAGGGCCTCGCCCACAGCGGTATGCCCTGGTGGACCAACTGTGTCAAGGTAGATTCGATATTTCTTAGTGACCTTCGCAATATGGCGGAAGAGCTCGACTGCGATCTGAAAATCAGCATCAAGCCCAAGCCAAAGTCAGACAATTCTGAAGATTAAGATTTCTTTATCGGATCGCAGGTTAGGTCAACACCGAGTTTTCTGAATATCTTGCGGTCAACCTCACTCAACATTACAGTAGAGTGTACCTGACAGCCATCTAGTTCGGGAAGTTTTTCCAAAGCACGGCGGCAGTTTTCATCCGTAGTGCTGAGCATCGACAGTGCCACCAGCACTTCATCCGTATGCAGACGCGGGTTCCTGCCGTGCAGATAGGAGACTTTGGTCTTCTGAATTGGCTCGATCATGCTCTGGGGAATAAGTTTTACATCGTGGTCAATACCCGCCAGATGTTTGGTGGCATTGAGTACCAATGCAGCGCTTGGGCCCAGAAGATCACTTGTCTTTGCAGTGATGATGGTGCCGTCGGCCAGTTCTATTGCGGCAGAGTGAACATTTGACTGCTCTTTTCGCTCTTTGGCAGCCACCGTAGTCCGACGGAAAGCAGTGGTAATTTTGGCCTGTTTCATTACCAGAGCTATCTTTTTGACTTCGGCATCGTTTAGTGCTCCCTCTGCAAGTTTGCCCAATGCAGTATAATATCTACGGATAATCTCGTCGCGTGCGGCATTACTGCAAACTTCCTCGTCGCTTATACAGAATCCTATCATATTTACCCCCATATCGGTGGGTGATTTGTAATAGTTTTCACCATAAATGCCCTCGAAAAGGGTGTTAAGCACGGGGAAAATCTCTATATCACGGTTGTAGTTGATGGCAACCGTACCATATGCCTCCAAATGGAAGGGGTCTACCATATTGATATCATTGAGGTCTGCCGTAGCTGCTTCGTAAGCGAGATGTATTGGGTGTTTTAAAGGGAGGTTCCAAACGGGGAATGTTTCAAATTTGGCATAACCCGCCTTAGTGCCTCTCTGGTGGTGCTGATATAGCTGACTCAGACATACTGCGCATTTCCCGCTGCCGGATCCCGGAGAGGTAACAATCACCAGAGGACGGGAGGTTTCTACGTAGTCATTTTTACCGAATCCTTCATCCGACTCGATGAGAGCCACATCATTGGGATAGCCTTCTATGGTGTAGTGGTAAAATGTACGGATACCCATACGTTCCAGTCTTTGGCGGTAATGGTCTGCACTGGCCTGGCCGTTGTAGTGGGTGATGACTACTGAACTTACAAGAAAACCCCTACTTTCAAATTCGTGGCGAAGACGGAGTACATCCTCATCATAAGTTATGCCCAGATCGCTACGCATCTTGTTTTTCTCAATATCGACGGCGCTGATAACAATAATGATTTCGGAATCATCACTCATCTGCATAAGCATACGAAGCTTGCTGTCAGGCTTGAAACCCGGCAGAACCCGACTGGCATGATAGTCATCGAAGAGTTTACCTCCGAATTCGAGGTATAGTTTGTCGCCGAACTGGGCGATACGTTCCCGTATGCGTTCGGACTGAATTTTCAAGTACTTTTTGTTGTCAAATCCAATAGTCATAACGGGATACAAATTTAATTATTTTTTAAAATAAGACAAAAGATTTGTTTATGAAAACCATTTATTCCTCCACAAGGTGACATCCCTTTTTAAACAGTGGAAAAATTTCGCTAAATTGGCACATCTAAATCCCGAAATCATGAAAAGAATCATCTTAATCCTAATTACATTATTCTACTTTTCTGTTACAGGTTATTCTCAGGAACTTTCCGCACAGTGGGAATATCTTTTTGAACCGCAGTTCGAAGAGGCACTCGAACGATCGGGCGGTGTCTGCATCATTGCCATGGGCGTTCTCGAAAAGCACGGGCCCCATATGGCGGTCGGCACGGATGCCATAGTAGTGCACAATCTCTGTGTGCAGGCTGCACAGAAAGAGTATGCCGTGGTTTTTCCATTCTATTATGTAGGGCAGATATTTGAGGCAAAACACCAGCCTGGAACCATTGCCTATTCGCCCGAACTGATCTATAAAATGCTGGATGAGACCTGTAGGGAGATAGTTAGAAACGGATTCAAAAAAATCATACTTTTCAACGGTCATGGTGGCAGCACGGCATTCATACAATTCTTCTGTCAGACTCAGCTGGAGTCTCCTCGCGATTATGTAGTGTACGAAGCACGTCCTTCCACTCCGGAACATATACTTCGGCTTATAAATGAAAAACAGGTCTCAACATTTGGAGGTCATGCAGATGAACTGGAAGCCTCATCATTGATGGCAATGTATCCCGAACTGGTAAAACCCGAACTTGCATCTACCGAAAGCGGTGAGCCCAAAGGACGTCTCTCACTTTTCCAGATGCGTCCGGGCATTTTCTGGTATGCAGATTATCCAAATCATTATGCAGGTGAAGCCTCCAATGCCAATGCCGAACTTGGAAAGATTGACAATGATGCTACAGTTGAGCTCATCGTGCAGATGATACGAAGCGCAAAGGCTGACAATGTCTCAATTTCACTTCAGAATGACTTTTACCGCAGTGCAGCCAATCCCAAAGTGGAAGTTCATTAATGAAATAGATACGAGTTACAATGATTGCATAAAAAACGGGTATGACTTTTTGTTGTCATACCCGTTTTCGTTGTTTATGTTGTTTCCCGGTTAAATCCTAGTTGAAGAGGTAGCGTATTCCGATCTGGAATTTCCAGCACTGGCCATAATGGTAGTTGTAGTCGTAGGATTGTGTAAGGTAGTTACCATCCTTCTGGTACATTGAGAATACAGGCTGCTTCTTAGCGTTCTGACCCTCATACTTGAGGATAGCGCTATTGTTGGAGATGGCGTTTGTCTGGTAAACACCCCATTTTGAATTGAGGAGGTTGCCGATATTCATGAAGTCAAACACGAGCTGGAAGTTGTGTCTGGTGTTGCCGATATTGAATGCAAAGTCCTCTGCAATGCGAAGATCGAAACGATGAACCCAGGGAGAGCGTGCGGCGTAAGCCTCAGCGTACTCGCCCTTGTGGGTATTCAGATATTTGTCTTGTTCCACAAATTTCCAGAATGCAGCGCGGTCAGCGTCAGTCTTGAAGTTGATTTCGCTGTCATTCTTGGGAATGTACATAAGGTCGCGGTTGATGCCGTCACCATTCATATCGTTGGAGTAAACGTAGCTATATCCGCTGCCTGATGACCCTGAGTAGAAGAGATTGAGGTGGAGACCTTTGCCGCCAAATATCTTGAAAGGAAGGAAATAGTTTACACTGGCTATCAATCTGTGGGGAACCACATATTGTGAGCGCTGTACAGTGCCGAAGTTTGGACCGTCAATAGTGATGAGGCCCTGCCAGGTGGATACGGGGTCGCTGCCGGGCAATCCTGATACCTCTTTGGACTCGGTCATAGTGTATGCAACCATTATGTCGAGGTTCCTTACCGGCTGAGCATTGAGGGTGATGTTGGCGGTGTAGCCGTAACCTTTATTGGTATTGGTTAAAACAACAGCATTCTTACCCTTGTTGAGAGCGTAGTTTGATGGATATATTAAACGATTGTCAGCACCACGGAAACGTTTCCAGTTCATTGTATTGTCAATATTGATGTTGTCAATGGTAACTCCGCTCACAACTTTGTTGAACATGAATTCTCCGGTAAGAGTCAAAGGGAATGAAACGGGAAGCTGCCAGTCGAGAGCTATGGATGATTTCCAAATCTGGGGCATCTTGAAATTGGGGTCAACGCCTGAAATCTTGGAACCTGCAACGTGATTGCTCTCATTGAGTTCTGCCTGAAGCCCCAGTGCCTTAATAGCGTCCTGAACATTAGTCATCATACCGCCGTTGAATACATCGAGGCGCTTGTCATATCCGGTAGGAACACCATTCTTGTAAGAGGTCCTGAACTGTACCGAATTTTGAACGAGACCGGCATTGGTAGGCATATTTGTAAAGAATACCAGCGGGAGACGTCCTGCAAAAAGACCTGTACCTCCACGAACCTTGAGTGACTTGTCACCCTTTACATCCCATATAAAACCTACTCTGGGAGATATCTGAAGGTTAGCCTTGGGCCACAGACCGGTGTCAATCTTTTCTCCATCCCTGAAAGTGAGGTCGTAGATGGCTTTATTGGTAGCAATATCGCTATTGTCAAAAAGAAGCTCATCAAAACGCACACCGTAGGTGAGTTTGAACTTATTGCTTATGCTCCACTCGTCCTGTACATAGAAACCTATCTGGTTGAAAGTTACACGGGCATTGGGGTTGGGTTCCCCGTTCCAGCCATAGGTGATGGCAAACGATTCGGGAGTCCTGCTATTGAGGAAATCGTCGAGACTATTATAGCGATAGTACATAGTACCGTTACGCATGTATGCATTGTCAGCGAATTGATACTCATAACTTACACCTGCAAGTACCTTGTGCTTTCCTTTGAGCCAGGTAATGTCATCCTTGATTGTAAGGATGTTGTTGTGTACGCCGTTATTCCAGGTAAAGAGTTCATAACCGAGGGACATGTAGGGCTCCATGATCTGTTTGCCTGAGCCATCTTTACCGGCCATAATGTCAATGTGGGGGAAGGGGGCGGACTTGGAACCTCTGACGTCATCGATTTTGGAGAAAGTCACGAGAAGTTGATTGGAGAGGTTGTCCGTAAATCTGCTGTTGAGGTCGGCGGATATTGACTGTACCTTATTATCCATTGAATACATGTTATTGGCAAAAGCCATTGACTGGTTGCCGACGCGGTATGTGCCGTTGAGACGGTATCCGGTGTCGGAAGAGTTGCCGTTGGGAGCATTCCAGGCAGTATTCTTGGTGTAGTTGTAGCGGAGGTTGAGTCTGTGATTGTCACTGATGTTCCAGTCGATGCGTGCAAGTAATTTCATATTTGACTGGTCACCGGGGAAATCGGTATAAGACCCTGTATCGTAACCATATTTTTGCATCATGAAATCCTGAACTTTCTGCATGTCTGAAGCAAGTGTACGGGATACATTACCTTCAGCTGTCTCACCTCCCTTGTTGGCGCGGTAGTTAATCACCTGTCCGGGAGTTTTCTCCATTTCGAAGTTGGTGAAGAAAAAGAGCTTGTTTTTAATGATAGGGCCGCCGAAAGTAAAACCGTAAACCGTGTTGGATTCTTTGGCGCGCTCATCAAGCTCCTTACCGTTAATTTTATTACCCCTCATATCCTGGTTGCGGTAATAGGTGTATGCCGTACCCTTGAAGGTGTTGGTACCTGATTTGGTGATGGCATTGATACCGCCGCCTATGAAATTGGTCTGGCGTACGTCAAAGGGAGCGATAACAACTTGTATCTCATCAATGGCATCCATTGAGATAGGGTTGCCGCCTCCGGGAAGATTTGGGCTAAGACCGAAGTTGTTGTTGAAGTTGGCACCGTCAACTGTGAAGTTGGTGGAACGTCCGTCACCGCCGGCAAAGCTCATTCCGTTAGCGTAAGGCGATATACGCGCAATGTCTGAGATGCTGCGGTTGATTGTAGGCATGCGGCCTATTTGTGATGAACTGATATTGGTGGCTGCGCCTGTCTTTTCATTTGAAAATTTTGAGCTGGGTGAAGCGATTACCACTACTCCTTCAAGTTCTTCTGTAGAAATGGTAAGAACTGCATCTTGTGTGAATGTTACACCGAGCTGCAGTACTATATCCTGAAAGAGGGAGGTCTGATAGCCCAGAAGGTGTACTCTGATCTCATATGGTCCACCCGGACGCATACCTTGAATGGCATAACGGCCGTCGATGTTGGCTACTGCATAATAATTTGTACCTGAAGGTACGTGAACTGCAATAACGGTGGCTCCGACGAGCTTTTCACCGGAATCACTGAGGATTTGACCGTTTATGCTTGAAGTAGTAATCTGCGCACTTGCACTGAAAGAGAAAAATAGCAATGCTACAAGCGGCAAAAGTTTCTTAATTAATTGATTCATAGTTGATTATTAAAAAATAATGTTGTTTTTAATGGCGCTAAAATACGAAAGTATTCCATTCCCTTGAGAGATTCTGTATTACAATTTTGTTAATTTTGATGATTGCTTATATATAATATATGGTAGAGATTCCTATCCAAAAAAAGAGGACCACCGCGGTGATCCTCACACTATACTCAATTAGTATCACATGAGCTTCGAAAATGCCATTTTTCTTTGCTCATGCTATACATTTATTTAAACGAAATTCAAAGTTCAATAATCAGAACTCAGAATTTTCCAACACTCCACTACACACTACCCACTACACACTATATCTTTGGTCCTGCCGATACGAGTGCAGCACCTGCGGGGTTGCCGGTAAACTTGGCGAAGTTCTTTACGAATTTTCCTGCAAGATCACGTGCTTTTCTATCCCATTCACAAGAGCAGGGATAAGTATTGCGTGGATCGAGAATATTGGTGTCAACATTGGGGAGTGCCTTTGGTATCTCCAGGTTGAACACGGGTATAAATGAAGTCTCAGCCCTGTCGATTGAGCCATCAAGTATGGCGTCAATGATGCCGCGGGTGTCCTTGATGGAGATGCGTTTGCCTGTACCATTCCATCCTGTATTTACCAGATAGGCAGTAGCTCCGCTGGCTTTCATTCTCTTTACCAGTTCTTCTCCATATTTTGTAGGGTGGAGTGAGAGGAATGCTGCTCCGAAGCAGGCTGAGAAGGTAGGAGTGGGCTCTGTGATTCCGCGTTCGGTTCCCGCCAGTTTTGCGGTGAAACCGCTGAGGAAGTAGTATTGTGTTTGCTCTGGTGTGAGCTTGGATACGGGAGGGAAGACTCCGAATGCGTCGGCAGTAAGGAAAATCACCTTTTTGGCATGACCTGCCTTGGAAATAGGTTTGACAATGTTGTCAATGTGGTAGATGGGATAGGAGACGCGGGTATTCTCTGTCACACTTTTGTCGGTAAAATCGATTTTTCCATTTTCGTCAACGGTTACGTTCTCCAGTAGAGCGTCGCGCTTGATGGCGTTGTAAATATCAGGCTCGGCCTCTTTACTGAGGTTGATTACCTTGGCGTAGCAGCCACCTTCAAAATTGAAAATGCCATCATCGTCCCAGCCATGCTCGTCATCACCGATGAGCTGACGCTTGGGGTCGGTAGAGAGGGTAGTCTTGCCCGTGCCGGAGAGACCGAAGAAGATAGCGGTTTCGCCATCCTCGCCCACATTAGCCGAGCAATGCATTGATGCGATACCCTGGAGGGGTAGGAGATAGTTCATATAGGTAAACATGCCCTTTTTCATTTCGCCGCCATACCAGGTATTTATGATTACCTGCATATTTTCTGTAAGGTTGAATACAACTGCAGTTTCAGAGTTGAGTCCGAGTTCTTTATAATTCTCAACCTTTGCCTTGGATGCGGTAAGTACCACGAAATCGGGCTCACCGAAATTGGCAAGTTCCTTTTCGGTAGGGCGTATGAACATATTTTTTACAAAGTGTGCCTGCCAGGCAACTTCCACTATGAATCGGATTTTAATGCGTGAGTTTTCATTTGCGCCGCAAAAGGCATCCATAACATAGAGAGTCTTCTCTGAAAGTTGCTTTGTTGCAATCTTTTTGAGTTCTTTCCATGCCTCAGGAGTAACCGGTTTATTGTCATTCAAATATTCATCCGAAGTCCACCAGACCGTATCTTCGGTAACATCGTCCATTACCCAGAATTTGTCTTTGGGAGAACGTCCGGTGTAGATACCGGTCATCACGTTGACAGCACCAAGTTCTGTTAATTGTCCGACCTCAAATCCCGTAAGTGCGGGGTCCAGTTCAGCTTTGTACAACTCCTCATAACTGGGGTTGTGGATTACTTTTTTGACATTGAGGATGCCGTACTTTGATAAATCGATATTTGCCATAATTGTTACATTAATTTCTTTTTGTTAATTATCTCGCAAAGGTAGTAATAATTTTATACGCCCCTATTTTTTGCAAAAAGTTTGCCATATAATTGCTATTTTTGCGGCATGAGAGAAACTTTGAAAAAGTACTGGGGATATGACTCCTTCCGTCCGATGCAGGAGAACATTATCGCCTCTGTGCTGGAGGGGAAGGACACTCTTGCCATCCTGCCTACGGGTGGCGGCAAATCTATCTGCTTCCAGGTGCCCTCTATGATGACACCGGGAATCTGTTTAGTGGTATCGCCTCTGATTGCGCTTATGAAAGATCAGGTAGAGAGTCTGAATGAGCGCGGAATTCCCTCTTTGCTGGTCTCTTCCGGCATGACCTACCGTGAGATGGACATTACTCTGGATAATGCGATTTATGGTGATTATAAGTTTCTCTATGTTTCTCCGGAGCGTTTGAGGACTGAACTTTTCCGTGTACGGGTGGCCAGAATGAATGTCAATTATCTGGTGGTGGATGAGGCACATTGCATCAGTCAGTGGGGACATGATTTCCGGCCGGATTATCTCCGGATAGCGGAAATACGGCAGATTATCAGCACTCATAAGCGTGTGCCTGTCATTGCCCTAACCGCCACGGCTACTTCTAAAGTGGCTGATGATATTATGGCAAATCTGGAATTTGAGGCTCCCAATAAGATTACCTCATCTTTTGAAAGGCCAAATCTTTCATATGTTTTCAGAAAATGTGAGGACAAGATGGGACAGTTGCTCTCCATTTGCCAAAATGTCCCCGGAACCGGCATCGTCTATGTCGGCAAAAGGCGTACCGCTTCACAGATCGCCTCTTTTCTTCGCAGCCTGAAAATAGATGCAGAGGCCTATCACGCCGGGATGGATAGGGAGACCCGTTCACGCATACAGGACCAATGGAAGAGCGATCAGACCCGTATCATAGTTTCGACTAACGCCTTTGGAATGGGCATCGACAAGCCTGATGTGAGATTTGTATGCCACTTTGATATGCCCGATACTGTTGAAAGTTATTTTCAGGAAGCCGGAAGGGCCGGTAGGGATGGAGAACAATCCTATACCGTATTGCTCTGGAATGAAAGCGACATTAGGCGTCTGAAACAGATTACTCGCGTGACCTTTCCTCCTCTGGACTATATCCATGATATTTACCAAAAGGTTTTCATCTTTCTCGGAATACCCTATGAAGAGGGTGGTGGACGCAGCGTTAAGTTTGACCTTGATGCATTTGTGAAGCATTTTAAACTTCATTCCGCTACTGCATATTATGCCATCAGATACATTGAGCAGGCCGGGTACTGGACGCTTTCCGAAGAGTTGGAAATCGCCTCCAGGGTCCGTTTTGACGTTTCGAGAGACGAACTTTATAAGGTTCAGTTGGGTTCAAATGAGATGGATACTTTCGTAAAAGTTCTTTTGAGGATGTATACCGGTATCTTTTCCGATTATGTTACCATAGATGAAGAGAAAATCGCACGGGCCGGCCGTTATGCCGTAGATGCGGTTAAAGCCAAACTTATCTCCCTTTCAAACAGGCATGTGATGACTTATTTGCCAAAATTCCGTTCACCGATTCTCACATTTTATAATGAGCGGCTATATGAGAAAAACCTACGTCTGCCCGAATCTGAGTATGATGAAAAAGTGCAGCGCCGCATGGGCGGGGTCAATGCAATGATATCTCTTGTTACGGACAATTCCACCTGTCGCAACGTATCGCTGTTGCACTATTTCGGTCAGGAGGAATCTGCTCCATGTGGTATGTGTGATGTTTGCATAGCAGCGAAAAAGAGATGAGTGTGTAGTGTGTAGTGTGTAGTATGTAGTATGTAGTATGTAGTATGTAGTATGTAGTATGTAGTATGTAGTATGGAAGTGAGAGAATTAGGTTTTAAGTGCAGATGGGAATAATGAGAATTAAGTGTTAAGAATTGAGTATTAGAATAAAGAATAAAGAATAACAGAATAAAGAATAACAGAATAAAGAATAACAATAAATGAGGACTGAAATTATGTTTAAAAATATTAAAGCATTTGTATTTGATGTAGATGGAGTATTTACTGACGGATCTGTTTTAGCTATGCCTGACGGAGACCTTCTCCGTACATTTAACGCAAAGGATTGTTTTGCAGTCAGAATGGCGGTTGACAATGGTTATCCCGTTGCAATAGTCACAGGAGGCTGTTCTCAGAGCATTATCCATAGGGCTACTTCACTCGGTGTGAAAGCGAGGGATCTCTATCAGCTGTCGAGAGATAAACGTCCGGATTTTCTAAGATTTTGCTCCGATTATGACCTGCAACCTTCAGAAGTGGTATTTGTAGGAGACGATATCCCGGATATACCGGCCCTTCGAGAGGCGGGTCTCGCAGTCTGCCCCTCCGATGCGGTAACTGAGGTAAAAGAGGCCTGTAACTATATTTCTCCCTTTCCGGGAGGCCGCGGCTGTATTCGCGATATTGTTGAAAAGGTACTTAAAATGCAGGATAAATGGCATTTTGACCCTACGGCCCCTGTGAGTGCCAGTTATCCCGATCACATAACAAAGCTATCTAAGAAAACAGGAAGAAATGTTTGAAGGATATAGATTCATACTTGCTTCAAAGTCTCCCCGCAGGCACGAACTTCTAGCCGGATTGGATATTAAATTCAAGGTGGAAACCGGCCTTGAAGCACCGGAGGCATTTAACGGAGATATTCCACATTCACAAGTTCCCGAATATCTCGCAAAACACAAGTCATTATCATTCCACAGGCCTCTCGAGGCCGGCGAAGTGCTCATAACTGCCGATACGCTGGTTTTCGGCCAACAGGAAAAATTGGCTCCGAGAATGCTATCGGAGGATACACTTCAAAAATGCGTAATCCTTGGAAAACCGATTGACCGGGAGGATGCGGTCAGGATACTCTCACTCTTGTCGGACAACACTCACTATGTGCTGACCGGAGTCGCTATTCGCACTATCGACGAGATGCGCTCTTTTACGGCAACCACCGAAGTTACCTTTAAGAAATTATCTCCGGAAGAAATCTCCTATTATATAGATAACTACGCTCCTTACGACAAAGCGGGTGCGTATGGTGTGCAGGAGTGGATCGGCTATATCGGCATTACTTCCATTAGCGGTTCCTATTACAATGTTATGGGACTGCCCGTACAGTCTCTCTATACTGAACTATGTAAGCTGTTGGTACACAATTAGAGATAATTTGCCGAAATTGTTTATTTTTGCAGTTTAAACAATTGACAACAAAAAGTAAGATATTTATATAGATGAAACTCCCCAATAAATATGACCCTTCTCTGACGGAAGACAAGTGGTATTCCTACTGGCTTGAGAATGGTTTTTTTCACTCGGAACCCGATGAACGTGAACCATATACCATAGTGATCCCGCCGCCAAACGTGACCGGTGTGCTCCATATGGGACATATGCTCAATAATACCCTTCAGGATGTACTGGTGCGCCGTGCCAGAATGACCGGCTACAATGCCTGCTGGGTACCCGGTACCGACCACGCCTCCATTGCCACCGAAGCAAAGGTGGTGGAGAAGCTCAAATCCGAGGGTATAGAGAAGTCGGATCTGACACGTGAGGAGTTTCTTAAACATGCCTGGGAGTGGAGAGAAAAACATGGTGGCATCATACTCGAGCAGCTCAAAAAACTCGGTGCATCCTGTGACTGGAAACGTACCAGATTTACAATGGACCCCGATCTGAGTGATGCCGTAATCAATACATTCGTCCATTTTTATAAAGAAGGACTCATCTATCGCGGAGTGCGTATGGTCAATTGGGATCCTGAGGGACTTACCGCCGTGAGTGATGAAGAGGTAATTCACAAGGAGACTGACTCCAAGTTTTATTACTTGAAATATAAGATCGCCGGAGATGTGGCTGTAGGAGAATGTGACCATGTCACCATCGCTACGACCCGTCCGGAAACCATTATGGCCGACGTAGCCGTCTGTGTCAATCCCGCAGACGAAAGATATTTTCATCTGCGCGGCAAAAATGTCATAATTCCTCTTATCGATAAAGAGATTCCCATAATAGAGGACGAGTATGTGACAATGGACCTGGGTACCGGATGTCTCAAAATCACTCCCGCCCATGACATCAATGACTACGAGATAGGCTTGCGTCATAAACTCCCCGTAATCGACATTATCAATGATGACGGAACACTCAACGAAAAGGCTCGGATCCTTATCGGGGAAGATAGATTTGTTGCCCGCAAAAAGATAGTGAAGATGCTTGAAGAGGCCGGAGTTCTTGAAAAGGTGGAGGACTACAAATCGCAGGTCGGCCATTCTGAGCGTACGGATGCGGTTATCGAACCTAAACTCTCCATGCAGTGGTTCCTCAAGATGGAAGATCTTGCAAAAGATGCATTGCAAGTAGTGGAAGATGATTTGGTAAGGCTCATACCCGACAAGTTCAAGAATACGTATCGTCACTGGATGGAGAATGTCCGTGACTGGTGCATTTCTCGCCAGTTGTGGTGGGGACAGCAGATACCTGCTTATTACCTTCCCAATGGGGAATGTGTAGTAGAATCTACGTTTGAAAAGGCTCTTGAAGCTGCACGGCGGATTGATCCTTCATTAAAGGCGGAAGATCTGGTTCAGGACGATGATGTACTCGACACCTGGTTCTCCTCCTGGCTTTGGCCGATATCGGTATTTGACCCTGCAAAACCCGGTTTTCCTGACAAAGCGCCCAATGCAGATCTCGCATATTACTATCCTACGAATGATCTTGTAACAGCCCCTGAAATTCTCTTTTTCTGGGTGGCCAGAATGATTATGGCAGGGGAGGAATTTTGTCAGGATATACCCTTCCGTAATGTTTATCTTACCGGTATCGTACGTGACAAACAGGGTCGCAAGATGTCAAAACAACTTGGCAACTCTCCCGATCCCATCAAATTGATGAAGGAGTATGGAGCAGATGGTGTGCGTCTTGGAATGCTCCTTTGCACATCTGCCGGCAATGACATTCTTTTTGACGAAAGTCAAGTGGAGCAAGGCCGCAATTTCAGCAATAAGATCTGGAATGCCTATCGTCTGGTCAAAGGCTGGAAGGTAAGTGATACAATTGTTCAAAGTGATGTCAATCGACTTGCCGTTTTCTGGTTTGCATCAAAACTTGACAAGGCCATTGAAAGTATAGATGAAGATTTTGCAAAATTCCGCATTTCAGATGCAGTCATGACTATCTACAAACTCTTTTGGGATGATTTCTGCTCCTGGTATCTGGAGATTATCAAGCCTTCATTCATAGATGGTGTTCAGGAGAGCATTGACAAGACAACTTTTGATGCAACCATCTCCTATTTCGACTCCCTTCTCAAGATACTCCATCCTGTCATGCCTTTCATCACTGAGGAACTCTGGCAGAATATTGAGGAACGTAAAAAAGGTGAGACCATCATGCTCCAGCAGATGCCTCTTTCCACCGGTCATGATGCAACCCTTATTGCCGCCTTTGATAAGGCAATCGAGACGGTTGTCTCTATCAGGGCGCTCAGACAGTTAAAAAATATCTCTCCAAAAGAGCCCCTTGCAGTTCAGGTCAAGAGCACTTACTATCCTGCAAACATTACTCCTGTAATTTCCAAGATGGCCAATGTGCCCGATTTGCAAGTTGTGGAAGAATTTGATACCACATCGGCAGGACAATCCTTTATGGTGGGCACTATCGAGTATTTTGTGCCCCTGGAAGGTATGATCAATATGGATGAAGAGATAGCAAAGATCGAAGCCGAAATCAAACGTTATGAAGGCTTCATTAAAGGAGTGAATGCCAAACTGGGCAATGCGGCATTTGTGGCAAATGCTCCCGAAAAAGTTGTAGCTCTTGAGCGTAAAAAACTCTCCGATGCAACTACCAAAATAGAGACACTTCGGGCACGCCTGGCAACACTTAAGTAGTAATATAGACTAATATAATACCACACAAAATGAGAAATTTGTTATTATTCGGATCATTCGGCTGGCAGGAAATTCTGATCATCGCCTTTATCGTACTGCTTATTTGGGGTGGCAAGAAGATTCCCGAGCTTATGAAGGGCCTTGGAAAGGGCGTCCGTAGTTTCAAGGAGGGCATGAAGGAAGTGGAAAATGAGGTAAAGGAAATGGACGATGAACCCAAGAATGGCGATAAGGAGAAGAAATAATCCTTCCACACCGGTTTTCTGATGGGAAGCAGCAATATGTCTTTTTGGGAGCATCTCGATGAGTTGCGGAAAGTTATTTTTCGTTCAGTCGCAGTGCTCGTGGTGCTGATGATCGTCGCCTTCTTTTTCAAGGAGACGATTTTCGGCAACATCATATTTGCGCCCCTGACATCTGATTTCTGTCTCTATCGATGGTTGGATGCCCTGCTTGTCCTTATGGGCTCGGAACCGATAGGGGAGTTTTCGATCGAGCTGATAAACATTGAGATGGCGGCTCAGTTTTTCACCCATATAAGGGTATCGCTCTATGTGGCCTTGATTGTAGCAATGCCTTTTATCTTTTACCAAATATGGACATTTGTGCGCCCGGCGCTCTATGAAAATGAAAAAAGGGTTATAAGGCGCGCATTTGGATTTGCGGGGATTCTGTTTTATGTCGGGATTGCGGTAGGCTATCTTATGGTGTTTCCGCTTACTGTGAGGTTTCTCGGTACATATCAGGTATCGCCTGATGTTCCCAATCAGATATCCCTCAATTCCTATATCGGGATGTTTGTCTCGTTGATCCTGATTATGGGAGTCGTTTTTGAAATGCCGGCTCTAGCGGCAGTACTCTCCAAACTTGGAATCATAACAAAAGAGTTTCTTAAGAAATACCGTAAACATGCCCTGGTGATACTTCTCATTCTTGCGGCACTTATAACTCCTTCCGGAGATGCAGTGACGATGTTATTTGTGGCAATTCCGCTCTATTTTCTTTATGAGGTGAGTATTCTGGTCTGCAGGTCGGGTAAAAATGAAGAAGATGAGGTTGCGGCTGATGCCACGGGAGGTGAGGAGTGATATCGATCAGTGATCTAACCGTCTCATTCGGAGGATTTACCCTCCTGGACAGTATCAATTTTCACATAAGTGAGAAAGAGAAAGTGGGTCTTGTCGGCAAGAATGGAGCAGGCAAATCTACCATTCTCAAATTAATAATGGGCCTCCAATCGCCCACATCCGGTAGAGTCACAATGCCATCTGATAGGAAGATAGGTTATCTTCCCCAGATAATGAAACATTCCCGCGGCAAAAGCGTCATTGATGAGGCGATGACGGCATTTGCCGAGCACAATGAGCTCAACATACGGATGGACCGGATATCGCACGAGCTGGCAAATCGCACAGACTACGAATCGGATGGATACCACAGACTGATAGTAGAACTAAATGAAATCAGCGATCGACTCAGGATTTATCCCCTCGAATCCCCCCGTGTTCAGGCAGAGAAAACCCTCCTCGGACTGGGTTTCCGTAAAGGAGAACTTGACAGAATGACAAGTACCTTCAGCCACGGCTGGAATATGCGAATTGAACTGGCAAAAATCCTCCTTCGCAATCCCGATATATTGTTGCTGGATGAGCCAACCAACCATCTCGACATCGAATCCATCCAGTGGCTCGAAGAGTATCTCAAAAGCTTTCCGGGTGCATTGGTGCTGATATCTCACGATCGCAGGTTTCTTGACAACTGCACCAATCGTACTGTAGAGGTCATGTTGGGCAAAATCTACGATTATAAAGTGCCATACTCCCAATTTGTGGAGTTGCGGAAGGAGAGAATTGCTCAACAGCGCGCTGCCTATGAAAACCAGCAGCGCATGATCGAGAAGACTGAGGAGTTTATTGAAAAATTTCGGTATAAGCCCACAAAGAGCAATCAGGTGCAGTCCAGGATTAAGCAACTGGAAAAGCTCGAACGAATCGAAATTGATGAGGAAGATTTGAGTACAATTACCGTCCGGTTTCCCTCTGCTCCGCGCTCCGGAGATGTAGTATTTTCCGTCAAAGATGCCACTATCGGCTATTCAAAGCCCAGGAAGAAGATAGTCTTGAGCGGAGCCAATATAACCATCAGAAGAGGGGAGAAGGTGGCTTTTGTGGGGCGCAACGGCGAGGGTAAGACCACCGTCATGCGTCTGCTTACCGGAGAACTTCAACCCTTCGAAGGTGAGGCGGTGGTCGGATACAATGTTAAGACCGGCTACTTTGCACAGAATCAGGAGGATTTATTGGATAAAAAAGATACGGTATATGAAACTCTGGACAAGATTGCAGTGGGAGATGTAAGGACCAGGCTAAGGGATATACTTGGCGCTTTTCTCTTCAGAGGCGAAGATATAGATAAAAAGGTGGCGGTACTCAGCGGCGGAGAGCGTTCACGACTGGCAATGGCCAAGCTCATTTTGCACCCCTACAACCTGCTGGCGCTTGACGAGCCGACCAACCATATGGACCTCCGTTCAAAGGATGTGCTGAAACAGGCGCTGCAAAAATATGACGGTACGCTGATAATAGTTTCGCACGACAGAGATTTCCTGGATGGGTTGGTAGAGAAAATATATGAGTTTGCCGATGGCAAGGTGAAGGAGCACCTGGGTGGAGTTGATGATTTCCTTTACCGTAAGAAGATAAGTTCACTTAGGGAGATAGAGATCAAGCAACAGCCATATTCTCAGGCCGCTTCCGCGCCCGGAAAGGAAAAATCCTCCACTTATGAGGAACAGAAATACCTCTCGAAAGAGGAACGCAGAATAAAAAACCGCAGACAACGGCTGGAAAATGAAATATCAGCTCTGGAAGAAGATATCTCTGCAGTAGAGGCAATTTTGGCATCGCCCTCTCCTGAAGATGACATAGTGGAAATCACACATAAATATCAGGATCTTCAATTAAATCTTGAAACCAAAATGGATGAATGGGCATCCCTCACAATAGACTGACACAATGGAAGACAATAAACAACACTATCTCTTCGGTATGCACCCAGTGCACGAAGCTATCAAAACAGGCAGAAAATTTGAAAAAATTCTATTCAAGCAGGGGCTCGAAGGGGATAATTTCAGGGCTCTCTTTGATCTGGTTAAACAGAAAGAGATTCCTTTTCAGTTTGTGCCCGGAGAAAAGATGAACAAAATATATCGCGGTTCGCATCAGGGCGTCATCGGCTATATGTCGCAGATAGACTATCTGCCATTTGAAGATGTTGTCGAAAAGGCACTTGCAGAGTCTCCTAACCCTATTTTTCTTATGCTGGATGGTGTGAGTGACGTACGCAATTTCGGCGCAATAGTCAGAAGCGCGGAGTGTGCCGGAGTAAGCGGAGTCATACTGCCCGCCAAAGGAGGGGCCGCCATCAATGCCGATGCAATAAAAACATCAGCCGGAGCACTTCTCAGAGTGCCTGTCAGCAGGGTTCCCAACCTGCGTATTCCGTTGTATTATTTGATTGATGCCGGTTTTCAGGTTGTAGGAGCAACAGAAAAGGCCGGCGGTTCAATCTACGAAGTAGATTTCACTCAGCCGACCGTAATCGTTATGGGTTCGGAAGGTAAGGGTATTTCCGATTCGGTACTCTCGCTTTGCAATGTTCAGGCAGCGATTCCAATGTCCGGTCAGATAGGTTCCCTAAATGTTTCCGTGGCTACTGCCATAGTGCTTTTTGAAGCAGTAAGGCAGAGGATGCCTAAGATCTAGTCAATGCGACGGAGACTTGATCCGCGGCTTACTTCAGATGTGATGCTTATTGACTTGTCTGCCTTGTAGACGCAGGAAGATGCTCCGGAACACTCCACATCAAGACGTCTTGTCACATATATGCTTGCTTTAGCCGTACCTGAAAGGTCGATTTCCGCATCTTTGGTCTTCATATCTTCAGCTACGATAGAGCTGACACCGCTACCTTCGAGGGATACTTCATCAGCGGTACCGGAAAGGAGTGCCTTTGAAGCACCGCTGCACTCGAGATCAACTTTTTCGAATTCTCCATTTACCTCTGCTTTTGATGCACCGGAAATCTCAATGTCAAGTTCGTCTGCCGTAATATTTCCATACAATTTGCTTGCTCCGGATACCTTGATGTCGGCCTCGAGGAAGTCACCTTTGAGATCTCTGACAGTGGATGCTCCGCTTATTGAGACCTGGGCCTCTTTAGCCACCACATTCAAACCATAGACTAAGCTGGCACCGCTGAGTTTCATCACAAATCTATTCTTTCCGCAGTCAAATTGATCATTGGTGTTGAATTTAGATGCTCCGGAAAGGGTAAGTTTGCTGAGTACCGGCATTGTGATTGTTGCTTTCGCAATTTTATTATCGTTTCTCATAACCCTCCTGCTGGGATTGTCCAGTCCAATGTAAAGAGTCCCTTTGGAATTCTTCACGGAAAGAAATTTATCAAGATCATCACTGATCGTAACAACAACGGAGTAGGTGTTGCCCCGTATAACCTCTACGTCGAACCAATGGGAGATGTCGAGACCCTCAAAACCTTGATAATCAAAAGTTTGTACTTGTTGTGCATTACTTGTGAGCATAAAGCCCAGAATTGCTGCAAATGTTAGGATAATACGTTTCATTTCAGTTGTTTTTATTGTTCTAATTATTTTTATTGTTCCTATTATATTATAAGTGACGGATACGTCGGTGCGTAAGCGATGCCACATATTTTCTGAGTTCGATTACGCTTTCAACCCTCCGGTTGTAGTATTCTTTTAGCACTTCGGCCTTTTCTTGCTCGCTCATCTCATCAGGAAGCACTTCCAAAAGGGGAGTGTACTCGGATGTGATACTTTCCAGAGTGTTGAAATGTTCACTCACTCCATTATCGGGAGCATAAGCCGTCAGTGATGAGAGATACTCATAACTCTCTTTTACCACATCCATATAGGCATTGTAGATATCCTGCGGATCTTCCATAACTGCCACGGTCTTCGAGAAACTCTCGTTTTTTACGCTCATGGTCTTGATAAGCAGATTGGCTCCAAAAATCATCATTACCGATGCAGCAACAGGGAAGAGTACCGCTTTCCAGAATACTCGTTTGCGTCGTATATTCTTGCGGAATTCAATCCTTTTAGAGGGATTGGCTTTCTCTAGAAACCTCTCGAAATGGCCCTCTGCAGGCTCCATATCATCAAGCATTTTCCTTATGTTCTCCAATTCTTTCATTTTTCCAATATTTTTAAAAGCATTGCCTTTCCTCTACTAACCTGGGAGCGTATCGTTACCTCTTTCTGCTCCGTTATTTGGGATATCTCCTGATAATCCATTCCCTCAAAAAGAGAGAGAGTCAAAACCAATCGATAGGGATCTTTCATTGTTTCAAGTGCCTCTTTAACCCGCTTTACCTCTTTCTTTGTGGAAATTGCCACTTCAGCACTCTCTTCTGCGGAAAGACTTTCAAACTCTTCATAACTCTCTTTGAAAATCTGTTCCCTTTTGATGACTCTCAATCTGTCAATAGACCTTCTGATACAGGTGCGTATAAGCCAGGCAGAGATCTGGGCGGGTTCTGAGGGCGGGGTTTCCATCTGCAAAAAGCGCAGCAGCGTGTCATGCATGATCTCTTCAGCGTCTGCACCATTGCCTACTATCCTGTAACTCGCGTTGAAAAGCCGTCGGTAGTGAGTGTCGTAAAACTTCTTGATCTCTTTCTGTGTCATCACTCTCTTTTCTATCTATAAGACGGAGCTTTGCTCCAATTGTTGCAACTGTTGCACAATTTATCGATAATTTGTAAATTTGAGAATTATTTATGTAACCTTAAAAAATTGTTTATTTTTTATGATATTCTTATTGGATTCCCACTGTGACTCTCCGCTGATGCTGGTTAAGGGCGCAGATTTCGGGCAGACAGTCCAGCAAGGCTATACTCCGGGTAAGTTTCCTGTTACACATGTGGATTTCGCAAAAATGAAAAAGGGAGGGGTCAACGGCTCTTTTTTCGCGATATATACTTCAAACTCCCTCTCTCCGGATGAGTCCACCCGAAGGGCTTTCGAGCTTATATCGAGTGTTTATGATGCGGTTGAGCAGAATCCCGACAAGGTGGCCTTCGCCACTACTCCCGCACAGGCCAAACGCAATAAAAAGAACGGACTAATCTCCATTTTCCTGGGTATGGAAAACGGCGATCCGATACAGAAGGATCTCTCCATGCTCAGGATGTTTTATCGCCTGGGTGTAAGGTACCTCACACTGACACATGCCGGTAATAATGAGATTTGTGACTCCTGTGCTCCAAAGGAGAAACGCTGGGGAGGTGTGAGTCCCTTCGGAAAAGAGGTAATAGAGGAGTGCAACCGTCTTGGAATGTTAATCGACGTATCACATATCTCCGATGACTCATTTTGGGATGTCCTCAAATACTCCAAGGCACCTGTAGTGGCTACACACTCCTGCTGTCGTGCACTTGCTTCTCATCCCCGCAATATGAGCGATGAAATGATCGTAGCTCTGGCAGATAAGGGAGGTGTGATTCAGATCAATTTTTATCCTGCTTTTCTCGATAATGAGTATGCAGCATCTGATATCTGGGATCTGGAGGATATTTTTGAGGCTACTGACAAGGCATGGCAGAAAGATAAATCCAATATTGAGCTTCAGAAGCAACTTGAAAAGTCCGTCATCGCCATGAACGCCGTCAAGAAACCTTCCTACAAAAGGGTCGTGGACCATATTGACCATGTGGTCAGTCTGGTAGGAGTGAAACATGTAGGACTCGGCAGTGATTTTGACGGTATAAACACTACTCCTAAAGGTCTCGAGGATATCAGCAAAATACAGCGAATAATCATCGAACTTCGCAGGCGCGGTTACAAGGAGCATGAAATCAAGGCGATTGCCGGTGGCAACTTCTTCCGTGTCATGGATGCAGCTCAAAGGTTTGCTGACGAAGAATAATCCTTTTTTGCAACAAATTATTTTTATCAGATATGAAATTTTTTATCGATACTGCCAATCTCGAGCAGATCAAAGAGGCTCAGGCACTCGGAGTCCTGGATGGAGTTACTACCAACCCTTCACTTATGGCAAAGGAGGGTATCAAGGGCGATGACGCTATCAAAGCGCACTATCAGCAGATATGTGAAATTGTTGACGGTGACGTAAGCGCGGAAGTTTTCGGTACGGAGTATGACGATATGATCCGTCAAGGGGAGGAACTTGCGGCTCTTCATCCGCAGATTACCATCAAGCTTCCCTGTACAAAAGATGGCATCCGTGCAGTAAAGTATTTCTCAGAAAAAGGTGTCAAGACCAATTGTACCCTTGTTTTTACAGTAGGACAGGCACTGCTCGCTGCCAAAGCGGGAGCCACCTATGTTTCTCCCTTCGTAGGGCGTCTGGATGACATTTCGAGCGATGGAGTAGCTCTAATTAAAGAAATTGTAGATGTTTTCAACTACTACGGTTATCAGACACAGGTGCTTGCAGCTTCAATTCGCCACACTCAACATATAATTGACTGTATGAAAGCGGGTGCCGATGTCGCCACTTGTCCTCTAAAGGCCATACTGGGTCTTCTCAACCATCCTCTGACGGATAAAGGTGTGGAGATTTTCGTGGCTGATGCCAGGAAAATGGAAGGCTGATGAGAAGAATTCAGGAAAAATTCATGCGTCTTGCGATTGACCTCGCTGCTGAAAATATTAAAAATGGGGGAGGTCCTTTCGGTGCCGTAATCGTCAAGGATGGAGAAGTGGTCGCTACCGGATGCAACCGTGTAACTGCTTCAAATGACCCTACAGCCCATGCGGAAGTGAGTGCAATTCGTGCTGCCTGCAAGGCACTTGATACATTCGTCCTGGAGGGATGCGAAATTTACTCCTCTTGTGAGCCCTGTCCAATGTGCCTTGGGGCCATTTACTGGGCACATCTCGATAAACTATATTATGCCTCCAACAAGCATGATGCTGCCGATGCCGGCTTTGACGACTCCTTTATATATAAAGAGCTTGAGCTAAAACCCGAAGATCGCCGTCTTAAAGCAGAGGTCCTGTTACAAAAAGAAGCCCTCCGGGTTTTCGAATCCTGGAAGGCTCAAGAAGACAAGGTGGAGTACTGAGTGTGTAGTGTGTAGTGTGTAGTGTGTAGTGTGTAGTCTGTAGTCTGTAGTCTGTAGTGGCTGAACTTCCCTAAATAGGGTTGACCGTTTTTGGTTAATAATTCAATTCATTTTTCCAATTACTATCGGA
>Ga0255344_1000534_pt1 | contig 59163 bp, 36 predicted proteins | sample wastewater_treat_5_FD_192414 | JGI IMG/M metagenome (GOLD analysis project Ga0255344, IMG submission 192414) | Wastewater microbial communities from Lulu Island WWTP, Vancouver, Canada - plant18 | ecosystem: Engineered > WWTP > Wastewater > Unclassified | place: Canada: Vancouver, British...
CAACCAGACAGGTAATCCGGTAAATGATCAGTATCCGGAAAAAGGATTGCCGGTGATTGAATTAATGAACGCAACAGGTTTTGACCTTAGTGCAGTCGGAAATCATGAGTTTGATTCACAGCCTGATGGGTTCAGAAATCTCAGCCATAAGGCAAACTTTGGATTTATATGTGCAAATATGTCAAAAAGTAGCTCAGATAATCTGAAAGTGAAACCATATGAGATAATTACTTTGCCTGGTGGACTAAAGCTGGCATTTTTAGGGCTTCTTTACATAAATCAGGATGGCATTCCCGATTCGCATCCCGATAATGTTAAGGACTTTTCCTTCAGCTCTCCTTTTGAAACCGCCCGAGAATACATGTATCTGAAAGATCAATGTGATATTTTTATAGCACTCACCCATCTTGGCTTTGAGAATGATGTTCGACTGGCTGAGACAATGCCTGAAGGTATTGATCTGATAATCGGCGGGCATTCTCATACAAAAGTTGAAAAGGAACAGGTACACAATGGTATAATGATAACACAGGCTGAGAATAAACTGAAATACGGCACACTTATAAAACTGACAAGGAAGTTTGATGGATCATTACAAAGGAGCATGGAATTTATTGACATCAGGAATACAAAAAATGAGAAAACTTCAATACGAGCGATTGTTGATAAGCTAAATGACAATCCTGTACTCAGGGAAGTTATTGCAACAACATCCGATGATTTTTCATCACATGAGGAACTGGGTTACCTGATGGCAGACGGGCAACGTAATGCAGCAAAAGCTGACATTGCGTTTGTAAATCCGGGAGGGGTCCGGATCGATTATCTTCCTAAAGGAACGATCAGAATAATGGATATCTATCAGCTTGACCCTTTCGATAATGAGTTGATTGTAACAAAACTTACCGGTAGCGAAATACATTCTCTTATGCTTACAGCATACTCAATTAATGATATAGTTCCTGTCTATCCTTCGGGTATAAGAATAAAACTAAGGAAGGATCTTAATGGCAATCTTTTGGAAGTAATTCTTTTGACTGAAGACGGCAATCAACTTTCAATGGATAAGACTTACTCAGTTGCCATGAACAGTTATATGACTCAGGCTTATAAATACGAACACAACGATCCCGGTCAATCGCTTTTTATTACTTCAGCTGATGCGCTGATCGAATACCTGAGAAGAATAAAGAATGTTCGAAGTTACAGGGGTGAAAAAAGAATTCAGACTGCCAGGCAGTAAACTAAAGGAATATTATTGCAGTTAAAAGACATTGTTGAATGTGTTTTGTACAATTAATTCCTCTTTGATTTTAGGATGTCTTTCGGCAGCCATAGTTATTATGCGTTTTACCATCTGGCTATATGAATAATTGTTTTTTTCTGCTGCCAGTGCAAAACTGGTGTCAAAGCTTATATCGTTATTCGGATTAACATCAAGTAGATAGAATTTGTCATCGCGTAAGCGAAAATCAAAACGGGCATAATCCAAACAACCGAATCCTTTCCAGGCCGTTAGTGTTATCTTTTCAATTTTCTTAAGTTGTTGTTCATTCAGAGGAGCAGGTATAAGTATTTCTATCTTCTCATAATGTTCAGAGCCGGGTATGTTTTTTGAATCATAAGTACATAGTCTTTTACGAGCTTCATGAAAAGCCGAAAAATCCATTTCTGCCAGCGGCAATATTTCCGGTTCGTTATTGTTCCATACTGAAACATGAAATTCGCGGCCATCAATGAAATCTTCAACAATTGCAGATTGGTTCAGTTCATTGTTCACGACACCAATCTGTTCCCTTAGTTCAGAAGTATTATAGACGACCGATTTTTCACTTATTGTCAGACTGCAATGCTCATGTGAGGGTTTTACAATTGCTGGAAATATTTTCCATGTATCTGCTTCTTCCATACTAAGAACTGCACCGTAAGGAACACTGATTCCAAGCGTGACAAGGATTTCCTTTACTTTCATTTTATCATAGCTTGTTGCTATCACTTCCGGTTTATTTCCGGTATATGTAAATCCTCGGTTTTCAATTATTTCAACAATTTTTTCTTCGGTGCATGATACCAGTCCCGGCAGAGTTTCACAGAGATTGAAAACAATAGTATCTGAAGGATCATAGGCTTCCAGGATTTTTTCAAGATGAGGGTTACGCACTTCTTCAATGTAGGTTTCAATACCTTCTTTTTTCAAGGACTGAAAAATCATTCTGTTTGAACGGCGGACTTCTTTAATTTCATGATTTTCCCAGATGGGATCGAGATTATATATTATAAGAATTTTCATAAAATAGTTTGAAAAGGAAGTCGAAGTGAAAATAAATATAAACTATCTTTTCCCGCTTAATTTTATTGTTTAACTATTAACAGTTAATTCACAAAATTCAAAAATCATTTTATAATAAGACTTTTAAGATTTTAGGTCGATGTTGATTCTTTGAATTATTAATTCAATACTCAATCGGTAGTCATATTAAAATAAATTATTTATAATTGGGATTTTAAAACTTAATATTATGACTGAACAGATAAGGCAGATTGCCGCAAGAATAAAAGAGATCCGTGAAATATCGGGTATTTCAGCAGAAACACTGGCGCAGAAGATTGGCCTTGATGCAGATCTTTATAACAGGTACGAAAGCGGAGATATTGACATTCCCGTGGGGATAGTTTTCCAGATATCTGAATTGTTTAATGTAGAGCTTTCCGTGTTACTTGGAGGTGATAATCCGAGGCTTCATGTTTACAGCGTTGTGAGAAAGGGGAAGGGATTAAAGCTTGAAAGGAGACAGCAATACAGCTATGAGAGTCTTGCATATAATTTTATTCATAAAAAAGCTGAAATATTCATGGTGACAATTGATCCTAAGCCTGAAGAAGATACTCTGCTCGAGTTCAATTCTCATCCGGGACAGGAATTCAATTATGTAATTCAGGGAGCAATGATGACAATAGTCAACGGGTATGAAATTATTTTGAATGAAGGTGATTCGATCTATTTTGATTCAGGTTACAATCATGCAATGAGGGCTTTAAATAATGAGCAGGTAAAATTTCTGGCAATCATTTTATAAATTTAACATATTATGATTCTTGAAAATTACCTTAAGAAGACGGAATTCAAATCTTATGAGGAGTTCAGGTCTGAATTTGAGATAAGAATACCTGACAATTTCAATTTTGCCCGTGATGTTGTTGATAAAATAGCAGCCCTTACACCAGATAAGACGGCAATGGTTTGGTGTGATGATAAAGGGAATGAGGCGGTTTTTACTTTCGGGCAGATGAAATATTACAGCGATAAGGCTGCGAATTTTTTCAGATCAGCTGGCATTCGTAAGGGCGACCCCGTTATGCTGATTTTGAAAAGGCACTATACTTTCTGGTTCTGCAGTCTTGCTCTCAACAAAATTGGAGCAGTAACAATTCCGGCAACTCATCTTCTTTCGACGAAAGACATAATCTACAGGAATAATGCTGCAGAGATAAAAATGATAGTTTGTGTACATGATCCTATTGTGATACAACATATTGAGGAATCAGAAAGCGAATCTCCATTCCTGAAGCATAAAGTGCTGATCGGCAACAGCAATAGAGAGGGATGGATTAATTTTGAAAAAGGCATGGAAGAGAGTTCTGGAGAATTTAATTTTCCTACCGGGGATGAAGCAACTGACAACAATGATATAATGCTTCTTTATTTTACTTCGGGGACGACAGGAATGCCTAAAATGGTAACTCATGATTTTACATATCCGCTGGGACATATAGTAACTGCAAAATACTGGCAGGCTGTTCAGGATAATGGGCTTCATTTCACTATTGCTGATACTGGCTGGGCTAAATCGGCCTGGGGTAAGATATATGGTCAGTGGATATCGGGCAGTGCTGTAATGACGTATGATTACGACAAGTTTAAGGCTAAGAATATTCTTGAAGTTATTGAAAAATACAAGGTCACTTCTTTATGTGCCCCTCCAACAATTTACAGGTTCCTTATTAAGGAAGACCTGGCAAGTTATGATCTCAGCTCACTTAAAAATTGTGTTGTTGCGGGAGAGCCTTTAAATCCTGAAGTTTTCAGGTACTTTTATGAAAAGACAGGCCTCAGGCTTATGGAAGGATACGGTCAGACTGAATGTACAGTTGCTGTAGCCACTTATCCCTGGCTGAAACCAAAACCCGGATCGATGGGGAAACCAACTCCCGGTTATGATATTGATATTGTTGATGAAACTGGCAGCCCTTGTGAGATTGGGAATGAAGGCGAGATAATTATTTATACAGAGAGGAGAAAACCTGTTGGTATGTTTAAGGGATATTATAATGATGAAGAGCTTACAAAAAGTACATGGTCAGACGGGGTGTACAAAACAGGCGATATGGCATGGCGCGATGAAGACGGATATTTCTGGTTTGTCGGCAGGGCAGATGATATAATAAAGAGCTCGGGGTACAGGATAGGGCCTTTTGAAGTGGAGAGTGCCCTTATTGAACATCCCGCAGTGCTTGAATGTGCAGTTACGGCAGTTCCTGATCCTGACAGGGGACAAATTGTAAAGGCAACCGTTGTTCTGACAAAAAACTATAATCCCAGCGAAGAACTTGTAAAAATATTACAGGATCATGTCAAAAAAGTGACGGCTCCCTATAAATATCCCAGGATAATTGAATTTGTTACTGAATTGCCAAAGACAATTAGCGGTAAAATAAGAAGAGTTCAGATTCGAGGAGAAAAAAAATAAGGATATAAGATTGTCAGTTCCCGGGAAAGTATTAGTCAGAAAGATTCAGAATAATACCCACTGGGCAATGATCTGATCCGCTTATGTCTTCGCGGATAAATGCATCTTTTACTTTTGGAAGAAAAGAAGTGCTTACAAGGAAATAATCGATTCTCCATCCGATGTTCCTCGACCTTGCTCCGGCTCTGAAGCTCCACCATGAGTATCTTCCTGTTTCATTGGGATAAAAATATCGGAATGTATCGGCAAATCCACTTTCTGTAAGCCTGTTCATACCGTCGATTTCTTCCTGCATATATCCGGCTGATTTGTTGTAATTTTCTTTAGGGCGTGCCAGATCAATACTCCGATGAGCTACATTAAGGTCTCCACATACAACAACAGGTTTTATATTTTCAAGGCTTTTCAGGTAATTGAAAAAAGCCAGATCCCATTCCTGTCTGTAATCTAACCTGGCAAGTTCAGCCCCGGAATTAGGGACATACACATTTACAAGGAAGAATTGTTCTAGTTCTAGAGATATGACCCGGCCTTCAGAGTCATGTTCTTTTATACCTATATCTTTTGTGACATTCAGAGGCCTGATCTTTGAAATAACTGCCGTTCCCGAGTATCCGGGTCTCACTGCTGAATTTGAAAAGACATAATGGCTATTGTTCAGTGAATCAAGCGTTTCGGAAACCTGATTGTCCTGTGCTTTAGTTTCCTGAAGACAAATAATATCGGGATCCAAAAGACTCAAATCATTAAAAAATGATTTTTTTGTAATGGCACGAATGCCATTAACATTCCAGGATATAATTTTCATTTCTTTCGGTTGATATACAAAAATAAAAACAATAAATCTAACACTTGTAATTATTTATTTTTTGATTTTAATGGCCTGACCATATTCTCAGGTGATAATACCTTATCAAGGTTTTCTTTGGAAAGGAGGCCTTTTTTAAGCACAAGGGAATAAACGCTCTCTCCACTTGCAAGAGCTTCTTTGGCTACTTCATTCAGAGAGTCATAACCAATCCAGGGGACTAATGCAGTTATCAGTCCGATGCTGTTTATTACCAGGTTTTCGCAATGTTCTTCATTTGCAGTTATACCGTCTATACATCGGTATTTAAGGGTGTTCATGCCATTGATAAGCATTTCGACCGACTCAAAAATACTCTGGACTATTACCGGTTCAAAAGCATTAAGTTCAAGCTGACCGGCTTCCGAAGCCATCGTTACGGTTAAGTCATTTCCAATAACCTTAAAAGCTATCTGGTTTACCACTTCAGGTATTACCGGATTAACCTTCCCTGGCATAATTGATGATCCTGGTTGCACGGGAGGCAGGTTTATTTCATTAATGCCTGTCCTGGGGCCGGAAGAAAGAAGGCGGAGATCATTACATATCTTCGATAGTTTTATTGCCAGTCTTTTTACTGCAGATGAATACATTACAAATGCTCCGGTATCCTGTGTAGCTTCGACAAGATTTGAAGCCAGAATAAGATCAAGACCGCTTATCCTTCTTAAATGTCTGATAACTTTTTCTGCGTACCCCGGTTCTGAATTAATGCCAGTGCCAATTGCAGTTGCTCCCATATTGACCTTCAGGAATAATCCGGCATTCTGGTTCAACCTTTCAATTTCTTCTTCAAGAGTTATAGCATAAGCCTCAAATTCCTGGCCGAGTGTCATTGGCACTGCATCCTGCATCTGGGTCCTTCCCATCTTAATAATGTGAGCAAATTCTTTTCCTTTTTTATTGAAGGAATCGGCTAAGGTTTTAAGGACAGCTGTAATTTTTTTATTGGAATTGTAAAGGGCTATTTTTATAGCGGTGGGATATGCATCATTTGTTGATTGGGACTTGTTTACATGATTATTCGGGTGGCAATAAACATACTCACCTTTTTTATGGCCTAGTATTTCCAAAGCTATATTTGCGATAACCTCGTTTGCATTCATATTGGTAGATGTTCCTGCTCCACCCTGTATCATATCAACGATAAACTGATTATGGTATTTGCCGTTTTGCAACTTATGGCAGGCAATAACAATAGCGTCCTTGAGATTTTTATCTATCAATCCAAGTTCAAAATTAGTTTCGGCAGCTGCTTCTTTTACCATCGACAGCGCTTCGATAAATAAAGGGAAGAAGTTCAGGGTGATTCCCGAGATATTGAAATTTTCCACAGCCCTGAGTGTTTGAATACCATAGTAGGCTTCGTAAGGCACTTCATGCTTACCAAGAAGATCATGTTCTGTTCTTGTCTTTCCGGATTCATACTGGGTTGAGAGATTCAGCATCCGGTTGTTTACATTGCGTATCCTTCTTGAAATGATCTTTGTTATGTTAGACAGTATTTTCAGAGTGGTTCCGGAACCGTAACAGAACAGATCGCTGTCTACAACAAACAGAATAGCGTTACTCAAAACTACTGCCGAAGTAGAATGAGGTGAATGACTGTCCCAGATCCCTTCACCAAGAAAATCTCCCCTGCTAAATAAAGCCAGCCTGACCTTTTTTCCGTATGAATTATGCTTATAAAGTTCAACTTCCCCTTCGCAAATTATGAAAATAGATTTTCGGGGACTATTCTCATGGAACAGCATGTCGCCAGGGCTGTAGAATTTCTCTTTTAAATTATTTGATACTTCCTGTAACTCCTTATCATTAAGGTCGTTGAAGAGCTCAATACTTTTCAGGAATTGTAATTTAGCATTTTTATTCATTGTTATAACTGATCTTTAGAAATTAATGAATTTTACTTTTGACAGATTGAGTGAGCGTTTGGTTCCAAATATTGTTATCACATCGGGATATCTGACACCCCTTGGTATAAAAATATCAATAACAGCACTTCTGTAAATCCGGTATCTTTTGTCCACCTTAGGAATGTATGTAACAAGTTATCAGTATGCCCTGACACAAGTTTCGGTATCGGATCTTTTTTCATGATGTTGAATTTACGGTAAAATAGCGCTTAAAAAAGTTACTTAATCGGATCCGTATTATTCTGATTCAATCCTGATATTTATCTGTCAAAGTCACCTGCAGCCTCAGGCTGATAAATGATCTCATCGATCCTTAATTTAGTAAGGCCTGAGGGTACTATCCATTCAACTTCGTCGGAAACCTTATATCCGATAAGGGCTGTTGCAACAGGAGAAAAAATAGATATCCTGTTTTCTTTAAAATTTGCCTGATCGGGGTAGACTATCTGAAATTGAAGTGCTTTTTTTGTATTCAGAAAGCTGATTTTAACAATTGTATTCATTGTTACAACATCATGGGGGACATCTTCCGATTCAACTACTTTTGCAGAGTTCAATTCCTTCATCAGATTTTCGGCTTCATTTGCACCAATTGTATTCATCTGCCTTGCATTTTGAATGCATTTTTGGATCCTTAAATAATCCAGTTTGCTCAATATTATAGTATTCATCAGTATTTATTTAAATGTTAGCGTTTTATATTAATAAATAGTTATTTGTACTGAAAGCTAAAAATCTTAAGTTCTTTGCCTGATGCAATTTTTCAATGGTCTTTCAAATAGAAAAGGGGACTATAAAGCCCCCTTTTCTGTTGTTCTTTATAGTCAGGTATTGATTAAGGATAATTTACAATATAACCGTACAATTTTTTTCGTGCAACTGGCTTCATTATAAGCGTTTAATTCTATAAAGCTAATATAGATTTCATTTAATTGTAAAGCAAATATCCGAAATATTTTAGAATAATTCTAATTAACATCTTCTATTAATAAAATAACTTATTTGAAAAGTTTTATTATGTCTATTTTAGTGGATCAATAAATAGTAATATTCCCTTTTACGAGTATTTCATTGATTTAAGAAAGATAATATGAAAATTATCCGGAAGATCTAAAGCCTTTCTGCAATTTGAGCCGGGAGTTTTTTTATTAGTTCCGTGTAACCATGATATATAAAATAGAAACAGCTGTTTTAACAGAAAGGTCCTGATAATTGAATTTCTTGTTGCAATATAATGATGTTATTAAGGGATGTGATATTTTACTATATTGATATTAGATTAAGGAGTTTTACCAGTGTTAAAATAAAATTATTATTTTTGTGGCACGATCTGTCTGAAAGATAACATGTTCGTAATATGGATAAGGTGGGTCTATTATTAAATTAATGAAAAGATGGCTATACGTCGTTTTGGAGTAAGTTTGGAAGAAGGTTTATTAAGGGAACTTGACAAATATGTTGTTGAGAACAGTTATCCAAACCGTTCTCAGGCTATCAGAGCGCTGATAGAAAAATATATAGTTGAAAAGAAATGGAAGTGTAACCATGTTGTTGCAGGTGCAATCGTATTGGTTTATAACCATCATGAAGGAGATATTATTGGAAAATTAAATCGTGTTCAGCACGAGTATTATGATGTGATTCTATCATCTCAGCATTTTCATTTAGGACATGAAATTTGTCTTGAGATTGTTGCAGTAAAAGGCATTTCAAGAAGGTTAACAAAGCTTTCCGACAAAATTTTGGGAATAAAAGGGGTAATTCATGGAAAATTAGTCATGAGTAAGGCAGAATAATTTTTTTGTCAGTCAAGTATTGCCGAATGGAAATGGTAATATCGTATTAATATTCCTGTACCTGATAATTCATGGAAACAACTGAATTAATTCTAAAGCCGTAATATTTAAGTTTTAATATAACTGATTTAATAAATCTCACCCTCGGAGATCCCTATAGACCTTTAAAAATTCACTATATTGGCATAAAAATTAATATTTGAGAAAAAGGATTAAAATCAAAGCTACCCTTATCTTTCTCAGTTGGCTGATGATTATGGCTCACTCCATTATTCCCCATAATCACCAGGAAAGCAATCTTTACATGTTGAGCAAGCATTCGCATGCAGCGCCAATCCTGAATGATGAATATCACAGCCATACTGAGGGCCATGAAGTTTGCCAGATATCCTCAATTCTATATCATCAGATTGCACAGGACAACCTGTTTATTGAATCTTCTTCAAATGATTATTCATTCCTTGAATTATGGGAAGAATTGATAATTGATAATAATAAGCATTCTTTTTATCGCACCTGTTACTACGCATCAGCCTCTTTCAGGGCTCCACCAGCAGCTTAAGCCGCAAATCCTCCTCTTTTTTATTCTCATATTGCTTAATATCAACTATTTAATATTTTTCTTTCCATGAAAAATTTAATATTTTATGTTATTATACCGTTAACGGTCTTATTTACAGGCTGTTTATCAAAGAGTGCCCATGTACATGAAGAACATGAAACAACTGCCCATGTGCATGAAGGGGAACATTCGGGCGATTCATCGGGCTACAGTATCATCACCCTGAAGCGTCGACCGTTTGTCTTTGCTTTGAGGGCCGGCGGGATGATTATGGCCGGTAATAAGGATGTTCAGCTGATTACGGCTAAAACACCCGGACTGGTAAAATTCTGTGATGAATATTTGTTTCCGGGAGTGAAAGTGAGCCGTGGACAGAATCTGTTTACAATAAGCGGCGAGCAGCTTACAGAAGATAATTCACAACTGAGATACAAGCAGTTAAAAGCAGATCTTACCAGAGCTACAAAGAACTATGAGAGAGCTAAAAATCTCATTTCAGATAAAATAATAACAGAGGAACATTTTCTTGCTGTAAACAATGAATATGAGAAAGCCCTCAACGAATTCGAAAATATGGACGCGACATATAGTACAGAAGGGAATTTAGTTTCTTCGCCTGGTAATGGCTACATCAGGGAGATCTTTGCAAGCGAAGGACAGAAAGTTTCGTCGGGAGAAGTTCTTGCTTCGATAATCGTTGAGCGGAAACTTATCCTCAAAGTCGATGTTTCACCTGATAATCTGGATATTCTTCCGCAGATTGGAAACGCAAATTTCAGGGTTGGCTACAGCAAAAAGGTTTATAAAACCTCTGAAATGAACGGCAGGAAGATCGCCTTTGGGAAAAGTACAGCAGGGAATTCATTTTATATACCGGTTTACTTCAGCATTGATTATGATCCCGGGCTTATCGAGGGTTCTTTTGCCGAGGTATTTCTGATTGGAGAACTTAAAGAAAACATGATTGTTGTTCCTAACAGTGCCCTGATGGAAGAATTTGGAAAGTTCTACGTATTTGTCGCGCATGATGATGGGGATTTTGTAAAACGATTCATTAGTACAGGTTATAGTGATGGTGAAAGTACAGTTGTAATGGACGGACTTTCCGAAAATGAAAAGATTGTTTCCGAAGGAGCTTATTTGATTAAGCTTTCGCAAATGACAACAGTTGCACCTGCTCACAATCATTAATATTCAGGACCATGCTTGACAGGATAATAGGTTTTTCATTAAGGAACCGGATCAGCGTACTTACAGCGTCCCTGTTGCTGATAATCGCTGGAATTTTTGTCACATTACGGATGGAGATAGATATATTTCCGGAACTCACAGCTCCGACTGTTGTGATAATGACTGAGGCAAGCGGAATGGCTCCTGAGGAGGTGGAAAAGCTGGTTACATTCCCCATTGAAACTGCAGTCAACGGAGCCACGTCGATAAGGCGGGTACGATCGACATCAACAATGGGATTCTCGATAGTGAATGTTGAATTCGACTGGGGAACTGATATTTACAAAGCCAGGCAGACAATTGCCGAGAGGCTTATTCAGGTCGGAGAAACCCTTCCTGCAGGTATCGATAAGCCGGTAATTGCTCCCCAGACATCACTGTTGGGTGAGATGATGATAGTAGCCCTTGAATCGGATAGCCTGAATCCTATGGAACTTAGGACAATGGCTGATTGGGTAGTTTCCCCAAGGCTTCTGTCAGTAGGAGGTGTTGCACAGGTAAATGTGATTGGCGGAGAAATAAAGGAATACCAGATACTGGCAGATCCCTACAAGATGGATTTCCATCGGGTCACAATGAATGAGCTGATAAGTACCAGTCAGGAAATCAACATGAATACTTCCGGATCATTCATAAATCAGTACGGCACCAAGTACATTGTCAGGGGTATAGCAAAAACCGACAAGGTTGAGGAGCTTGCAAATTCGGTTATAAAGATTACAGAGGGACTTCCCGTAAGGGTTGGAGATGTTGCAACGGTCAGAACTGGCAGTTCTCCTGCAATTGGCACTGCATCATACAGGGGGCGAAGTGCAGTTCTGGTTACAGTAACAAGGCAGCCCGATGCCAACACAGTTATACTTTCTGACAAAATCCTTGATGCCCTTAACGACATTCAGAAAAATACCGGATCTTCTGTAACCTTCAGAACGGATATTTATAATCAGGCATCATTCATAAACACTTCTGTAAAAAATGTGATGAAAGCTCTGACAGAGGGAGGTATTTTTGTAATTATAATATTGTTTCTTTTCCTTTTCAATATAAGGACCACATTCATTTCACTGCTGGCAATGCCCCTTTCGCTGCTTGTCACGATTATAACCCTCAACGTCTTCGGCTACACAATCAATACAATGAGTCTGGGAGGTATGGCTATAGCAATAGGCTCGCTTGTTGATGATGCCATAATTGATATGGAAAACATTTACAGGCGGCTCAGGAAGAATGTCGTTCTGCTTCCTGAAAAAAGAGAACCGCCGCTAAGGATAGTGTATAAGGCTTCAACTGAAGTAAGATCGTCGATATGGAATGCAACGCTTATTATAATAATCACATTTGTTCCTCTTTTTTTGTTGGGCGATCTTGAAGGAAGAATGCTCAGGCCGCTTGGCATATCTTTCATAGTATCCCTTTTTGCCTCACTGATTGTTGCAGTGACAGTCACTCCTGTACTGAGCAGTTACCTTCTTACGGATGAACGCAGACTGCTGAAGGCAGTTAAAGGATCATGGACTGAACGGAATCTGAGCAGATTATATAGTAAATCGCTTGATTTCACATTGGGCAGGAGCAGAATCATAGTCGGATTTACAGCATTGATATTCATAATTTCTGTTATTCTTTTAACAACAACCGGTAGTTCTTTTCTTCCCGCTTTCAATGAAGGCGCACTGACTGTAAATATTTCGTTGCCGCCCGGAGTATCACTCGAAGAATCAGAAAAGGCTGGTATTGAAGCTCAAAAGATACTTCTCGGAATACCGGAAGTCATTTCAGTGTCGTGCAAGACGGGCAGGGCTGAACTTGCCGAACATTTCTTTGGCGAGAACACCTCGGAACTTGATGTCCCGTTTGTGTTGATGGAAAGAAGCCGGGAAGAGTTTTTTGCTGATGTAAGAGAACGGTTGAAGCTTATCCCTGGTGCCAGTATTGAAGTCGGACAGCCTATTGCGCACAGGATTGACAGGATGCTTTCCGGATCCAGAGCAAATATTGCAATTAAACTTTTTGGGGACGACCTGAACGATCTTTACAGAATTGCCAATGAAATAAAGTCAGAAATTTCCGGTATAAAAGGGATTGGTGATCTTAATGTCGAACAACTTGTTGAAGCCCCTCAACTAAAGATAAAGCCAAACAGGGAGATGCTTGCACGCTATGGAATTGACATGAACAGTTTCAATTCATTTGTAAGCATTGCCCTGGGTGGGCAGGTAGTATCGGATGTTTATGAAGAGGAAAAAAGGTTTCCCCTGGTACTTCGATACAATGATGAAACACGCGGTACAATTGAAGGAATAAGGAACGCTATGATCGACACCTGGGATGGCAAGAAAGTACCACTTTCCTTTGTGGCTGACATACAGTCTTCTTCGGGTCCATTTTCAATAAACCGTGAGAATGTAAAACGACTGATAGTAATTTCAGTTAATTCAGCAGGAGGAGATGTTGGGAGTTTGGTAAATGACATAAAGAACAGAATAAACGAAACAATTATACTACCCGGGAATTACCATATCGAATATGGCGGGCAGTTTGAAAGTGCTGAAAGTGCCACAAAAAGGCTTATGACTGCTTCGTTAATTGCAATTCTGCTTATCTTTCTGATACTATACCAGGAGTTTAAAAACAGTTCGCTTGCGTTGATTGTACTTCTCAATCTGCCGCTTGCAATAATCGGCGGGATCTTTGCTATCAAGCTGTCATCAAATGTAATAAGCATTCCTTCAATCATCGGGTTTATCACGCTTTTCGGTATAGCTACAAGAAACGGTATATTATTGATATCAAGATATATTCATTTGAAGAAGCAGGGCATGGCTTTGAATGAAAGGATTATAACCGGTTCGGCGGACAGGCTGAATCCCATTCTGATGACAGCCCTTACAGCTGCTCTTGCTTTGATCCCACTTGCACTTGGAGGCGACAAGCCGGGAAATGAGATCCAGAGTCCCATGGCAATAGTGATTCTCGGAGGATTGCTCAGTTCCACGCTGCTGAACATATTTATCATTCCATCAGTCTATTATTTAATTGAAAGAAGAAACAAGAATGATTAAAAAGATATTTTTATTGGCACTGCTGATCTCCTTCACCGTACAGGCATCAGCGCAATTTATTACTGAATTCCTGGAAAGGGTTTCCGCTTATAATCCTGAAATAGCTGCTTACGGAAAATTGCTTGAAGCAAAAAAGATTGAAGCCCGGACAGGAAATGCACCATCAGATCCCTTTGTTTCGGCAGGCTTCATGCCGGGTAATACTGATGAGGCTGGAGATAAGACAACCTGGTCGGTATCGCAATCCTTTGATTTCCCTACAAAGTACCTGTTGCAGAAAAAGATCAACAAAAACACAATTATTCTTGCAGAACAGGAATACAGTCAGGCAAGGATGCTCATAATGCTTGAGGCAGAGCAACTGGTTTTCGATCTTATATATAACACAAGAGCATTAAATACACTTCTTGAAAGAAAGAAAGGTTATGAAGTCCTGAGGTCGGCCTGGGGAAAGATGCTTGAGAACGGGGAGGCAACGATTATGGATTACAACAACATTCTACTGGAATTGTCATCCATTAGTCTTGAAATCAACCGGAGGGAATCAGAAATAAAGATGCTAAAGGAGAAGCTTGGCTACATGAGCGGATCAGATGCCGGAGAAATCGGATATGTTGATTACCCTGTTACGGAAGTTCCGGATTTTGATCTGCTTATTACTGAGAAATCAGAATTCCATCCGGCTTATCTCATCCCCGAAATTGAATACAATATCAGTCTGCAGGAGGTTGGGCTAAGCAGGAGCAGATCTTTGCCAGAATTACAGTTTGGATACGGCTCAGAAATTGTTGCAGGTACAGCTTACACAGGACCGGTAGCCGGAATAAGCATTCCACTATGGGCGAATTCAAATAAGGTCAGATCTGCATCAGCTTCTGCTGATTATTTTGATGCCCTGCGCGAAGCCAGGTTGCAAAAACTCAAATCGGAGGTAAGAAATGATTATTCCAGGTTAATGGCATTGCAGGAAAGCGTTTCAGAGATCAGAGAGATTATTGAATCGGGGGGAGGGACAAAATATCCCGATAAAGCTCTGGAAGCAGGTGAAATATCTGTTTCAACCTATTTTATTTATATGAAATCGCTGTATGAATCGGAAGACAGGCTTATGGAACTTGAAAGCGAATATTATAAAACACTTGCATCATTATTGGATTACAAGCTTTTAAAATAGCAACCGTAATTCATTTTTATTTGTATACAAACATGAGCCTAAAAAGATAGTTTTGAATCGGCCGCCACGGATTCAGATTTTTTTTCGCATCCGGATAGAAGGAGCAACAGGCCGGAAAAAATCAAGATAAGTTTTTTCATAAAGTAAGTTTTAAAGTTAGGTTGTTAAAATTAATATTAATCATTCATTTCAAAAAGCTTGTATATTTAATAAAAATTTGTAAAACTGATAATTTTCCGGATAAATAATTATCATTCGGAGCTAAAAGAAGTTTGGCATTACACATTGATAGAAAAAGGATAACAATATTCCAGAAAAAAATAAGAAAGGAGAAAGTATATGAGCAAGCCAATGAACATCCCGATGCACCGGTTTAAATACACGAAGCTTACGAAAAGCCAGATTGGAGAAAAGCTTAAAGCCATTGCAGAATCAGGTCCTGTTTGCCGCTCGGAATTTACCGATGAGCTTTCAGGGAAATCAATCAGAATTATAACAGACGACGGACCTGTTTTTGAATATTCCTTCAGGGATAAAAAGAATCTTTCTGTTAAAGTTGATGCTAATACTTTTACAGGCAGCTATGGCGCCCTGACTCTTAAAAACATAATTTTCTTTTCCCATATGATTCTATCGGAACAAAGGGGATATAATGTATTTGTAGATCAGGATACCAATCTAGTTACAATTATTGAAGTATGGTTTTCAAGTGGCAGAAAGGAAAGAACGATGGGAGGGAAGGAGATAATTATTGATGACAGGGAAGTTCAGCGTCATATTTATTATGGTTATGTTGAAAAGAAGGGACAGACTGCTCCTGAAACCAGGCATCACCTTACAAACAGGATAGAAGGCAAGGGTATGTATTGGTTGCAGGATACAGGTATAGAAACACTGGAACTATATTCTTCTGTAGTATCCACAAATTTTGTGGAACTTACACGTCTCATGGATGAATTAGGCTATTGCAGTCCGTCAGATTATGTATTAGTAAATGACAATATATTTATTTACAACAGGACAGAGTGTGAATTTTCAGGCATTTTCACCTCATATGTAGTTGATCTCTTCACCCGGACTCAGGTAGGTGTAAGGCTAGGGTTTAATGAAAAAGATGAACTTGAATATTATATGTTCAGGGGTGAGGGTGAGATTGTAGGAGAACTCACACCTCTAGGGCCGTTTGAAAAAATTGGCAATGAGCCGATGTCTGCTCCGGCCACAGGTACTCCCAGAACTCCGGTTAAGGGACAGAGGATGGCATATCGTCCTGTAAGGGATTTTGTTTATATGACTGATGAGGAGGTTCACGAGGCAGCGCTTAAGAGTACTACAAACTTTACTGCCACTGATATGGCTGTCAACAATATGCCATTTAGCGACATATTGGTGGGGAAAGAATTTACATTACGCTACGACAGGGGAGGTCCGGTTATACATTATAAGGTTGAGGAAAAATTCAAGCTTAAATACAGGGAAGATAAGGAAACCACGTGGCATGAGGTAGAATACAGGGCCTATGAAGCTGATCATGACCTTGCATGGTTTGGTCATCTTCTGGTTGACAGTAAACCAAGGACGAGCTTACTGATAGCCCTTGATTTAACAAATGGACTGACAACCTGTATTCATGCTCAGATGGGAACGGAATATTATGGTAATGAGGTATCCTATTATGCTCTCTTTGGAGTGGCTGATCTGGAAGGGATTAATCCCCCTAAATACCTTCGTCATGAATTTTCCGATGATCTTGTGGGTACTGCCTGGTCGTGGACATATTCCAACGCCATGACCTCTATGCATCTTTTTACTGCACCCAACTCTCATTCATGGACAATATATACAGCAGACCAGTCATTGGGTTCCCAGTGGTGTGGTCCCAGTCTGCTTGTGAAGGTTCGTGATGGCGTTAATATATTGGCGGAATGCGAAGAGGCATGCAATGGCCATTCAATGATTGTGATGATAAATGAAAAAATAAGGCGCGACTGCGGATTTGATTTTTATGGAAGCAAGGAGGGAGTTCAACTGAACCTTGTAGGAGCAATTGGCCGTCATATAGGATCTTATGACATAAAGAAATATTTTGGCCCCAAAGCAAGAAAAGGAGGAGTGTAATTATGGATACATCTGTGAATCACTCAGGTTCAAAAAGTCAAAAAAACACCGGGAGACGTTCCTTTATTAGGAAAATGGGAACAGTAATGACAACAGGAGTTGTTGCATCAACAGTTCCGGCAGTTGCAAAGTCTGATGAGGAATGTGTCAGTGACGCAGGGGCAGGAATCAGAGAATTATCCGAAAGAATTGCAATCCTTGAGGCTGAAAAAAGTATAGTTAGTCTTTATCATACTTATGAATCATTGCTTAATGATTGTTTTTATGATGATATTTCAAAACTATTTGCAGATGATGGTGTATCTGTATATAATGGAGGAGTGTTCAGGGGTAAGGATGAGGGGGTAAAGCGTTTATATAATATCCGGTTCAGGAATAGTTTTACCGGAAAGAAGATTGATACAACTCCGGGTACTAAAAAAGGATACTCAATCAATATATCAGTGGATTATTTGTCTGCACAAGCCAGATTCCCGTATTCAATGCAGGCAGGAAGCCCTATGATTTCTGACAATGTGCTCGTAAAAATGGCACGCTTGCACGGCGGGGGTATAAATAAATGGTGTGAAACGGGGGTCTGTGAGTTATCCCTGACAAGGAAAAGCAAAGAGGACGCGTGGATGATAAAAAGACTTGAATATCGGACAGAATCAGGATCTGCTACAGCACCACCTTTCACAAAAATTTTTCCAGATGACCCGGAAGGACCTGATGCGCTGATTTAGTTGAATTTTGCCGGAATTTTCATAATAAGATATATTCTCAATTGCAATAGATTGGCCAGAAGTGGTTAAGGCAACAGGCCTGTGTGTAATGATGCTTGTTTGTCAGATCTGTTTTCAGGTGATACTGAAGCTTTCAGAAGTTTTATGAAACATTATTGAAGGATATGTGTCCTGCATTATTTTAATCATCCATTCATTTTCGGCAAAAAAGACCGGCGCATTGTCTTTATCATAGGCTATATATCCTGCTTTTCTGTTAAAAAATTCTGCTGATTCTTTTGGATCATTAAAAGTAAACCACAGGGCTTTTGTAAAAGGAAGAGGATGGAGATCGCATACGGCACCGTATTCATGTTCAAGTCTGAATTTTATTACATCAAACTGAAGCTCTCCTACTGTTCCAATTATTTTCCTGTTTCCGGGTTGTTGGAGGAACAATTGTGCTAGTCCTTCATCTGTAAGTTGTCGGACTCCTTTTTCAAGCTGTTTGCTTTTGGATGTGTCAAGATTAATAACTTCTCTTAATAATTCCGGAGCAAAGTTAGGAATTCCCTTAAAATGAAGCATTTCGCCCTCGGTAAGGGTGTCGCCGATTTTCAGAGATCCTGTATCATAAACACCTATTACATCACCCGGGAATGCCTCATCTATTGTGTTTTTTGTATTGGCGATAAATGCTGCAGAGGAAGAAAATCGCATTTTTTTGTTTAACCGGGTATGATAATACAATTTATTTCTCTCGAACATTCCGGAACATATTCTCATAAATGCAATCCGGTTACGATGATTGGGATCGAGATTTGAATGGATCTTAAAAATGTATGCTGAAAAATCAGGCTCATCAGGTTTTATCGTGCGTTCATGTGTTTCTGAATGGGTTGGTGATGGAGCAATTTCGATGAAAGTTTCAAGCAGTTCCAAAACACCTGTATTATTGAGGGCACTCCCAAAAAAGACAGGAGCAAGATATCCGTCGGTATAAAGGTTAAGTTGAAATGTCTCATACAGACCTGAAGCAAGATCTCTTTCTTCCCACAGGCGGCTTAATAATTCCTGTCCGACATAATCTTTAAGAACAGGATCTGAAATATCTCCGGTTTCTATAAGTATTTCAGATAAATTGCTTTTTTCAGGAGTGTAAAGCTGCAAGTTATTTTTAAAAATATTATATACTCCCTTGAAATTACTGCCACTTCCAACAGGCCAGGTAAAAGGTGTTACTGCAATTTTCAATTCCTTTTCCAGCTCTTCCAGGAGTTCGAACGGTTCTTTACCTTCCCTGTCCATCTTATTGATAAAGATCATTACAGGGGTTGCTCTCATACGGCATACTTCCATTAATCTGCGGGTTTGTTCTTCCACTCCTTTTGCACTGTCAATCACAAGGATAACACTGTCGACAGCCGTCAGTGTACGATACGTGTCCTCAGCAAAGTCCTTATGTCCCGGAGTATCAAGAATGTTGATCTTTATACCCTTGTAATTAAAGCTCATTACTGACGTGGTAACCGAAATACCCCTCTGTTTTTCAATTTCAAGGAAATCAGATGTTGCAGTTTTTCTGATCTTATTGTTTTTAACAGCTCCGGCAACATGTATGGCACCGCCAAAGAGGAGTAGTTTTTCGGTAAGAGTTGTCTTACCCGCATCCGGATGTGAAATAATGGCAAATGTGCGTCTTTTTTTTATCTCGTTAATTATATCCACAAACAACATTTTTGTGAATACCTGAAGAGGTATTCTTGTTAATAATTTTTCAGGATTCTGCCAGTAAAATTAAATGGTCGTTGCCTGAAGTTATCCGACAGAAAAATCAGGGTGGTGTATTGGCACTATATTTAGGAAATTGCTTTTTCATTTGGCGGCGCAAATTTAAAAAAAATGAAACATTCATAAAAAAATGTATTATTGTAATCTTTCATTTCAACCTAATGTCTTACACACACCCCGATTTTTCATATCACAGAGAAGGTCAGAGACCCTGACAATCTCCCATCGGCATAAATTGATCACCCAAAGCAGGGTTCATTCTTATGGTCATTGATAAATACAGAATTAACATTTTACAGGCAGAATTTGGCTATAATGACCGGCTAACGTACTATCCCTACTGTAAGTTCTGTTTCAAATTTTTATCTTTACACAGTGCAATTACACTTACAGTGTTTTGACAGTGACGAATATGAAAATCAATATCAAAATTCTTGGTGCCGGTTGCTCAAGATGCAACGATCTGGCACAACATACTGCCGAAGCAGTTCATGAAACAGGAATTAGCGCTGATATTCAGAAGATTGGGGAAATAACCGAAATTATGAAATATCAGATATTATCAACACCGGCTTTGGTTATTAATGAAAAAGTAGTTTCCAGTGGCAAGGTTCTTTCAAAAGCAGAAATAATTGAAATTATCAGGAAAGAAATATCCGGATAATTGGAAAAATTTAACTATTAATACCATAATTAAATGAACCGGATTTCAAAATTTCTTCTGGTTTATATTATTTTGCTGACTATATTTTCATGCAATCAGGCTCCCCCTGTTCAACAGCAAGCCCATCCAGATGCTAAACTCAGTGTTTATTTCTTTCATCTGTCAGCCAGATGTGATGTTTGTAATGCAATTGAAGAAAATACTAAAGAAGTGCTTGATAAATTTTATAAAAGCCAGATAGAAAACGGAGTAATAATATTTGAATCAATTAATATCGACAAGAGGGAAAACAAAGAAATTGTAAAAAAGTATCAGATAAGTTATACAAGTCTTTTGCTTGTACGGGCAGACGGAACATATACCGATTTTACCAATGCTTCAATGAATTATGCTTTTATGAATCCTGACAGATTCAGAGAATTGCTGATGACAGAGCTGGATAAAAACATTAAATGACATGCAACATTTGCAGGAATTGCTTAACAGTACTGAAGTGCCTCTTATATATGCTTTTATACTGGGACTCCTGACTGCTGTAAGTCCTTGTCAGTTTGCCAGAAACATAACGGCAATAGGATATATCAGTCGTGATATTCAGAACCCGGGGAAGGTTTTTGTAAATGGCTTGTTTTACACTCTTGGTAATGCTGTAGGGTATTTATCAATTGGTATTATTCTCTTTCTTGGTGCCAGTAAATTCAATATTTCCAGGGCTCTTATTTCATACGGTAATATCCTGGTTGGAATTGTACTACTTTTAGGAGGTATTTTAATGCTTGATATCATTAAGATTAGATTTCCTGAGAGGGGCAGACTTATGAGCTGGATACAGGAAAGGCGGTTCAGAGGAAACAAGTCCGATTCTGTCCTACTCGGTTTTATTTTATCCCTGTCATTCTGTCCATATAATGCAGCTCTTTTTTTCGGCATGCTTATTCCAATGACAATTTCAAGTATCAAAGGATTATATCTTCCGATAGTTTATTCTATAACAACCGGCCTTCCGGTCGCTATAATTGCATATTTGTTGGCCTTTAGTGTTTCAGGTATCGGAACATTTTACAATAAGGTCAGGATTTTCCAGTTATGGTTCAACAGAATAGTGGCAGTGATATTTATAATTACAGGGATTTATTATATATACCTTTTCTTCTTAAGTCATTTTTTCACCAGCTAAAATTTTGTTTCTTTTAACCTTATATTTACAGAAGCAAACGGAAAATTCTTATGAAGATACTGTTTATTAATCCGCCTGGAAAAAATGGTTTACCTGTTATCAGGGAAGACAGGTGTGAAATCGTAAACCGGTATTTGTTCAATCCTCCGTATTCTCTGTTGCACCTGGCCGCCTGTGTCCGGTACCGCTCGCTTTACTTCAATCCCAAATGAATTCTTTCCCAATTCAGGAATTTTGAAGAAGTGGGTTTTACATTTAGATACTATTCCAAATGTATTTATATGTTTTTAGTTCAAAAGATGAAACATTCACATTAAAAGAACTGATAAAGCCCTACAGTTACGACCTTGTCTGATCAAAATTTCACAATTTCCCAGAATACTTTTTTAGGTTTCATGTCAGCATCAAACAGAAGAGGATAGTGCTTCCTTCTAGGTGTGCGGTTATCCAGCCAGGAGAACCTGTCTGACAAATTCCAGAATGTCACACTGGTAACTATGTCTTTCTTTTCCCTGAAAACATTAAATGCCATTTTGTAAAAGTCTATTTGCTGCTGTTCTCTCTCAGGAGTGAATCCCGGGTTTATTGTGTCATATTTTGATTTATAGATAGATACATCAAGCTCTGTTATATGGACAAGCAGACCTAGAGAAGCGAATTTGTCTATAGACTCCCTTATTGCATCCTCTGATGTACCGGGGATTTCAAATTCTCCTTCTCCCGGCTGGTGCAGCTGTCCTGAATGTCTTGGTCCGCCGATATTCCAGTGACCCTGAAGTCCTACTCCATGTATGGGTACACCCTGATCAAGCAACTTTTTGACCAATTCATAAATTTTTTCCCTTTTTACCGGGTGTTCGGTGTTAATGTCATTGTAGAAAAGGATTGCCTCAGGATCAGCCTCATGTGCCCACTGAAATGCTTTGGCAATAAACTCCTCCCCGCATATTGTGTACCAGGGTGTTACCCTGTACCCTATTGAAGGATCAGCGTTATCGATTGCTTCATTCAGAACATCCCATGTATAAATCTTGCCCTTATAGCGGGTAACAACCTGTGTAATATGTTCTTTCAACCTGGACAGGACCAGCTCTTTGGAAGCCTGGTTGCCGTCAGAATCCTTGAACATCCATGCACCTGTCTGGTCATGCCAGCAGAGAGTATGACCACGGACCTTCATGCCGTTTGCCTGAGCAAATTCAACAATCTTGTCTGCTTCTGTCCAATCAAACCTTCCCTCTTCAGGCTGCAGAAGTGCTGGTTTCATGACATTTTCAGCTGTCAGACTGTTGAAATGCTTTTTAATAAATTCGCCCTGTTCTCCCTGAAGAGATCTTGGAGACACAGCCACTCCTATAGGAAAATAATCGATATAAAAATCCTTCAGACCTTTAAGGGAATCGGCTGCAGTTAAAACTTTGACTCTGCTGCTTCCGCCGCAATTACTCATCAGCATTATTACTGAGGTCAATACAACCACCGAAAATAATGTAACTAATTTTTGTTTATAAAATGATTTTGTTTTCATGCTTCTATGTTTACAGTTAGTATCTATACTCAATTAAATACCGTGAGTTCGATATAAAGTTAATAAGATAAAACAATTGATCCATCGATTGTCTCCAGATTAAAAGATGGGTTCTTTGGTAAATAAGAATAGGAGTTGGAAACATGAAAAAGATGGTTGATGTCTAAAGTCCCTAAATCGCACTAAATGATAATATATTACGATGGTCATTACTTTGCTCTCATTAAGACTGCATGGTTTAATTCGCATGCGAGACCCATTTGTGAGTTGGTGTGTTTGTAATTGGTTGATGAACACTTTATTAAAATCATCGATATGACAAAAAATTTCTATAAGTTTGTTTTTAGATTTTTCATGGATTAATAATACGTCATAAGTTATTAATAATTAGTTGTTTATATTGCAAACTATATTGATCTTACGCTAAACTACTGTCCAGTTTTTCTAAATCATCTCAAAGATAAATGTCCACTTATTCTGACCCTATTGCAATGCTTTTTGGGGCTTATCTGTTGACAATGAACTGATAGTATTCATTCTCCATCTGTAAAGGAATTTTCTTTTAATCTTTTTTTAATGCCTTTAGGTGTAAACCCAAATCAAAGGATATTATAAGATATAGAAGTATGAGAAAGGTCAGTGAATTATAAACTGATCAAATGGGAATTAAAAAAAATTATAATCGTTCTTTGAAATTATTAAATAATTGCATCATCAGCTTTTTTAATATAATGATTTGAAATGAAAAAGTGGATTTTTAATCAACTTATAGATTTTTTACCTCACAAGGGGTATTTGATTGAATCGTTGACTAGTATGAAGGTAATAAAATGAGTAAGACTATTTACATGCTAGAATCAAATGCTCTGTATGGTGTTCGGGCAACTTGACCGTAAGAGACAGCATGAAAGATCTGATGTTGAGCTTTGAAGTACACCAGTTAAAATAGTATCATCTGGGTTTTGGAAAGACTGTCACACGCAGAAATCTTTGTATAGCAAACAAGAATAGAAACTGTAAGGTTTTGAAGAGTTTGTGTATTACTGATTACAGAAGTTTGCAGAAGTTGTTACAGAATTGTCTTTGAAATAGATATTGGTGGGGATTTTATGATGGATTCCGCGGTCATAACTTTTGCTAGAGTATCTTTTAGTGGGCTGAATTTCGAAAGCATATGTAAAGGATAAAACTTTATACTCTTTTTGATATTTAAATTTCAATTCTAAGTTTTATCCATATCACAACATTCAGGGTTCACGATGTGAACATAATAGATCTCATTACTTATGAAATATGAAAAGGGAATTTTTATTTTGCAGACTATGGTATATACCGAATTTAACAGATTGCAAAGAATCCATACTAACAAATCTTTCTTAGTTATAGATGCGATTACAATAATGTTAAAGAACTTAAAAATATCCAGTTAATAATTAGTGAAGTTTAAGTGTCCATGAGTGGAGCTATACTATTAATCTCTTAAATTATATCCCTATGAGAAAAAATTATAAAATCGGAAAAACACTTAAAGCGTTTCCATTGTTACTTTAGTTTTATAACCTAATATAAAACTATAAAGATGAAGAAAAATATTGATTTGGGGGCTTATGTTGTCCAAATTTTAAAAAATGTTAATTATGAAAATAAAAATTGAATTTTTTTTAATCCTTATCGTTAGTATTTCTAATTTCTTTGATAATGAAATTTATTCTCAAGTCTCACTTAATATAGAGAATCAAAACCTTGAACAGATAATAGATGAAATAGAAAGACAGAGTGAATACCATTTTATCTTTAATCAGAAACAAATTGATGTCGAAAGAAAGCTAAACATACACGTAGATGGTGAGCTTATAGATGACATATTGCCTGAATTGTTTAAAGAAACAAATGTCAATTATGCTGTTTTAGACAAGAAAATTTTATTAACAGCTGATCCTTTGAAAGCCGAAATAAAGGGAAAAAGTATAATTGAAGATCTTCAGCAACAAACATCAATTTCAGGAAGAGTATCGGACTCAAAGGGACAACCACTCCCAGGGGTAACAGTTGTACTAAAAGGCTCCACTGTCGGAACACTCACTGATGAAAATGGTCGTTATTCTATTGAGGGAATACCACCGAATGCAATTCTGGGTTTTTCATTCATCGGTATGAAAGCAATAGAGATAGAGGTCGGAAATCGCACGATTATTGATATTGTATTAGAGGAGGAGGCAGTCGGTCTTGAAGAGGTAGTTGTTGTAGGATATGGCACACAGCTAAAGAAAACACTTACAGGTGCTGTAAGTGCAGTACAAACTAATGATCTTACAAGAACCGTCACATCAACCGTATCTGGTGCATTAGTAGGAAAAGTGGTTGGTATTACATCCCGGATTGGAGACGCAAGGCCAGGAGCAGGTACTAATCTTCAAATCCGCAACTTTGGAACGCCGTTATTTGTAATTGATGGAGTACCATCGACTGAGGCAGATTTCAACAATATTGGGATGGAAAATGTCGAAAACATTTCAATTTTAAAAGATGCTTCAGCTGCAATTTACGGATTGCGTGCATCCAACGGTGTAATTTTAATCACAACTAAAAAAGGACGTTCTGGAGAAGCAAATACTTTAAATGTACATGCTTATTACGGTTTGCAGAGTTTTACACGATTTCCACAACCTGCAGATGCTTATACTTACAAGCTTGGTTTAGCAGAATCTGCTCAGAACATGAATCAGATAACAACAATTACACAATCAGAATTGGATTTGTGGAAAGAAGGTAAAAAGACTTCTGAAGGTGACTATCGAAGCTTTGATTATTTAGATTTTATTATTAAACGTAACACTCCTTCTCCACAAATATATCTAACTGCAAACGCAACCGGAGGTTCTAATCGAACTAATTATTTTATTTCTATTGGACATTTGAATCAACAGGCATTAATTGAAAGTTATTTTTTTAAAAATACTAACATCCAGGCGAATCTGGAAACCAAATTAACAGATAGACTAAAGCTTGGTACACAAATAAGTGGACGTCTTGAGTATCGACACCAAGCTGGAATACCAGGTGTTGATGACTATCCTAATATTTTTCGCGCTATCTTAAGAAATTGGCCAACTGAAAGACCTTATGCTAATGATAATCCGAATTATGTTAATAATACTCATACTATAAATATAAATCCTGCCACTTATGCTGAAGAAGTTACGGGATGGACTGATGATAGAAACAGGGTAATGAGAACTAACTTATATGCTGAATATGATTTCGGATTCGGTATTAAAGCAAAATACACATTTTCATATGGCTATACTGCTTATGTCTGGGACTGTAAAGAGTATGTTTATGATGCTTATACATATGATGAAAATACTGATACTTATAATGTTGTACCAGGTGGTGGTAATAAGAATCCTTATAGACAGACAAACCGTAGGAATATAGAGGATCGATTTAATCAATTTCAACTTAATTATTCCAAAGATTTAGGAAAACACTCGCTCTCAGCAGTAGCTGCTTTTGAGAATTCTTATAATGAAAATACCTATTTAAGTATACATTCGGTACCTCCTAATAACTACATCCCGACGCAGAGATTTACTAATATAGATAATGTTACTGATCGCTGGAATGAGCAAAAAAGAGCAAGTATAATTACGAGAATGAATTACAATTATGATGAGAAGTATCTTTTTGAATTCATTGGACGATACGATGGTTCATATTTGTATGCTGAAAATAAGCGATGGGGGTTCTTCCCGGGTATTTCTGTAGGATGGAGGATTTCGAGTGAATCATTCTTTGCGCCCTTGAAGAATATTATTTCGGACTTAAAAATTAGAGGATCATATGGACAAACAGGTAGTGAAATTGGAATCAGTGACTTTGGCTATCTTGGGGGATTTTCTTGGGCAACAGGAACTACTGTACTTGACGGGAATGCAATTACCACTATACGACCAAGAGGACTGCCTGTTACAAACCTAAGTTGGGTTACTAATAGTACAACTAATTTAGGGTTTGACATTTCTTTTCTGAATGAAAAAATAACAGGACAGTTTGATATTTTTGAAAGGAGACGTTCAGGAATACCTGCAGCAAGGTATGATGTATTGTTACCTGTTGAAGTAGGTTATTCACTTCCAAACGAAAACCTTAATTCAGATGCTACCCGTGGGATTGAAGGACTAGTATTATTTAGTTCCAAAGCAGGGGAATTACATTATTCAATAGGAGTTAATGCTACCTTATCAAGGCACAAAAGTCTAAAAACTTATAAGCCTAGGTTTGGCAACTCATATGACGAATATAGAAATTCGGCTCTAAATCGTTGGAGTAATGTAAACTGGGGATATAAAGTAATCGGAGTCTTTCAAAGTATAAATGAGATTGCTAATTATCCTGTTAATATTGACGGACAGGGTAACAGAACATTACTTCCGGGAGATCTTAAATATGAAGATATTAACAGAGATAATATTATAAATTCCTACGATCAGCAACCTATAGGATATGCTGTTGGAGCAAATCCATATTTTAGTTATGGTACTAATTTAACATTGAACTATAAAGGTTTTACTTTTTTAGCTGACTTTGCTGGGGCTGCAATGCAAACATGGAGACGTGTGAATGAGTTGAAAATTCCTTTTGCAAACAATGGAGCATCACCTCAATGGATGCTTGAAGACCGCTGGCATAGAGCCAATCCGTTCGATCCAAACTCAGAATGGATACCAGGCGCAAATCCTGCAACCAGGAAAGATTATACATCGCATTCTAACTTTAATAATAATAATTCATTCTATAATACCAATATTACATATTTTCGATTAAAAAATGTGGAGTTAAGTTATAATTTACCCAAAAGCCTGATCAACAAGTTAAGGATTTCAAAGATTAGAGTGTATGGAAATGTATCTAATTTATTATCAATAGATAATGTTGGAAAAAAATTTCAAATAGACCCTGAGATTTTTTCCAATGACGCTTTAGCATATCCTCAGTCGAGAGTTATAACCTTTGGTGTCAATTTAACAATATAAATAATTTTAGCTATGAAGAATATAATAAAGTCATTTACACTATTTTTTCTGTTACTTTTCGTTGGGTGCGAAGAAGGAATACTTGAATTACAACCTAAAACTATAATCACTGAAGATCAGGTCTGGAATGATGAAGCAATGATACTCAGCTTAATTGCTGATTATTATAATAGATTGCCTGCTCATTCCCAGATTGACCAAGGAGAAATAAACTTTGCAGCTTATGATGAAGCATTAACACCTGGAGCTGAATATAGCGCTCAGGCAGCTAGACCTTTTGCTGATGAAACCGTCAATAACCTTATAAATTATAATTATAATCGTTGGACACTATGGAATTATGATTTAATAAGAGATATAAATCTAGCAATTGAAGGTATTGACAAGTATGCAACAAAACTGTCACCTAAAGTAAAACTCCAATTTAAATCAGAATTTAGATTCTTAAGAGCATATAATTATTTTGAAATTGTTAAAAGAATGGGAGGAGTACCTATTGTCACTGAACAACTTATTTACGATTTTAGAGGTGACCCTTCTTATTTAGCGAGCCCCCGGAATAAAGAAGAGGAAGTTTATGATTTCATTGCCAATGAACTTGACGCAATTAAGGAACATATTGGTAATGAGACAAGCCAATCTAGAGCAAATAAATATGCCGTTCTTGCTCTTAAATGTCGAGCAATGCTTTATGCAGGGTCAATTGCTAAATATAATAACTTGTCCACTGTTCCTATTAGCTTACCAGGAAACATTGTTGGTATTCCTGCTTCTAGAGCCAATGCATATTATCAAGAAGCCCTCGATGCCGCAAGAGAGATAATCCTTAGCGGTAATTACCAGCTTTATAATAATAATCCTAATCTTGGTGAAAATTTTTTCGAAACATTTGTTAAAATGCAGAATAATAGGGAAGTAATTTTAGCTAAACAATTTAATTCAGCTAAAGGTATTAAACATGATTGGCCATATGAGGTAATTCCCATTACAATTCGTGAAGATAATTTGTGTTCCTCAGGGCTATCTCCAAACCTCAACCTTGTAGAATCTTATGAATACCTTGATGGTTCACCTGGAGTTCTTAAGGGTGTTGGTGATGGTACTGTTGCTGGCCAGGCTAATTGGATTTTCTATACGAATCTTGAGGATATTTTCGAAAATAAAGATGCAAGATTATATGGTACAATAATCTATCCAGGTACTACATTTAAAGAACAAGATATTGAAATACAGGCTGGAGTTTATGTTTGGAATCAAATTAATAATCAATATGATAGAATAGAATCACAATCTCTCGGCACTTTATATACTGATGGGAAGATACTTACGGGTCGTGGTGGTCCAATGCGGAATATGCAGCAAGTTACTAATTCTGGATTTTACCTTAGGAAGTATGTTGACCCCACACCAATGACAAGTGCTCGTGGGGTGGGAAGTGAAGTTTGGTGGATCAGATTCAGATATGGTGAAGTTTTACTCAATGCTGCTGAGGCTGCTTTTGAACTTGGTTTTATCGAAGAAGCTTTAGGTTATGTGAATGAAGTTAGGGAAAGAGCAGGATTTCCCCCAAACAGCCTAGATGCCAATACATTAACATTTGAAAGATTGGTAAACGAACGCAAGGTTGAATTAGCTTTTGAAGATCATCGTGTATGGGATTTAGCACGTTGGAGATTGGCACATATTCTTTGGGACGGACAGCCCGACACAAAGTCAGCAAACATATATGCCCTTTACCCGTACCGTATTGTACATCCAGGCAGCCCGAATGATGGTAAATATGTTTTTGACAAGTTCATAGCCCCGAAGTTTAAAGCGCCACGTTTTTACCGTATGGGCAATTATTACTCCGAAATCCCTCAGAATGTACTTGATGCTAATCCTTTGATTATTAAAAATCCATTTCATTAATATTTCGATTATGAAAAAACATAAGTTTTTATCAACAGCAATTATTACTTCCTTTATAATATTTGTTGGATGCGAATTTGACAATTATAATCCTCCAACCTCTTTTCTTTCGGGGAATGTAGTTTATAATGGAATTCCGGTTGGAGTTAGATCAGGAGGAACAGAACTAGAGTTATGGGAATATAACTGGAAATCAAGTGGTATTATAAGTCCAGCAAAAATTAGAGTTCAGATTTCACAGAATGGTTCTTATTCTGCTAGACTGTTTGACGGTGACTATAAACTTGTAAGGGTAGCAGGCGCTCCATGGATTAATAACAATACAGACACAATTAGTGTGACTGTAAAGGGGAATACAAAGTTAGATGTTCCAGTCGTACCATATTTTATAATTACAGATGAAGTTTTTACTTATGACCCAAATAATAGTATGATTACCTCATCATGTAATGTGGATAAAATTGGCACAATTAATATTGAGAGTCTTACCCTGTATGTTAGTTTTACGGAATTTGTTGATGCAAATAACTATGTCCAGTCTCATACTTTACAAGGGGGGGATCTTGATGATCTTTCAACTATTAAAACAAATACCATTACTCTTTCTAATGTAACACCATACAATATGGCATCAAGGGAATTTATATTCGCTAGGATTGGTGTAAAAACATTAGGGGTAAGTGAAAGATTGTATACTCCGGTACAAAAGATAGTATTAAATTGATAGACTGAGTTTTATATGTAAAAATTATTTTTAACAATTATACAGAGAAAATGTTATTATTTCTCAATCAACAACTCTAAATTATAAAATTACAAGGGTTAAATAATTAATAGAAAAATATTGCTAATGTGTTAATAAATCGTTGATGTTAAATAAATTACTTTGCTCTTTGACATTTTGATTTGCAATTCTGTAAGTGGTTTTTTTGCAGGTGTTTTGTTAAAAACAGATATGCTTAAAATCTGTATTATCTCATAGATTGACAGGGTAAGAACATATTTGACCTGAGCGACGATAAGGTAAGTGCAGAAGGCTATCCAAGCATGTATTTTTACTGCTTTTGCTGAATGACCTCAAAACATCTTTATGATAAGATTCTGTTTTATCCACTTCTTAAACACTTCGATTTGCCAGCGATTACGATATAATCTGGCAATTTTAAAAGCCGAAACTACAAAGTTATTTGTTATGAAGTTTAGTAACAGATCTTTTTCAGCAATATTCTACCATACGAAGATTAACTGGATATAATTACTTAGACTTTGGGCCTTTTAGTTTTATGATTCTATCGCTTCTGAGTCCAGCTGTTTCCATCCAGATTAAAGTAATTTTAAGTACCCGATAATCCATTGTTACTTTTGCTCTTGTCACAAAGAATGCATTTGCTTTATTCATTTTATGTAGCGAAATAAAATCAATGTAAACTGCTTTATCCATCAAATATATATGGCATCAGGTTTGGGGTACAATTACATTAAGGATATTACTGTCATGATACTTGCCGTCCGTGATAAATGTTGGATACTACCTTTTAAACGGAGCACCGTATAGATCTTGTGATCTCATCTCTGGAGTATTTGTCTTCGGCTTAGGTAAAGAGTTTAAGACTTAATGAGACTGTTGTTGAGTCAAGTATTTACTGAAGTCAATAATAATTCTCCAATTACGTTTTTCATTGACTCTGTGTAAGTGGATTGGTTGACATTTTGCTTTATTCAAAGATGATCATGTTTCTTTTTGTGTACCTTCAGACGCAAACAAATAGCTCTAAGTGAGTTTCTAAAAGTTAATTGGCAAAGAATAGTTAGAAGAACTGTGAATCCAATAGTTTAAATTTTTGACCTGAGTATCTCGTTACAAACGAGATACTCACTTTTCAAACTCGTACTTATTGGCAAACTACAGTATCTGAGTAAATACATACTTACCTGAATTCATAATTTTGCACTTTAAAAATGTAAAGCCATAGATCAAATCAAAAAAACATTTATATTAATTTTATTATCAATGTTTTAAACAAGTTTTTAAAAATAAACGAGAATATAAATTAAAAACAACATAAAGTATTAGCAAATATAAATATTATTTCTTTGAATTTTTTAGGAGTTTAAAAGAACTTAAAAATAAATCAGTTAATATGAAAATAATAAAAAAATTCTTGTTAGTTATTTCCATCTGTTTGGGGGTTTTTATTACACAGGTTTATTCACAAACAAAAGTCTCTGAAGAGGCTCCTGGAGTTGCAGTTTTACTTATCAACTCTGACAAAAAGATAGGTAAAGTTAGCGAATACATTTATGGACATTTCCTTGAACATATAAATCATTCAGTAGTTGATGGTTTGTATGCTGAACAAATTCAGGGGGGCGGTTTTGAGGGCAGTGATTTCGACACTTACTGGAAACCAATAGGTGGGAAGGATGATATTGTAGAAGTTGTTGAAGTTAAGTTTGAAAACGGAGAAAAAAGTATTCGCCTTGCACCGAATAGAGGTACAGCTGGCATCCGGCAAGGAAGAATATATTTAGAGAATCGTTATAATTACTCCGGTTCGCTTTGGGTAAAGCCTGAGACAGGATCTGTCAGATTGTTTTTTCAAGTTGTGGATGCTTCTGGGAAACGTATTGCATCTATACCTCTCAGGGTTTCCGGGAATCGATGGCAAGAAGTGAAATATGATTTCACTAGTAAAATAACAGATAAACAGGCAAGTATAGAGATCATTGCAACTGGCACAGGAGTTTTATTTGTTGACTTTGTATCAATGATGCGAACAGACGTTCGTAATACAGGAGGCTTTCGTCCAGATCTTCTAGAAGCGATGAAGGCTTTAAAACCACCATTTATACGTTGGCCAGGTGGCTCGTATGCCTCAATTTATAAGTGGAAAGATGGCATTGGTCCACATGTTTCACGTAAATACAATCCAAATACACAATGGGGCGGTTATTCAGATTATTATGGTTTCGGAACAGATGAGTTTATGGAGCTATGTCGTCAGCTTAATGCTGAGCCTCTTATTGTTCTTAGTGCGACGAATACTGAACACCAGCAATTTCAGGATGCAATGGACTGGGTACATTATTTCAATGATCCTGTGACAACCCAATGGGGAAAATTACGCGCAGAAAATGGTCACCCTGAGCCTTACAATATTAAATTCTTTCAAATTGATAACGAACCTATGAATCACGGACATACTGCTGAACAGTATGCGGAGATAGTAAATCTGTATGGAAGTGAACTTAGAAAAATTGCTCCTAATGCACAGATAATCGCTTGTGGACAGAAACGGTCGGCGGATAATGACTGGAGTCAAAAATTGATTGATATTGCAGGAAATAATTTCGATATTTTAGGATGTCATAATTATGAATATGAAAATGATAATTTTCAGACAGGATTGCTTAGGATAGAGGAATATCTAATAAGACTTCGAGACTATATTAGGCTCTCTCAACATTCAAATATTAAGATCGCTATATTAGAGTGGAGTCTGTGCCGCACACATGACTGGCGGGCTGGTTTACATACTGCAGGTTCTCTTTTAATGTACGAAAAACTTGGTCCTGAGTTGACTATGACTTGTCCGGCATTATGGATGAGAAACACAACAGATAATCCCTATTGGAATGCTTTTATTTATCATGATCATGTTTCGTGGTATCCTGGATCAGGGTATGTTGTTGAAAAGCTTTTTCGAGACTATTTTGAAGAAAATCTTTTGGCATCAGTAAAAGGTACATTCAAGGATATAGATAATAGATCACAGTTTTTCAACAGGATATCTTCGATGATCCCACAGGGTTGGCGATCAGAAACTTTTGAGGCTGTTGCTACAAGTAGTGCAGATGGACAACGAATCGTAATTAAAGCTGTAAATTATGAAAAAAATCCTAACATTTTACTCATGCGTCTTCAAGGATCTACCATCCCAGAAAACGCAGAAGTTAAGATATATAAATTAAGTGCAGATCTTGAAGACACGCCTTCTATGGAAAATCCTAATGAAATAAAACTAAATGAAAGTACAATACCATATACCAAAGATTTACTAACAATAGAGATGGAACCTTATACAGTAGCAGTTATTGAGATTAAGGCAAAATAAATTGAGTTTTACGCTTTTTAATCTTTCAAATACTAAAAAATATGAATAGAAATAGAATTATCTATAATATGTAGCATGTATATAGTATCAAGGGAATTATCGAATATGCTATAATCTACATATTGTCCAATGGATTGTGATATAAAAGACTATAAAAGCTATTATCAACTTTTTTGGAAGCCAATGCAATCTATTGAATAGGAAATAAGAGATATCTAAAGAATGTCAGAACTGAATCCTATGAAGGAACATGTAACATATCTTTTGTATAATAACATAAGTAATTATTATTCCTTTAAACCATTAATTATCATGAAATTCTAACTAATGTTAATGTCAAATGAAAGCAATAATTTTAATTATTTTGTCTTTATTCTTTATTTCTTGCTCAAGCAAGAAAACTATTTTAATCGATGGTTCCAAAAAGCTTCATACTGTTACAGATCGTGTTAATGGAGCAAATATGGAAGATCTTAATTTCCAATGTTATGGGGGTATGTATAGTCAGTTGCTTTACGGTCAAGATTTTGAGGAACATGTCGATGTTGACTTTATGAACCTGGCAACAGAGACAACTGATTATAAAAGTATGACAGGTCCTTTAAGAACTATTACTTTTGTTGTACTTGATGAAAACGGGAAGCCCTATATTACAACACAACCCCTTAGCTATCGCAGCATGGGAGTCAATCCTTTGGGTAATCCCGTCACCCAATCTTATGAGATCAACAGTATAAGATATGACAGATCGATTCTTCCTGTTGACTCTCTGAGTTCAAGTGATCAAGAAACTCTGACATACATGGTTACAGGCGATAAACAGATTAGTCGCTACTGGAGAGAAATAAACACAGGTACTGCAAGGGGAATTTACAAGCTAGTCACCAAAGATACTTATAATGGTCGACGGGACCAGAAAATGCAGTTTATATCAGGGGTTGGGGAAGTAGGAATTGAAAACAGCGGGCTTCTCAGGATGGGTATAAATCTGCAGGAAGGGAAAAATTATGAAGGGATTCTCAGGGTTAAAAATCCAAGAACATGCGACATTTATGTTGCCCTTTTGGGATCGGACCCGAAAGAAAAGCTTGCTGAGAAAGTTATAAGGATTAATCCTTCACCAAATTCGTTTCAAAGAATTGATTTTGAACTTATTCCTTCCAGGTCGGATACGAAAGGCCGTTTCGCTGTTATATTGAAGGAGCCTGGGGAAATAACACTTGGATATGCTTTTCTTCAGCCTGGTTTATGGGGGAGAGTCGCAGGAGGTTACCCGATTCGTCAAGATTTCGTTGATCAATTAAAAGGTAATGGTATGCGTATAATTCGCTATAACGGTTCAATGAATGACAGATGTCCTGACAGCCTTTTATATCGCTGGAAAAACATGATTGGCCCCAATGATGAAAGAATACCTTATACTGGTACTTTTACTCCGTATGCAACACATGGCTTTGGTATTTTTGAATTTCTTATGGTAGCGGAAGCTGCAGGTCTCGATGGTGTGGTTGGTATTAGCAAAGATGAAGATCCTGCTGAAATAATGGAAATGATTGAATATGCAAAAGGTCCCGTTACATCCAAATGGGGATCAATGAGAGCTCGTGACGGACATCCTGAACCATATATACTTAAATATATCCAAATTGGGAATGAAGTACGTGTTACCCCAAGTAGATTGAAGGAATATCTCGAACAGTGTAGGGCTCTGGCAACTGAAATTTGGAAAGCGGATCCTGATATGTGCATATTAACTTCAATAAATATTCGTGCAAATAATAATCTAAATGTACTTAAAAACAGATATCAGAATAATCCGGAATATCAACTAGTCAAAGAGTTTATGAGATGGGTTCAGTTACAAGGTAAAGAAGATCAGGTAGGGTGGGACAGCCACTATAATGGAAGATTGATCGAGCCTGACAGTACTATTTATCGGGCTCTAGGGCTTGAATTAAAAGATGTACTAAAAGAAGATATATGTTTTGATCTTAGACTTTATCCGCTGGAAGAAAATGGTGCCCACCATACTTTTGAAAGAGGAATAACTCATGCACGTTTGCAAAATAAACTTAATCGTTGGGGAGATCGTATTGAAGCTGCTGCAACTGCCAATATGTTCCAGCCTGAAGCAGGTTTCATGACATTCGGTCAGGGACGGGTTTTTTATGATTCATATCGTTTCTGGAACCAGACATCAGGACATGTTGACCAAATGTTCACAAAAGAATGGCTTCCGTGTGTTCTGGATGTGAAGGAAGAACTTCCAATAGATTCACTTGATGTGCTTGTGAAAACAAGCGAAGATAATACTATAATATCTATGTATGTTGTTAATTTCGGTATGCAAGCTAAAGTAAGAGAGATTAAAATTAAAGGTTTCGTTCCAGAATTGAATGCTACTGTTACACAGCTCGGTCCGTATTTGTTCACGGCCCAAAATAGTGGTGAGAATCCGGATTTTATTATTCCAGTAGTTGAAACAATGAAGGTCGGGAAAAACGGATTTACTTATAAATTTCCAGGGCATAGCTTTATCGTAATTAGAATGGTACGAAAGTAATACATACAATTATTGTCTTAACTCCTTTGGACAGATTTATTAAAAGAGGTTAATATGAATTCGATGGTATGGGATCAGGTTCCGGCTAAAAGTACAGCCTGTGACGGGCTGTGTAAAAGAAGTTATAAGTTTTTTGAAGATTTGTATTTTACTATGGTAAAGCATTACCATAGTTTTTTGTTGAACAGACAAACTTTTGTACTGACTTTTAAAGAGGTTTTTATTGTCGATTCTACAACTATCCGGTTATTCAGTGATATTTTGAAGGGTGTAGGCCTTAATCCAGAGGAAGACGGAAAGAAGAAGGATGGAATGAAAGTTCATATGCTTATCGATGTAGTACAATCGGTTGGTTGGACAGTTTATGAAAATGACGACAGTAAAAATCTATGATTAGAATTTCTTAAAGAGTTTTAACCAGATATAGGTAGCAGAATAGTTTTTGATAAGGCCTATAACTATTACCACCAGTTTGCCCTTTGGACTCAAAAGCGTGTATAGATATATCAGCTAAAGATGTTATATCCCTCTTCAGGAAAAGGTGGGGTATCGAGATATTGTTTAAAAAAATGAAGCAAAACTTCCAGTTACATTGCTTCTATAGAGCGAATGGAAATACCATCTATACACAGGTTTGGAGGACACTGATAGTCTAACTGCTGTTAACAGTGGAACAGAAGATCGTACAGGCTAAGAAAGCCTTCTCGGTTGTAGTTTCATTGGTTCATACCCACTTGATAAGCAATCTGGATGTTAATGAACTTCTTTGCGTAGTACAAATTTTTCTTTAAGAGTAAATAAATGCCTCCAGGCTTAAAATTATCCTTTAATATGTAGAGGGGGTATGTTTTTGAATGCAAAATATAATACTTGATAATAAGGCATTTGCGGATGCCGAGAGAGAATTTAAATGATTAATCAGAAATAATAATCCTGATATTAAAACATTAACCTTAAACATTTTATGCCTATGAAGAAGATCTAATAGTTTACTCCCAAAAAAGGATTGTGTTTTTTAAAAAAAATTAGAATACAATGTTAAATCCAATCCCTGTGATTTTTCAAAACAAACTTTCTTTTACTAACCGTTTAACACTAAAATTATGGAAAACAGATCTAAATTTCTGATTATTCCTTTTTGGTCATTACGTAACAGACTTAATGCCCTGGAGGTGTTAAAAAGCATAATGATCGTGATTCTGCTCCTTGGTACAACAGTCTGTGCTACTGCACAGCAGATTGCTGTATCAGGAATTGTTCTGGACCAGTCCGGGCAGCCTGTTATAGGAGCAACTGTCCAAGTCCAAGGAACAACCATTGGAACTCTTACTGATGTGGATGGCAAGTACTCACTTCCTGATGTTCCAGTTAACGGGACCTTAAACTTCTCCTTTGTAGGAATGGCTCCTCAAGCTATTCAGGTCAACAACCGCTCGGCAATAAATGTTACAATGTCCGAAACAGCAGTCGGTCTCGATGAAATAGTTGTTGTAGGGTATGGCACACAAACTAAGAAAACCCTTACCGGAGCAGTTAGCGCAATGCAGTCTGATGATCTTACAAGAACTGTCACACCTACTGCAACAGCCGCTCTTGTAGGAAAAGTTGCTGGAATAACAGCACGAATTTCTGATGCAAGACCTGGGGCTGGTACCTCAATTATGATCAGAAACTATGGAACACCTCTTTATATTATTGATGGAGTCCCCCGGTCAGCGAATGACTTCAACATGCTTGAAGTGGAAAACATTGAAAATATATCGATCCTGAAGGATGCTTCAGCGGCTATTTACGGTCTGCAGGCAGAAAATGGGGTAGTTCTTGTAACAACCAAGCTTGGTAAAATAAATGAGAAACCAACAATCAATATCAACGGTTATTACGGTTTACAAGGATTTACAACTTTCCCACAGCATTCAAATTCGTATTATTTTGTTCTTGGACAGGCTGAATCGGCACAGAACCGTAACCTGCCAACAACTTTAACTCCGGATGCACTTGAGAAATACAAACAAGGTTATTTCAATCCCGAGACAGGTGAAGATTACAGAAGCTTCGACTATTATGATTACGTAATCAGGCAACAATCTCCAGCTCCTCAGATATATTTAAGTGCTTCCGCTTCAGGTTCCACAGATAGGGTAAGCTATTTCTTTTCATTAGCCAATTTACACCAAGATGCAGTGATTGAGAGCTACTATTTTAAACGTACCAGCGTACAGGCCAACCTTGAAGCAAAGCTGGCCAGGGGATTCAAAATAGGTACACAGATTAGCGGTAGGGTGGAATTTCGTCATCAGGCAGGAGTCCCGGGTGTAGATGATTATCCGAATATATTCAGTTCACTTTTGAGAAATTGGCCAATAGAAAGACCTTATGCCAACGATAATCCACTCTATGTAAATAACACTCATAGTGCTAATATCAATCCTGCAACTTACGTGGAAGAGTTCACAGGATATACCAATGACCGTAACTGGGTTAGCAGGAACAATTTCTATGCTGAATATGATTTTGACTTTGGATTAAAAGCAAGAGGGACATTCGCTTATGGATTTAGTTTTAATGGATTAGAATGTTTTGAATATACTTATGATGTATATACTTATAATTATATTAATAAGACATATGATCTCGTTCCGGGTGGAGGTAATAAAAATGCTTACCTTAACAAAAACAGGAATACTATTACCGATTTATTCGGACAGTTTCAATTGAGCTATAACAAAAAATTTGGGAAGAGCACATTATCAGCTGTTGGCGCATATGAACAATCAAAAAGTGATGTAAAGAATTTGACTGTTCATATAGTTCCGCCAAATAATTATATTCCTACATTAATCTTGTCACTGGTGGATCGCCTTACTGACACTTGGAATATGTCGGCGCGTGCAAGCTATATTGGAAGATTAAATTATAATTATGATGAAAAGTATCTTCTTGAATTTGTGGGTCGTTATGATGGTTCATACATGTATGCACCTGGGAAAAGATGGGGTTTATTCCCCGGAATATCCATTGGGTGGAGGATCTCCAATGAACCTTTCTTTAGTCCTCTCAGTAATGTTTTTTCTGAATTAAAGTTCAGAGCATCATATGGAATAACAGGTAGTGAGACAGGCGTATCGCCATTCGGATTTTTGGAGGGTTTTGACTTTCAATCTGGCAGCCTTGTTATCGATGGTTCAACGATTGTAGGTATTCGGCCCCGAGGTATTCCTATAACAGAACTAACTTGGGTTCAGAATAAGTCGACCAACATAGGGATTGATGTCAGCCTGTTCAATGGCAAGATTAACGGACAGTTGGATGTTTTTGAGAGAAGACGTACGGGTTTACCTGCAGCAAGATATGACGCTCTTATTCCTAGCGAAGTAGGTTACTCGCTTCCGAATGAGAACCTCAATTCCACAACCAACCGTGGAGTGGAAGGGATGATAGATTTCAATACTAAAATAGGTCCTGTGAGCTATACTGTTGGAGTCAATGCAACCCTTTCAAGAGTCAAAAATCTTTCTTCCTATAAGCCGAGGTTTGGGAACTCATATGATGAATACATGACATCAACTGAAGACCGTTGGTCAGGTATCAACTGGGGATATCGTGTATTAGGCCAATTCCAGAGCATGGAAGAAATTGAAGATCATCCTGTAAATATTGACGGCCAAGGAAACAGATCCCTTCTGCCGGGTGATTTAATTTATGATGACGTCAATGGTGACAATATAATTACTACACTAGACCAAGTACCCATTGGCTATGCGACAGGAACGAATCCTTATGTGAGTTTTGGAATAAATAACTCATTCAGATTTAAAAGGTTCAATGCGATATTGGACTTTGCTGGAGCCGCAATGCAGACATTCGCACCCAGGCAAGATCGTGAATTGGTATGTCCTTATGCTCAGAACGGGGCATCACCCCAGTATCTTCTTGAAGATCGCTGGCACAGGGCTGATCCTTTTGATCCCAATTCGGAATGGATATCAGGGAGATTTCCTCCTACAAGGCAAGGTTATGCGTCACATTCCAATTTCGCAAGGAAGAATGATTTTTATGTAATCAATATTAATTACTTGCGCTTGAGGAACCTTGAAATTGGTTGGGAAATACCTTTAAATATAATACAAAGAATTGGAGTCCAGAAGTTGAGAATATATGCCAACATAACTAATCTTTTCTGCTTTGACAATATTAGGAAGGTATATGAACTTGATCCCGAGGTGGCAGCTACAGATGGTCGTGTTTATCCGCCCTCGAGGGTATTTAACTTTGGTCTTAATTTAACCCTTTAAAATATCTCAGACATGAAAAATATAGTTAAAACCTTATTTATTCTTATTCTCTTTTTCTATTTCACAGGTTGCGGTGACAAGTGGCTCGATGATCCAGTTTCTACTACCATTATACTCCCGAATCAAGTTTGGAATGATGAGGTTATGGTTGTCGGTTTGCTGTGTAATTATTACGATAGACTTCCTGTGAATTATAACCTGCTTAATTATGCCAGAATGGCTGAATTAGATGAAGCTTGTCATTCAGACAACAATTATATGGATCTTAAAACGTATAGTTGGGACTCTTGGTCTCTCTGGGAATATAGCTTGATTAGGGATATTAATCTTGCCATTGAAGGAGTAGCAACATCCACAGTTTTCACTGATAAATTAAAGGAAGAGTACACAGCTGAATTCAGGTTCTTAAGAGCATATGTTTACTTTGAAATGGTAAAAAGGATGGGAGGAGTACCGATCATTACCAAACAGCTTATCTATGACTATAGCGGAGATCCGTCATATTTGGCATACGCACGTAACACTGAAGCACAAGTTTATGATTTTATTGCCAGCGAATGTGATGAAATAAAAGATCAATTAGGTAATGAAACCACTAAAGACAGGGCCAACAAGTATGCGGCACTTGCATTAAAGTGCAGAGCCATGCTTTATGCAGGTTCTATAGCCAAGTATAACAACCTGCTTCCCGTACCGATAACGACACCAGGAGAAGAGGTTGGAATACCGGCCTCAAGGTCTGCCGGATATTACCAGGCAGCAGTGGATGCAGCGAAAGAGATCATTAACGATGGGCAATATTCACTTTACAGGAAACATTCGAATCCACAACAAAATTTCTATGATGCTTTCACACAGACAGTTAACAATTCGGATTTTATCCTGCAAATTTCTTATAACATGACTAAAAGACAGAGTTTCCCCTATTACAATATTATCAAGTCAGTACGTGAAGACAATCTAGAAGGATCAAAAATAAATCCGTCACTTAACCTTGTGGAGGCATTTGAATATCTTGACGGTTCGCCAGGCATAATGAAGGGAGTGGGAGACGGTACTGAAGCAGGACAGGCAAACTGGATCTTCTATGATGAAATAGACGATATCTTTGATAATAAAGATCCTAGATTATATGGCACGGTCGTATACCCAGGAAATATGCTTAAAGGAAAAGATACTCAGATCCAGGCCGGAGTATATGAATGGGATGGGACGAAGTATGTAAGGTACGAATCGAAACAATTTGGCTCTTTGCATACTGATGGCAAACTTCTTACCGGTCTTGGGGGGCCTATGCGTACTGAAAAGGAAGTGTCAAATAATGGATTCTATATTAAAAAGTGGATCGATGAGACACCTTTTAGTAGTGCTCGTGCCACAGGCAGCAATGTCAAGTGGCCGCTTTTCAGATACGGTGAAGTTCTTCTTAATGCCGGTGAAGCAGCTTTTGAACTGGGAGGAGCGGAAAACATTGCTTTTGCCCTTGAATGTTTTAATGATATCCGAGACAGGGCAGGAATGCCTGATCTTGATGAAACGACACTCACTTTCGACAAGATCGTTAATGAGCGAAGGATTGAACTTGCATTCGAGGATCACAGGTTATGGGATATGAAGAGATGGAGACTTGCTCATGTAATCTGGAACGGAGTAGCGACAAATCCGGATGCCACCCTATATGCACTATACGGTTACCGGATAGTTGATGCAGAACATCCGGAACGAGACGGAAAATACGTATATGACAAATTTCCAGCTCCTAATTTTATTGCTCCACGTTTCTTCCAGTTAGGGAACTATTATAGCGAAATTAGCCAGAGTGTTCTTGATAATAATCCAAAAATAGTTAAAAACCCATTTCATTAAAACAGACTGCTATGAAAAAAAGAATTTTATATACTGTAATTTCAGTATTCGTCCTGTTTTTAGCTGGATGCGAATATGACAACTATGACCCGCCCACGTCGATTCTTTCAGGGAATGTTCATTATAACAATGTTCCGGTTGGGGTTAGGTCGGGAGGAACACAACTTGAACTGTGGCAGTACGACTGGGATTCCCGGGGTATAATAGCACGGGCAAAGATCGTTGTAAACATTGACCAAAATGGATTTTATTCATCAAGGCTATACGACGGTGATTATAAGCTAGTACGGCTGAAGGGAGGCCCGTGGGCTGACCAGACTGACTCAATAGATGTAAAAGTAAGTGGTAATACAACAGTTGATGTTCCTGTAACACCATTCTATGTAATTACCAATCCAACGTTTACATTGAGCGGAAATGAAATTACATCCACCTGCAACATAACCAAGGTTGGGATGGCCGACATTACAAGTCTTACTCTGTATGTGGGTGTAACAAATATCGTGGACGCGAATAATAACGGGAAACAGTTTGTTACTTTGAGGGAATCTGATCTCACAGATCTGTCAAGTGTGAAGACAATTAAACTCACTCTTGATATTGATAAGTTGGTAAAAGACCATCCAGCGTGGACCCGCAATCATATATATGTCCGGCTTGGAGTACTGTCAAATGGTTCAACCGAACGATATTATACACCGGTTCAGAAAATAATGCTGCACTGATAATGTATTATATTTATAAACAGTAATAATAAAAGTAATCTAAACTAATTAAATAAATTGTCACACTACATTTTCTCATAAATAAATCATTCTATGAAAAATTTTGCTTTATTATTAATTCTATTTCTGTCTATTTCTTGTTACAGAAATAGTGAAAATACCATTTCAATTGATGCATCCAAAAAGCTTCACGAGGCATCCATAAAGCTTAATGGGGCAAATGTTGAAGACTTGAACTTCCAGTGTTATGGAGGCATGTACAGCCAGTTACTGTACGGCCAGGATTTCGAGGAACACATTGATGTGGATTTTCTCAATCTGCCTGAAACGGTATCAAATCCCAAAAGTGTAATCGGGCCGTTAAGATGGGTTTCAATGCTTGTATTGGATGAAAAAGGGAAACCATATCTGACATTACAATGCAGGAGATTACCGGTTCTTCCGATAGGGAAAAAAGGCACGACAGTTCCGTATGATGTTTACAGTAAAGATCCTTTTTTGTTTGTCAATTCGTCGCGCGAAAATGTACTGAAGCCGCTTGAATCCTTTACTGCAGATGAACAGAAGATGATTGTTGAAAGGATGAACGGCGATAAACAGATTAGTCGCTACTGGAGAGAAATAAACACAGGTACTGCAAGGGGAATTTACAAGCTAGTCACTAAAGATACTTATAATGGTCGACGGGACCAGAAAATGCAGTTTATATCAGGGGTTGGGGAAGTAGGAATTGAAAACAGCGGGCTTCTCAGGATGGGTATAAATCTGCAGGAAGGGAAAAATTATGAAGGGATTCTCAGGGTTAAAAATCCAAGAACATGCGACATTTATGTTGCCCTTTTGGGATCGGACCCGAAAGAAAAGCTTGCTGAGAAAGTTATAAGGATTAATCCTTCACCAAATTCGTTTCAAAGAATTGATTTTGAACTTATTCCTTCCAGGTCGGATACGAAAGGCCGTTTCGCTGTTATATTGAAGGAGCCTGGGGAAATAACACTTGGATATGCTTTTCTTCAGCCTGGTTTATGGGGGAGAGTCGCAGGAGGTTACCCGATTCGTCAAGATTTCGTGGATCAATTAAAAAGTAATGGTATGAACATTATAAGGTACAACGGTTCAATGAACAATCTTTGTATCGATAATGAGCTTTATCGCTGGAAAAACATGATCGGACCCAATGATGAAAGAACACCTTATACTGGTACTTTTACTCCGTATGCAACACATGGCTTTGGTATTTTTGAATTTCTTATGGTAGCAGAAGCTGCAAACCTGGAAGGAGTTGTCGGCATAAGCATGGATGAAGATCCTGCTGAAATAAAGGAAATGATTGAATATGCAAAAGGTTCAGTTACATCCAAATGGGGATCAATGAGAGCTCGTGACGGACATCCGGAACCCTATAAACTTAATTATATTGAGATTAGTAATGAACAGATTGCAATCGGTGATCGGGCCAAAGTTTATTTTGAAAAATTTAAAACTCTTGCAACAGAAATTTGGAAGGCCGATCCGGAAATGAATCTGATGGTTTCAATTAACATTGGCAACACTTTTGCCAACCTGAAAAAAGGAGACCAGAACAATCCTTCATATAATCAGTTGAGGGATTTTATTTTGTGGATTAAAGAACAGGGTAAAGAGGAGAACTTCTCATGGGACAGTCACTATTCAGCTTCATTCCGACCTGACACCATAATATATAACAGTTTTGGGATGGCGCTTCAGGATCTGCTGAAGGAAGATCTTGATTTTAATCTTAAATTATATCCTCTTGAGGAAAACGGACAGTTCCATACCTTTGAACGCGGACTCATACATGCCAGGCTTCAAAATTATCTGAATCGCTGGGGCAACAGAATTGAGGGTGCAGCAACAGCAAATATGTTTCAGCCTGAAGCAGGATATATGACATGGCCTCAGGGAAGAGTTTTCTATGATTCACACCGGTTCTGGAACCAGGCATCCGGCCATGTTGATCAGATGTTCACAAAAGAATGGCTGCCATGGGTTCTTGATGTTGGAGTTCAGGCTCCGGCTGATTCACTTGATGTTCTTGTCAAGTCAAGCGATGATGACAATGTGATCTCAATGTATGTTGTGAATTTTGGGAATCAACCTAAAACTCGCGATGTAAATATCACTGGATTTAAATCAGCAAAGGAAGCCACAATAACCAAACTGGGGCCACATCCATTATCTGCCCGTAACAGTGGGGAAAATCCCGACCTTATAAGTCCGGTTACAGGAACATTGAAAGTCTCAGGAAATAAATTTACTTACGAATTTCCGGGACACAGCTTCACACAAATTCGTTTGGAACGGAAATGATACTAATACTTCAATAATTTATTTAACTTATTACCAGCCCTCGGAATTCATCCGGGGGCTCTTTTCCTGTTTTCGTCACCTCATCCGTGCTGGCTTCATAACATGGAGATATTCATAGAATTAACTCTTTGATTTTAATATTTTAGAATGTCCCGCTATCTTGTTGATATATTTGTCTGGGAAAAAGAACAAGAGCGGTACAATAAGCGTACAGATTATCGATAAGAGCAGCGGATGAAACTATCGTGTAGCCAAGACTGTTAGACCTTTTTCTTCATATCACCTATCAATAAAATAGGATTACTGGTTTCTATTACTTTGCCGGTAATATCCTGAAGTCTTTTTCTGGCGAGTGGATCAAGTTCAGGATTTTCCAGTGCCCTGGTCGCATAGTCTAAAAAGTGTAAGGCTTCATATATTTCAACAAGCTTTCCATCTGGTTTTGATAAAACAGGTAAATTATGGGGAATATCGCCTGGGGCAGTTATTTCCATATGTTGTTCCAAATTTTGGGAAAAACCGAGAAAATCGTTCTCATAATTTACTATTCTATAGGCTTGTTTTGTGTTATCGTCGTAGAGTATAAAAAACCTTTCATACGACGCATAAATACGATCGTCGGCGACATCGTTTACATGGATATAGTGTTTCAACTGATATCCGTTTACACTGGCAAACTCCTGCTCTTCAATGCCGCAATCTGGTACGGCACTGCTGACAGGGAAGCCGCCAACCTTGATTTTCTCAAACCTCTTCAATAATTTAGGACGCAACGAATATGTTCCAATATCCAACGAGTAAACGGTATCCTGATCTTCAATCTGGATAATGTATTCATCTGTATTACCCGTAGATAGTAATGATATATTGCTCCCCAGAAGTTGATTTATATCACTAATGGATAAAATCATTCTGGATCCATAATCAAATCCCTTTTCCCAGATTAGCTTCCCATCTAATGTCTTGATTTTTAAACCGCATTTGTTGGCTGTTTTTTCGTTCACAGATAGTTTATTATAAGAAACAAGGACAAGAGAGTCTCCCAAATATCTGCATTCATATAAAGACTCGCCCGGATCGAGCAGAGGTTTGTTAAAAGACCCTAAGAAAGAACCTGACGACAAACTATATAAATATATATGATCCGATCTGAATGTAATTGCCAACAACAAATCTTCCTTTTCAGCAAGACATAATATGGGCATACCCGGGAATTCATCCGGAGCGGAGCCAGTAGCGATAATTTTTCTGATAAATGATCCGTCAATTGTAAATTGAAAAACCCCTTCACCGGTTCTGTTCCGGGCGATTATATATTTTTCACCTATCTGAAAATCAACGCTTCCGGAAAGCAGAGATTCTGGATTGGTCTCTAAAGGTATAACACGGATATTTTCAGCCAATTGGCTTAGTTTAATATCTACAGGGGCCAACAGATAGGGATCCAGATCAGCTATTTTCATCCCGTTAATTTCCACTGTAGGAAGCTTTCCGTCAGAAAGCTTTTTGTTTTTTTGATCAGAACAGCCTATGGAAAGGAAAGCAATTATGAAAACTAAAATAGAAAAACTATTATAATTCATTTCACTGATTTTTAATATTTTGAAACAAGCTTACTGAAAGGTCAATTTAATTTAACCTTTTGGCAAAATCTAAAAATAATCAATTCAGGCTAAAAATTTGCAAAGAATAGTGCAGTACTACCGCAGAGACAAAAAAACGAGAGTGATTGCCAGCGCTCTTATTCGCTCTCACTCTCGCTCTTTTTCATGTGGGCCCAGTTGGGATCGAACCAACGACCCCCTGATTATGAGTCAGGTGCTCTAACCGTCTGAGCTATGGGCCCCTTTTGGGGCAAGGTTCACTGTGAAAAATTCGGAATATTTCTCCTTAAAAAGAACCCAATCTGCGACTTGCAAACTGTAGCCTGCAACTCGCTTTTACCGGACTGCAATATTAATTATTTGTATGGAATTATCCAAAAACACTTGATTCTTGTTTATTCTGTAAGGGTTAATTTATTTTGAAACTCCCTGATTGGTATCTATTATCCTGAAAACCCTGTAAGAATGGGGCTTTATAGTGATCTCAAAGCTGTGCTCTGGTTCAGCCGGCCTGTTCCTCCCCATAAAAGCCTGAACAGCTGTTCCTTTTATCGTTTCTTCTGAAAGCAGGTCTTCAATGCTTGTTGCAGTGCTGCTTGTAATAACCTTAACTTTTACAGGCTCCGGAAGAAATGATTCCACAATAAACGTCCCATTATCATACAGGAACATACTAACCATTGAGGGTCCTTCAAGCCGCAGATTAAGGCCCTGTGAAGCTACGCTACGAATACGGTTAAGTACTTCAGGCGGATACTGGTATAAATCAGAGAAATTTTCGGGTATAGTAAGAACATATAGGTATCCTTTTGAGTACTGAGCACGATGCAGAAGTGGCCATCCTGTTGCTCCCTTAATGGCAGATACCTCTTCCCACGAATCATTTGTAAGATAGTTGATCTGAGGGATGAGGATCTCTTGCGATGATTTTACCATCTTGCCCCATCCGGCCTTGAATTCACTTACAAGAGCTTTCCTGTCGGTATACGTAATCTCAGCAATATCTTCGATACCCTTTCCTTGGAGAGCCCTCAGCAAACCGGATGTGATCATTACATTTTTACCCGATTGGATACGCTGTTGTATCTTTTGTACTATTGCCGGGTCATATTTAGCTGATTCAGTTAGCAGTATCATCTTACCATCATCAGGAAATTCCGGAACCAGATCCATCGGAATACCTATCATTCCAAGGTAATTCTGAAGGAAATCTTCTCCCATGGCATGGTAGGGCCGGTAACTTTTCAATCCGACCGGCTTCCCGAGATGTCCTATGAATTTATCTACCTGTTCGAATGTCATTCCGGCAGCCCTGGCTATAGTTGAAGGTTTTACTTCTGTGCCGTCAGTCAGTTTGTAAGGTTTCATCATTTCATCGAAGTCGAAGCTTGTACCCGTTCCCTGCCACGCTCCTCGCTGGCCGGGACGTACAGCAGATTGTAGTTGTCTCCAATCGAACATAGTTATTTCCGGAGCTTTTGCAAAAAGTGTTAACCAGAATTGCTCCGTGTAACGGTCAAGGTAAGAAGCACCGCCAGAATCTACCCAACCACCTCCATTACGTCCCGGGGCGATATTTTCAAAATACCTGAAGATCAGGTAACTTTCATATTGCTGAAGGTGCTGGTCGGAGCTGACAGCATCACGAGTCTCAGTGCCCGTGTATATCCCGTCAAACATTTTTGGTTCGTCTTTGAGATTGAACCCCAGTCCCTGGAAATGCTCATACCAGTTAGGATATTTTATAACGATCTTCACTTTTGGATTAACTGCTTTTGCAGGATTTATTATAAGATCACGGGCAGCATCAGTCATCAGTTTAAGCCTGAAATCGGTCCAGCTCATATCACCTTTTGCCTTGATACACAAATCGCATTTGCAGGATGTGAAAAAAAAGTCGTCAAGAATAAATTCATCAAAATGCTTCGCTGTATATTCTGCTATCTCTTTTGCCATTGCCCTGTGCTGGGGATTGGAATAACAAAAAGTCTCAAAATTGTTGCTCTCATCAATTGTATATGTTATTCCTCCGGCAACTTTCAAGCCCTTTGATCTGAAAAATTTTATCGCTGAGGCAAGGGTCTTTTCATCTACAATAAGTTTATCGCGGTGAGTTTCGAGATATATCTTATCGATTTTAACCTGCCGGCTGATAAGATCCCAGGACTCCTGAAGCTTTTTCTGGTCGGCCATATCCCTTACTTCGTAGGCTCTGACGTATGCCGAGACAGTAAAATTCTTATAGAATGGCGGCTTCTGTGCGGAGATGCCGCTAAAAATGAATAATGAAACTAATAATCCTGTTATTTTTTTCATTTGTAGTTTATATTGAATTCGAGATTTTTAAAATCAAATAAATTTATCAATTTTTTTTATCTGAATCCGGCCCGGGTACTTTTTTTACAGCCATTATTTTCAATACAGGTTCGGCAATTATACTGAGAGTGTTCCTTTTGAGACATCCTCAAGGTTCTGGGTTTTAATCAGTGGCTGACATTCATTGAATCTTTCTGGTTATCGTATACTGACCGGTTATTTTGTATTGATTCGTTTCGAGAAGAATAGGATATTGTACAAGATCCTGATCTTTAATATCTGCCGACAAATGATGGTACACACTTCTTTCACCCATATAATCGTCTCCGTCTCTTAATCCGTCATCATATTCGTATACTGTCGAGTAAAAGGTATAAAAATGTCCTGGTATAAGGTTCGTGAATTTCCTGGACTGGTTAATAGTATATACATTACCGGGTTCGCCATCCTTGTTATATCGTATTGTCCAGTCTTCATGTCCGGTAACTGATGTATGGATTGTAACCCTGTATTCATCCAGATCCCCATCATCTTCATTTGTTTTTGACTCAAAGGTTGAATATTTAACTTCAAGATCATAGGTATATCTTTTTACTTCCAGGGTTGAGCTGATTGTATTATTACCCTCATTTTCCTCCTGAACCTTGTTATTGTAGTCAACTGAAACTGTAAAGATAAAGTTACCATGATTTGTTATTGTGAACTGACTTGTTGTCACAACAGCCTGTTTGCTTGAGATAGCTCCGGTTATGACCCCCATGGGAACTGTGATGATTTTTTGTGGCAGTACGGGTGACGAAGTTATTCTTACACTGAAGCTGTTTTTTATTTCTTCCGGATGGCTGAATCCGAGTTTGACATTAAGCGCCGTAGGCCGTCCTGAAACTGCAATTGGTTCTATCCATGTTATTTCCATGGGAAATATATCCGGCAAGGGCGCAGGAGGTACAGGGTATGATATTGTGATCAGTTGTGGACTTTCAATTTCCGTCAGATTATCGAATGCTACTATGCCATAATCGCCTTCAGGGAGCTTAAATCTGTTTATAAAGAAATCATGAAGTTTTACCAGTATGGCTTGTGACTGGACAACTCCAAATTCCTGTATTGCAAGATTATTTCTGATATTTTGTATCTCGTTGATATTCCTGCGGGCAACTCTTCTTATATTGGTTGTAGTCGTATTACTTACGGGCAGATTAGTAACCGGCTGAATATTAAGGGGAACAATGTTTTGAAGATTGCTAATTCGTGGATTAACTGATTCATTAACTAAGGCTGCAAATCTTTTATACTGAGCCGAATTTAATATTGCCTGTTCTGAAGGCCCCACAAAGTTTTTGAATTCCGCAAATACAGGCGGCCTCCATGTTTTAAAATTACCCAGTACGATCCTGTTCTGGGAAGCGACAATGATATTATCCTTGGGAAAGGTATATTTTACCTGGGTTCCTGTTCTGAGAAATACTTTTAATGTGTCAATCTTGTTGAGATGTCTGCCATACAGATAGATTTTATCATTGGTTCCTAAGGTGAAATTCTCAGGATATACACTGGTAATTTTTGGCTGGACTTCTATTCCGGTGTATTTAATTCCCAAATTAAAGCCTGCAATAATATTTCCACGGATCTTGTTTGAGAAAATTATAGTTAAAAAGAAACCAAGATATGTGAGCATAAAAAACAGTCCGATTGCCCTGAAGGCTGTAAATTCTTTTTTCTTTCTGAATAATAAGAAAATAAAAATTATAAGACCAATGGCCATTAAAATTATTGAACTAATAATTACCACTGAATTTACAGTCTTGTCAACCAGTACGAACACATTGCCGAAAGAAAGTACAATAATGTCTTCTACACTCGATGCGATGAGGTTTATGTTCATCTGGATCGCTGATGACAGCTGATTTATTAGCATCGGCAGGCTATCATCAAGTATTCCCGTTTTGATCTGGTCGAGTAACTGTGAAATATTGCTGAATGCGTTATCTATTGTACCGTTCACCTGATCAAAAAGAAAACCGCCACTGTTTTGTATGGTATTTTCAATAACCTGAGCAAGATTATTTAATCGTTCATCGATCAGATTCCCGATTTCTCTCGAGAGGTCACCTGTTTCGACCTTGGTATCAATTTGTTCGACAATAGAATTAATATTCTCCAGCAAATTATTTGCAGTTTGTGTAAGATCTTTTAGATTTGACGTCAAACCGCACCCGTTCACCAGTATCAGATAGCTGACAAGGATGAATAAAATTGCAATTTTTTTCATTTCCGTTCAATTAAGATCCTTTAAAAGAAAATAAAATCACCTCATACGATATTCAATGATGTTATTGTTTACTCTTTCAGACTTTTAAGTTATCCTTAGCTCCGGTTTTTTATTGCAGAAAAATTATGAAATATGAAAATCCTTAATCAAATTTACGAAATTATAGATATACAAGTCAAATTTATTTTTAGGTCAGATCAGACAGATGTTTAGCTGAATTATGTTCTTTGCATTCATTTTTTTATCCAGGTTCTCGCCTGCGATCCTTATAGGCCTGATCGTCATTTTGCCAGCCTTTATTACACCATAAAGATGACTCTTGATGGAAGAATTATTTGAATGAGACGATGTAAATTGTAATCTTACTAAAGAAATAAGATATCTGATAGGTTTAGTAAAATTCCGGCTTATGAAAAAAACCCGGTCATAATTAATACATTCCGAGGTGAGGTGATCTGTAAAAAATCATTGCTTTAGGCATTAAATTCAGGTAAGATACATAGTGCCGGGCTGGATGTTATCGAAGATAAACTACTTACTTATAATCAGTCCTGATTTTCAAGTCAAGTACTGCCTATTATTCCGATTCTGACCATTATTTTTTCTTAAGATACTGCATAAGTACATTTACGGCTTCATCCATGTCCTGACCGAATGTAAGGATACCAGCTCTGTCGCCGGCCATAACAATTATCCTCTTTTCAAAAACATCTGAATCGCTGAAAAGCCTGAAAATATCCTTTGCAAGTCCTGTGGTGCCATAATCCATTGCCGGGTTTGTTGTAGGGACTTTGTAGATTATTTCATTCCACAGGTCAATACTATGGACATGCACTATTGCATTTGCTCCGGGATCGGCAAGATAGATCGCCGCATGGGTAAGGGATTCCGACGATGCCTTCAGAGGACCGATGCATTGAACCGCATTGTCATCTATGTTGAAAGAATTCACTTTGACATAATGTTCTGGTTCAAGTTCGGGTATTTCACCTGTTGCCGATGCTGTAATGATGAACTGGTTACCTCCTTTTATCCTCATGCTTATGTTCCCGAATCCAACGCCGTTCTCATAAGCTCCTATAAGATCCATATTGTAAAGTATCTCCCGCCAATAATTTATTATTTCATACTGTTCGTCAGTGATAACGGGTCCTGACTGGTTCCAGTAACAGTTGAATTTAACTCCCCCTAACATCATCTTATTTTATTTGTGAAAATAATCTTTTTATTTCCGATTATTCAGGTTTTATTTTCTCTATTTTCTGCTATCAGCCTTACCCCTGGTTTCTGGTATGTGTTTCATCGATACATTTTCCAGTGAACAGCACTTGGATATGATTTTTCTCTCCTGAATAAACAGCATTAAAAATACAAAATTCCGGAAATATTATCCCGGGGTGTTAAAAAGAATATGGTCTTATTTAGTTAAACAGGCAAGCTCGAATAATCGACCAGAATATTCGACTGTTTTGAACGCAATAATTTATGTTGTAAATTTGCAGAGAGCTGGGGATTCAATTTGACTTCAGATATATATGGTTAATAAAGAAGAATTTAGGAAGAAGATAATAGTTACTGCAGGGCAGATATTCAGCCGTTATGGTTTCAGAAAGACCACAATGGAGGAGATATCAAAGGCTCTTAAAATGGGTAAAAGTTCAATTTATTACTATTTCCCCAGCAAGGAAGAGATATTTAAAGCTATAGTATTGAATGAGGCTAACATACTTAGAAATGAGCTCACTAAAGCTATCAAATCTGTCCCTTCCCCTATTGAAAAGATGAGAAATTATGTTTTTGTAAGGATGAAAACGTTCGAAAAACTGTCGAATTATTATAATGCAATTTTCGATAAGAATCTCGATCATTTCGATTTTGTTGAAACAATAAGAGCGAACTATGATAGGGAGGAACTGGCAATATTAAGGCTTATTCTTTATGACGGAACCAGAAAGAAAGTCTTTTCAGTAACAAACAGTGAATTCACAGCACTTGCCATACAGACGGCACTTAAAGGTCTGGAGGTGCCGCTTTTCTGGAAAAAGAAAGAAGTTGATATTGAACAGCGGCTTAATGGCATCCTCGACGTTCTTTTCTACGGGATTGTTCGAAAATGATCCTCCGCTGAAGGTTTTCTGTTAACAGCCTTTTATTTCTTAACTTAAAATCATTTCCTTTTTATAACAGCCCTTTTCTTCTTCTTCAGACTGTAAAAGAGCCAGACACATCCCAGAAGAATGAAGGGGATACTTAGTATCTGACCCATATTGAGTTTCATGCTTGCCTCAAAATCAACCTGGTCTTCCTTCAGGAATTCAATAAAGAAACGAGCCACAAAGATCAGAATACAGGCAAGGCTTATCAGTGTACCCTGAATATGTTCTCCCTTTTTGCGCCAGTACATACGGAGCAAAATCAGGAAAATAACCAGGTAAGCGAGTGCTTCATAGATCTGTGTCGGGTGTTTGGGTGCAGTCTCTCCGTTACGAAGGAATACGAAGCCCCAGGGGACAGTCGTTTCAACACCATATATTTCCGAATTCATCAGGTTCCCCATCCTGATAAAGACACCTGAAAGGGCGACTACTATAGCTATCCTGTCGAGTACCCATGTATACTCTTTCTTTTCCTTTCGGCAGAAGAGCCATAACGCTGTAAGAATGCCTATTGCGGCTCCATGACTGGCGAGACCTCCGTGCCATATCTTGAGGATCTCAAGAGGGTTTGCAAGGTAATAGGCAGGTTCATAAAAGAAACAATGTCCGAGACGGGCTCCTACGATAGTTCCTACAGCCATGTAGATTGTTAGCTTATCAAGCAAAGCCTCAGTCAGATTTTCATTACGGAAGATCCTGAGCATTATTATATATCCAAAAAGGAATGCAGAGGCGAACAACAGGCCATACCATCTTATTGCAAAGGAACCGATCCGGAAGATTTCCGGATTGACATCCCAGGGTATTACATATAAATGCATAACGGAGATGTTATTATTAAGTCCAAAGGTAGAAAATAAAATTATTGTCTGTCTTCAATTGTCATTATTCATTTCGATTTAGAGTCAAAATGAGGATCTTATTCAAAAAATGATGTAAGTTTGCATCTCATAATTAAGGCCGGGATGACCATAGCGAGCTATTTCAGACTATCATATTCTGTAATTTTTGGATTTATATTGATCTCAGCCTGCGCAAAGATCAGTTCACCTTCCGGCGGACCAAAAGATGTTCTTCCTCCTGTAGTTGTGAAAAGCGAACCGGCATCTGGTGCAAAGAATTTTTCAGGAAAGAGGTTTGTAGTAACCTTTAATGAATATATTGAACTCAGGAATGTTAATGAAAAGTTTATGGTTTCGCCGCCTATGCAGAGAAGACCTGAGATATCAGTCAGGGGCAAAAACCTTGTTGTTGAATATGATGACAAACTGAGAGACAGTACTACCTATACTTTTTATTTTCAGGATGCTATCCGGGATCTGAATGAAGGGAACCCTATTGACAATTATAGCTTTGTGTTCTCAACAGGTCCTGTGATTGATTCTCTTTCACTTACAGGCAATGTGCTTAATGCTTTTGATCTTAATCCTCCGGAAAATACTCTGGTGATGCTTTATAGTGATCTGACTGATTCAGCTTTTATTAAAAAGATACCTGACTATATCTCAAAAGCTGATAAGAACGGATATTTCAGGATCGATAATATAAAGGAAGGCATTTACAGGATTTTCGCCCTGATAGATGCGGATAATACCAAGAACTATAGTCTTCATGATGAGGAGATTGCTTTCCGCGATTCACTTGTTCATATTTCCCCGGACAAGGATTTTTTGCCGGATAGTAAAGACACAGCGGGAATGAAATCCGTTCAATCCGCCCTTACTGATACGCTTATCCATAAGGGTGAATACAAACTCTTCCTTTTTAAACCGTTTAAGAAGAATTATTACCTTACCTCATCTTCCCGTCAGCAGGCTAATAAGATGATCTTCACTCTTTCAATGCCACCGGATTCAATGGAATTCAGTTTTTCATTGCCGGGGACGGAAGAAAACAGATGGCTGGCAGAAAAAAGCCGGGACAAGGATACACTCCTGATATGGCTGAAAGACAGTTCCCTTTATTCTCAACCGGTTCTCAAAGCGCTGATCAGATATCCCTTCACTGATTCCACAGGTACAATTATAATCAAAGAGGATACAGCCCAGATGAGATTTCTGGCTCCCAGAGTCACTAGAGGAACACGAAAACCCGAACCATACAGGGTGATATCCACAGCATCGTCCGGAAAGCTTATTCCCGGCCAGGCAATTTCCTTTCTTTCGCAGACACCTTTCAGGGAGCCCGACACATCAGCAATAAAGCTCTACAGGCTAACGAACACGGAAGAGAAGGAAAGGCTAAGCTTTAAGCTGACACCGGACAGCATTAACTCCTGCAGAATATTGCTTAATGCAGACTTTTTGCAGGGGGAGAATTATCTTTTGATAACTGATTCTGCAGCCTTTGGCGATATTTACGGTGCAAAGAATGATTCAGCAGGAATAAAATTCAGTATAAGGGATAGATCCTCTTTTGGGAAACTTATTGTTAATATTAATAATTATGAGGGGAAAAGGATTATTCAACTGTTATCTTCTGAAGAGAAACTCATTAGGGAAATCTCTATGGATCGGGATGGGAAGGCAGAATTTCCTTATCTCGAAAAGGGGATGTACAGACTTAAGATAATCTATGATCTTAATGGTGACGGGAAATGGACAACAGGGGATTTTGAGTCAGGAAGGCAGCCGGAACCTGTCTCATTTATGCCGATGGAGATTGAGATAAAAGAAAACTGGGAAAATGAATTATTCTGGGATGTAAGCGCGATGCATGTCAAAAAATTCAGGAACACAAGCGATGTATCCCGGACAAGGAGATAAACACTAATTTTAATTACAGATGAAAGAAGTAGTGGCAGGTGTTGATATCGGTGGAACAAACACTGTATCAGGCCTGGTTGACAGAAGCGGCAATATAATAGCAACTGAGAAGCTTATAACTACAGATTATCCTGAGATTAATGACTTTATATCAGCTCTTTCTGCGTCAATAAACAGAATGCTGTCGAAGGAAAAAGGCCTTCAGCTTCTTGGTATCGGTATCGGGGCTCCCAATGGAAATTACTACAGAGGTACAATTGAACTTGCAGCCAATCTGGCATGGCAGGGTATTATCCCATTTGCAGATCTTTTAAGGGAGAAGATCGACGTACCTGTTCTGATGACTAATGATGCCAATGCGGCTGCCATGGGTGAGATGATATTTGGAGCAGCAAAGGGAATGAAGGACTTTATTGTTCTGACTTTAGGAACGGGTCTTGGTAGTGGAATTGTAATAAATGGAGAAATTGTTTACGGTAGTACCGGGTTTGCAGGAGAACTGGGTCATTCTGTTGTCGTTCCTGATGGGCGACAATGCGGCTGCGGACAAAGGGGTTGTCTTGAGACTTACGCATCAGCCACTGGACTTGTAAAAACAGTATTGTTTCTTCTGAGTGACAGGAGAGAAGATAGTATCCTGAGGGGGATAGCCCCTTCGGAACTCACATCAAAAAAGATAGCTGAAGCAGCTGCTTCAAAAGACAGCCTGGCTCTTGAAGCAATGGATTTTACAGCTGAAAAGCTTGCAGCGGGGATCGCTGATGCTGTGGTGTTTTCAAGCCCTGAAGCAGTATTCCTTTTCGGCGGCCTGGCCAGGGCAGGAGAGATGCTATTTGATCCTGTTAGAAAATATGTTGACCTGAAAATCATGCCAATATTCAGGGGGACAGTAAAAATATTACTCTCGGGAATACCGGAAAACAATGCTGCTGTTCTGGGTTCGGCAGCTCTTATTTGGAACAAAACATCACTATAAAATTCTATATTAGCAAAATAACTAAATTTAAGGCCATAATTTTTAAAAACATTTATATGAATTTAACAGAAAACCGCTACAGTAAATTCGCCCTTGTAAGGGAAATACTAGAAGCCCCGGGAATAATCAGATCGTTTGATCCGGCAGTTTCTGAACGCTTTGCAAGTAATATTAAAAAACGAAAAGGTCTTTTTTTGACCGGAGAGGGAAGCAGCAGGTTATTCCCGGCGAAAAGAGCTATTTATTCCAATTTAAAGAAGCAATTTCTACTTCCTGTTATTACTGAAGGATGTACCCAGGCTAGGGAATATAACCTTGATGATTTTTCTGTTTTTGCAGCTTCAAATATGGGTCAGACAAAAGAGGTTATCCGTTTTGTGAAGATCCTTAAAAATAAGAATCATAATGCAATATACGCACTTACAGCTAACAAAAACACCAAGCTGGAAGAGGTTGCCACAGATACTCATGTTCTGTCCTGCGGGAAGGAAGATGCAGTTGCGGCAACAAAATCAGTTATTGAACAAGGTCTTTTCTACGATTCTCTCCTCAGGAACATGCGTGGTGAAAAGATGGAAGGATTAAATGTATTAGCTGACAGGATGGAAGAGCTGCTTACTGCAAAAATAGATGAGGAAATAATAGATGTTATTAAAGATGCCGATATTCTTTATTGGGCAGGAAGAGATAATGGTGTTGCTGCTGAACTGGCACTTAAAACAAATGAGATAACAAGGAAAAAATCTGATTTTCTCGAGGGTACTTATGCATTACATGGTATTGAAGAGGTAATGGATAAGGATGAAGTCCTTATCTGGGTTGATCCCTTCGATGTTGACCAGGAAAAATTCTTTGAACGTCTTGTTAAGAATGTTGGCATAAAGATAATAGCCATTTCTTCACAGAAAACCATGT
>Ga0255344_1000550_pt1 | contig 57991 bp, 45 predicted proteins | sample wastewater_treat_5_FD_192414 | JGI IMG/M metagenome (GOLD analysis project Ga0255344, IMG submission 192414) | Wastewater microbial communities from Lulu Island WWTP, Vancouver, Canada - plant18 | ecosystem: Engineered > WWTP > Wastewater > Unclassified | place: Canada: Vancouver, British...
CCGAAAGTTTGCTCTATATCTATTCCGTTCAAGGACACCTCATTACTACCGTGCAACCGACAGGCACAATTGTGGATATTCCCCAATTGCCACCCAACAATTTCTACATTATACGGTACAGTAAACGCGGAAAAATACGCCCTACCGACCCCACCGCAAAACTATTTTACCAATAATGAAAACCTTTACCCTATCATAAAAGGCGTTATGATTTAAAATATAAAATGATTTACGAATTTTGTATATTTGTGTCATAAATTATATGTGGGCAAAGCTAAAAGACTTTAATGCAAATAGAAAGGATAAATTAAAATGATAACCAAATTTAAGACGATAAAAAATTTAGCAGTATTCCAAAATTTCGATTGGGACACTACAATTAGAGATGATGGAAATAATGTTGTTTTGTTTAAAGCAATTAATATCTTTTACGGTCGAAATTATTCAGGAAAAACAACACTTTCACGAATCGTTAGAGCATTAGAAACAGGTACTATATCCGACAAATACGAAAATCCACAATTTGAAGTTAGCATTTCAAGGGGAACCTGACATAACGCAAAATAATCTAAAAGCACATGGAAAAAAGATCAGAGTATTTAATGAGGATTTTGTAAAAGATAAACTTCGCTTTATTGTTAATCCAGATGAAAGTATTACACCATTTGCGATAATGGGTGACAATGTAGACATTGAAGAAGAAATCCAAATATTAAAAGATGAATTAGGATCAGCAGAAGATATTGAAAAAGAAATAAATGCAAGCGGATATTTTCTTGAACTCAAAAATGCTACTGCCACTACAAACAATGCATATCAAACCTATCAAGAAGAAGACAGAAAATTAAATCAACAATTAAGCTATAAAGCAACTAATAATCCCAATGGGATAAAGTATAAGTCTGAAAAATTTGGAGACCAAAACTACAATATAAATAAATTACAAAATGATATTAGAATTGTTTTAGACACTTCGTTTCAACCTCTAACAGATGATGAAGTGACACAAAAGCTTAATTTGTTAAAAGAAGAAGCAAAGGCAGATATTCCTGAAATTAACAAACCAACTATAGACTTAAGTGGTATTAGTGCAAAAGCTAAAGAATTAGTAACAAAATCAATAAGTAGTTCAGACAAAATTGAACAACTTTTAAAAGATGCCATTCTAAATCGATGGGTTAAAGAGGGTAGACAATTACACAAAGACAAACCCAACCAATGTTCTTTTTGTGGTAATAGCATTTCACCTGAAAGATGGAATGAACTTGATAGCCATTTTGATGAAGAATCTGAAAAATTTGAAAAAGATATTGATATTTTGACATCTGAAATTGATAATTATATTCGAAATATTGACACACTACTTCAAATCAATAAAAGTGATTTTTATTCTAAATTTCATTCGGACTTAGATGCGTTGATTTTACAAAGACAACAAATGATTGACAAAACAAAATCTGAATTACAGCGAATAAAAACAAAGTTACAAGAACGTAAAGACGATTTATTAAATCCAAAAGTATATGAAGATATTACTGATAACAGCCAACAATTTGAAAACTGTTGGACAAAATTTGAAGCACTCAGAAAAGAGGCAAACGAATACAGCAAATCATTAGAAAAAGAACAATCCGATGCGAAGAAACTGTTACGACTAAGAGAAGTAAATGATTTTGTAACAACAATACAATATACTACTGTTACAGCCAAAATACAAACATTAAAAGCATCTTACGATGCAGAATCTCAAAAGAAACAAGCATTAGAAGAAAAAATCAAACAACAAATTAAATTGATTGAAGATAAAGAACGTTTGATGAAAGATGAAGAAAAAGGTGCGTTGCAAGTTAATGAATATCTAAATAATTATTTTGGACACGAGTTTCTAACATTGCAAGCAATAGAAAACGAAGATACTTTTGAAAGTAAAAAAACTCGATTTGAAATTATAAGAAATGGGGAAAAAGCTTATCATTTGAGCGAGGGTGAATGTAGTTTGATAGCGTTTTGCTATTTTTTAGCAAAACTCCAAGATGTTGAAACAAAAGGAAGTAAACCAATTATTTGGATTGATGACCCGATTTCAAGTTTAGATAGTAATCATGTTTTTTTCGTTTATTCTCTTATCAATGCTGAAATAATAGCAAAAGACGAATTTGAGCAAATATTTATTTCTACTCACAATCTTGATTTCCTAAAATATTTGAAACGTTTACCAGGTGCATTAAATAAGAAGCAGTGCTGTTACTTTTTAATTTCAAGAGAAAAAGAGCATAGTAAGCTTAAACTAATGCCTCAATACTTGAAAGATTATGTTACAGAATTTAATTACCTATTTCATCAAATATATTTATGTGCTAATGCCAATATTGATGATGACACACAACATAGCTTGTTTTACAATTTTGGAAATAACACTAGAAAGTTTTTAGAAGCATTTCTTTTTTACAAATATCCAAACGCCGTTGATCATGACGACAAACTAACAAGATTTTTTGGTGGCAATAATCAAGCTTCAACAATGACTGATAGACTTAACAATGAACTTTCGCATTTAGAAGGATTATTTGAACGAAGTATGACTCCTATTGATATTCCAGAAATGAAAAAAGTCGCAAATTTCATATTGGAAAAAATCAAAGAAAAGGATAATGAGCAGTATGAAGCATTATTGTTGAGTATCGGAGTAGAAAAATGTTGACATAAGAAAGCCTCCGAAAAATTCGGAGGCTTTCTCGTTAAAATTTATACAGTTTACTTATTAACAATAAATTTTTGTAATTGCGTACGTTCGTCAATGTCCACCATAATAAGATAAATTCCATTGTTTAAACTATTTATCGCCACAGGAGCGCCGACTTGAGTTTCGCCCGAAAGCATGGTTTTTCCCGAAAGGTCGAAAATGCGATAACCGATTTTCGAAGTTGTTTCAGAACTAATTGTGATATAATCTTTAGCCGGATTGGGAGAAATTTCAAATAGAGGCAAAGTGATATTTTCTACAGGCGACTGGCTGGAATACCACGCTTCATTCTTTTTTGAGCCCCAAATATGTTCCGCCAAATCGGGATAATCAATAAACGGATTGCGATTGTTTTGTTTGGTATACACAGCATCATTACGATTTTTCTCTTTTTGCGAAACAGGGTCTTGGCGGTGCCATTTCATAAATAATGCCACACCGTAATAGGTCAAACCACTAACGTCCTTGCCAAAAGTATAGCCCCAACTCGAACATTTGTCGGCATAGCGAGTAGCCATGTAAAAATAGGTGCGTGCAAAATCACCTTTGTATTCATCATCGGGTTCAAACACCTTGCCATAACTAGTATAGCCCGAAAGTGTACTCTCTCCAAGTCGACCAAGGGCTTTGCCGCCAAGACTTTTCCCACCCGAGCATTCGCCATATTCATAATTACTGCGCTGACCGTTCACTTTGCCGTCGGTAGGATAAACGTGAAAGGCATCGGAAACCATAGGACTTGCTTTACTAAACCAACTTTGCGGCACAGAATGTTCGCGATTGTAACAATCGCATACTGTTTGGTATTGGTAATTACCGCATTTTTTTTGCCCGTGTGTCCATGTGCAGGTGGAATACATATCCCACACTTTGCCGTCAGCAGTAACATCGCTTGTAGGATACACATTGTACAAACCGTCGTAGCCGACATTATAATGATCTTTAATTTTTGAAAAAAGTGCTTGTCGCAAAGTTTCGCCACTTTTGCCTTCTGCAGAATTATAATAACCTGCCGGTTCCGCCGCAAACAAAACAAGCACTAAACACTGCAGTACACCTACTAAAATTGTTTTTTTCATTATCGTAAAATTCTAAGGTTAATAAACTATTTTAAAACTCTGTGTTCTACCGTTGTTTAATGCCTTAAACAAATAAACACCTTTGGGCAGAGTAAACACTTCTTCTGAAGCACAATGATTACGACTTTCAACAAGACGTCCCGTACAATCGAAAACTTTGACAATTGTCTCTGGCTCTATGTTCAGCACATGAAGCATGTCCCCTGCTTTATAATAAACCAAACTGTTAGTTTCAACATAGTCAATCATTGTTTCATTTTCGGCTAAAGTAGTAACTGAAATTTCATTCGATTTTTCAAAACCCGCCGGAGTTACTGTGTAGAAATAATTTGTTTTTGGCGTTAAACCTGTTACAACATAATTCTGTACATTGCTTACCAACTTTGGGAAACCGGTAATTAAAGTTTTAGCAAGTGCCGATTTTTCACCATCAACTACAAAATTCTTAATTTCCCATGTGGCAGCTCCGCTTGTTGTGCTCGTATAAACAAACGCTATTTTAACAGTTTTCCCGATATAAGCGTCCAGAATTACATCGCCCGATGCTAAGAAATTCCAATTCGACCCGTCCGGCCAGTTGGCAATGGTTAAATTCGTCCAATTTATGCCGTTGTCATCAGAAATTTTCACACTCAAGTGCGATAAATCACCAAATCTTCGAGCATGCCTGAAAGTTAATTTAGCCGAAACTGCATTTTGTAAATTTATTTCCGGTGAAATCAGCCAACTTTCCGATTCATAAGCTACTTGATTAAGAAAAGCAGAAGCTTTCATACCGTATTGAGAATCCCATTTCCAAATATACGATAGTTCTTCAGGTATTTTCTTGTCATCAATTGTAAAATCACCTTGACCAGCTTCAAACGATTCACTATAAAATGTAGTAGGTTCTTTGCCAGTCATAGTTTGGGTAAATACATTCAGTGTATAATCGGACACACCGGCATTAGTCCAATTGGCTTTAAAACTATTCTTCGTAATTTCTGTCGCTTCCAAAGCTGAAAATATACACGAACCCGACAAAGTAACGGGCACCGCAGTAAATTCCGAACTTGTAATTGTTAGAATGGCTGAATGTTCTCCAAGTTGCATCGGCAGGTATGATACCGTAACATTGTAGCCTTCCAAAGCTTGTGCCGCCGAAACCGTTGTGGGCGAAACGGTAAAATATTCAGCATTTACGCCTGAAATGGAAAGTGTTATATCTTCGGTTAGTAGTTCGCCCTTTATGGTAAGCGTTGTTGAACGTTTGCTGTCCACTGTCGTGTTGCCAAGTTCTATTTCAGTATTTTTTTGCGGCAAAGTCAAGGTAGGAACTGTAATAGTACAATCGCAGCCCGATTTGTCTTCACAGCCCAAGAAAGCGACATCAAGCGAACTCATCAAACGCGAAAAATCAACATTTTCACCTTTTCTGTTTCCCCAAATATATTCTACTAAACACGGATAATCGATAAACGGATTGCGATTGTTTTGAAAATTATTCACCGCATCTGCCCGATTTATCTCTTTGATAGACACCGGATCTTGACGATGCCAAGCCAACAAAACGTCTATTTCCCAATCCAAAAATTCAAGATAAGCATCATTGTCGGTCGGACTACGCATGGCATAATACGAACCAACATCCGGATTATCCTTGCGCCATGTCAGCTCATCACCATAGCATGTAGCCATATAAAAATAGGCACGGGCAAAATCGCCTTTATATTCATCTTTCGGTTCAAAAACATAATGATAGGTGCCATATTCTTCGGAATAACGTTTACCTATGCGTAACGAACCTGTAGTACTTGGGTCTTTAAAATCTTGTGTTGGAACACCCAATGGATAATTACTACGCGCTGAATTAGCCGTAATATTCGAAGGATTGAGGTGATAACAATCTTTGTAAGCATCATTATTTGCTCCACCCCACCACGATTTGGCAAAACTATGCTCTATATTGCAACCGGAAACTACCGCACCCGGCGTGGTAAAAGGTTTCCAATCATCACAATACATATCCATGCAAAGACCGGTAGCCGTATCACGGTCAGAATAGTAAAAACAATACCAGCTGGAGCCTTCTCCCGAACCATAGCTCAATACTGTATGGGCACGGATAATTTGCCTGAGAGTAGATTTGAGAATAGAATCACTTTTGCCGTTCGCTGTGGTGTAGTAACCTTCGGGCATTTCACCGGCAAAAACGCACGGCACAGCCAATAAAAAAACCAAAAGAAATATAAGTTTTCGCATATTATTTAGATTTAAGAACAGCAAAACAGTTTAATCAAGAAGCTATTCTCTTTAAATTAAACTAAAAAGTCAGTCTGTTTTCATAGCCCTTTTTATAAGGGGGCAAAAAGAGCACCAACGCAAAATTAGCGCTCTTCCCAACCATTTAACTTATGAAAACTTGAAGAAAAATCTTCAAACTCAATGCAAAGATAATGCTTTTATCTTATATACAACAAAATAATAGGATTTTTTTAAATTTAATTTTTGCCAACTATTGGACGCCCGTTTTTATCTACCAAATGGCAATCGAAAATAACTTTATCATTTTGGTTGGACACGACTACGTAACCCTTAGTTATCGGGGTGGCTCCTCCATCTTTGTACAGCCATGTTCCCTCTTTTTCATCGGAAATTGTAGAAAATGGCACAACAATTCCGAAAGGCGCAGAAGTATTTGAAAAACTGTATGTTCCGTTAGGAATAAAATCTTTTACGCTCAAAGGAACCATCAATTCCAATTGCAATTGTTCGGCGTTTCCTTCACTGTACAAATTAATACGCTGCACATTGTAATCGGTCGAATATTTAGTTCCCAAAAATTCCATATTCAGCGTTGTAAACGTTAAATTCAGAGGTTCGGGAGGCGTAACACCGCTAATATCGAAAGTCGGTATTTTGCCGGAATAGTTGACCGTTATCTGTTCGTTCTTTTCGCCGATAATCGAACACGAAACAGTATAATTTTCGCCTGTGGCAGAAACCGTTACCACACCTTGTTTGATAAAAATAACTCCAAATCCTTGTTCAGAATATTTACCAAGGAATGTACCTGTGGCATATATCGTATCATTCCGATTAATGGTATCGCCGGGTAAAAATGTCATTGGCAAAGGCGTTGATGAAGCCGCATAGTTACCGACCTGCACAAGTTTTTCGGTTATCGGCACTTGCAAATCGAGATTGAGAAAAAATCCTTCACCGGAAATTTCGCCATTGTCGGAAACATAAATACCTTGAGAATAGAGGCGCAACGTAATATTGTTGCTTTGCGATTTGTAGGCATCGCCGTGGAAAAAAGCTTTTGCTTGCGGAAACTTAAAATCGTAAACCAAAACTACAACCACACGACATGAGGCTGTTTTGTGTCCGGCTTTTGCAATTATTTCACATTCGCCCGTATAAACAGCCGTTACATTTCCGGCAGCATCTACCGTTGCTACATTTGGGTCGCTGCTTGTCCACGAAACAGTATTGGCATAAGTCGATGAAAGCGGCTCTATAATTACTTCCAACTGGTAACTGTCGCCTACTTTCATAGCCAATTCGGAATCGCTTAACCTGACATTGCTCACAGGATACTCGTCGCAAGCAGAGAGAATAAGCAACAATCCAAAAAATATGTATCCTAAACGTCTCATTGTTTTTTTCTTTCAACTGACTTGGCTGGATAATAAGCCGACAAAAAGCCCAATAATACCACCGTAATAAAAATTGCCACTACATCGCCAAACTGCACTTGTACAGGATAATTGTCCACCATAAAGCCCGAACCCATTTTGAGCAAACCTACATATTGCTGCAAGAAACACAAAATCAATCCGATAACCATTCCCACTACGGCACCTACTATTGAAATGAGCCACCCTTCGTACAAAAAAATGCGCTGTACCATTTCATCGGGAGCACCAATTCGGCGATAAATCTCAATATCTTCTTTTTTGTCAATCATCAACATCGAAAGCGAGCCGATAATGTTGAAAGTTGCTATTAAAAGAATGAACGCAAGAATGAAAAACGAAATCCATTTTTCTATTTTCATAATGCGGTAAAAATCTTCCTGTTGTTCCGTTTGATTTTGAACTAAAAATTTATCGCCCAAAATATCTTTAATGGCACTTTGCACCCGTTTAACCTTTGTTCCGTCGACAAGTTTCAACTCTACTGAAGTTGCTTCGTTTTGCGAATAATCAAGCAAATTGCGCACACAATCGGCTGAAAGCAACGCTACTTTATTGTCGTAAGCCTCCTGACCGGAAAAAAAGACACCCGAAACAAACAAAAATTCGCGCCGAAAAGCCGTTTCCGGTGCTCCTACATTAACGGTTCCTATCCGCTTGGGAACGTACAACGATAGCGGAGATTCAAAATTGACACCTGTACCAAGTGTGTTGGCGACTCCCAAACCAATAAATGCAGCGTACAGTTCGTTTTTCTTGAGCTTAAAAGCACCATCAAACGCCATAGACTCAACGTCAACCATTGCCGTATATTGTTGGGGAACGCCTTTTATAGTTACGGGCAATTGCTTATCGTCATAACACAACAGCGCATTTTCTTCGATAATTTCGGCGAAAACTGCCACTTCCGACATGTTTTTGATAGTAGAAAACTGCTCTGTTGCTACATCAAAACTTTTGCCTTGCACGGCAGTTATTTTCAAATCAGGGTCAAATTGCGAAAACGAATCTTTAACCAATTGCTCAAAACCGTTAAGCACCGAAAGCACACACACCAAAGCCATAGTTCCAACAGCTACGCCACAAACGGAAATTCCCGAAATGATGTTGATGGCATTGTGCGATTTTCGTGAAAACAGATAGCGACCAGCGACAAAAAATGCGAAACGCATATTCTTCATTTTTTCGCGCCATGATATCTTCCCTTCTGCCGACATTATCTGTTTTTCCTTAAAATGATTTTTTAAGTATGCCTTATTTTTGCAAAAGTTGGTCGATGTTTTCCATATAATCGAACGTACCGTCTATATGAAAAATCAACTCGGGAATGATGCGCAACTGGTGGCGGGTGCGGTTGCCCAACTCAAATCGAATTTTCTTAGTGGCAGCTTGAATTTTCGCCAACATATCTTCCCCTTTTTCGCTTGGAAAAATGCTTAAAAACACTCTCGCTTGACTCAAATCTGCCGTAACACGAACTTCGCTCACTGAAATGAGCGTTCCCTGATAATCGCGGGCATAGAGCAAAAATATCTCGCCCAATTCTTTCATTAGCAAACGCGCTATTTTTTCTTGTCTGATTGTTTCCATAATGTATTTGTTTTTTAGTTATAAAATTGTGCAAAAAACTACCGATAACGCACTTGTTGCCCAATACGAAGTATCGAACGGGGCGATATTTTATTCAATTTACAAAGTTTCCTTACCGTAGTGCCGTAACGCTGAGCAATGCGCGATAAATTGTCATTTCGGCGCACCCGATGGTAAGCCGCTTTGCTCAATTCAGCCAATTCTTCTTTGTGGCTGTACGTTTCATTGAGCGTAATGATATATTCATCGTCATACTTGCACTTTTTTTCCTTGAAATCAATCAATTTTGTTGGATTAAACGCATTGCCGAGAAAACGTATTTCGTAATGCAAGTGCGGACCTGTAGAACGACCGGTGTTACCGCCCAACCCGATAGGTTCGCCGGCTTTCACATCTTGATTAATCTCCACCAACACTTCCGATAAGTGCGCATAAACCGTTTCAAGCCCATTGTCGTGACGAATAGCCACATAGTGCCCGTAACCTCGCCGCTCATAATCCCTAATGCGCACTTTTCCGCCGAACGTAGCACGAACGGTATCTCCTACCGCCAATCCTAAATCAATGCCGTAATGGTAACGACAGCCGCGCAAACCGAACGGCGATGTAATGCGGTTGCTCACCAGCGGATAAACAAAATCGGTGCACGCGATATTAACGGAATCGGGCAGACTGTCGATTTTAATTTTATACGGGTTGAGCCATTGAATGTTCCACGAATTATAAATGTCGTTTGCCGGCATTTCGCTCAAATCAAATTCTTCCGAAAAATTGCCTTCCAATAAATTTTGTGGAATTGTATCAGCAAAGGCAATTGATACGCAAAATAGGCAAAATGCTAAAAACCACGTTTTATTTTTCATCAGAAGCGTATAAAAAAGATTGTGCAGCCGGTTGAAAATCGTATATTTCGTCTGTATCGAAGAAGCGCGCTAATTCGATTTTTGCATTTTCAACCGAATCCGATGTGTGAATAATATTTTCTTGCATGCTCATGCCAAAATCGCCACGAATAGTTCCCGGAGCAGCATTGCGCGAATTGGTAACGCCTGTCATAGAGCGTACAACCTGCACACAATCAAGCCCTTCCCAACAACAAACAACAACCGGTGTTGCCATCATTGATTTTTTGATGCGTCCGAAAAAAGGTTTGTCGGCTAAATGACTGTAGTGTTCCGAAAGAATAGCATCGGTGAGTTGTATCATTTTCATACCGGCTAAACGCAATCCCTTCTGTTCAAATCGGGAAATAACGGTACCTATCAATCCGCGCTGAACGGCACCGGGCTTAATAATTACAAGTGTCTGTTCCATAATTGTTTGTTTTTAAATTGTCTATGAAAAAAGAATTAATCAGGCAAAGGTAAAAAAATTATTCAAAAAAATCAATTATCTTTGCCATTCCTAATCAAAAATAATATCATCATGAATTTTTTAGACAAACTCATTTGGAACAATTCCATTAAAGATTGGATTTTTTCGTTGGCTTTCATTGTTGGAGCGTTTATTATTTGCTACATTTTCCGCCTTATAGGAAAACGATTAAAAAAAGTCGCTCAAAAAACTCCATCTAAACTTGACGACTTGCTGCTGATGGTTTTTAAAACGCCATTCCTAAGTGCTATCATGTTGTTGGGCATTTGGGTAGCTTTGGCACGCCTCAATTTTACACCGGAAATAAACGGATATATCAGAAATTCGTACAAAGTACTCATTATACTGAACATAACGTGGTTTTTGGTGCGCTTTAGTTTGACAATTGTCGATAAATACATCTCTCCGTTGGCAGAAAAAGACAATGAGAAAAAAATCGACACCCATATTCTTCGCGTCATTAAACGCGCCATACAATTTTTGCTTTGGTCTATCGGTATTGTGCTGTCGATAAGCAGCATGGGAGTTGATGTGGGTGCATTGATTGCCGGTCTCGGAATTGGAGGTTTAGCCGTTGCTTTGGCTGCACAGGATACGGCAAAAAACATTCTCGGCGGTGTTACTATTTTCACCGACAAACCATTCCGATTTGGCGACCGTGTCAAAATTGACAATGTAGACGGCTTTGTTGAAGAAATAGGCGTGAGAAGCACCCGATTGCGTACATTGGAAGGGAGATTGGTTATTTTGCCCAACAATAAAATAATAGACGGCATAATAGAAAATATTACCGAAGAGCCGACACGCAAAGTGATAGTAAAATTGGGGCTGACCTACGAAACCACCCCTGAACAAATGACTTTAGCAATAAATTTACTAAAAAAACTGCCTAGCGAAATTTCCGAAATAACCAAAGATACTGTTGCTATTTTCTCTAATTTTGGCGATTTTGCTCTTCAAATAGATTTTATCTACTACATCAAAAGTGGGAAAGATATTTTTGAAGCGCAGTCGAAAGTCAATTTTGCTATTTTGACACATTTCAACGAAAATAATTTGAAATTTGCACTCCCCGCACAAACAGTGTACGTGGAACAATACGAAAAAAGCAAATAATTCAACTATCTAAAAAACACAAAAGAGACGCAAATAAATTGCGTCTCTTTTGTGAAAAAACAGTATTTTACAAACTTTTTACCGCACCACTACTTTTTCGATAGCGTTACCGATGCGGACAATATAAATTCCTGCGGGAACGGTAACCTGCCCTTCTGTTCCTTGAAGTGGAAGTGTGCGCACCAACATTCCCGATACATTATATATATGTGCTGTGAACTCTACAGCTCCCCCTTTAGGTGGTTTTGGGGCTTGTATCTCTATCACTCCCTTCCCGCCGCACACTTGGATGCCTTGTGAAGTGAGAGAAGTAAGCCCTGTACCATTAGGACGGATATAAACGTATTTCTTTGTTAGGGTAAGATTTGGAACTTCTATGCCGGGTGCTTCATCTCCTTCATTGAGCAAGGCATTTGAGTATATAGATACAGTTTCTGCATTAATGGCGGTCATTTTTTTTCCTAAAACTTCAAGCGTTCCATTGGTTATATGCAGTTCTTTACTAGCTATTCCTACATGAGAACTTGTGATTTTTAGCGAATTACAAGATAAGTTTACAGGATTAGACGATGCAAAAATTCCCAAACAGTAACCAGAGCTCGACGACTTCACATCCATATTCAACGACCCGTCCCCTGTAATGTTAAGCGGTATATCCGATTGATTGATAAGAATACCGGCATAATTCTTGGGGTAAGTTGAGTTCAAAATTTTATTCTCGTCTATCAGATTGATAGTGAGTGGTATTTCTGACAATATTGCTACTTCACCATCACCATCTGGTTTCCCTTTCGTTATTGTGGCACCGTTTAGCGTAAGGGTATTGGCAGCGTGGATGTAGCTTACCGAGCCTGTGATACCTTCGCCTGTAATAGCAGAGGCGTTAAAAGAGGTTACCTGCTCACCGGCTACCCAGAGGGGGTAAGTTTCAGGTGCTAGACAAGTATAGTTTCCCGTAGTTTCGCCAATGGGTGTATATTCTGCATCGGCGTAACTTACTTTCCAGTTTTTATCTGTAGCATTTCTTTTGGTGGTAGCCATGACACTCTCCTTATTAGGATCTGATTCATTTTGCAATACTATAATTGTTGCCTTGTCAGCCTCCTCTCTTTGCGGTAAACTACAGTAAATTTTGTCTATTTTTGGGGTTGTAAATTTATTGCCTCTTATGCCTGCTTTTTTTAAAGCATTACATCCACTTAAATATAAAGATGTGAGACTATTATTTCTACAATAAAATTCTTCTAATGCAGTACATCCACTGAGATTTAAAGAAGTAAGATTATTTTCATTACAGTTCAAGTATGTTAATGCCGTACATCCACTGATATCTAAAGAAGTAAGATTGTTATTGTCGCACCACAATATTTCCAAAGCGGTACGCCCGCTTACATCTAAGGAAGTAAGATTGTTTTTATTGCAGAGCAAGGTTCTTAGAGCCGTGTATCCGGTAAGATTTAAAGATGTAAGATTGTTGTTGATACAGCTCAAGTGTGTTAGAACTGTGCATCCGGTAAAATTTAAAGAAGTAAGATTGTTTTCATCACAGTTCAATAATGTTAATGCCGTACATCCACTGATATCTAAAGTAGTAAGATTGTTTTTATTGCAGTTCAAGATTCTTAGAGCTGTGCATCCGGTAAAATTTAAAGAAGTAAGATTGTTGTTATAGCAGCGCAATTCTGTTAAAGCAGTACACCCGCTTACATCTAAGGAAGTAAGATTGGCATAGTTGCACGACAAAAATTCCAAAGTGGTACACCCGCTTACATTTAGTGAGGAAATATTATTTTGACTACAGTACAATTTTACTAATTCGGTATTATTCGAAACATTAATACCTGTAAGATTTTCGTTATTATTACTACAATCAAAATGCGTAATATTTCCATAGACCCTCATTGTGCTAGTTTGTGCATAGTAATTTTTATAGTCTGTCCAATATTCACCTACTATAAGAGTGGTATCTTTTGTTCCACTTACTACCTTTACAGGTGTATTTGCAGCATCAGCCCAAAGGTCAAGTTGTATCCACTGCCCTTGTTGTACGGTCAGCTCAATCCAACGGTTCATATTTTGTGTGTTTGCCATATTTGCAAACATCATTAGCCCTGCTAAGAGGGTAAGTAATTTTGTAAAAGTTTTTGTTTTCATAGTTTTATTTTTTAAAAAAGTTAATTAATAGACAACAAAATAGCCCCGCACCTATTTGGCACAGGGTTAAATAAAGTCAAAACTTATAAAGGTGTAAATAAATGTTAAATATGGGGGGGTAAAATAAGAGCTGTACTCGTACGAAATAGTTCGGCAAGTTGTGCCGAAACGTTTCCGTCAAGTCTATAAGTTGATTTTGCTTTCATCAGGCAGTTACATTTACGCTACAAAGTAACGAAAATAAAATGAAAACAACAAATAAATTTAATGCTTTTTTCTTGCCCCTCATTATGATTGTTTAGTGTGTAATGTTGAATGTTTAATCGGTGAATTGTTTAACTGTTTAATGTGTAGTGTGTAATGTTGAATGTTTAATTGGTGAATCGTTGAATTGTTTAAATGTTTAATTTGTAAATTCGTAAATTCGTAAATTTGTAAATCTGTCAATTTCATTCCCCTTCAGGGGGTTGGGGGTATTTAGGGACTAACGGCTTCACGCCGTTCATCCCGTTGGTGAACGACAACTAACGCGACAAACCGCTTAGAGCGGTTGGTCACAATTTGTCAATCCGTCAATCCGAAAATTTGTAAATTTATAAAACTTGCGCTAAAAAATAAAAAAAAGCTCTTGCCTAAAAAGCAAGAGCTTTAACTCTATCGTAAAACGTTAATTATTTCGCGTTTTTGGCTTGCTTCACAATTGCTTGGAAAGCTTGCGGATGATTCATCGCTAAATCGGCTAACACTTTACGGTTCATAGTGATGCCGGCTTTGTGCAACGCACCCATCAACTGCGAATAAGAAAGTCCTTCCAAACGAGCAGCAGCATTGATACGTTGAATCCACAAAGAACGAAAGTTGCGTTTTTTGGTTTTGCGGTCGCGGTAAGCATAAGTCAAACCTTTTTCCCACGTATTTTTGGCAACTGTCCACACATTACGACGCGCACCAAAGTAACCGCGTGTAAGTTTCAAAATTCTTTTGCGTTTCGCTCTTGAAGCGACATGATTTACTGATCTTGGCATAATTTTTTTGATTTTTGAACGCTAGCGTTTCCTACAGGAAATCTTTAAGAAGCTAACAATTCGGTTAATAACTTTAAATGATTTACAAACGGTTTATTTAAGTGCAAGTAACAATTTGATGTTCCTTACATCAGCTTTGTCAACCAAACTCGTGTGAGTAAGATTACGCTTTTGTTTCTTCGTTTTTTTCGTCAAAATGTGACTTTTGTAAGCGTGTTTCCGTTTGATTTTTCCTGTTCCGGTAAGGGCGAACCTCTTTTTGGCACCGGAATTAGTTTTAATTTTTGGCATTTGTTAAATATTTAATGAATTAAAAAAATTATTTCTTCACCGCCGTTTTGGGCGAGAGCATAATAGTCATTCTTTTTCTTTCGAGCTTTGGCAGCGAATCGACTTTGGCGTATTCTTCCAAATCATTTGCAAAACGCAACAACAGCACTTCGCCCTGTTCTTTGAAAAGGATTGAACGTCCTTTGAAGAATACATAAGCCTTTACTTTGCAACCTTCTTTCAAAAAAGATTGGGCATGCTTCAGCTTGAAATTATAATCGTGGTCATCGGTTTGCGGACCGAAACGGATTTCTTTCAGCACAACTTTAGTGGTTTTTGCTTTCAACTCTTTTTCGCGCTTTTTTTGCTGATACAAAAACTTTTGATAGTCGATAACACGACAAACAGGCGGCACCGCAGTCGGTGATATTTCCACCAAATCAAGACCTTGTTCTTCAGCAATTTCCAACGCCCGATGGATATCATAAACGCCTTGCGTTACATTATCGCCAACCAAGCGAACTTCGCGAACACCACGAATTTTCTCATTTACACGATGAGCGTCTTCGTTTTTCTTTCCATAAAACACTTTTTGTGCTATATAAAAATCCTCCTAATTTTTAGTTTAACAAAATATTAACCACTTTTTTAGCGGGTGCAAATATACAGCTTTTTTTTCGAATCAGAAAAATTTTACAAAAAGATTTTTTCAGACATTAGCGAGTTTTAAGTCGGTCATTGACCAAGAAACAGCAACAAACCTAATTTTTGCGAACTCACTAAAAATATCCCCCACCAAACCCCACTTCGCACCATAATAATCTAAATAATTTAATAATATATTGATTACTAACTATTTACGTAAAATAAACACGTTGAAAATCTGTTGAAAATCTGTTGAAATTGTGTTAAAATAGCATCAAATTGCTGTTAATAAGTTTTTTGTGGGGAAATGTGGGGAATTTGAAAAATTGTTGTAATTTTACACCCAGATTAAAATTAATGTATAATGACAACTTTTATTGGCAACATAGAAGCAAGAGCAGACGCAAAAGGGCGAGTTTTTTTGCCTTCTTCCTACCGTCGTCTCTTGCCCGACAACGAACGCGAACGGGTGGTTATGCGCCGCGACCCTGACAACGCATGCCTGATTTTATATCCCGAATCGGTTTGGAACCGCAAAGTGGAAGATTTTAAAGAAAAACTTGACGAATGGAACGCCGACGACCAAATGCTGCTGATGCAATTTGTTTCGGATGCGGAATGGATTGATATTGACTCGCAAGGGCGCATTTTATTAGCAAAACGCAACCTGCAAGCCATCAATGCTTCAACCGATGTGCTATTTGTCGGAATGATTGACCGTATAGCCATTTGGAACAAGGCGACCTACGAAGCCACAAAACTTTCGCGCAACGATTTTGCCAAACAGCTTAGCGAAAAAATGAAAAAACGCAACAACGATTAAAACAAAAAGATGTACCACGTTCCCGTATTGCTCAACGAAACCATAGAGGGACTTAACATTCGTCCTGACGGCATCTACGTCGATGTTACCTTCGGCGGAGGCGGTCACTCCAAAGCTATACTGGAACGGTTGGGCAAAAACGGAAAACTGTTTGCTTTCGACCAAGACGAAAACGCAATGAAAAACAGTATCGACGACAAACGATTTACTTTTGTTCGTAGCAACTTCCGTTATCTCAACAATTTTTTGCGTTACCACCATGTGGAAAAAATTGACGGGCTTTTAGCAGATTTAGGCGTGTCTTCGCACCATTTCGATAACGAAGAGCGTGGCTTTTCGTTCCGCTTCGACGGCAATTTGGATATGCGCATGAACGCCAAAGCCGCAACCACCGCCGCCGATGTACTGAACAACTACACCGAAGAGCAATTAGCCGACGTGTTTTATTTTTACGGAGAATTGCGCCAAGCGCGCCAAATAGCCAAGTGCATAGTGCGAAAACGCACGGAAAAACCTTTTGTTACCATAGCCGACCTGACCGAAGTTGCCAAAGATTTTTGCCCTAACGAACGCGAAAAGAAAGAGTTAGCAAAACTTTTTCAAGCTCTACGCATTGACGTAAACAAAGAAATAGATGCGCTAAAATTGCTTTTGGAACAAGCCACCGAAGCCCTTAACGTAGGCGGACGTTTGGTGGTGCTTACCTACCACTCGTTGGAAGACCGCATAGTGAAAAACTTTATAAAAAGCGGCAACTGCGAAGGAAATATCAAAAAAGATTTTTACGGTCGCACTATAACGCCGTTGACTGCCATTAACAACAAAGTGATAGTGCCAAGCGACGAAGAGATAAACCGAAACCCGCGTTCGCGCAGCGCAAAATTACGCATTGCAGAAAAGAAATGAAAGCATTTAAAACTATACGCGAAAGAATTGACGCCAAAATAGCAGCCAAAAAAGAGCGTCCCAAAATCAGTTTGAAAAGATTGATGGGTGGCGATGTGTTGACACGTCAAGAAGTGCAACGGCAAATACCGTTCGTTATTTTCATCGCTATCATTTGTATGTTCTACATTCACAACCGATTTGCCTACGAACAAGAGGTCGTGAAACTCGACAAACTCAAAAAAGAATTGGTGGAAGTAAAATGCGAATCACTCGCCATATCGGGCAAACTGATACGAATGAACCGCCGTTCCTACTTAATAGAAAAACTCAACGAAGCAAACAGCCCTTTGAAAGAATCATTGGAACCCATTGTTGTAATAAAAAAGTAAATGGCCGAACGTAAATCCATATTGACTCGTTTTGCAATAATCTATTTCCTTATTGTACTGTTTTTTGGTGTCGTCATTTACAAAATGGTGGTTATCCAATATTTTGAAAAAGATGAGTGGATGGAACTTTCCGAAAAACTGAAACGCCAAGGACGAGAAATTGCCCCCAACCGCGGTAATATTTTCGCTTGCGACGGACAATTAATGGCAAGCACCGTTCCCTATTACCATTTATATATGGATACGCGTGTGGAATATTTGCACATAAAAAACGGAGCCAACTATAAAAAAGATATCGATTCGTTGGGTTACTATCTTTCTCAAAAATTCGGTGACAAATCGCCACGAGAATACGTACGCTACATTAATGCAGGCTATAACAGAGGTGACGGAAAACTGAGAATTACATCCAACAAAATAACGCACGCCGATTTAAAAGAGGTAAAATCCTTTCCCATTTTCCGCAAAGGCAAATACCGCGGCGGTCTTATCGAACAAAAATTCGTCACGCGCGTGCATCCATTCGGCAGTTTAGCTTCGCGCACCATAGGCGGCATTTACGGCGATGCTTCAAAAGGCGGTGCTTTCGGATTGGAACTGAAATACGATAACCTGTTGAAAGGCAAAAAAGGCTACGAAACCTGCGAATTAATGGGCGACCGTTGGATTTATATCCCCGAAACGGAACCGGAAGACGGTTTGGACATTACCAGCACCATTGACGTACGAATTCAGGATATTGCCGAAAAAGCTCTTGCCGACAAATTGAAAGAAATCGATGCGTTGCGCGGATGCGCCATAGTAATGGAAGTGCGTAGCGGCGAAGTGAAAGCTTGCGCCAATCTGTCGCGCATTGGTGTCGGAAAATACGAAGAACACTACAATATGGCAGTAGCCGACATGTCGGAACCGGGTTCTACTTTTAAAACTATTTCGCTCATTGTGGCATTGGAAGACGGCGTTGTAAAACCCACCGACACCATCGACACAAAAAACGGCTTATGGATGATGCACGGGCGGCGCATGACCGACCACAACTACCGCGTCAACGGTTCGGGCGGCTATCACAAAATAAGTGTAGCCGAAGGATTGGCTTATTCTTCGAACATTCTCGTATCACGCATTATTGACGAAAATTACGGCTCGCGCCCTTCGGATTTTGTCGATGGCATTTACCGAACAAAAATAAACGAACCGATGGATTTGGAAATTCCGGGTGCCGGTAAACCCTACATTCGCAATCCAAAAGACAAAAACGTCAATTGGTACAAAACCGCCCTGCCATGGATGTCCATAGGCTACGAAACAAAAATGCCACCCATTTATACGCTGGCTTTTTACAACGCCATAGCAAACAACGGAAAACTTATACAACCGTTTTTTGTGAAAAAGATAAGCAAGGACGGACAAACTTTGGAAGAATTTTCGGCAAAAACCATCAATAGTTCCATTTGTTCAAAAAAGACGTTACGAGAAATACGGGAAATGTTGGAACTTGTAGTAGAAAAAGGAACGGGAAAAGTGGTAAAATCACCTTTGGTGTCAATAGCGGGCAAAACAGGCACAGCGCAACTGAACTACACCAACGGACACGGACAACACAAAAGTCACCAAGTATCATTTTGCGGCTATTTCCCTGCCGACGAACCGCAATACAGTTGCATTGTAGTTATCCGTGAGCCACGCATCGGCTATCCGTCGGGCGGTACTATGAGCGGTGGTGTCTTTAAAAACATCGCTGAACGCATCTACGCCGGCAATGTGCAAATTCGCCCTAACGAATTGCCAAAAGATTCACTCTTTTTGCCTTCGGTTAAAAGCGGGAATGCCCTTGCTACAAAAAATGTACTGTCGAAATTGGATATCGACTACACATTGGACAATGGCGGTGAATGGGCAAAATTCTCCAACGACGGCGAAGAAATACGTGCCACTGCATTGGAAATCACGACCAAAACAATTCCCAACGTGGTAGGAATGGGAGCAAAAGATGCTGTTTACCTAATGGAATGTGCAGGACAAAGAATTTTGCTTTACGGACGCGGAAAAGTGCAAAGCCAATCGATAAAAGCGGGCAGCACAGCCATACGCGGACAAACGGTAACATTGATATTAAATTGAATTTCAACGATTTTGAAAAAATAGCGATATGAAACTCGAAACATTATTGGGAGGCATAAAACCACTTAAAGCCACAACAACGGCTGTGGAAATAAAAAATATTCGTTTCGATTCCCGTTTGGTGGAACAAGGCGATCTGTTTGTAGCCACACGCGGAACAGTAGTTGATGGGCACACTTTCATTAGCAAAGCGATTGCACAAGGCGCCGTAGCTGTTGTGTGCGAAACCTTGCCCGAAGAGATGCCTTCAAATGTCGCTTTTGTGCAAGTAGAAGACAGTGCGGAAACATTGGGAATTTTGGCGGCTAATTTTTACGGCAATCCGTCACATAATCTTACTTTGGTAGGCGTTACCGGCACTAACGGAAAAACTACCATTGCCACACTACTCTACCAACTGATGCGCGCTCTCGGTTACAAAGTAGGACTATTTTCGACCGTGCGCAACTACGTGAACGACAAACCGGTAGAAGCCACACACACCACGCCCAATCCTATGGAAATGAATGCGCTGTTAGCGCAAATGGTGGAAACCGGATGCGAATATGCCTTTACGGAATGCAGCTCGCACGCTATTAACCAACGGCGCATTGCCGGACTTAAATTCAAAGGCGGCATATTTACCAATCTCACGCGCGACCATTTGGATTATCACAAAACGGTGGAAAATTATCTGAAAGCTAAAAAACGCTTTTTTGACGACCTTCCTGCCGATGCTTTTGCGCTGACTAATTTAGACGATAAAAACGGTTTGGTAATGCTTCAAAACACACAAGCCACAAAAAAAACTTATTCCTTACGCGAATTTGCCGATTTTAAAACCAGAATTTTGGAAGATGGCTTTGACGGAATGTTGCTCGAAATGAACGAACACGAAATTATGTTGCCATTTATCGGACGATTTAATGCGTCCAATCTGTCGGCGGTGTTTGGAACTGCGGTTCTGCTGGGCTTCGACGAAGTGGAAGTGCTGACCAAATTAAGCACGCTTCATGCTGTTTCGGGACGTTTTGAAACTCTCCGTGCGCCACAAGGCTACACCGCTATTGTAGATTACGCACATACGCCCGATGCGCTGGACAATGTGTTGAGCACAATAAACGAAATACGCGAAGGAGAAGGCAATCTTATTATCGTAGTCGGCTGTGGCGGCAATCGCGACAAAGGCAAACGACCCATAATGGCTAAAATTTCCGTAACGCAATCCGACCGTGTTATACTGACAAGCGACAATCCGCGCTTTGAAGACCCGCAAGCTATTTTGAACGATATGCTGACCGGTATTGACGCATCAAACAAGCGTAAAGTGTTGGTTATTGTTGACCGCCGCGAAGCAATAAAAACAGCTTGTGCATTGGCGCAACGTGGCGATGTGATTCTCGTTGCCGGCAAAGGTCACGAAAATTACCAAATCATCAACGATGTTAAACATCATTTCGACGATAAAGAAGAAATCATAAATTGTTTTTAATAAAAAATAACGAAGCCAACGAATTGTACAAAATCATTCGAAGCTCAATTATAACCATAAGACGTAAATCCAACAATCTGTAAATCTTGTAATCTATAAATTAAAAATATGTTTTACTATCTTTTCAGTTACCTTGACAAAACCTTTGACGTTCCGGGCGCAGGTATGTTTAACTACATTTCATTTCGTGCTGCACTGGCGTTTATTTTTGCATTGCTCTGTTCCACATGGATTGGCAAACGTATTATTGGTAAACTTCAACAGTTGCAAATTGGTGAAATCATACGCGACCTTGACCTTGAAGGGCAAATCAGCAAAAAAGGAACACCCACCATGGGCGGTATCATCATTTTACTGTCAATTATTGTTCCTTGCTTGCTGGTAGGCATTCTCGACAATGTCTATATGAGTTTGATGCTTTTTACCACAGTATGGCTCGGTGCGCTGGGCTTTGCCGACGATTACACTAAAGTGTTCAAAAAGAACAAGGAAGGCATTCACGGCAAATTCAAAATTATCGGACAAATTGGCATCGGTCTTATTGTTGGCTTAACGCTCTATTTTTCGCCAAATGCCGTAATAGTAGAAAATATTGATTCTCATATCGACGAAAAAACGCATTTAGAAGTGGTGGAATATTCTCAAAAAGAGATTAAATCGACCATGACCACCATTCCGTTTATGAAAAACAACAACGCCGACTATGCCAACTTGTTCGATTGGGCTGGCGAACATAAACAACTTTTAGGTTGGATTTTCTTTGTGCTGGTGACTATTTTCATTGTTACAGCCGTGAGCAATGGTGCTAATCTCACAGACGGTTTAGACGGCTTGGCAACAGGCACATCGGCGATACAAGGCGTAGCGTTAGGCATTTTGGCTTACGTTTCGAGTAACGTGAACTACGCCGGCTATCTGAACATTATGTACATTCCGGGGGCTGGCGAGTTAGTAGTTTTTGCTGCGGCATTTATCGGTGCAACAATCGGTTTTCTGTGGTTTAATTCCTATCCGGCGCAAGTATTTATGGGCGATACCGGCAGTTTGGCATTGGGCGGTATTATTGCAGTTTTTGCCATTGCCATACACAAAGAGTTGCTCATTCCCGTTTTGTCGGGCATTTTCTTGATCGAAAGTCTGTCGGTTATTTGCCAAACGGGCTATTTCAAATACACAAAACGCAAAACAGGTGTCGGCAAGCGCATTTTCAAAATGTCGCCACTGCACCATCATTTTCAAAAGACTGCCGGCAGTGTGAACGCTCTTATACAAAACCCCAAACAAGCAATACCCGAATCGAAAATAACGGTGCGCTTTTGGATTGTAGGACTTATTTTAGCTGCTTTGACGCTAATAACGTTGAAAATAAGGTAATTGGTTATTGCAGAAAACCGAAAAATCGGAATAAATTAAGTTAGTATTCAAAATGGCAATTATTGATATAGATTTTAATTTTCAACAAGATAGTAAGTGCGGCGACCCTGACACGGATAGTCAAAAATTATATGAAGCTCACAAGTTATTATGGAGTAAAGAATTGCCTAATGGAAAAATGTTTACGTTGGAAATTAAAAGTTCTAATTATGGCAGATTTTTAATAAAAAACAATTTGTGTATGAACTTGTCAAGCGACAGGATGTGTCCACATTTTGTTGAAAAATATAATAAATTTAACAATTGGCTTTCAGATTTAGAAAAGGAAGAACTCAAATATAGAGTACGGACAATTGGAGGACATATAGTTTTTCCTGCGCATAAAAAGAATGGCTTCACTATAAATCAAGCTAGAGGTGTTAGTAGAAAAATTTGCGACAGATTTGATTTGACATTGGAATGTATAAGGCGTTTTTACATGGACGAAAAAAGTCCACTTTCAAAGACCTTAATAAACTACAAAGACTTTTTTGATTTGTTTGTTGATTTTAAAGGTTATGTTGATTTCTTTCTCTTACAAGATTTTATTGACCAAAAATACCAAGTTGAATTTTCTTTACCATTTGACAATTTTAACAGAACGCCATTACCTCAGACAATTGACGAGTACAAACACTACAAGGAACATACTATAAATTTAATAAAAAAAAGAAACAAAAGAATTTTAGAAAGTTTATCCTAAATCAATTAGAATTGTTTTAGAAATATCGAATGAAAAGAACACCAATTTGTAACATGCGTTAAATTTAGTATTCAAAAAATTAACAATTATATATGAAACGTTTAGTAATTTTAGGTGGAGGCGAAAGTGGCGTAGGAACGGCTATTCTTGCAAAAAAACAAGGTTATGAAGTTTTTTTGTCCGACAATGCTGCTCTAAAACCCGAATACAAAGCTGAACTCGAAAAACGCGGTTTGGCTTACGAAGAAAATCAGCACACCGAAGCATTAATTCTCAATGCCGACGAGGTGGTAAAAAGCCCCGGTATGTCCGAAAAAGCACCTATTATCAAAGCTTTGCGCGCACAAGGCACGCCCATTGTTTCGGAAATTGAATTTGCTTCACGCTATACCAACGCCAAGAAAATTTGTATTACCGGCTCCAACGGAAAAACCACCACAACTATGCTCACCTACTTTATTCTTAAAAATGAAGGCTTGAACGTAGGTTTGGCAGGCAATGTGGGCAAAAGTTTTGCTTGGCAAGTAGCCGAATGCGATTTCGATTACTATGTCATTGAACTGAGTTCGTTTCAACTCGACGGCATGTACGATTTCAAAGCTAACGTATCTGTAATTCTGAACATTACGCCCGACCACCTTGACCGTTATGACTACAAATTTCAAAACTATATCAACTCCAAATTCCGTATTCTGCAAAACCAAACCCCCGAAGACGCATTTATTTTTTGGAACGACGACCCTGTGCTAAAAGCGGAAATAGAGAAACGAAATATCAAGGCGCAACTATTGCCCTTTGCGTTGGGCAAAACGGAACGCACCAAAGCCTACGTCGAAGAGCAAAATTTGACCATCGAATCGACAGAAGCAACACACGACAACGATATGGTGATGGCTTTGGAAGAATTGTCGTTGCGCGGAACACACAACGTTTACAACTCAATGGTGGCAGGTTTGGCGGCGCAATTGGTACACATTCGCAAAGAGACCATTCGCAAGTCGCTGGCTGAATTTCAAGGCGTGGAACACCGTTTGGAATATGTGGCTACCGTGCGTGGCGTTCGCTACATTAACGACTCGAAAGCGACCAATGTCAATTCGTGCTGGTATGCGCTGGAAAGCATAAAAACACCGATAGTGCTCATTTTGGGCGGCACGGACAAAGGCAACGATTACAGCGAAATAGAGATGTTGGTGCGCGAAAAAGTGCACACGCTCATCTTTATGGGATTAGATAATAAAAAACTGCGTGAATTTTGGGCAGACCACTGCACCTGCCCCATGTACGAAGTAACATCGATTGAGGATTGCGTGGCAAAAGCCTACGAAGTGGCAAAAATGGGCGACACAGTGTTGCTTTCACCTTGTTGCGCCAGTTTCGACCTTTTTAAAAACTACGAAGACCGCGGCGATAAATTCAAAGCTTGCGTACGTAACTTATAAAAAAATCGGATTGTGGATAATTTTCTAAAACGCTATTTAAAAGGAGACTACGTTATTTGGATGGTCTATTTTACGCTACTTATCATTTCAGTAGTGGAAATGTTTAGCGCATCCAGCCAATTTGTCCCCAAAAGCGGCATTATGACGAAACTCATCGAACATGCCGTTCATTTGGGATTAGGATTTATTTTGCTCCTTTTTGTTCATCTCCTTGATTCAAAAACAATAAAAATGGTGGCGTATTTGGGGCTTGCGTTGTCCATCGGATTGCTTATTTACACTTCCATAAAAGGTTTGGCGGCAGCCGACGGCGGCACACGGTGGATTTCGGTAGTCGGTTTTCAATTTCAGCCTTCCGAAGTTGCCAAATTATCGCTTATTATTGTGGTCGCCAACTGGATTGACCGCGCACAAAATCCCGAATATCAAAAAAAGACGTTCGTCTATATGGCGCTAATTATTTCGCTGATTTGCGGGTTGATTTTGACGGAAAATCTTTCTACTTCACTCCTTCTGTTTGGTGTTATTATACTGATGATGTTTATCGGAAGCATCTCTTTCAAACGGATAATGATTTTCGGAGGCATTATTATCGGCGCTGTACTGCTTATCTTTTTGGTGGTGAATTTAATTCCGAAAGAAAAGTTTATGGAGGACAACACGAAGGAAAACAAAACCTTTGTCGAAAAAACGCTCTACAAATTTAAACGCGTTTATATTTGGAACGAACGCATTGCAGCGTTTGTTGACGGCAGCAAAGATGACGACCTAAAATACACCATCAACGATGAAAACCGACAAAAGCAACATGCGCAAATTGCCATAGCAAGAGGTGGCGCTTTCGGCGTTATGCCGGGGAACAGTATTCAACGCAACCGAATCCCCGAAGTGTCGAACGACTTCATTTTTGCCATTATTGTTGAAGAATTGGGAATGCTGGGCGGTGGCATCGTTATCTTCCTTTACTTAGTTTTGCTTTTTCGAGCCGGCAAAATTGCTTTTAAAACCGAAACGGTCTATCCTTCTATTTTAGTTACAGGAATGGCTTTAATGATTGTTATACAAGCACTTATACATATTGGCGTTGCTGTTGGCATAGGACCAGTTACCGGACAGCCGTTGCCGTTGATTAGTCGCGGCGGAACTTCTATTTTGGTAAATAGCGTTTATTTCGGTATCATTTTAGGCGTTTCGCGCTCAATTGCAAACAAAGAAAACGCTCAAACACTAACCGACGAAACAGAAACTACTACCGAAACTCCCGAAGAGACGAATTTAACACAAGAACCTATAACTCAAGAGCTATGAAAACAAATCCGAAATACCTGATTAGCGGAGGCGGCACAGGCGGGCACATTTTTCCTGCAGTGAGCATTGCCAACGCGTTACGCGAAATGCAGCCAGAGTGTGAAATACTTTTTGTAGGTGCGCTCGGTCGAATGGAAATGGAACGTGTACCCGCAGCCGGTTACAAAATTGTGGGATTGCCCATGCATGGTTTCGACCGCAAAAATTTGTGGAAAAATGTAACGACACTATTTGATTTGTGGAAAAGTATGCGTCAAGTGAAGCGCATTATTCGCGAATTTCGTCCCGATGTAGCTATCGGCGTGGGCGGATATGCCAGCGGTGCTGCTATGAAAGTGGCTGCGAAAATGGGAATTCCCGTACTTTTGCAAGAGCAAAACGGCTTTGCCGGAATGACCAACAAACTGCTTCGAAATGATGCCACCAAAATTTGTGTCGCTTACGAAGGTATGGAGAAATTTTTTCCTGCCGAAAAAATTATTCTGACGGGTAATCCCGTGCGTCAAAATTTGGTAAACGGCACAAAAACAGAGGCTTACAAAGAGTTTGGATTTTCACCAAAGAAAAAAACACTGCTGATTATTGGCGGTAGTCTCGGTGCTCGCACCATCAATCAAAGTGTAATTGCGCACCTTAAAGAACTGACCGACAGCAACATTCAAATACTTTGGCAAGCAGGCAAAGGCTATATCAAATCGGCACGCAAAGCAGCAGAGCCGTTTGCAAATCCGAATTTAATCGTAACCGACTTTGTAAGTCGTATGGATTTGGCGTATGCCATGGCTGATTTAGTCATTTCGCGCGCCGGAGCAAGTAGCATTTCCGAATTGTGTTTGTTAAGCAAACCTACTATTTTAGTGCCTTCGCCCAACGTAGCCGAAGACCATCAAACGCACAATGCCATGGCGTTGGTCAACAAAAATGCTGCCGTTTTAGTAAAAGATATCAATGCTGAAAATGAATTAATTCCAAAAGCATTGAAATTAATCAAAGATGACGAAAAATTGACCGATTTATCACACAATATCAAGCAATTGGCACAACACGATTCTGCCAAACGCATTGCCGAAGAAGTGATAAAATTGACAAAAAAGCAAGGTAAAAAATGAAAAATCAGAACTATAATCGCGCATTCACTCCCGATAAAATTAGTGAATTAAAAAACAATGAAATTTTTGTTTTTGGCAGTAATTTGCAAGGAGCACACGGAGGCGGTGCAGCTCGCGTAGCGTTAAATAATTTTGGTGCTGTTTGGGGACAAGGCGTTGGTTTACAAGGACAATCGTATGCTATTCCAACCATGCAAGGCGGCGTGGAAACCATAAAACCGTATGTAGATGAATTTATTGATTTTGCGCACCAACATACCGAATTACAATTTTATGTTACGCGTATAGGTTGCGGTATAGCCGGTTTTCGTGATAAAGATATAGCTCCTTTATTCACAAAAGCCATAGAGTTGCCAAATATTATTTTGCCTAAAAGTTTTGTGGAAATTATTGACAATCAATAAAATACTTAAAAGATTATTCTGAATTATGCACTATAAAAATTTCTATTTTCTCGGAATTGGCGGCATCGGTATGAGTGCTATTGCGCGCTATTTTAAGGCAAAAGGCTATAATGTAGCCGGTTACGACCGCACACAAAGCCGATTGTGTCAGGAATTGGAAGCGGAAGGCATTGATATTCACTATACTGACGATGTGGCGCAAATTGCCAATACTTTTAAGGACAAAACCACCACATTAATAGTTTATACTCCGGCAATTCCCGCAGAACATAGCGAATTTATCTATTTCAAACAAAACGGTTTTGAAATACAGAAACGGGCGCAAGTATTAGGCGAAGTAACTCGCTTGGAACGTGGACTTTGCGTAGCCGGAACACACGGAAAAACCACCACTTCCACCATGACGGCGCACTTGCTCAAACAAAGTCATGTGGACTGCAACGCTTTCTTGGGCGGCATTTCTAAAAATTACACCAGCAATCTGTTGCTTTCCGATAAAAGCGATTTGGTAGTGATAGAAGCTGACGAGTTCGACCGTTCGTTTCATCATCTCACGCCCTATATGGCAGTGATTACGGCTGTCGATGCCGACCATTTGGACATTTACGGCACGCACGAGGCTTATTTGGAAAGCTTTGCACATTTCACTTCGCTCATTCGCGAGGACGGTTGCCTGATTGTAAAAAAAGACATTGCTTTGCAACCGCGTTTAGGTAAAAATGTAAAATTGTACACCTATTCCGCCACAGAAAAAGCCGATTTTTATGCCAAAAATGTTCGTGTTGGCAACGGCACCATTATTTTTGATTTTGTAACACCGACCGAAACGATTTCCGATATTGAATTAGGCGTTCCTATGCTGGTAAATGTGGAAAACAGCGTGGCAGCTATGGCTTTAGCTTGGCTCAACGGTGTTACGGCAAACGAATTGCGCAACGGTATGAAATCGTATGCCGGCATTCGGCGCCGTTTTGAAACATGGCTCAAAACCGACCATTTGACCATTATAGACGATTACGCACATCATCCGGCGGAAGTGGAAGCAAGCATCAAATCGGTAAAAGCGCTCTATGCCGACAAAAAAGTATTGGGCGTTTTCCAACCGCATCTTTACACGCGCACCCGCGATTTTTACAAAGAATTTGCGGCTGCTTTGTCGCATCTCGACGAAGCTATGTTGGTAGAGCTTTACCCTGCACGCGAGCAACCGATTGAAGGCATTTCGTCAAAAACTATTTTTGATGAAATAACATGCCCAAAAACGCTAACCACAAAAGAAAAACTGATAGAAACACTAAAAAATAAACAATTTGATGTACTTTTGACACTTGGAGCCGGCGATATTGATACCTATTTGCCGAAAATAGTGGAAGCTTTGAAAACCAAACGGTAAATCAATAACTTAGAAAATGAAAATCTGGAAAATCATACTTATTTGCATAAGCGTAACTTTAACAGCAGGTTACCTGATTTTTGCTTTGGTTTTCATTCCTAAAACAGACACCATGATTTGTACGGGTATCAATGTGGAAATTTTGGATGCCGACAGCAAGCAATTTGTATCCGACAAAGAGATTAAACAACTCATTGACAGTCGCAATCCGCACATTATCGGAAAAAAGTTCGCTGACATTGATTTTGCCAAAATTGAAAAAATTGCAAAAGAGCATACAATGGTAAAAATGGCTGCTTGCTACAAATTGCAAAACGGAAACTTAAAAATAGACATCACCCAACGACAACCTATTTTCAGAGTTATTTCCGGCACACGAAATTACTATATCGACATAGAAGGCAACGAAATGCCGACATCGATAAACCACTCCGTTTATGTGCCGATTGTAACCGGAAATGTGAATAGTAAATTTATCAAAGACAAGTTATTCGATTTTATTGTATTTTTGCAAAATGACAAATTCCTGCGCTCGCAAATAGAACAAATTCACGTCTGCCCAAATATGGAAATCGAATTGGTGCCGCGAGTCGGACAACACATTATCTATTTAGGGCAAATAGACGGTTACGAAGAAAAATTGGAACGTCTTCTTATTTTTTACGAAAAAGGGTTGAGCCAAACGGGATGGAATCAATATACGGGCATTAGCCTAAAATACAAAGACCAAGTGGTCTGCACAAAAAAGAAACAATAACATATACACTGCTTATGAATTCGGAAATTATTGTAGCCGCAGATTTTGGAAGTTCCAAAATTGCCGTCATGGCCGGACAAAAAAACGCCGACGGAAAAATAAAAGTGCTCGGAGTAGAACAAGACCAGACTCCGGTCGACAGTATCCGCAGTGGATTGATTATCAAGCCATCGGACGTATCGTATAAAATTAACACACTGATGAAACTTTTAGAGAATCGCATCCAAAAGCCTATCTCTAAATTCTACATCAATCTGAACGCCCACTCTATGCGCACTTGCAAGGCTTCCACTACTCAAACCATAGAATCCGGCAAAGAAATTGACCAAGCTATTTTGGATAAAATGTTAATGAGCGTGAAGCAAACGGAAATCAGCAACCGTCATATACTTCACGTTACGCCGCAAGAATACCAATTGGACACAGAGCCAATAAAAGACCCGCTGAACAGCATAGGAAGTCAACTCATTGGCAATTACGTAATTACAATAGGAAAAACGGAAATTCTGGACAATATACAAAAAAGCGTAGACCGTTCGGGCTATACTAGCGAAGAGTGCATTATTTCACCTTTGGCTACATCAATGGCATTGCTGTCAGACACAGAAAAAGAGTTAGGTTGTCTCCTGCTCGACTTTGGCGCAGGCACCACTTCGCTCTCCATTTTCAAAGACGGCTATTTGCGCCATTTTGCCATTATTCCATTCGGCGGCAAACACATTACCAGCGACCTTAAAGATTTGAATATTAGAGAACAAGATGCCGAAAAACTAAAAGTACTGAAAGGTGCTGCCCGAACAATCGACATAAAAAAGAGCCTCAAAATACAAGTACCGTCGAACATTGAAGGTATTGAACCTCAAGTGGTTAGCAACAAAGATATTGCTATCATTATTGAAGCACGATTGAGAGAAATACTTAATTTTGTGAAAGAACAGATAAAAAAATCGGGCTACGCCGACAAATTAGGTGCGGGCATCGTCATTACAGGCGGCGCATCGCAATTGGAAGGTCTTGATACACTTTCGAGTGAAATTTTAGAATACAACGTGCGCAAAGGTTCTTGCGAAAACATTTTGGACAAAGAATCGGCAGAATACAATTTGCCGGAATACACATCTTTAATCGGGCTAATGCTTTACGGCAAAGCCAACTGCATCAGTTCGGCAAAAAATGAGCAAGGCAAAAAACCTAAACTGCCGCGCAAAAATATTTTTGGAAGGGTTAGCGATAAAATGGTGAGCCTTTTCGATGATGAATCACCAATCAACGATAAAAAATAACATTTAAACAAATAATATCATGGGTTTAGTCCAATTTGAAATGCCAAAAGTAAGTACTTCCATCATTAAAGTGATAGGCGTAGGCGGAGGTGGCAGCAATGCCGTCAATCACATGTTCCGCGAAGGAATTACCGACGTGTCGTTCGTTGTGTGCAACACCGATGACCAAGCACTCAAAAAATCGCCCGTTCCCATACAAATACAATTGGGAGTGAACATTACCGAAGGCTTAGGAGCCGGAAGCAAGCCGGAAGTAGCCAGAGAAGCCGCTATCGAATCGCTTCCCGAAATAGAGAAAATGCTTAGCGACAATACCAAAATGGCTTTCATCACGGCAGGTATGGGCGGAGGCACCGGCACCGGAGCCGCTCCTGTCATTGCCGAAGCCGCCAAAAAGCTGGGCATACTCACCGTTGGCATAGTAACCATACCGTTTGCTTTTGAAGGCAAACGCAAAATTATGCAAGCACTCGAAGGTGTTCGGCAAATGAGCAAACACGTCGATGCCATACTGATAATCAACAACGAAAAACTTCGCGAAATCTATCCCGACATAGAACTGTCGAACGCTTTCAACATTGCCGACAACGTATTAGCCAACGCTGCCAAAGGCATTGCCGAAATTATTACCGTTGACGGCTATATCAACGTCGATTTTGCCGATGTGTACACCATTATGAAAAATGGCGGCGTGGCAGTGATGAATACCGGACGCGCTACCGGCGAAAAACGCATTACCAAAGCCATTGAAAATGCACTCGATTCGCCCTTGTTAGACAATCGCAATGTGCACGAAGCCAAGAAAATACTTTTGAGCCTATATTGCTCTACCACCAACAAAATAGTGATGGAAGAAGTGTCTGAAATCAACGAATTTATGGACAAAATGGGTGAAGATATCGAGGTTATTTGGGGCGTAACTTTCGACGAAGACTTGGGCGACGATGTGAAAATTACCCTTATTGCTACCGGTTTTGGTAACGACAGCATACTCGAAGAGATGATGAAAGAAGACGAATTGGACGATGACGAAGAACCATACGACGAAACATCTGCGACGGTAAATCAAATCCAGCAGGATACCAAAACAAAATGGATGAAGCACCTATATCCGAGCAAAACCGATGGTTCGCAACTTACCATTTCGCTTGACGATATGGACGACGACGATATTTTCAAAGAAATGGAAAACATTCCGGCTTACAAACGAAATAACAAATAAAAAACAAATTGAAAGTAATACAAATGGACAAATACCTATTTTTAGGTATTTGTCCATTGCGTTTTTATAAGTAACTTTGCAACCAAATAAAAAAAATTATTTGCTTTGACAGCACTCCAAAAAAATAGCATTAAGTGGTTGCTTATCCTATTATTCGTCTTTTACCATATTAATGACGTTTTTTTCACACACGTACATATTGAAGGAACAAAAATAACAACCCACTCACACCCCTATTCCAACCAAAATCACCAGCACTCAAAAACCAACTTCAATCTTATTCAAGCCCTGACATCAGTTCTAACGCTTCTATCTATCGGGGTGGGATTTTGTCTGCTTCCGCTTTTAGCAAAACCCGAACGCATAATTGCTTACTATAAGCAACCTATTACACACTTTCCGCAAACTTCCAATTGTTTACGAGCACCTCCCGTTTTTGCATTGTAAAGAAAATCGCAAGCGATAGCATTATCGCCCAAAAAAGGAATTTAAAGGTGTTAAATAATTTTACACGCTTAATATTCCAGATGTTTTACAATCAAAAAAAATAACAATAAATCATGAAAAAAATTACTTTTTACCGCATTGTTGCGGTAGTCGTCTGCTGTGTTTTTGCAGCCGACGGTATCATAGCACAAAATCAACAAAGAATAAGAAGTCAACAGCACGGCGCAACGGAGACAGCTCACAAAGGACAATTGAGCGATGCCCATCTTATAGGAGATGTGGTGGACAAACACTCCGGCGAACACCTGCCGTTCATCAATATACAACTTAAAGGCACGTCGATAGGCACTACTACCGACGAAACGGGGCACTATTTCCTTAAAAACCTGCCCGTCGGAGAATTTATTCTTCAAATATCGTGTGTAGGCTACGACAGCCAAGAAATTCCAATTGAAATTGTACAGAACACAACTCAAGAAATCAATATTGTACTGGAAGAATCGACCACCAATATCGACCAAGTGGTTGTTACCGGCAACAGATACGAAACCAAGCAGCGAGAAACAGCCACAGTGGTTAATATCATTTCTCCGAAACTGTTTGAAAACACCGCATCGTGCAATGTTGCCGAAGTACTTTCGTTTCAACCCGGACTGCGAGTAGAATCGAACTGCCAAAACTGCGGTTACACACAATTACGCATCAACGGACTTAACGGCAACTATTCGCAAATTTTGATAGACGGACATCCGCTAATGAGCTCATTGGCATCGGTTTACGGACTGGAACACTTTCCCGCAGGCATGATTGACCGCGTGGAAGTAATCCGCGGCGGAGGTTCGGCACTTTTTGGTTCCAATGCTATCGGAGGTGTTGTCAATATCATTACCAAAGAGCCTATCCGCAATTCTTGTTCTCTCGAAAACAGCAATATGCTCATCGGCACTTCCGCCTACGACATTAACGGCACATTCAACGCTTCGCTGGTTTCGAACAAATCGCGAGCCGGCGCATTCCTTTTTGGCACCATTCGCGACCGCAGTCCCTACGACTACGACAACGATGGTTACTCCGAAATTCCGAAATTGAAATCATCAACTATCGGATTCCGTTCCTATTACAAAACTTCCAACTATTCTAAACTAAAGGCAGAATATCATCACAGCTACGAATTTAGGCGCGGTGGTGACTCCATCGACCTGCAACCCCACAAAGCCAACGTTGCCGAACAAACAGAGCACCATAACGATGCGGCATCACTCGATTTTTCGCTGTTTTCGGCTGACGGACGCCATTCGGGAAATATCTATTCGTCGCTCCAACATATCAATCGCAACAGCTATTACGGAGGCAATCAAGACCTAAACGCATATGGCACAACCAAAGATTTAACATCCGTTACCGGCTTACAATACAGACTTTCGTGGATGCGTAACAGCAAGTTGCCTGCCGATTTTGTTGTCGGTGCAGAATATTTATATAACGGACTGAATGACGTTATACAAGGCTACAACCATCATATCGACCAACACACCCATTTGTACGGCGGATTTGTGCAAAATGAATGGAAAAACAAAAAGCTCGGTATTTTGGTGGGTGCCCGTTTAGACAAACACAGCATGATACGAAAACCCATTTTTTCGCCACGCCTCAATTTGCGCTATGCGCCAATAGAAGCTGTAGTACTACGCGCCACTTATGCCAGCGGCTACCGCGCACCACAAGCGTTTTCGGAAGATTTGCACATTCACTCAGTAGGCGGCGACATACATATTCACACAAACTCGCCGGAACTACGTCCCGAATATTCACACAGCATCAACGGTTCTATTGACTTCTACCAAAAATGGAATCATTTCCATTTGAATATTTTGGCTGAGGGGTTTTACACACAACTTAACGATGTTTTTATAGAAGTGCCGCAACAACAAACCGAAGAAGATTTTGCCAGAGGCATCATTAGGGTTTTGCGCACCAATGCAGAATCAGGAGCTTACGTGGGCGGTATCAATCTTGAAGCAAAACTTGCCTACAAAAAACTGTTTGCAATACAGATGGGCTACACCTACCAGCAAAGCAACTATTTTGCACCGCAACAATGGGGCGAAGATACTACTACGACTCCTGAAAAACGCATGCTGCGCACACCCGACCACTACGGCTACGTCACAATGGACTTTTACCCGTTCAAAGGTTTCAGTACTTCGCTTAATGGCGTACTTACAGGTCCTATGCTTGTTCCTCACTTTGCCGGATACATTAGCCAAGAGCGATTGGAAAGGACTCCGACTTTTTTCGATATGGGCATCAAAGTAGCTTACGACATACAGCTAAAAGAGTCTATCGTACTACAAGTAAATGGCGGGGTAAAAAATATTTTCAACAGTTATCAGAAAGATTTCGACAAAGGTGCCAATCGTGACTCGGGATATATTTATGGTCCTTTGGAACCGCGCTCGTTTTATTTAGGATTAAAATTTAATATTTAATTCGCTAAAACAATATATAAATATGCCGCTACTGATTAAGTTAGCGGCATATTTTATAGTTAACCAATTTGATTGTGGATTTACAAATTGACAAATTGTGACCAACCGCTCTAAGCGGTTTGTCGCGTTAGTTGTCGCTTACCAATGGGACGAACGGACTTAAAGCCGTTAGTCCCCTACATTTACAGTTTTTTAGCGCAAGTTTATAAACTTGTGCTTTTTTATTAATTCAGTTTCATAACTGAATAAATTTGCACCCTGAGCAGAGCAACTACACTGAGCTAAATTATTCTTTCTCGTCTTTGCTTTTCGCTTGTTTACTATTTTGCATCACGTCTTTTACTATTTCATCCACAAGATTTTTTGAATCTTTACCATCTTTCTCACGTGCGGCTATTCGTTTACGAGCAGCTTCAATATCTTGTTCTTGTTTTTTCTTACTACTAATAACTACAACATATAAAAGTGTTGTAAAAAATAAAGACCCGCCGATAAACAATGGCAAAGCATTCTCAATTTCTACCCACGTCCATGGAATAGCAGATGAATAATCAGGGCTTCCTGGTCTACCACTATTCCCATGTATTTTATGAATAAAAACAGTTACCATTAATATCAAAAAGAAAATCACAGCAAACAAAATTAGTCTGTTCGCAATCTTACTGTTCTTCATTATTATCCTATTTTTCTTTATTATCTTTTTCCTTTTGATATATATCCAAACTGATACACCCTATTTGGTAGTTTTTTAGCGCAAGTTTCTTTAACTTGTGCTTTTTTATTTGTTCAGTTTCATAACTGAATAAATTTGCACCCTGAGCAGAGCAACTACACTGAGCTAAATTATTCTTTCTCGTCTTTGCTTTTCGCTTGTTTACTATTTTGCATCACGTCTTTTACTATTTCATCCACAAGATTTTTTGAATCTTCACCATCTTTCTCACGTGCGGCTATTCGTTTACGAGCAGCTTCAATATCTTGTTCTTGTTTTTTCTTTAGTTGAACAAAGATTGTCCCTACAAATGCACTAATTAAAATTGTTCTTAATAAAATATTTGGAAAATTAACCCATATATCATGCCAAGTATATGGCGTTTTATCTGCAAAAGAAAGCCCTCTTCCAGAAGTATCACCAAATAATAAATGTTTTACGATTGTAAATAGTAAAAAAAAAAAAAACTGATTATATAGACTTTACATCTATATAAATGTTGTTGCTTACTTTTTATTTTATTCTTCATCAGAGTCCCTTATTTGGTGCAAGTTTACTTACCTGCCCTTTTTTATTTGTTCAGTTTCATAACTGAATAGATTTGTGCCAATTTTATGTTTTTTATAAGCGTGAATGCCTGTTTCTATACCACAATATAGGCAGAGCCTACGCTGAGCAAAGGTTAGTTATGTTTCAAGATATAATAAAACAAACCACTAACCAAAAAAATATAATCAAAAAGAAAAAGGCGTTATTTCCTATCTCTTCCCACCCCATAGGTTTTATTGTAGAAAACGTTAGCCCAATTGTTTTAGCCACTATAACAGTCAAAAGGGTACTAATAAATCCCACAATAAAACTTTTCTTTATAAGTATTTTATTTATTTTGTTATTCTTATTCTGCTGACTCTTCCTCTTCTTTTGGTTCATCATAATAAATGTTTTTTATTTAAAATACCCCTATTTAGCGCAAGTTTTCTTACTTGCGCCAATTTTGTGCTAAATAATCGGGATTTATTTGCTCTTAAAGAAATATATCAACGTAATTTTGCGTTCAGTTTTTCTTCAAATGCTTTAATAAGACGTTGCATAATAGAATCTATCTGTTTGTCGGTCAATGTCTTTTCTTTATCTTGCAACACAAAATTTACAGCATACGATTTTTTGCCGTCTTCCAAATTTTTACCTTCGTAAACATCAAATAAGGAAACCTTTTTCAGTAATTTTCTTTCTACATCGAACGCTACCTTTTCAATATCGAAAAACTTGATATTTTTGTCAACCAACAAGGCTAAATCGCGCTTTACCTCGGGGAATTTAGATATTTCCTTGTAAACAATTTTATGTTTTCCGCCCTCGCGCAGGCAACAATTCCAATCTAATTCGGCAAAATAGACCGGCACAGAAATATCGAACCAGCGAAGAATTTCAGGTTTTACAATTCCTATGGTTCCCAAAGTTTTGTCCGAAGCGGTTTTCAATAACAAAGCCTCCGAATAGAGTTCATCGTCTGAATCAACCAATTTCAAACTATCCACTGCAATGCCCATTTTTCGCAATACATTGTCGGTATGAGCGCGCAATTCGTAAAACGATGTCTTTTCGCTTGGACGCAACCAACTCTGCATGGCACGTTTACCCGTTAGCCACAAGCCCAAACGGTAGTTTTCGCCATAGTGCGACAGCGCATCGTCATCTTTGCCTTTCGTGGCATCGTACCAATAGCAGTTGCCCAATTCGTAAAATTTCAAATCGGCATTTTGACGGTTGATATTGTAAGCAATGCTCTCCAAACCGCCGAACAGTAATGTTTGACGCATAACACCCAAATCGTTGCTCAACGGATTCATCAATTTTACGCACCTCTCCAACGGATACTGTTTTAAACGCTCGTAGTAGAGTGTTTTTGTGAGTGAATTATTGAGTATTTCATAAAATCCGCACGAAGAAAGCTGTTCGGAAACCAAATATTGGAGCTTGTTCGTATCCGGTTTTTCACCGTAATTCAGGCTGGAATTGACTTTGGAACTAATTTCAACATTGTTGTAGCCGTAAATGCGCAAAACATCTTCAATAATATCCACATCGCGCTGCACATCAACACGGTATGAAGGAACAGATAAAGTATAAGTATCATTTTCAAAAGATAACACTTTTATTTCCAATCCTTTGAGAATTTTTTCTATCGTTTCGCGTCCAAGTGATTTACCTATCAAACTATCCATTTTCGCTATCGACACCGTAACGGTAAAATCGTTGATTGGAGACGGGTAAATATCGGTAATTTCCGATGCAATTTCGCCGCCTGCCAACTCTTTTATCATCAATGCCGCCAATTTTAACACATAAATTATCTGATTGGGGTCAACTCCGCGCTCAAAACGAAAACTTGCGTCCGTATGCAATCCAAAACGGCGCGCCGTTTTGCGAATAAACACCGGATTAAAATAGGCACTTTCAATGAATACGGAAGTCGTTGCATCGGTAATGCCCGAATCCAAACCACCAAAAACGCCGGCGATACACATCGGTTTCGTGGCATCGCAAATCATCAAATCGTTGGCACACAACGTGCGCTCCACACCGTCCAACGTTACGAATTTTTCGCCCTCTTGAGCCGTGCGTACCACAATTTTATCACCTTCTATTTTGTCGGCATCGAATGTATGAAGCGGTTGCCCGAAAGCGTGCAGCAAATAATTGGAAATGTCCACAACATTATTTATCGGACGTATGCCGATAACATTCAACGTATCTTGCAACCACTTCGGCGATTCTTTAATGGTAACACCACTGACAACCACACCCGCATAGCGCAGACAGGCTTCGGCATTTTTTACGGCAATGTCTATGTTCGATTTGGTTGAATCTACCTTAAAATCGTCCACCGATGGACGTGTCAGACCAAACGGCAGTCCTTTGGAAAAAAAATAAGCTGCTAAATCGCGCGCCACGCCGTAGTGCGAAATGGCATCGGCACGATTGGGGGTTATATCTACTTCAATTACTGTATCATCTTGTACGTTGAAATAGTCTTTTGCCAACATGCCTACTTTCGTTTCGGCGGGCAACACTATAATGCCTTCATGGCTGGTTCCTACGCCTATTTCGTCCTCGGCGCAAATCATACCAAACGATTCAACACCGCGTATTTTTGAGCGTTTTATGGTAAATGTCTCTTCGCCTTGATACAATTTAGTACCAACGGTTGCTACAATTACCTTTTGACCGGCTGCTACATTGGGTGCTCCACAAACAATTTGCAAAGGCTCACCCGAACCGATATTGACCATAGTAACATGAAGATGGTCGGAATTTTCGTGTTTGTTACAAGTCAATACTTCACCCACAACCAATCCTTCGAGCCCACCTTTTATGGTTTGCACTTGTTCTACCATTCCTACTTCCAATCCTATTGAAGTGAGAATTTTAGCCAATTCATCTGCCGAAACGTCCGTTTGCAGGTATTTTTTCAACCAATTATAAGAAATGTTCATAGTACAAAAATAGTAGTTTCAATTTTTCTTTTCAGAATTGCAAAGTTACAAAAAATAGCCGTAGATTATAAATTCTTACCGATTTTTATTTGGCGAAAACGGCAAAAAAGACAAAATGTGTCGGCAACCAATCGGTTACCGACACATTCCAGCAATATAAACTTTTGGTTTTTAAACCGTTTGCTCAATATTCCACACAAAAGCGCGCACGCCGACTTCCTTATTTCGGTTGTCCAACTTTTTGATTGTACTCAACAATTCAGGCACACGGTCGTCGTCCACAACAGTAATGACGGCAGAGTTCATTTCAGGCCATGTATGCGTTCCACGTCTCGGTTCGCCACCGTTTGTTCCACGTCCTTGAACCTGCTCAAAAAAGGTAAATCCACTGATATTCAATTGGTCGAGCATGTATTCCACACGTTCCGTGTTGGCTTGATTAAATACAATAAATACTGATTTCATAGTTCTTTAATTATTACGTTCATTAATTTATTTAGCGTCTTTATCTTTATCCGATAATTGCATAAAAATAAATGTTTCACGATTCTTTTTCTCTTTATCACGTTCACCATGACGAGACATAATTGCATATAAAACAGGAACTACAATAAGCGTCACTAAGGTGGAAACCAACAAACCTCCAATAACAACAATACCCATCGGTTTCCAAAGTTCAGAGCCTTCGCTATTACTTAAAGCCATAGGCAACATTCCAAGGATAGTAGTAAATGCCGTCATCAATACAGGACGTAAACGTGAAGCACCAGACATAGCAATGGCCTCATTCAGTTCGTAACCACGATCACGCATTAAATTAGTATAATCCACTAATACAATCCCATTTTTCACAACAATCCCCACCAACATAATTGCACCTAAAGCTCCAATCATATCAAGAGATGTTCCTGTAATCCAAAGAGATAAAATAACACCAGTAATAGCAAAAGGCACAGACATCATAATAATAGAAGGCTTAGCAAAGGATTCAAATTGTGAGGCCATTACAATATAGACTAATAGGACAATTAATGCTAGAAGTAACAATAAATCACCAAACGTTTCCTGTTGTTCTTCATAATCACCAGCCAAGCGAACCGAGACACCTTGTGGAATCTCGATATGTTCCATAACGGCCTGAACATCTGTAGCCAATTCTCCTAACGATGTTTTATATGGTGTAATTTGCACACGAACAATACGCTGACGACTTTTACGAGCAATGGTTGGAGGTGTCCAATATTCTTCAATATTAGCCACTTCACTTAATTTTAACTGTTTGCCCATTGGTGTAGGAATTGTTAAATCCTGAATATCTGTTAAAGTATTCCGATTTTCTTCCTGTAAACGTACAACTATATTATATTCATCACCATCTTCTTTCAAATAGCCTACTGCCATCCCATTTACGCGATTACGTACATAACTAGAAATAGCCACTGAATTTAAATTTTGACGAGCAATTTTTTCCTTATCCACAACAATCTTAAGCTCTGCACGATCATCATCTCTATCAACATTGATATCACGAGCACCAGGAATACTATCACTCACCATACGTTTAATCTTCTCAGCCAATAAAGATGTCTTAGCGAAGTCGTAGCCATAAATTTCGACATCAACCGTAGACGATACTCCCACCATACCACGCATAGCACCACCAACCGTACATTGATAGTCAATAATTTCAGGATAATTATCCAATTCTTTACGTAACACTTCGGCGATTTCATCAATAGAACGTTCTCGTTCATATTTTTTATTACAAACAACAGTCATCGAAATTTTATTATTGGTAGTTGATGAAAAAATGGCTGAAACATTAGCGTCATCATTAGAACCCGCCGACGTATTAATCATCCTAATCTCAGGAGCTACAGCCTCAAAACGTGTTTCAAGAAGACGTGCCGTTTTTAATGTTTCTTCAATACGTGTACCACGTTGTAACTCTACCTGTACACTTAAACGTCCATTATCGCCTAGTTGCATAAAGTCGGTACCGATAAATCCCATAAATGCAGGGATTAACGAAGCCAAAAAGATAGCCACAACAACAATCAAAGTAACCGCTTTATGATTCAAACAAACATGTAGAACCTTAGCATACCAAGCATCTACTTTGTCCAATAAACCAACCACATATTTTTGATACCAATCTATTTTAGGTTGTTCTTCCACAATCTGTCCATTTTCATCAATATGAACTTTATGAGGTTTCAATAATTTTGAACTCAACATTGGAGTTAAAGTAATAGCGACAACTGTGGATGTACATACCACAATCGTTACAATCCAACCCAATTCTTTAAACATGATACCAGCCATACCATTAAGCATAGTCAACGGTACAAATACTGCGACAATAACCAACGTGGTAGCAATTACTGAAGTCCACACCTCATTGGTAGCATAAATGGATGCTTCTCGCGGATTGGATCCTCGATCAATGTGTTTCGATATATTCTCAAGGACTACAATAGCATCATCCACTACCATACCGATAGCAACAGTGAGTGACGACAATGAAATAATATTTAAAGAGCTATCAACAAACAATAAATAAATGAATGATACAACCAATGAAATCGGTATAGTAATACCAATAATAAGTGTAGCACGCCATTTGCCTAAAAAGAATAATACTACTAATACCACAAAAATAAGTGCATACATAATTGATTCTTCCAAGCTATAAACCGCATTTTTTATATAATCAGAAGAATCATAAATCACATCTATCTTTACGTCTGATGGTAGGCGTTTCTGAATCTTGGCCATCTCCGCTTGCACATCCTTACAAATTTGAACCGTATTAGCACCTGATTGTTTTGTAACAATCAAACGTACACTTTCGCGTCCATTGGTTTTTTCATCAAGACTTAAATCTTTGATAGTATCACGCACTACGGCTATATCACGTACATATACTTGCTTACCATCGGGCGTAGTAGTCACCACAATGTTGTTAATCTCAGAACTTTCGACATACTCACTACGCACTTGTAATTGATACTGTTCTTTTTCCATTTTAACAGTACCAGACGATAAGTTCAAGTTATTGTTACTTACAGCTTGTCCAACAGCCTCAAGCGGAATATGATAGGCATCCAGTTTTTCTTGATTAATATCAACATATACATAACGTTCGGGCGAACCAGACAACGATAAGTTACCAATACCATCAACACGGTTCAACTGAGGCATAACATCATCATTCAGTAACTTATCCAAACCAGGATAACTTTCGTCAGCCGTAATAGCGTACTGAAGAATTGGCATGGCACTAGAGCTAAACTTGAATATGAATGGACCAGAACATCCACTTGGTAAGTTATCTTTAGTCATGTCAATATACGAACGCACGTCATTGATAACTTCATCCAAGTTGGTACCCCACTCCATTTCAAGCATGACCATAGACATGTTATCTTTGGAAGTTGAAGTAAGTTCCTTAAGTCCATCTACAGAGTTCAAACTATTTTCGAGCAACTTAGTAACATTCGTTTCCACTTCGCTGGCACTAGCGCCTGGATACGTAGTCATTACCGTAATGTAGGGCGGTTCTATTTCCGGAAATTGGTCAATAGGCAATTTTGAATACGAAAAAATTCCTATGATAATGACAGCCACGAAAATAAGAATTGTCGTAACCGGTCTATTAATCGCTGTTTTGTAAATACTCATAACAATCGCATTTTTTAATTACGCCAACCTATTGATTTATTTAACCACATTCAGTTTCGCTCCGTCCACCAATTTAGCTTGTCCCACTACTACCAATTCGTCGCCTTCGTGCAAATCGTCTGAAATAACTTCAACCAATTCATCGAAACGCTGTCCCATTACAACCGACACACGCTTGGCAACACCTTCTTGATTAACAAACACATAGCGGTCGTTGGCACCAACCAACTTCAAAACAGCTTGATAAGGCACCATTAACGCGGTAGTTTCGCCCAATTCCATATTTGTACGAACATACATACCCGGACGCAACAAGCGGCGACTGTTAGGAATACGCAATTTCACCTGAAACGTGTGCGTTGACGGGTCAATGGTGGGATAGATAATTTCCACCGAAGCGGGAAAAACATTGTCGGGATAAATATCGGAATACAATTTTACCGACATGCCCGATTTTACGTTTGGGAAATAGGTTTCCGGTATGCTTACCAAAGCTTTCAATGTGGTTATTTGCGTCAATACCAAAATCGGAAGACCACCGTAAAGTTCGCCATCTTCATAGTTTTTAGCCGAAATAACCCCATCAAATTGAGCTTTTACAAAAGTGTTGCGTTCCAAAAAATCCAAATTCACTTTTGTTTGTTCGTAGCTTAATTTCGTTCTGTCGTAGGTCTGCTGCGATATGCTTCCCGACTCCTTCAATGCTTCCATACGCGCCATTTCAATACCAAGATTGGCATAAGCCAATTTTGTAGTATTGTACTGATTTTGATCCATCCGCACCAACATTTGACCTTTGGATACTTTTGAACCGATTTCCACGTAAATATGCTCAATCTTACCACTCATTGAGGGTGCCACATTCATGGTTTCGTAACCTTGCAATGTGGTCGAAAGGTCAATTACGCGAGAAATGGTCTGTTTTTTCAGAACCTGCGTTTTCACCTGCACCACACGCACTTCTTCAGCTACCGTTTCTTTGGTTTTATTTAAACCACAGCCGACAAATAAAAATGTTACGCCGGCAAGAATTGTCAAATTTTGAATTGTTTTCATCGTTTTTATTGATTTTTTTATTGTTATTCGGAAATTTATTTGTTCAATAGTTTTTTCAAATCAATATGGGCGTTCACCATTTCGAGCATTGCCGAAACATAGTTGCTTTGCGCCGTTAGTAAAGTAATACTCGAATTGGTTACTTCCGTACTCGAAGCGTAACCTTGTTCAAATTTTTTAGAAATATTGTCGAAAACGCGTTGAGAGACATCCAAATTTTTCGTTTGCGTCTGGTAGTTTTCATAAGCCGAAGTCAAGTTGTAACGCAACTGTTTGTCCTGCACCCGAAGAGCATTTTCTGTATCAATCAACGTATTTTGAGCAGCTTTGTAGGCGAGTTTTTTCTCCATTACACCTGCCGTACGCACGCCACTCGACCAAATAGGCACTTTCAGCGACACACCAACCATATTTGGCGCAGTCATGTTTAGTGTCATTTCGTCGCTAAAATATTTTTTCGCGGAATATTGATAATAGGCACCTAACGACGGCACATATTCCATCGCTTTCATAGTAATTTGTTTTTTCGACAATTCCGTATTTTTCATCAGCAGTTGGTAATCGTAGTTTTGCGACAAATCAAAATCGGTTTGCAACAATTCCATCACCCTATTAATGTTCAACAACTCATCAAGCGTCTGCGTCAGCGTAATTTTGCAATCCACCCCTTGCCCCAACTGCAACGCCAGTGAATTGTAAAGCATTTCGAGCGAACGTTTAGTTACATTAATGCCGTTTTGCATCGACGACACCTGCACCGAAATTTGGTCGGCATCAGTTTGTTCAACCACGCCCACTTTTACTGCATTTAAAGTTGTTTCAAACAGATTTTGAAGATTTTTTAAGTTCTGTTCCAGCAAATCGGTCGTCTTTTCCATAGCCAAAATGGACAAATAAACGGTTGCCACTTTACTTGTAATATCTTGTTCCGTCTTTTTTGCGTTAATGTCCGACATTTCAATGGCAAGATTATTAAGTAATGTACCTACTATATGTGAGCCACTCAATGCGATGGACGCCGTTACTGAAAAAGTTCCCGAAGGCGGCATTGCCATTTTCATCTGTCCCAAAGTTATCTCATAGCCGCACATATTGGAATAATCCAATCCCGCACTTACTTGAGGCAGCATCGAAGCAATGGTTTGCCAACGAGAAGCATAAGCTTTTTTTACGTTCAATGTGGCATTTTGCATCGAACGGTTGTGCTCCAACGCATATTGCTCGGCATCGCGAAGCGACAGATTTAGTTTAAGCGTATCCTGAGCCGCCAACGAAATTGTGCAAAAAACAAACAACGTCAAAATCAAATTTTTCTTATTCATATTCTTTTTGGTATGTTATTTACAAATTTTATTCAAACTCACATCGGTTTATTTTATTGCTTTTCATGCGCATTTTTTCTTTTCGAGGCAAAATAGTTCTGCCCTTCTTCCGTAGCCGCCACACGAATAAAAGTATCAGCCATAAAATCAATAATTTGCAAAACACTCATATCGGTAGTGTCATGCAACTCGCGTACGGTAACGGCAAAACCGATGTTTTTCATCAGCACTGCCAAACCTGTTATATTCAAGTCCGACCGCAACACACCCTGCTCTACTCCTGCTTTCAAACTTGCACAAACACGTGTCAAATACTGCTGTTCTATCTCTTGAGCATGATTTTGGGCAATAGTCGGATAGTACTTTTGCAAATCGTAAAAAAAGTTGATGTATTTTTCTGCCAAATCGTTAGATTTAAACGCATTCAAGTGACGCCACATAATATCAATCGCATTTTCATCGGGACTGAACGAATTTCCGACCGTACTCTTTTTATGTCGCATTTCGGTCAACAGGCTCTCTATCAGCTCTTCTTTCTGTTTGAAATGCACATAGAACGTTTTTTTAGAAATGCGAAGTTCATTGCAAATATCATCTATAGTAACACTACGCAAACCATACTTCAGAAAAAGTTCAGAAGCCACTTTAATGATTCTTTTTCTTGTTTCCACGTCCATTAAGTTTAAATTAAGGTTGCAAAGTTATATATTGGTAGTATTATTTTGATTAAATCAAAGGTTAATTATTCATAAATAAAAAATAATTGTTTTTATAACATTGATTTTTAAATAGTTATAGGAAACTACAAAAGTTTTAAAGTTTCCTAAAAGCCTTTATTTTCATGTTTTTAAGCACAAAAAACAGACAAAATAACAAATTTTCACACCAATAGAAGTCAATCAATAAAGATTTTATGTAAAAAATTTCGTTATTTCAAAAAAAAACACTTATTTTGTAAACAATTTCAGAAACACAAATAAACAAACAGCATTATGAATCAATTTAAAAGCTATTTAGGAGTCTTCATTTTATTGTTGGGAGTAGTTATGTTAGTGGTTTACAAATTTTTAGGCACTTCCAGCAATGTTTTGTTATGGGGTTCTCTCGTAACTATGGTAGTCGGCTTGGTTGCCTATATTCTGCTCAACAAAAAATAAAGCGGAAGATAAAAATATCGATTGTGCCGACACATAGAAAGTATTTTTATGTGAACAATCATTGAGCGATGGAGCTAAACGACTTAAAGGCTGCCTTTGTTTAAGGTGGCTTTTCTGTTCTTATAAAAAATAAAAATCGACTACTTTTTCACAAAAAAATCTTACATTTGCACCGCAAAAATTGGGCATAAAATCGCCACGCAAAATATCAAACATTACTATGGAAGAAAACATTACTATCCCTGTTTATACTGAAGAAAACATACAAACGCTCGAAGGTCTTGAGCACGTCCGCCTACGCCCCGGTATGTATATCGGCAAATTAGGCGACGGTTCGTCAGCCGACGACGGCATTTACGTCCTGTTGAAAGAAATTATCGACAACTCTATCGACGAATTTAGAATGAAGTGCGGTAATCGTATCGACATTAACCTGCAAGAAAATACGCTTTCCGTGCGAGACTTTGGACGAGGTATTCCACAAGGAAAAATGGTGGAAGCCGTTTCGGTAATGAATACCGGCGGCAAATACGACTCGAAAGCGTTTAAAAAATCGGTTGGTCTGAATGGTGTCGGAGCAAAAGCCGTCAACGCTCTTTCTTCTGACTTTACAGTAAAGTCTTTCCGAGACGGTAAGGTAAAAACTGCCGATTTTCAAAAGGGAAAACTCATAAAAGAGTACGATTTAGAAAAAACATCGGAAGCAAACGGAACTTACATCAGTTTTACGCCGGATATTACTATTTTCGGCACTTACGCTTTCCGTGAAGAGTTTATAGAAACGATGTTGCGCAACTACAGCTACCTGAATACGGGACTGACTATCGTTTTTAATGGTAAAAAAATAGTTTCGCGCAACGGATTGCTCGATTTGTTGAACGAAAACAGCACTTCTGAAAATCTCTACCCTATTGTACACCTCAAATCGGACGACATTGAAATAGCTTTCACCCATACCAACCAATACGGCGAAGAATACTATTCGTTTGTCAACGGACAGCACACCACGCAAGGCGGTACGCATCAATCGGCTTTCCGCGAAGCATTCGGACGTACCATAAAAGAGTATTTCAACAAAAACAGCATGGAACTGTCCGATATACGCAACGGTTTAGTTGCCGCCATATCGCTGGCAGTAGAAGAACCTGTATTCGAATCGCAGACAAAAATTAAGCTCGGCTCCAAAGATATGGGAAAATATGGTCCTACCATTGCCAAATTCATCAACGATTTTGTAAAAACAGAGGTGGACAATTTTCTGCATAAAGATTTGGAAACCGCCGACATTATGCTGAAAAAGATTCAAGAGTCCGAAAAAGAGCGAAAAGCAATTGCCGGCGTTACCAAATTAGCGCGCGAACGAGCAAAAAAAGTCAGTTTCAACAACAAAAAACTACGCGACTGCCGCATTCACTTTAACGACTCTAAAAGCAATCAAAAATTGGAATCGTCCATTTTTATTACTGAAGGTGATTCAGCTTCGGGTTCCATTACCAAGAGTCGCGATGTCAATACACAAGCAGTTTTCAGTTTGCGAGGTAAACCGCTCAACAGTTACGGCTATACAAAAAAAGTGGTTTACGAAAACGAGGAATTCAACCTGCTTCAAGCTGCTCTGAACATTGAAGACGGTTTAGAAGGTCTGCGCTATAACAAAATCATTATCGCTACCGACGCCGATGTGGACGGTATGCATATTCGCTTATTATTGCTCACATTTTTCTTGCAATTTTTCCCTGAACTAATAAAAAAGGGACACGTGTACATTTTGCAAACTCCGCTATTCCGTGTCCGCAACAAAAAAGAGACTTTTTATTGCTACACCGAAGAAGAACGTCAACAAGCTCTTAAAAAAGTGGGCGCAAACGGAGAAATCACACGATTTAAAGGTTTAGGAGAAATATCGCCCGAAGAATTTGTACACTTCATTGGCAAAGATATGCGTTTGGATAGGGTTACGCTACGAAAAGAAGATGCAGTCAGTGAACTTCTCTCTTTCTACATGGGAAACAACACTCCCGAACGGCAAGATTTCATTGTCGATAATTTAATTATCGACACCAACGACATCGAATAAAAACTTTTTTACCAATAGTCTTTCAGTTGCAGCTTGTTCCACTTTTTGAGCAAGCAACGATAATATTTTGAATATGAAAACTAAAATTTTGACAATTATGGCAATAGTCACTGCGCTGACAGCGTGCAATACACCACAAAAAAACACCGACATCATCGGAAAAAACGATTTGAAAATTGAAAACGGACGCATGACACCCGAAGCTCTATGGGCTCTCGGACGTTTGGGCGACGTACAAGTAAGTCCCGACGGAACTCAACTGCTTTACGGCGTAACCTACTACAGCGTAGCGAAAAGCAAAAGCAATCGCGAAATTTTTGTCATAAACACCGACGCTAGCAACGCGCGCCAAATAACACATTCCACAAAAAGTGAATATGCTGCCAAATGGGTAAAAAACGGCACACGCATCGCCTTTCTTTCCGCCGAAAGTGGTAGCGTTCAACTGTGGGAAATGAATCCCGACGGCACAAAACGCAAACAGATAACGAACCATGAAGGCGGCATCAGCGATTTTCTTTACTCTCCCGATGGTACAAAAATCCTTTTTATCGCCGACGTAAAACACGGCGAACGCACCATTGACAAACATCCCGATTTAGACAAAGCCACAGGACGTCTCATCGATGAACTAATGTACCGCCATTGGGACGAATGGGTAGAAACCATTCCACATCCGTTTTTGGTCGATTACGACGGCAAAAAGGTCACCAACAAGCGAGACATTTTGGCAGGAGAACCTTATGAATGCCCCATGAAGCCGTTCGGCGGAATAGAACAAATCACTTTCTCGCCCGACAGTAAAACCATTGCTTACACATGCCGAAAAAAAACGGGAAAAGCCTATGCCGAAAGCACTAACAGCGATATTTACCTCTACGATATTGCTACCGACAAAACCATCAAAAACCTGACGGAAAGTATGATGGGGTACGACATCAACCCCGTATTTTCGCCCGACGGCACTAAATTAGCGTGGGAAAGCATGGAAAACGACGGCAACGAATCGGACAAAAACAGGCTTTTTGTCCTCGATTTGACCACCGGCATCAAAAGCAATATTTCCGAAAAATGGGATCAAAGTTGTGCCACGCTTTGTTGGGACACTACAGGCAAATCTATCTACCTGACAAGTAGCCAACATGGAACTACGCAGATTTACAAGGCTGATATCGCCACAAAAACATTTACACAAATCACTTCCGGACAACACGATTACGAAGCCATCGCATTAATTCCAAACGGACTTGTAGGCGTTCGTCACTCCATGAGCGCACCAAACGATATTTACGCCATATCCTTCGATGGCACTGAAAAACAACTGACGTATGAAAACAAACACTTGCTCGACCAAATGAAAATGGGACGTGTAGAAGAACGTTGGATGACCACAACAGACAATAAAAAAATGCTGGTTTGGATTATCTATCCTCCAAAATTCGATACTAACAAGAAATATCCAACCCTGCTCTACTGTCAAGGTGGCCCGCAAAGTCCGGTCAGCCAGTTTTGGAGTTATCGCTGGAATTTTCAAATCATGGCAGCCAACGATTACATTATTGTAGCACCAAATCGCCGCGGGCTATATGGTTTCGGTAACGATTGGCTCGAACAAATCAGCGGCGACTACAGCGGACAGTGTATGAAAGACTATTTTACAGCTATTGACACATTCTGCAAAGAACCATTTGTTGATAGCGACCGCTTAGGCTGTGTTGGCGCAAGTTTCGGAGGATTTTCCGTTTATTGGCTGGCAGGACACCACAACAAACGTTTCAAAGCGTTCATTGCTCACGACGGTATGTTCAACCTCGAACAACAGTATCTCGAAACCGAAGAAATGTGGTTTGTAAACCGTGATTTCGGAGGTCCTTACTGGGAAAAAGATAATGCCATTGCTCAAAAATCTTACGCTAGTTCGCCCCATCTGTTTGTAGATAAATGGGACACACCTATCCTCTGTATTCATGGCGAAAAGGATTTTCGAATAGTTGCTTCACAAACTATGGCTGCTTTCAACGCTGCTAAACTACGCGGTATTCCTGCTCAATTGCTCATTTTCCCCGACGAAAACCATTGGGTATTGCAACCTCAAAACGGCATTTTGTGGCAGCGCACATTTTTTGCATGGCTCGATAAATGGTTAAAAACAAAATAATAAACTTATATACATTATTATCGCAATTTTTTAGAACTTTCTAAACAACTATAATGAAATAAGGGCAACCGTTATACAACGCGTTGCCCTTATTTATAAAAAACAGGTGCTACCTATCAATTTTATTTTCGACCATATTCAGCATCTATTTTGCGATAAGCAAAAACAGTAACGGCTAATGTAGCTGAACAACAAGCTATTACCATCCAGAAGAAACCTTCGTAACCCATCCACTCTTGCAGATAACCGGCAAACATTCCCGGAATCATCATGCTCAAAGCCATGAAAGCCGTACAAATAGCGTAATGTGCCGTTTTGAACTCTCCTTCGGAGAAATACATCATGAAAAGCATATAAGCCGTGAAACCGAAGCCGTAACCGAATTGTTCAATGGCTAATGCAACAGAAATCCACACCAACGAAGTAGGTTGGAATACTGACAAATAGACAAACGACAAACAAGGAAGCGTCATAAAAACCGCCATTACCCACATAGATTTTTTTAAGCCTACGCGAGAAGCGAAAATGCCACCTAAAATGCCGCCTATCGTCAAAAACAATATGCCTATCGTACCGTACACAATACCTACTTGTTCAACAGAAAGTGCTAATCCGCCTAATTCACGTGAAGCCACTAAGAACGGATTTATCATTTTAATGAGAAAAGCTTCGGGCAAACGATACACCAACATAAATACTAAAGCCAACCAAATGCCCGGTTTCTTAAAATAAGTTGCAAATGTACGACCAAATTCCGCAAAAACTGCTTCGGCAGAACGTTCTCCCTCACCCATCGACGACTTGTCTGAATCCGGTTTTGGTATAAAGAACACATGCCACAAAGTGATGAGACCAAAAATAACAGAAGTAATGAGCAATGTCAATTGCCAAGATAATGGAATATCTCCCATTTTGGTTTCAAGCACACCGGCAATAACCAAAAGCACGCCTTGTCCAAAAATAGAAGAAAGACGGTAGAATGTAGAACGTATGCCCACAAATGCCGCCTGATGATGAGTGTTCAGAGCCAACATATAAAAACCGTCAGCGGCAATGTCGTGAGTGGCAGAAGCAAAAGCTACGAGAATAAAAAGAAACAACATCACGGTAAACAGGGAAATAGGTGTTTGTCCGGAAGCAATCATTTCGGGCGACGGATGAGGAATTGTAATGGTAAGCAATACAAAAGCAGCCGTCATCAAAACCTGCATAGCAATAATCCACCAACGCTTCGTTTTAAACATATCTACAAATGGAGACCAAAAAGGTTTAATTGTCCACGGTAGATAGAGAAGCGATGTAAAAAGTGCCATTTCTCCATTCGGCACTCCCATTTTTGTGAACATCATTACGGAAATACTATTGACCAAAAAATAGGGTATGCCTTCCGCAAAATATAATGTAGGAACCCATGCCCAAGGTGAAATGTTTTTTTTGTTTGTCATAAAAAAAGATGTTAAATTGTTAATTTATAAAGTTAATAATGCTTTTAATGCTTAAATACAATCTTAACGGTTTTAGAATTCGTGGCATTCGATAGTTTCAGAAAATAAATTCCTTCTGCTACTTTCGGCAACGACAACACCACCATCAACTCATTGTGAGGCAATGTTTCGGTATACAAAACACGACCATCCAAACCGACAAGTTCCGCTTTTACTTTGTCCGAAGCAAACGCTGCTGTGGAAACATACAAAGGCTCGCCCAACTTCACAGGATTCGGGTAGACAGGTAGTTGTTGCCGAACAAAAGCCTGATTGAGACCAACCGGCACACCCTTATAATATAATGTAATATCACGAATGGCATACGTGTAAGCCGTGCCTGTTTGTTGCGAACTCAGCGCTATCTGATTCGACAAGTATTCCAGCCAAATGGGATAAACAGCGAAATCAGCCAAATCGAAAAATTCAGAGAAATCAACAACCAATTCGGTATCGCCGTTATTTGGAATATTTTCTAATGTTTTTTGTACAATTGTCGTTTCATTGTTGGCGCGCATACCTATAAACAATTTTGTAACTTGAATAGCCCCTGTATTCATGTAAATTTTCATAGAATCGGGCAAACTATACAACGGATAACCATAAGTCAATTTTAAACTTGGAGAACGGCTGGTTTGATAGGTATAATTCACTGCACTGCCGTGCTGCCATGTGGCTGGCAAATTATCGTGGTTCAGCACTGCATTCCAATTGCTTTGTGCCGTAATGCTCCACTTGGCAACATCGGACATATCTTCGTAAACGTAACCGCTATGGTCAGCTATTTCTACCTTAACAATCAATGAATCTTTGAAATCGTTCAACTGTCCGTAAAGTTTAGTCCTACCATTAGAAATACCGCGCAAAATGCCATTGGAAACCACACACACATTTTCGTCACCTACATTCCACTGCACTTTCGACGGGTCAATCATCATTTCTTTCGTGCCCGTTGTGCTGATAACTTCAATTTTATAATCGCGCGTATCTGTTAGTACAGAATCTAAGCGCAGGAAAATATTACCGTTCACAATTTTCAACGGATGCGACACGGAAATCGTGCCAAAAGTAGCTTTCAGGCTACCTGATGCGGTTGTAGAACCTGCATAAAAAGTCTTACCGTCAGAACTGATTGTTCCCAAACCGGACGGTTCGCACGTTAGCGTGTAATTTTGAAAATTTTCCGACAATAGCGTTCCATATTGATTGTAAGCTAATATATTAGGTTTATATTCGCCATAAGCGGGAATAATGATATCGGAATGTTCTTCAAATAATAGTGAAGCTACAACATTGTCGTCAGGAGCAGTGTTGAACACCATCCAACCATTTGCCACCGGACGTTCCTTGCCGTCAGACGGATTATTGACAATAGCACCGCCAATCATCATTTGCGCAGAACCGCCGCCGTCCATTGATGTAACATTGTATGCGCCGTACGCTTTCAAAATATTACACATAGTTGTAGTGTTTGCTCCTACCGAACTGCCTTTTTTATCGATAACAATAAGAAACAATTTTTTACCGTCTGCCGATGCTCCAATACCCGTTCGTGGATAGAGTTGAGAATTATAGGCTTCATTCGTATTACGAATGGTTAACTCGCCATTACGCAACACATAAGCGTTTCCGGTAACCATTTGACGAACCGTCGGTCTTTCGCCGGATTCTAATGTATAGACACCAAGATTTAACGTGATGGTTTGACCTACACTTATATTGTCAAGAAATGTTTTCCCCGTTCCGTGTCCGGAAAGTACTGCTTGACCGGCTGCAATTACCGTCCCGCCCGTGTTGTTTTTACTCACTACCGTACACTGAACATTTTTACTAACTCCCCAAGTTTGTCCACCAGCCAATTTTACTACCACTTCGGTACCGGCAGTTGATGTGCGTGTCGCCTTTCCCAAATATTGGTTAAACAATACGATTTCGTTGGCGCCCGGAGTTACTCTGTTGCGGTTTACTTCTGATATCTTGAAACTTTGGCTACCCACCAAAACTTTTCCGTCAAATCCCATGTCGCAAATCCACGCTTTGCGGACTTCGTCTATAACGGCAAAACCTATCTCTTGTTTGAGCAGTTCCGGATCGGAAGTTCGACCTCTGTTCCAATTGTTAGGGTCAGTCAGTAATTGTCCGTCAAGCGCACTACCACTATGCGACACACCCAACAATTCCGTAGGTTGTCCTTGACCGGAAACAATCCAAAAATTGCCGTTGACACTTCCTAAAGAATTATGACGTGAACTGCTCAAACGTTGATAAGCGTTAGTCATCGCTTCCGTACTACCAACTCGATTTTGCGCCTGAAACGTTTCTACTTTATTATATTGATTTGCTAAATTTACTGTCATCAGGTAAGCTGACAGCGGATAGTCCGGCAAACTTAATTTTGTATAAGTAACACCAGGACCAATAATTCGATGCATCAGTGTATCTACACGCTTAGTTTCGCCGCCAATAATCATATTACCCGCGAACGATGCCAAACAACTCATCGTTAATGCAAATAATAACATGATTTTTTTCATAATATTGTTTTTAAGCTATTAATAGCGTTTTTCTATCGATGAACCGCGAAAATAGTGCAACAAAATTTCATCGTATTTATAGCCTTTTGCGCCCATTACAGCTGCTCCTATCTGACACAGCCCAACGCCATGTCCCCAACCGGCACCTGTCAATATAAAATCGCCGTCCGCCGTTCTGTCAATCACAAAAGCAGAACTATACAGATGCGATTCGGACAACCATTTGCGTATTTCTAACTCTTTACCTACGGTTAAAGTTTTCAGCGTGCCTACAATTTTCAGCTTCGTCAATCTACCGGATGTTCCACGCTCAACGGGAACAAGATTTGTTATTGTCCCAAAATCAATTCCCGACCGTTTTTTCACCAATGCCGACAGTTCGGCTTGAGTATATTGCACTTTCCAACGGTAAAAATCGGTTGTTTCTTGGTCGTAATTGTTAAGCACTTGCTCTAAAATTTCCTTATCGGTGGTGTTGCAAAAAGCTTCCGGTGCTGTACGAATCCAACGGTCGGCATTTTCTTCTACCGTCAAATCGGCATAAATTTCAGGCACTTGCGGATTATCAATAACAGCAGTCAGATAATCATGGTGAACAGGTGCCCAGCAATTTTCAAACAATTCAGCCACGCCGCCACACGATTTTGAAAAACGCGCATCGCAAATTTCACCGCCGTAAGTCAAAACTTCGCCACGCGTAGCGTCAATAGCCTCTCTTACCAACGGTGTAGAAATGCGAGAAACACCTTGATAACGCTGACAATGGTCGTCGGCACACACATCGAAATTTTCATGCGCATCACGTTCATACCACTTTATCACTTCATTGGCAGTGCGAGTTTCGTTTACCGCTACGCCTTGTGTTACATTACTATTGAGCATTGGTGCTAAAAGCCAACTGCGCGAAATAATCGCATGCGCCTTTAGCAATTCCAACGATGCTTTGGCACTCATTTCAGAAGCAATAACGCTGTACAAATAATCTTCAATTAAAAGACGATTAACAGCTGTCAATTTGCCGTTTTCGACAATTAGATTAAGTGCGCCCTGAAATTGTTGATTTTCTTTGCGTTCCCAATGAAAATCCACGCCAATAGTTACGTCAACAAGTTCAAACAACGCTGTTTTTTCATCAACAGGCACAAACGATAATTGGTCGAAAAGTTGGTTATCAAACCGAATTTTTCCGTTTTCAAAAGTAGCGGAATTAGATTCCGAACAGGCTCCTCCCGTTTCAAGACAGCGAAATTCTCCAACGAAACGAAATTGAATTACAGGAGCAGACATAATGCCTACTTTAACATACGGAGCCGTGATTTTTTTAGGGGGATATTGCATTTGTTCAGCTTTTATTGATTTTGGTGGGTCTTGTGAAAAAGTGTCCGACTTAGGTACAAACAATTTGTCAGCCGACACTGATTCAGTGATTTTATCTTTTCGTTGAATTATGCCCATTTTATCAAATTTGCATAGTCAATTGGGACATAATATCTATAACATCAGCCTTTGTTATCCGTTCAAAATGTTCGGGAACGGGAGTAATGAACATACCACCGACCTCTACGGTTGCAGGCGAAACCATAAGATTCTTATCGCCTTCGGCTGTGTATTGCCACGGACGAAATGCTTTGCGCACAATAATATACACTTTCCATTTTTCGTCTTCGAAAACACTAAGCACATTCATCATCGGCTCTTCCTCTTTGCCTTTTTGTAATTTATCGAAAAATGCATTGAAAGCCTCTACCAAAGCCTCTTTATCGGCAGATTCGAGACTGTAAACGGTACGCAAATAATTATCAAAACGCACCATTTCCACGCCATTATTGTTAGAAATAAGCGTACCTTTTTTAGCCTTGATGCGCGGAAGTTCGTTTACGATAGGCAGAAAATCTTTATTGCCGGCTTGAAAGTGCATATGGTCGGGAGCAGAAGCCCCACATTTGGGTCCATTGTAGAAAATTACAAAATCCGGCAAATCTTTTGCCAACGAAAGCATATCTTTAAAATAAGGACGAATGTGTTGGTCAATATGTTCGCGCCGCGGAATGGTAAGGTGTTTTTTGAAAATAGGGAAAGGATTGATTAAAATCACAAAATCGCCATAATCAACACCTTTTTGTACTTCCGGACGATTTTCTTCACACAAAAAGCACTTGCGTTGAGCTATCGTTTTGGCATCAACTTTTGCACCTGATGAAGCCATACGACCGGGATTGAACTGTACACACACTTTAAAATCATCAAAATCAAAAGTTTTAAGCAGAACAGAATCCAATGCTGCAAAATTTTTGCGCGCCATTTCCCAATTAGTCAACTGTTCCTCAAACAAATCGTAAACTTTCTGCTGAACCTGCATCGTTATTTTCTTTTCTTAGTTATAAAAATAAAGCCTCCTCCAACGGAATTTCGTTGGAGAAGGCTCTTTATTTATCTCATTTTTTCTTATTCAACGCAATGCGCGCCTTTACTTCAAAAGTACGAATTCTATCTTTGTACAAGTTATTGGCATTAACCTTCGTAATGTCCAATGCTGCATCGGAATTACCTTCCCAGCGACGGCACATATACAGCGAAGTATAGATACGACCAATTTGATATTCGCGACTGAAATAAAGTCCTAAAGCATAATCTTCACCATAGCTGGTATTTGGGAGACGCACTTCGCGCAATATCGGCGTATAGAAAGCACGCGGAGCACCTAAGCCGTTGATACGCAATGCGTTGTTGCGACCGTTTTCTGGCGTCCATTCTTTGTGGTCAATCAATCCGGGCGGAATAGTTTCCATTTCACCGTTGGTCATTGTGTACGAACCGATAACCATGGCGCAATTTTGCTCATAGAAAGCATCAACAATGGTCTGCAATGTATTTTCGTCTTGATAAACGTCGTCGCTATCCAATTGTACGGCAAATTTACCGCAAACAGGCAAGTCGATACCGGCGTTCCAGCAACCACCGATGCCCAAATC
>Ga0255344_1000553_pt1 | contig 57920 bp, 50 predicted proteins | sample wastewater_treat_5_FD_192414 | JGI IMG/M metagenome (GOLD analysis project Ga0255344, IMG submission 192414) | Wastewater microbial communities from Lulu Island WWTP, Vancouver, Canada - plant18 | ecosystem: Engineered > WWTP > Wastewater > Unclassified | place: Canada: Vancouver, British...
AAATGGTGAATGGATAAACGGGGTCGATAAAGAACGCAAAGATCTTGGCAATCCTTTGAAAGCCGGTTTTTGGAAATGCCCTTATCACAATACCCGCGGAATGCTGAAAATGATGGAAATCCTGTCTTAAATTATTGTCTTCTATAGGTTAATTTTTTTTAATTTCTGCTTAAAATACTGGAATTATTGAACCAAACGTCCGATAATCAAACAAGCTGTGTTTTCAGAGATGTGTAAATGAAGATAATAATATTTTATTTTGACAACCGCGCCAGTAAAATGTTTGCCGAATCGAAGAACGAATCCGGTCAGACAATATCAGTTCTTTCATCTCCGAATAATTTTGTTCTGAGAAGCGAACTTGTCGCAAGGATAGTTGATGCGACCGGACCGGAAGATGCTAAACGTTACATCGATAAAGAACATATTAATTATTATCACCTTGTTCCGTATTTTCAATTTAAAATCGGAAGCGGAATATTTTTTGATGAGTCGACAAAATCATACAGATCGAATCATTACGGATTTGTTGTTCTTGATAAAGCAAAAACAATGCGCGTAATAGTTCCATTCCAGATTACAAAAGAAAAAACTAAAGCATTTTATCTCATACATCCGACAAAAACAGGACTTTTGCCGTCTTATTCTGATATTGAAGAAGTATTAAAGTTAAATAAAATTGTTACCCCGGTAGATGAAAAAATAATAAGGGAAGAACTTTCCAAGATTGATTCAAAAAACCGGAACATCACACGCTTGAAAGTTGCCCAATCAAAGGAACCGGTCAACGGAAGGCAGGAATATTTTACTCCGCTTGTAGAAATTGGGAAAAAGGCCGGAAAGATGCTCGAAGACGGAAGAATGGATTTTAAGGAAATTGATTCCATTGTTCAGGTTACAAAAGGTCAGGAACTTCTCCGAAGGTTTGAGGAAATAAAGCCCGTTGACGGTTATGATATATACGGGGAAAAATCTGCCGCAGTTATGGAAGAATCAAAAGGATATCAGCGCGGAGAAAACATTGTACAATCAGGATCAGATCCTGATATTTATGTATCTGCAATTGACGGTTGTCTTGAGACTGATAAAAAAAAGATTAATGTGAGAGCTGTCGCCACAATTAAAGGAGATGTGGATTATGAAAGCGGAAATATTGATTTCAGCGGTTCAGTAAGAATTACAGGTTCCGTTAAACCAGGGTTTTCGGTAAAAGCAACGGGCGACATTTATATTGATCAGAGCGTTGATGATGCATATCTTGAATCAGGCGGAAAAATCAGCGTCAAAATGGGTATATCCGGAAAGGGTTCTGCGGTAATCAAGAGTGAAGGCGGAATATCTGCCAAATTTGTTTTAAATTCACATCTTGAATCGAAAGGTGATGTGATTATTGAAGATTCAATTATCAACAGCAAGGTGTATTCAAACAGCAAGGTTTTTGTAACCAGTCAGCATGGAAAGATTATGGGCGGTGAAATATCAGCGCTTTACCGTATTGAGGCAAATTCAGCCGGATCTTCCAAGGAAACAAATACAATTTTGACGGTTGGCCGTAATCTGGAACTTGAAAGAGAGCTGGAGACAATCCGTATTGAAATAAACTTAAAGAAAGAATCCCTTGAAGAAGTTATGACGAAAATTAAGACGAATTTCGGCGGAAGATTATTTGAGGATCCTAAGAAATATATAGAAGTTCTGCCGCCTATAAAGAAAAAACAGTGCCTTGAACTTCTTTCAGAAGTTTCTAATATTAATAAACGCATAAAAGAGCTCGGTATTCAGGGAATGCAGGTTGAACAGCGGCTTGTACTTGAAGAGGAACCTTATATAATTATAAAAGAAAAGACCTATCCAGGGGCTACTTTAAACATCAAAAAACGCACCAGGAAAATAGATTCCGAAATCAACAACGCAAAATTTTATGAGTCACCGGATGAGAAAGTAATAAGATATACTGCAGCAGTCTGATAATTTATAATAAAAATTTGGACTTTTGTTTTAGTTGAAGTTATAATCTTCACAGGATAAATATGCTGATTTTTGGAGGAGATTTTCATGAAAAGGCTTTCAGTAGTTTTTTTTACAGTATTGGTTTTTGTTTTATCCTCCGGTATTTCGGGCAAGGCAGCTTATGTTTCTGCCGACCTTATGACCGAAATGATGAATAGTAAAAAGCTAAAGCTTCTTCCCGTATCCAAAGATTTCAGAAACTATTTTATTCTGCAGTCAATTGATAATCAGACGAATATTATAGTCGGAGATTTTGTCGGTTCAGAAAAAAAGATTATTCTGATAGAAGATCATAATAGTGACAACTCCATTGACAGAGTATATGAGTATTATCCGGACAGACCTGAAAATAATAATTTAATTTCTCTGCCGAAATCAACGTCAGATCTGGTTTATGATATCGAATCAATGAAAAAGGATATTATTTCGGGAGAAATATTTTCAAAAAATTATACCTATACAATGCGTTCGATGTCTGATCTTCTTAAAAAAATTAATAAAAATGAAGATATTTATAAATACCAGCATGGTTATACAGTTAAAATATATGATCCGGATAATAGAAGCACCATTATGGGCGATTTCTTTTTCGGAAGAAAGGACGGCAGATATTATCTTCAATTTACAACAAATTATTACAAGCTTTTTCATAATAAGATAAGACCATTAGTTTCGCAGTCAGTTTATTGTGTAAATTCGAAGGATGCAGCTGTTAAAGAGGCTGTTGAAAAGCTTGTAAAACTTAAAGAAAGATAATTAAACTAGTCTGTATCTTGATAATAAAAAAGGCGGTTAATAACCGCCTTTTTTATTATCAGTTTAGTGTTTAGTTATTTTAAAGCTACGTTCATTTCGAGCTGACCGATTGTACTGTAAAGATTGATGCTCAGAGTAGTTTGTTTTACAAGTGTTATCGTAAAATCTTTCCCGCTGACAACCGTTGGAGTTGTAATGTCTATTTGTTTTCCTGAATAGGCAAACAAATTCATTGCATTCCCGGTTATCATATTCGCAAGTTCTCCGACTATATCCTTATACTCTGATTTTATCTGTTCTTCGGAAAGTCCAGGCATAAGAATTTCTGCAATTTTACAAACCATCTCGTAGCCCATGCTGTAAACAACTTCACCGGTTATCGAACCGGTAATCCCGATTATAATAGCCACATCATGTGACGGTTCAGGATTTTCCTTGATAATCATTTTGCCGCGGCGAAGATCGACATTCATAATAGACTTGAAAACAGCACTTGCTGCTTCAAGAAAAGGATTTACGTATTCAGCGTTTATGTTCATAAAACGTACAAATCTCCTTTAATACTAAACAGATAGTATCACGCCCTTGGTTTAATATCAATTAAAAAATTAGTTCTCAGGATTTTGAGGGTTTCCCAAACTCTCAAACATCTTTCTGTTCTTTTTTATTTTAGCCTTATCCGAAAATGATGAAATCAGTTTTTCGTACATATAATCCTTCTTCTGGGAGAATAGATCATTTCTTATAACTATTTCTGATTTAACATCGATCGGCAGAAGTTCCTTTTTTGAAGGAGTGAAAACGTAAATTCCGTCAATAGTATTTATTGCTTTAGATGTTTTCCCGACTTCAAGATTTATGATGCCGTCGGTATAGATTTCACTCATCATAAGACCGGTTAAAACATTTTCCTGATTGCTTTCTTCGGAAATTTTTGCGCCGATTTTGTAAGGAGCAGAATTCATAACTTTTGCACCGAGTATTGCTGCTGCTTCTTCAATTCTTCCGCCTTTCTCAGAAACAGAGTTAAGCGAATTTATAAGCTCTGATTTTACAAGTTCAAGTTTTTTTGACTGAAGTTTGTTTTTTAGTCTTTCTCTGTCTGTCTCAGGGTCTCTGACTTCAGCAGGATTGTTTTTCAGTTCTTTTGATATTTCATCTTCTGTAACGCTGACTTTGTCTTTATATTTTTCTGAAAGATCACGATTCGGAATGAAAACAAACTTAATCTGGTAGTCGGAGTTTCTGATAATATTGGCAAACTGAATTTCGTCTTTGCTGACAGCTGATGAGAATTCAACAATTTTACTGAGTTCATATCTAACGAGTTCTTTCTTCATATTCTGGTGATATTCTTTGAGGGTGAATCTGAAATTATTCATGAAACGTTTTAGAGAATCTTCGTTGAAATTTCCCTTTTCATCAGTAAAACTTCTGCGTATCATTTTATCTGCGGCTATTTTGGAAATATCAATTCCTGCTGTTTTTGCGTATTGAACGTCAAGTTCCATGCTTACAAGGTGGTCGAGAACCCGGGCTGTAATTTCAGGTGTTATTTCCATTCCCTGATCTTTTAATCTCATTTCGATAAAGCGGTTAACCTGAATTTGTGTAATTTTCTGACCGTTTACGGAAGCGGCGTCATTTTTCCCGACAGAAGCACATCCGCCGGAATCCGGCATTCCGAAATTTATAATAATAATTACAGTAAAAAATCCAAGAGCAAGATATGTTCCGATTTTTATTATAGGATTAGCTGATTTCTTCATTTCTGCACCTTAATTTGATTTATTTGTTTTAGCCGGAAAGGCGTAAAAGCAACGTTTTTAGTAGGAATCCACGGCATTTTTCTGTCAATAATATTACTGATGCAGTTTAGTTTATCTCGGTATCTTCGGGCATAATTGCGGCGGATTCGAGAAGAACAGGAATATTTTCAACTACGGGATATTTCGCACCGCAGGCCTCGCAAACGAGAAAACTGCCGTTGTCGTCTTCGTTAAAATCTCCTTTGCATTTCGGGCACGCCAGTATATCCAAAAGATCTTTATCCATAAATCCTCACTTTCAATCAAACAGCATATTTTATACGGACTTAGTCAACAAGGAAATGCTCAGTACTCCAGAATGCGCATAATTTCCAATGTTACAGAGTCAATATCTTCCTGAATATTTATGTCAGCGATTGAATCATATGGTGTTTTTCCCTTATTGATGATTGCAAAAGTAGCATCATGGCTTAGATATTGAGGGAGAATGGCCGCCGGATTAACCATCAGTGTTGATCCGATTGCGATAAAAAGGTCGGCTTTTTGTATTTTTGATGCGGCTTCATCAAAACCGATGACGCTTTCTCCGAAAAAAACTACAGTAGGTTTCATTACTCCGCCGCATTTCGGGCAAACCGGTACCCTTGAAGCCTTGATTGATGCTTTTATTGTTTCATTCTCGGGGAACTCTGAAGAGCATTTGATACATATGAATTTTTTAAAATTGCCGTGAATATTAATGACATCTGTGCTGCCGGCTTTTTCGTGAAGTCCGTCTATGTTTTGGGTTACCAGGAGATAAAGTTTGTTATTATCTTCTAGTTTTTTTATAAAGTTGTGTCCTGTAGTAGGAAGCGCCTTTTCGCATCCTTCATAAAATTCGGGGATTGCCTCATAAAACATATTCGGGTTGTAGTGAAAATAATTGATATCGAAAAGTTTTTCTGCGTCAATGTCTTTCCTTGAATAGAGTCCTTCCGGTCCTCTGAAATCAGGAATGCCCGCTGATGTGGAAATGCCTGCACCTGTAAGAACGGCTATTTTTTCTGACTGCCGTATCAATTCGGCAAGTTTATCTGCACCTTCCATAAAACTCCGGAAATTGGTTCTTATAAGTCATTTACGCATTTGCCGTTAAATAATCAAGCGAGAAATAGATTCTATTTCAATAGAACAGCGAATTATTATTTGCTCCTTGACAAAACAGGGGTTTTTTGTATAATGATAATGAATATTAAAGTCATAAACAAAGGTTTAATTATGGAACTCGAACATTCTCATCATCACGGAAAACTTAAGGGGAAAAAACTTATTCTTGTAACGTTATTAAATCTGGCTATAACTGCTGTCCAAGTAATCGGTGGTTTGGTTTCCGGCAGTCTTTCTCTGCTGTCGGACGCTATTCATAATTTTGCTGATTCATCTGCAATTTTCATTGCTTTTGCTGCAAACCGCATCAGTCTTCGAAGAGCAACTGAGAAGAAAACATTCGGATACAAAAGAGCTGAAATAATAGCTGCTCTTTTTAACAGTTCAATTCTGATTGCGATTTGTCTTTTTTTATTTTATGAAGCGTATCTTCGTTTTCGTAATCCCGAACCTGTTGACGGAAAAGTTATGCTTACTGTCGCTTTGTTCGGACTTCTTGCTAATCTGATTTCGATAATAATTCTTCATTCTGACAAGAAGAAAAATCTCAACATTAAAACAGCTTATCTGCATCTTCTCGGTGATACTCTTTCGTCTTTTGCGGTTATCGCCGGAGGCATTTGCATTTATTTCTGGAATCTGTCATGGGTTGACCCTGTTATTACAGTTCTTGTGTGCTGTTATATCATTTATCACGCATGGAATGCACTGTCTGAAACCGTTGATATTCTAATGCATACTGTTCCCTCTGAAATCAGTCTTGATGAAATAAAGACAGTGATTGAAAGAATTGACGGTGTTGACAACATTCACCACATACATGTATGGAAACTAAACGATTCCAGAATTCATTTTGAAGCTCATGTCAATTTGAAAGCAAATATACGAATGAACGAGATGATGGTAGTAAGGAATAATATCGAAGAAGTTCTTACTCATGATTTTCATATCAGCCATACAACATTGCAGTTAGGATATAATTGCTGCGAAAATGATTCCAGGATTCTATCTGATTAGATTGTGAATGATAAACATCCTGAGTGAAATTTCAGGATGTTTATAAAATTTAAACACTAAGCTCTCTTCCGAGTTCTTTGCATTTTAAAATGTCGTCTTCGTCGGGAGTGTTTTGAACTATCAGATTTTTGATTACAACAGCGCCTGCGGTTTTCATTCTATCTTCCCATTCCCTCATCCATTGCCCATCGCCCCAGTCGTATGATCCGAAGAGAATAATATTCTTTCCTTTGATTGTTTCTTTTTCAACTGCGGCAATAAACGGTTCCATTTCATCAGAATCAAGTTCTTCTGCTCCCATTGAAGGGCACCCGAAAGCTATGGAATAAGATCCGGATACATCTTCAATCCCGGCTTTTCCGGCGGTAATTAACGAAACTTCTGTTTCGTTTGATTTTGCACCTTCTGCAACGGCTTTTGCCATTTGTTCAGTGTTTCCTGTTCCGCTCCAATAAATAACGGATATTTTTTTCATTGATATCTCCTTTGTCCGGTTTTTTACACCAGACATTTCATTATTTCTTCAAGAGAAGTACTGCTTGATGAGTTGCTTCTGATGATTTCAATGTTTTTCTTTTTAGCTTCTTTTGATGCGGCAAGCATCATCTTGTGCGATACAGTAGATGTGAACAGGACGATTCTATCAGGACTTCCGATGATTTTGTCGAATTTTGCAGGTAGTTGTGTAAATACTTTCAGTTTGTGTCCATATCTGCTGCCGATATTTTTGTATTCATTGTGCATTCTGTCGTGACCGCCTACAAGTACTATGCTCATTTTTTCCTCCGTAAATAATGATAATCAATATCATTACGATAAAATGTCAAGATGTTTTTGCTTATTATATAATCTACTTGATTAAATTGTGATGGTGATTGCAGGAATTGATGATGTTACTAATGCTTTGTAGAATGCATTACAGCGCTTTTCAAAAATCCCATATCCGCTATATTTGATGAGTAATAATAGTCAGGTCGGAATCTTTATCGTTAATATCTATTCTGAATTCGGCTGATTTTTTACCGGCAGGAATGAAAACTCTGTCGGTGTACTTGATTTGTTCTTTTCTGGTAAAGGTAGAGGAGCATATTTCAACTGATATATAACAACCCTTGAGAGGAGCTGGGGCAGTATATGCATCAGTTTTTTGTTGAATTTGCCGTAATTTACTCTGTCTGAAATGTATTCGTGAGAATGAGAACTTTCTCGAAGTCGGTCATTTCGGGTTTAATATACATGCTGACAATTTGCGAAGCTTTTTTACGGCTTATTGCGTTTCTTTCGGATTTTGATTACGGATCAGCAGTCGAAATGGTTACTGCGGATAGTGTAAGTACTATTGTCATGATTATTCTATTCATAAACATCCTTGGTGAAATTATGACATTTGTGTTATTAGAAATCAATTTATTATTATTTGATGTAGATTGTTTTCTAATTAAGAAAGCGGAGAAGCAATACCTTCCCTGCTTAACAAAACCGGGAATCGATGTCGAGGAAATATGAAAATCATCGGGTTTTATATAAGGAGAAAATGAAAATCGATATCATAAAAGAACAAGAAGATATCTGTTATAATAACTTATGGAATTAAAAAACAGAATAGGATATAAAAATAAAAAATCAATATTAGATTTTATACTTATCTAATTTGAAAAAAAATAATTATTCGGTGTTGTTATATCAATGAATTACCCTAACTTGGTTAGGGTAATTCATTTAAGTCAGTGTCATCAGCATAGTTCAAACCCTTAAGTGTAACAGATATGGGTCCGTACTTATCTCCGGATAAAAGACCTTTGCTTTTCATTCGGCTTACCGTAGTGCATACCGAAGATGATGATATTCTCAAAGTTATTGCGATATCCCTTATTCGTGTGAATCCGTTTTTTTCTGACAATTTGCTTATTACATTAATAAATAATTTAATTTTTTCGATTCTATTCATGATTCTGTTTATATAGTAAGATTATATTTTTGAAAAAACATACATGTAATTATAACCTAAATCGATATATTTTCTAATCTTGAATCCGAAAGAAAGAATGAAGTATTCTAATTCTTCTTTTCCTATTCTCATATTTAGTGGCGGTCCGAATTCAGAGGCTTCTTTTTTGCATTCGATAATCGCTAAGTCGCCGTTATTTTTGAGCATAGTATGCGTGTCAATTATGAGTTGTTTCCATTCAAAAATAGATTTACAGCAGTGTAAAACTGTTGAAAGCATACATGTGTCAATTCCTGATTCACAAATGTTTAATCCGTTTTTAATATCAGCGCAAACCGGAATTATATTGGTAATACTTTGTTCGGTACACCTTTCGAGGAGAGAATTGAGAAAAGAATTTGATTGATCAATTGAATAAACTTTTCCTTTTGAACCGACAATTTTTGATGCATGGATGGAATAATCTCCGGCTCCGCATCCTATATCGGCGAAAATGCTTCCCTTAATCAGATTTATGTTTTCAAAAATAAGATCGGGATTTTGCATGTGATAACTGCTCGGTCCATTTCGATGCTTATGTCCTGCCATTCGGGATAATCCGTGTGTTTTTAAACAATTTTCATTCATATTATTTCTCCTTTTTTTATTGAATTATGCTGAAGTTGATTTTCTGTTTTTGAGATAGTAGATGAAAGTATCAGTCTTAATCGAATCTGTCTCATTTACATTGCCGTCGAATGTCAGATTGATGTAAGGAATTCCTTTTTCCCGAAGTATTTTCTTGATGATTATTCCGGTTGCAACGCCGGTGTTTTCATACATCGATGAAACTGCCATTACTCCGTCAGTGCGGCTTCCTGCTGTGAGTGCTTTGCCTAGACGGTATCTTCCGAATGCACCGGAGAAATAGGGTATTGTTTTATCTGCTGCTTTGTTGATTTTTGATATGCTATTATCGAATGAAAAAATATTCTCCGAATTTACAATTATCTTTTTAAAAAGTTCTTCAAAACCGGATATATTTTTCTGATAATTGGCGCTGATTTTTTCCGGATTTAATTCAGCATAATGCTTCCAGAAGGAAAGAAGCATTTCTGACATCGGTTGATAGAGTATCCGGATATTCATAAGTTCGAGATTTTTTAGAATTCCTTTATTTAAAAAATCTGAGAAGAGAACAGGATATTCTCCTATAACAAGAATAGATTTATCGACAGCAGTTTCTTCAATTGCTATTTTGATTTTAGCAGATAATAGAAGTAACTCGCTTTCTGTATAACTATTGTTTATGATAAGTTTATTGATATTATTGAGAAGTTCACTGCGCATAAAATACGGAGCATTCATGATAATGTCTCCAGTCAGCAGAGAAAGAAATATTTCATTAGAAATATTTAAATCAGGAAAATCTTCTCTGAAAGGTGAAAATATGCGGATATCATGAAATCCATATCTGTCAAGTATGGTTCTTGTAAGACGGGCATATTGACCGTCAAGTTCGCTTCCTTCATTTTGGGGAATTACAAAGGCTGTTTTAGTTGAAATGTTTTTTCTGATATTTTCGGCTTTTTGAATAAATGATCCAATATGAGATGAAAAAGAAAGACTTCCCTGAGATGAAGTATGTTTTTTTCCAATAATATATGATTCTTTTGTAAACGGCTGAAGTATTTCGGATCTTATTCCGCGTGCATTCAACAGTAAACTTAAAATATTTGAATAGGGATAAATGTGAGGAAGAAAGAATGTTGTTTCAGAATCTAAACCGTCAATCGCAGTGTGAATGCCGGTATTTTTGCTGATCATCTTTCTGTTAATTGATTTTTGAAATGAGGTTTGTTCTGTTACGGAATTATTAAGACTGTTTACGAATGCTTCAACCCTTGTAATTACACCCACTCGGGAAGAATGTTCGTCCACCTCAACATTCAGATATGGTTTACCTTCCATTATTTCTTCGAAATAATGAATAAGTGCTGAATCAGGTCCGCATCCATGATGAGTGAGAAGAATCGCATAAACGTTCGGATGTTCTTTAATGAAAAGTGCAGATTGCAGAATGTGTTTTCCGAAAGACCAGAACATGTTAGGATGATTTTCTGAAATATCCGTGTCGGGAATACTGTAAAACGGAATTACCGGGTACCCCATTTTAACAAGTCTGTCCGGAATGCCGAGGTTTAAAACAGGATCTGCGATACCGTAAATTTTTGATATTATGACAAAATATTTTTTATCCGGGTCTAAATTGTTTATATCATTTGTTTTTCTGATACGCATAGATTTTTCAAAATTTAAAGCAGCTTCCATTCCTCGTATTATAGCTTTGCCTATGTTCTCTTGTGAACAACCGAGAAGTTCCCCCGTTTTTGTAAGACATCTTATCATGAATTCTTTTCCGGATCCGAATCCCATTGTAGGTGAAATAAATTTTATTCCATATTCTGATAGATTTATGGTCTGTTTTATTATTTCAGGCGCGAGCTGCATATAGATGCAGGCAAAATTTTGTCTAATAGCCGGTTCCGGCTGTTTCACTGTGAATATTTGCGGGAAGAAAATAAAGTCGGGTTTCTTTGATACGAGATCAGCAACATGGCCCGCTATAAGCTTCAGGGGTAAGCATGTATCATCCATAGAGTATTCTTGACCTAGAGAAATGATTCTTTCGTTTGTTGCATCTGAAAGAATAGTTTTAAATCCGAGTTCCGAAAAAAATGCGTTGAACAAGGGATACATTCCGTAGGCGAAAAGAGCTCTCGGAATTCCGATGATTTTTTGGGTTTCCATTGGGGAGCAAAAGTTGTTCTGAAAAATAAAATCATTTATTTCTGCAGAGAATCTGTTCGCAGTTATATTCAATGAAGGGATTTTAATTGTTTCTTTCTTGAAATTTTCTGCGTTTATGTGAAATCCTTTAAACTGTGTTGTATATTTATGTACATTGTCTTTAGCTAAAAGTGCGGCTCCGAGTGCTCCGGTAACGCTGAAAAAAGGCGGAATTATTATTTCTTTTCCGGTTAATGCCCGCAATGCGCTTATTATTCCCTGATTGTGAGCAACACCTCCCTGGAAAAATATTTTATTGCCTATCCTTTTTTGCCCGACTATTTTATCGAGATAGTTACGTGCTATTGAATAACATAGACCTGATATTATATCGCGTGTTTTGACGCCTCTTGCGAGGGCGGAGGCAACACTTGATTCCATGAATACGGTGCAGCGTTCTCCCAATTCGAATGGATTTTCTGATTTCAAAGCTTCTAATCCGAACGAATCGATGGAAATGCCGAATTTATTGGCTTGTTCTTCTATGAAAGCTCCGGTTCCTGCCGCGCATATTTTGTTCATGTGAAAATCGACTATGGCGCCGTTTCTTAAAGATATATATTTTGAGTCTTGTCCTCCTATTTCAAATATTGTGTCGACTTCAGGATCGAAAAATACAGCCGCGCGTGTCTGCGAAGTGATTTCGTCTTTTATAATATCTGCACCTATAAGTTCTGCCGATAAATATCTTCCGGAACCTGTTGTTCCGGCTCCTGCAATTCTGATATTAATGCCAATGTTATCGGATATTTTTTGGAGGCCTTCAATTATTCTATCAACGGGTTTTCCTGTAGTTTTTAGATATTGATGTGTAATTACATTATTATTTTCGTCAATTAATACAAGATTGGTGCTTGTTGATCCTGAGTCAATTCCCAGATAACATTTTGAATTTGCAGCAGGCAGTAGCGAATTATTGCGGGAATTATCAGGTATGTTCCCTGCAAATTTATAAAGAGGTTTAAGTGAATCTTTTGGTAATGATTTGTTCTCATTATCAATCTGATAACAAATTGAATAGAGATTGTCAAAATTAACCTTAAATGATTTTTGAAAAGCAATAGAAGCTGAACCGATTGCGTTGATTTCTCCGGGGTATTCAGGTATAAATATGTCAACTTCCTGCAGTTTCAGAATATCTTTCAGAGCAAGGATGATTCCGCTATTGTAAGCAACCCCTCCGCAGAACATCAGAGGTTTCCCAACTGGCAGTTCTTTTATTACAGCTGATTTGTAGTTTCTTGCAAGTGCGTATGACAGTCCGAGGAGAATATTTTCTGAGGAAATCCCTTCCTGCTGATGGTGAATGATGTCTGTTTTTGCGAAAACACTGCATCTGCCCGCGATTCTAGGAATGGAGTCAGCTTTAGAGACATATTCGGAAAACTTTTCAAGAGGAATTCCGATTCTTGAAGCCTGTTCTTCAATAAAGGCGCCGGTACCGGCTGCGCAGCTGGAGTTTAAAGATATTTCCATTTTATGGAGATTTTCCATGCAGATTCCGGTTATAAACTTAGAGCTTTCGCCTCCGATTTCAATTATAGAATTCGGCGATAGTTTTGATGCTTTAGCCCCTTCCAGCAAAGATGTAATGGAATTAGTTTTTGTCAGGCCGGATAATTTTCTGAATTCAACCGGGCAGTTTCCTGACATTGCTCCAAATTTAATTTTTTCAGTATCTATTTTGCTGTATATGCTGTCCAAAATTGCTGAAAGGACTTTTAAAGGTTTTCTTTCGTGCAGGCAATATCTATGAAAAACAATTTCTAAATTCTGATTGAGAATTACAGTTTTAACTGCTGAATATCCTATGTCAATTCCTATGCTGTACATTTTTATCTCCGTTTGTATTTGATGATTTTCTGCACTCATGGCAAATTCCGTAAAAGCTTATACTTTGATCAGGTATTTCAAATCCGGGATTATTTTTTTTAATAGTCTCTATCAGATAATTGTCAGCTATATCAATTATTTTGCCGCATGCTTTGCAGATAAGGTGATGGTGAGTTTTTTTTGTTAAGGAAATTGAATAACGCGTTATCCCGTCATTACCAGACATTGAACTAATGAATCCTTTTCTGTTCATAAGATTCAAAAATCTGTAAATTGTCGCTATGCCTATTTTATTCCCATCTTTTCTCGTTTCGTCGAGAATTTCTTCCACGCTTGAATGTCCGGGCATTTTTCTGATAATATCGAAAATTGTTTTTCTTTTTAAAGTCAGCCTGAAAGAATGTTCTTTATTATTTGTTTTAATCAATTCTTCGAGGCAAATATTTTTATTCATAATTATTTTCCTTTAATGAATCTGTCACAATTACGGAAAAAGTTCCGTATCGGCAGATACTATTTATTAAATGACGGCAAGGATATGTTTTGATTGCATTTGAGTTAAAGATTATAGGCAGGTTGAAGCTGGTTTTAGCGGAGATTGAAGTATTTTCAGCCGCTCTGGAAAAATGGATAATGCATCTTTCCAGAGCGGTTTGTGCGTATGGATTGCTAATTCCCGATAATCCATCCTGTTGCAGAATTTTGTTTGTCCCACATCGACTGATATAATTCTGAGTTGTTTAATAAAAATTCATGACTGCCTTCGGCTTCGATTTTCCCCCTGTTTAGAAGTACTATTTTATCAGCGTTTTTTATAGTTTTTAGCCGGTGAGCAATTACTATAATTGTTTTATTTTTTAACAGATTTGATATTGCGTGCTGAATAAAAAGTTCATTTTCAGGATCAAGAGACGCGGTTGCTTCATCAAGAATAACAATCGGAGCATTTTTCAGGATTGCCCGGGCAATTGATATGCGTTGTTGTTCACCTCCTGACAGATTGACTGCGTTTTCGCCTACCATTGTATTATAAGCATCCGGAAGTTTCATTATGAAATCATGAGCGTTGGATTTTTTTGCCGCATCAATGACTTCATTTTCGGATGCGCCGGGATGTCCTATTTTAATGTTGTTGAAAATAGTATAATTAAACAGGAATACTTTTTGGAAAACCGAACTTGTCTGCCTCAAAATATGCTCGGGATCAATTTTTCTTATATCACGGCCGTCCATGAGGATTGTTCCTGATTGAGGATCGTAAAACCGGCAAATAAGGTTGGCAAGTGTAGTTTTGCCTGAACCGCTTGGCCCGACGAAAGCAGTCATTGTGTTTTCTTTTATATCCAGATTGATTTTATTTAATACATTAGTGCCGTTGTATGCAAACGAAACATTTTTAAACCGGATATCCCGATTTGAAAAAACAGGAAGATCTGTTCCTTCAGTTTCTTTTAATTCAAGAATTTCATTAACGCTTTTTCCTGCAATGCCGAGATATTTTACTTTGATGTAATTAACCGAAAGCGATTTCAGAATATCGAAAAATCTAGAGCTGATAATTATAAAAATGATAAAGATCTTAGGCGAGATGCTTCCGCCTATAAGAAGATATGAACCCATCAGAACTACAGATACAATGCCTATATCTATGAAAATTCCTGCCAAAACCATGACCGGACTCAGAGTGCCTTCTGTCTTCAGACTGTTCTTTCTGAAGTCATCCATGGTTTCTATGAGATCGTTAAGTTTTTTTTGCGAATTGCTGAAAGATTTTATGTATTTTATCCCGTTAAGAAACTCAAGAAGACTGTCTGCAAGACGGAATGATGATTTATATAATTCTCTGCCGCGGTTAATCATAATATTTTTCGCCCAGGTCATTATATATAAAGCTATAGGCATAGTGATAATTGTTGCGAATGCCATTCTGGGTTCGATAAAAAACAGACTTCCAGCTACAAGAATACTCATTGCAAATGCTGAAATGATTTCGGGGAAAAGCATTGTAAGAATCATTTCCATTTTGTTTATGTTGTCGAGAACCTTCATCGAAAGCTCACCGACATCATGAGAATCAAAAAAGCCCATTGACAGTTTACGAATATGTTCACCGATTCTCAGACGGAGATCTTTTATTAAAAGAGTACCATTTCTTCTAGAGACAGTAACATTTAAATATGAGAACGAACCTCTAAAAATTGTCCCTATGCCAAGTATTATCGAATACAGTGTCAATTTATTGTAAGTAAATGTACCGTCGATCATACTGCATAGAAGAAAATACAGAATGATGAGAGGTGTAAAACCGAAAACAGCCTCGATTGTTGAAATAAGGGCAGTTTGAATAATCCGGAGTTTATTATTTTTTGTTATTAAAGCGATTGTTTTTATCATATTAAAAATTCCTTTATTCTCAATTTCTTTTTATTCCCCATTCTGCCGCGTCAATGTGCATATCCCACATATTTCTGTATGTTTTATTCGCGGTATAGAGTTCAGAATGAGTACCTTTGCCTGTAATTTCACCATCATCAAAAACTAAAATCTGCTGCGAGTTTTTGATGGTTGATAGACGATGGGCGATAATTAGAACTGTCTTATCTTTGAGCAAAACTGAAAGTGCCGTCTGGATTTTTTCTTCGTTTTCGGTGTCGGCGTATGAAGTTGCCTCATCAAGAATTATTACAGGAGAATTTTTGGCGATTGCGCGGGCAATCGCAATACGCTGTTTTTCTCCACCGCTCAGAAATGTAGATCCGGCTCCGATACGTGTGTCATAGTCTTCAGGCAGGTTCATGATGAAATCGTGGCATTGAGCTTTTTTTGCAATTTCAATTGTTTTTTCGCGGGAAATTGCCGGATCTCCCATGCGAATGTTTTCTAATACAGTATCATTAAATAAAAAGATGTCCTGAAAAACAAAGCTTACCTGTCTCATAAGAACATCATTCCGGATGTTTTTGATATTAACTCCGCCGATTTTGATTTCACCGTGTTTAATATCCCAGAAACGCGGTATCAGTCTCCCGATAGTTGTTTTTCCGGCTCCGGAGTTTCCTGTTAATGCGGTTATGCTTCCTTGGAGGCTTTTAAAGCTGATATTTTTAAGAATGGTTTTTTCACCGTATCCGAATGATACATTTTCAAACTCGATGTCATAATTATTTAAATGTGTGATTTTTCCCCCGTCCGGCATTTCATTTGTGTTCAGAATATCGTTAAGAGCCTTAGCTCCCTGGCTTATCTGCGTGATGTTTGATCCGAAGCCCACAAGAAGCTTCATGTATCGAGTCAGGCTTAGTCCGAGAAACATAAAAAGAAGGAATTCTGAAAGGCTGAGACTTTCTTTTAGAAAAAGCCAGCCGCCGACAGGGAGGACTAGTACAATTGAAAGATCCATCAGCAGTGCGTATATCGCGAAAAATCCGCCGGCTTTTCTGTTCATTTCTATCCAGTGTCCGCTGTAAGCTTCAGCTTCTTCCTTGTATTTTTTAAAAGAAAAAACCGACTGGTTAAAAGCTTTAATGACAGGCATGCCTTTAATGAATTCGATAATTGTCGTGTTCATCTTGGCTTTAAGCTTAAAGAATTTATGGAAAACATCTCTTTCGACATGCATGCGGATTCTTTGGAGAAGAAATCCTGCAAAAACAGGTACAATGCAAAGCAAAGCCAGCGGAAGATGTATAGTCGCGAGCCATCCGAATATTAATAGAGGTATGAAAAAAACAGAAAAAAGATCTACAAGATTGTGGGCAATAAATTCCTCAATTGCTTCTATGTCTCCCATCATAACTTTTTTCAGGAAGCCGGAACTGGTGTTTTCGAAATAGCCAAGAGGGATTTTGGTCAATTTTTTTGCCAGTTTAACCCGCAGTTCAAATAAAATCTTATATGCGGCTTTATGAGACTGAATCATTGCCGTGCCCGATAAGATCAGCTGCAATATAACAGCTGTTCCTGCGTAAACTCCGAATAAAAACAAATCGTCGATATCAAAGGATTTGTTGATAATACTTCTGATGATTAAATATGCTGTGTAGTAGGGGATAATTGAGCATAATGAACCGGCAAAAATCAGAATGCCCGATATAATCAGTCTTATTTTTGCCGGTTCGGCCGCCTGTAGTAAAAGCAATATAGCGTGGTGTTTTTGTTTTCTCATTGATGAATCTAAAACCTCCTATTGAATAATTGGCAGATCAATTTGTGAATATCCGCTGGATGAAGGTATATTTTATATATTAAATAGCTGTATCGGCAGATACAGCCTCAATTAATGTTGACGTATTGTTTACATTGTAAAATGATAACGAATATCAATATTGCGCATGCGTTTGCGACTAATACGGGCATAAGGATTTTATGAAGAAAAAATATTCTGATTTTAGCGTAAGTTGTTATCTTTTTTCCGGTAAAACGGCCGAAGAGATAGATTCCATTCTTGAAAAAACTGACTGTTTCGTGAAACGGTATGTATCCGGAGAATCGGTGTTTAACAGTGAGGATTCAACAGAATATTTCGGAATTATACTGAAAGGATCGCTTAATGTGAAAAAGAATCTTGAATCCGGAAGAGGTTATACAATATTTCACCGTAAGAGCGGAGATTTGTTCGGAGGAGGTGTCGCATTTTCCAGAAATCCGTCTTTCCCCTGTGATATATATTCCCAAGGTGAAACTGAGATTTTGTATATAAACAAAAAAAGCGTGTATGAGATATTATGTAAAGATTCCGTCATTGCTGAAAATCTTATAAGTTTATTTTCAAAAGAGGTTCTGGTTTTTGAGAGAAAACTTGAATTATTTTCAACATCATCGATAAGAAAAAAAATAGCTTTTTCGCTTCTTTATGACGACTACGCTGTGTTAGAAAAATTTCGTCTTCCATACTCAAAAACAGAATGGGCAGAACTGCTTAATGTTTCACGTCCGTCTCTTTGCCGCGAAATAAAGAAGCTGCATGAATGCGGTATCATCGAGATGGACGGAAAAAATATACGGATTATCGACAGGTCCGGTTTGGAAAAAATTATTTCGGAGTAGGCTAAGGCTAAGAGGTTTTAAAATGATAATGAAAATCAATATTAAGTTGACAAAATAAACATTATTTATTCCTATGTCTTCGCAGATTTTTTAAGCTGGAGTTCAGCTTAAAAAATCAAAGGCGGAGATTAACTATCATGTACTGTGTTGAAAGTTTAGACCAACATTCTTCCGGATCGGTATTGGATATTGCCGAAATAGATGCTTCTGACAGTATAAGGCATAAGCTTTATTCGATGGGGCTAATGCCGGGCAATTCAATAAAAATTATAAGCGGCAGCTATAATCATCCATATCTCCTTCAGACATCTGTCTCAAGAATCATTCTCGATTATACTACTGTTAAAATGATAAAGGTTTACAAGCAGTGATGACGGTGATGGAATATTTTATATCAGCGAGATTTTTATTCATTTCATTTCTGGTTTTATCATATTTTATTTATAAAAAAATGGAATATTCACCTAAACTTAACTTGCTCTTAAACGGATTGCTGATTGTCCTTCTTCTGTCGGAAATACTGTCTCTTCTGGGATTAAGTTATCTAACAATCATGCTGCATTTGGGATTTATAATAGCTATATCGGTATTATCTGTTGAATTTTCATCAACAAGAATAAGAACAAATCTTTTTGATGATGCAGCGATTATTATTCTTTGCTCATCTGTTGTTGATGTTGCATTTAAAGTTTTTCCATTTAATTATAGCTTTTATCTGCGTTATTTGCTCATAGGTTTTATTGCTGTTTATTTAATCAGAAATCTTATTCGTGATAACAGGATTTTCCGGCGTGGAGAATCCATTATTTTCAATTATTGTATTATCCCAGTATTACTGCTTTATCATCTTGTGATGACTTTTTCATTTGTTGAATTTTCATTTATAGTCATTCTGCCTGTAATATATACATTAAGCTTAGCCCTTGGTATAATTTCTGTGTATTATCGTCATCGAGATCTAAGGGATATTATAAAAAAACAGAGTGATGATATTGCATTAGCTTTCGGATTTACCCGTACAATGCGAAATGAAATCAGTTCATCTGGGAGTCATTTAAAAGTGCTGGAATCGATGCTGACTTCCTCAATACGTGCGATTTCTGCGGACGGAGGGGCGGTCTATATTTTTGATGATAATTTATTCCTTAAAAAAGTGTCTGATTCCGGAGACTATATTTCAATTTATGAAATTGATAATTTTAGAAATGAAAGACCGGAACATGAAAATGTTTTAACGGAATCGCTAGCAAATGGGCAGGCTTTTTATTCGTGCGACAATTATAAAGATAAGCGGTGTGAAGTCAGAAAATATTCCAGAATGGAATTGCTGGCTATTAATTCAATTATAATTATGCCTATGAAGACATCAGAAAAATACTATGGTGTATTTGTTTATCAGAAAAACCGCCATGGAGAAAATTTTTCGGATTCGGATTATCACCGTGCAGAAACATTTGCTGATTTTGCAGCAATTGCCGTTGCAAATATGGATTTTCATAAAGAAATTCTTCTCAAAAATGAAATAGAGAAAGAGATCAGCATTGCTGCCGGAATACAGAAAAAGCTTTTGCCGAAAAAATTCGGTTTATTTGAAAATTGCATAGTTGAAGGATATACGAAACCGGCAAGAGGAATCAGCGGCGATTACTTTGATTTTTTTCATATCGGCGGCGGAAAACTCGGATTTGTTATTTGTGATGTAGCAGGTAAGGGAGTTCCGGCTTCTCTTGTTGCGGTTATTATAAGAACAATAATTCATATAATAAAAGACCGGATATCAAGCAGTGCAACTATACTTAATTATGCTAACCGCGGTTTGACCGGTCATGTCGGAATAGACCGCTATGCGACTATGAGTTCTCTGATTATTGACGGAAACAGCGGGCAAATTGATTATTCAAATGCCGGTCACCATCCATGCATTCTCTGCCGCAGTAATAAACCGGAAATTGAAGAAATTGAAGCAGAAGGGTTCCCTGTAGGAATTACAACTGAAAAAAAATATAAAAGTATAAGTCTATATCTTAACAGAGGTGATAGAATGCTGTTTTACACTGACGGTGTATCAGAAGCTATGAATACTGACGGAGTGCAGTTTTCTGTAAATAGATTGAAAACAATAGTAAATGACTGCCGTCACTTATCTCCATCAGAAATTGTTTCACATATTCGTTCAGAAGTTGATAGGTTTTCGGAAGGCATGCCCCAGCATGATGATCAAACTGTTGTATTAATTGAATTTTTGTCTTAGCGGGAGGATTTTTGTATGGAATACCATATTGAAAATATGGAAGGGTGCAGGGTAGTATATTTAAAAGGAGATCTTGATCTTTATACTACGGTTAAATTCAGGGATATAATCGGAGAAGAAGGTGAGCACTCCGATTCTAATTTTATCATAGATCTTAAAGATGTGGGATATATCGATTCATGCGGAATCGGAGCGCTGCTTTTTTTCTTTAGCGCGGTAAAGAAAAAAAATTATGACTTTTATCTTACATGTCTAGGCGAAAGTGTTTTTGAAGTTTTGAAGCTGAATCAGCTTATTAAATTTTTTCCGGTTTCAGAATCAGTAAGCAGCGCTTTATTGGAAATGAGCGCTAAAGGGAGGACCTAATGAACAGATTTATAGACATCGACAGCAATCATATTCTGTTTAAAAGAGATAATATGTATTACAAGGAGTTTTCAAGCGACTATTCTCTTATTCGTTTTTATACTCATTTGATAATGCAGAAAGCTCCTCTTGAAATCAAAGAAGAACTTATTCTGGAACAGCAGATTAGCGAGCTTATTAAGAATGCTGTTCAGCATGGCAATGGTTGTGATGTGATGAAGAAGGTTAAAGTTTGGTTCTCATTTTCTGATTCAAACGTACGGCTGATTGTTGAGGATGAGGGTGATGGATTTGCTGATATAGAGAAATGGAACAAATTTCAGGAAGAAAGAATAAAGGCTTTTTCTTCATGCGATTTTTCTAAGATGAATGAATATGCTGTTTTCAAAACAGAACGAAGCGGAAAACATGATGGAGGAAATGCTCTATTCGCGGCCGTTCAGTACTGGGACGCGGGTTTTGTTTTTAATTCTAAAAGAAATAGTGTAGCAGTCGGGAAAAATATTTTAACACGCGGCGAAAGCTGTTTTATTCCGGCATAAATTTATTGCTATGGTTTTGTAATATAAATTAGAACCATTTTATAATTATTTTTGATCAAGTATTTCTCTTATTTTAATGAGTATCTTATTCGTCGGAGACGGTTTTGCTATAAAATTTATACCTTGCTCTAAAACTCCCTGTTTGGCAATCAGGTCTGCAGGATATCCGCTCGTGAAAAGAACCTTGATTTCAGGTTTGAGCTGTTTTGCTTCATCAAAAACTTCCCGCCCGTTTTTTTTAGGCATGATAATATCGAGAATGATAAGATCAATTATGTCTTTGTTTTTTCGAAATTCGGTTATTGCCTCTTCTCCGTCTTCGGCAGAGATTACAGTATATCCGTAGCTCTTCAATACTTTGCTGTTGATTTCTCTAAGAGTTTCATTGTCTTCTGCCAGAAGTATCGTTTCACTTCCGCCCTTAATTGATGTTTCGTTTGATGAGTTTGATTCTGATTTATTTTCAGAGGCAATTAAAGGAAGAAAAATCCGGAAGGTTGTACCTTTTCCTTTTTCACTATATACGGATATATGACCTTTGTTCTGGCTTATTATTCCGTAAACTATTGATAATCCCAGACCTGTTCCTTTGCCTGTTTCTTTTGTTGTAAAGAAAGGATCAAAAATTTTTTTCCGTGTTTCTTCATCCATTCCCGAACCGGTGTCGCTGATTTCTATTACAGCGCATTCTCCGGAAATCCCATATCCCATGGTTCTGACATCATCTTCTTTCAGAAATTCTCTGTATGAAGTTATAACCAGTTTTCCGCCTGAAGGCATTGCATCACGTGCATTTGCTGCTATATTCATGAGTACCTGTTCGATTTGTGTCGCATCTGCAAAAATACAGAGATTCTCCGGGCAAAGATTTGTCGTTAGTGTAATGTCTTCGCCGATGATACGTGTTAGAAATTTTTCAATACGGCGGATATGCTCATTTACTTCAATTTCCTTCGGATTGATAAGCTGTTTTCTGCTGAAAGCCAGAAGACTTTGTGTCAGGTTAGCCGCACGTTCAGCTGAATTCATTATTTCTTCAAGGTTTTCCCTATTGGGATCATCTTCTTTCATGCTGTCCTGCATTATGCTTCCGTATCCCATGATTGTGGCGAGAATATTATTGAAATCATGGGCGATTCCGCCTGCAAGTTGTCCGATTGATTCCATTTTTTGAACTTGATAAAGCTGATTCTGGAGCTTTTTTCTTTCTTCTTCCGCATCCTTTCTGTCTGAAATATCACGGACTGATGCAATTGTGCAGTCTATATTATTAATTTTTGCATAAGAAAGAATAACTTCGGTCCAGAAAGCTGTACCGTCTTTTCTTTTTGAAAGCCATTCGAAAGTCTGCGGCCCTTCAGTCATCGTTTTTCTTATGAGTTCCTGTGATTCCTTTGAGGTATGACTGGTTTCTTGAAAACTCATTTTTGCTACATTGTCTCCGATTATTTCGTCACGGGTGAAGCCGAACATTTCGGGGACACTGTCATTTACCTCAATTATCTTTCCGTCTGCTACATCATGAATAAACAAAGCATCTTTATTGGTATTGAAAATTGTTCTATAATTATTTTCGCTTTCAGCAAGAGCTGTTTCACGGGCTTTGAGTTTTTCTGCCATTTCGAGGAAAGTTTTTCCGAGTTTTCCGATTTCTCCGCCTGTGTCAAGTTTTGTCAGGCTTATGTCCAAATCACCTTCTGCCATTTTCTTCGATGCTTTTTCGAGCATGATTATGCGGTCTGCTATAGAACGCTTCCCGGCAAACCATGCCAGAGCAAGTGCAGCAAATAGAAATAATGTAAGAAATAGTATATTCTGAATCATAATTATATTGGCTTGAGCAAGGATTTCTTTTTCCGGTACGGTTGCGCGGATATAGAGATATGGAGTTTCTTCTCCGTGAAGCCATAGTTTCCGGTAGCTTAAAATGCTTTTGGTGTCTGAGTCAGATGGTTTGCTGACATAGGTTTTAATGTCAGGTCCTGACTGCATATCCATAAAATCTTTTTTGTTATATTCTTTTCCGATATATTTATCTTTTTCCGATGAGCTGTAAAGAACTACGCCTTTGTGATCGAGAAGCATGAAATGCGCATATTGTGCGAGAGGAGACCGCTTGAGAGTTTCGTTATAATAACCTAAAGTCAGTGCGACTATAAAAACACCATCTATTTCATTATTGCTGTTTTTGTAAGCGTAGGCCAGATTGAATACAGGCTGAGATGTTAATCTGCTGCGGATAAATTCCCCTGATGAAATATGTCCGCTTGAAAGCGCGTTTTTAAAGTATCTTCTGTCTGAAGCATTGAAAGTCGATGAAACAGGAAGACCGTGAGCCCAGACTTCACCGTTTTTATCGGCTATAAGAAGATTGGTATATTGAGCATTGAGTTTGACTGTATTTGTGAGAATATCGGTCATTCGCTTTCTGTTTTTATTTTTGAGATACGGCAGCTGTTCGATAACCGTAATGAGCTGCATTGCAGAAGCTTCAAGATTTTTCTGTTCGATTGCAATATTTTCAACAAGCTGATTTGTTTCAGTTTTTGCCGAATCAAGAGCCATTTCTCTCATATGAAGTCCGGAATATATAATTATGGCAATTGCAGGAAGTGCAACTATGAGAGTAAGAAGCAGAATTTGTATTCTTATCGGCAGCAGCCCGAATTTAACCATCAATCACCGCGTTATAATAAATTCTAATGCAAGACTGTGATAAGAAAATAGATCGGTTTCGACTATAACATACGGGAATAAAGAAATAAAGTTTTTTTGTTTGGGATTTGTGCTCTGCTATAATGAAATAAAGAGCAGTGGGGATTGATATTGAAATAAAGAGTTTATTTCTTTTTGTTTTTTTTTCGGCAGTCTCCGCAAATTCCGTAAAGAATATGACAATGATCTGTTAATTCGAAATCATTTTTTGCGGCAATTTTAGATTGTTCTTTTTCGATTATATCGGATTCAATTTCAACAAATTTTCCGCAGTTCTTACAAATGAGATGATCGTGGTGTGAATTTTCTGATACTATTTCGTAACGGGTGACATCATGGCTCATATGAATTTCTTTGGCGATTCCGGCATCGCAGAGAAGTTTTACTGTCCGGTAAACAGTCGCGATTCCTATTTCGGGATTTGATTTTTTAACAATATCATAAATATCTTCCACAGTGCGGTGTATGTGTTCGCTTTCCATTATTTCAAGAATATGGTTTCTCTGAGAGCTGATTTTAAGTCCGCTGTTTTTGACGTAGTCATTCAGTTTTTCAATTGCTGACATTATAAACTCTCCATTTATTAATGAAAATATTTTGAGGCGTATGTTGTCAGGTCAAGACAAAATTTATTATGCAATCATTTCCTTTTTTGAAGAATTTTGTTTTCTGCGTTTTGCGGTATATCTTGCGCACTGCGGAATCATTCCGTAACCGAGCATAATGCCGAGTATGAAATCCTCTTCAGGTGAATATTCATTAAGAGGTTTATTCCCGAAAAGTTTGATTATATCAATGCAGTTTTTATCTCCGAAAAAAAGGTTTATCTTTGAATCCGATACATTCTGGACGAAGTATGGTATCTTTAATTTTTCCAGCCGGTCTACAGCCTGAGTTTCAAAACTTTTTGAGAGAGTATGCAGAATCAGGTTTCTGAGACCCTTTTGATATTCATATATGTGATGTAGAAATACCTGCATATTTCCGCCTTTCTGATGTCAATAATGATAATGAATATCAAAAAAGTCAAGCGAAGTTGTGAAATAATGAGCGTAAAAAAGGATATGCCATAGCGGCTGAAAAAGTCAGAATTATTATAAATGAAAAAATTTCAAGTATTGATGCTGTAAAAAGAAAACTTTTTTCATGCTTTTTAAATTTCAGAAAAACTGCCTTGCGTCCGGCGTAGGCAAGATATGCTGAAAATGAAATTATAATTCCCATTCCGAATGACATAGAAATTATACCTGCAATGCCTGCTTCCGGCATTTCCGCGTAAAGAGAAAGCAGCATCAGCATCATTGCTCCAGGACATGGGACTATGCTTGTGAGGATGATCATAGAATAAAGACTTTTTGAGTTTTGAGTATCTGATATTGGTACATTGTTTCTTTGCATGCGTTTAATTTTAAGCAAGATTAAAACAGATGAAAATACGCATATAAGGCTGAAGGTGACTCCTTCCATCCATGCGTAAATATTATCCGCAGATGAAAGTGAAATTACCGTTTTTTGTATAACATATAGAATTGCGATTACTAATAGACTTGTTCCTGCGTGGATCCCTGAAGACAGGAAGCCTGCAGCCGCCGGTTCAAGGGGAGTTGAACGTCGCGAAAGAAAAAGGGAAAAAAGAATAGTTTTTCTATGCCCGGGACCTGCTGCATGAAAAATTCCGTACAAAAAAGAAAATGCTATAAGGTAAAATAAGAAATTACTGTTTCCGCTGTTTTTTGCGCTATAAATTATTTCAGAAATCTTATCCCTGTATTCAAACTGAAGTTTAATAAATGTGTTTTGACCTGTGGAATATACAGGAGGAGGCGCCGCGCTTTTTGTTCCGTCATCTTCAAAAAAAGGATTGGCGGATACTTCAAAAAATGAAAAAATTAAAAGACCTGTAAAAAATATTTTTTTCATGATTATTCGAATTTCACATGAACTTCTTCCGGATAAGCGGTCTCGAGTCCCGGTTTCCATTTTTTATAAATAGTCATGTCGTCAGACGCACCTGCAGGATTATAATAAACGGGATATTTTTTGTTTGCTGATATTTTGAATTTAGGAGACGAGCCTGATTTTTGTATGATTTTAACAGCATCTTTAGCGTATTCAGTTGCGCAATAAAATGACCGGTCAAAAACAGCCACATAAAAATCATCGTCATATTTTCCTTCTTCAAACGGGATGAAGAAGCTGTAGAAGAGAATTCCGTTTTTTATTCTGGCTCTGAAAGAATTAACTTTAAGTGGATTTTTTCTTTCCGCGCCTTTTCTTAAAAATACAAAATAGCCGTAGTTTTTCAGGTTGCTGAAAGCCTTTGCCTCAATGGTTTTGATTTCTTTTTCATCGAACTTGCCGTCTTTATTTTTGTCAAACCCGCTTATTATTGAAGCGCTGAAATATCGGTCGAACATCCATTCGATTGTACAGCCGGTACATTCTCTGCCGTTATATTCAAATGCAATGTTTGATGTAATTTTTACATGAGGATGGGAGAAAATGGCAAAAGGAAGTGAGAAAAATAACAGAGTAAGTGACAACTTTTTAATCATAACTTATATCCCGAACAATTCTTGTTTTCCAAAATATTCGCCGCAAGAGAACTGTCAAGATAAAGATTGTCGTTGAAGTATTTTCTTCATAACAAAGTTTTAATTTGCTTTTTGAGATATTGATGCTATGATATAATAAATAGATTATTAATAAGGGAGGTTATCATGGATCAAAACACAGTTAATGTGCCAATGCCGAGAATTGGCGAAAAAGCCCCGTCTTTTAAAGCCGTCACAACTCAGGGTGAAATAAATTTTCCCGAACAGTATGCTGGGAACTGGGTGATTCTTTTCAGTCATCCTGCTGATTTTACTCCTGTGTGTACTTCTGAATTTATGACATTTGCAACCATGGAACAGCGTTTTGCTGATGCGAACTGCAAGCTTGTCGGTTTATCGGTTGATGGTCTTTATAGTCATATCGCATGGCTGAGAACCATTAAGGAGAAAATTGAATACAAGGGAATGAAAAATGTTGAGGTAAAATTTCCTCTTATCGAAGATATTACGATGGAAGTTGCAAAGAAATACGGAATGATTCAGCCGGGCGAAAGCAGCACTAAGGCTGTGCGCGCGGTCTTCTTTGTTGATCCTAAGGGAATAATCCGTGCAATAATTTATTATCCTCTTAGCCTTGGAAGAAACTTCGAAGAGTTGTACCGTTCGTTGATTGCCATGCAGACAGCAGATGCTTTTTCTGTCGCAACTCCGGCGGATTGGCAGCCTGGCGATGAAGTTATAGTTCCGACAGCAGGCTCTTGCGGTGTAGCAAAAGAGCGTATGGAATCTAAAGGCGATATGCATTGTTATGACTGGTTTTTCTGCACCAAGAAGCTTGATAAGGATACTGTATTAAATACTGTTTTAAAAAAGAAATAGTATAATGAGCGTGCCCGTTATTTTTTGCGGGCACTCATAATTCTTCTAACCGCAAAAACTTCTTATAATAATTTCCTTTTCTGGCGAAACTGAAATATATGGTTTCGCGAGGTAAAAATGGCTTACTGGTTACTTGTTTATGACGGCGATTGTCCAATGTGCCGGAAATTTATACAGATGATTGCACGCTTTGACAGAGAAAAAATGATAGATTCAATTTCTTTTGCTGATTACGCTGAAAAGACTGATAAGTTTACTTATGATGAACTAGAAGAGGATATTCATCTCATCGGTAAAAAGGGCGAAGTTCTGAAAAAGGGTGAGGCTATCCATAAAATGATAAGCATTCTTCCTCCGTTAAAACCGTTCAGATGGATGCTTGAGGGGAAACCCGGCAGAAAGTTTTCTGATTTGTTTTACTTTTCTACAAAACGACTGCGCAGATGTATGAATTGTCCGCATGATAAAAGAGAAATCAGGAGAGACCGTTAAATGATTGATTATTTTTGCATGATAATGTAGAATCTCCCGGATATGAATAAAAGAAACATTTATATTTCCGGAAAGGCCTCACTTAAAAGGATTGTCTATCAGATTGTTTCGGAAATGCCGGGAATAAGCTGTCCTGATTCTGTTATGTCGTCTGATATGATTGTTTTCTGTGCAGATAAAGATTATAATATTTCATCCATTCCCAAACAGGATGTCGAAGCGCTTAAAACGGGAATCCCTGCGGTTTTATTATCCTACGGCGCTCCTTTTTCTACATTGCTCGATTTTGTCCGAATGGGAGTTTTCAGTTTTATCAGTCTGCCTGCGAATGCTTCTCATGTCAGAAAGGAAATATCCAGAATTATTTCATACGATTCTTCCTGTACCGGTGAAGAATATGACCTTGAACTTGACACAGGGGATGTTTCGGTTCACGTAAATTTTAACTGCAAATCAATTTCAAATTTTATCATTTCATCTTTAAATAATATTCATGAACAGGGGGCGCTTGTTTCCAGGCTTGTGTCGCACCGCGGAAAGATTCAAGGAGTTTATTCTCATGAGATGGATATTCCCGAAGAAATAACGGACGAAGAGAATTTGATCAGAAAAAAGGTTTTATCCGCTATAGATGAAGACCGTGTTCTTGTAAATTATCAGCCGATAATATCACTTGCTCACAAAAAATGCAGCGGTTTTGAGGCACTATCTAGAATTATTTCTGAAAACGGTGAAATTATTCCGCCTGATCTCTTTATTCCGGTTGCTGAAAAAAGCGGAATTATCGGTCATCTGACTCGCCATATGATAAAGAAAGTTTGTTCGGATATAGCCGAAGGAATAAAGATAGGATTTCCTGAAGAATTCAGAATAAGCGTTAATATTTCTGCCAAGGAATTTCTGAATGAAGACATAGTCGATTTTATCGAAAATGAAGTTTCACGCAATTCAATTAAAACAAAATATCTTGCGTTTGAAATAACTGAAAGTGCATTCATGGAAGATATGGCAAAATCAAATATCACCTTACTCCGTCTTAAAAAAGACGGTCATCTCATTTATATGGACGATTTCGGAACAGGTTATTCTTCGCTCAGCTATCTGCAGCATTTTCCGGTTGATATCATTAAAATTGACAAGTCGTTTGTTAAATGGATGCATGTTGACGAGCAGAGCGAGCATATAGTAAAATCAATTGTCGGTCTGGCTCACGGGCTTCAGATGAAAATTGTCGCTGAGGGTGCTGAGGACGCGGAACATGTGTCGATGCTTTCGGAATTCGGCTGTGAATATTCACAGGGATATATTCATTCAAAGCCTATTCCATTCGCCGAAGCTGCTGATTTTATAAAGAATTATTCACTCGAATAAATGCGCAGACTTTATCACTTTGCTGTTTTTCAGGTGATCAAAGGACTGTTTCTGCCGATAATAACAATAAATAAGAGGATTTTATGGCGAAAATTATGATAGTCGATGATTCAAAATTTATGAGAGGAATCATCCGTTCCGCACTTGAAGAGGGCGGGCACACTGTTATTGCCGAAGCTGAAAACGGCAATGATGCAGTTGAATTTTATAAACAGCATAAGCCCGATGTTGTGACTATGGACGTAACAATGTGGGGAAAAGACGGAGTTGAAGCTCTTGAAGATATAACTAAATTTGATGCTGATGCAAAGATTATAATGGTTTCGGCTCTTAATGAAACAACAATGAAGGGTACGCGTACAAGCGTTAATGCCAAGGCATATCTTACAAAACCTTTTACAAAAGAACAGCTTTTATCTGCTGTAAACAGTCTTATATGAGTACAGATTATTTAAGACTTTATGAAAAGGATTCGGATTCTGATGCTGCTTATTATCTGAGTCACGGCGGAATATATTATTATATCTCAAACTCTGATAAATATTCCCTGAAAGGACAGAATTTTATTATCGGAGCTTCCGAGCTGATAATGTCAAAGGCAATCGGTCAGCCCGTGCTCAGGCAGGAAACTGTTCTTCTGGACAAAGACGCATGTGTGAAAAAAATCCCGTCTGACAAGTTCTACGAAAGTCTGGATCAGTTTTCTTTTATAATGAATCTTTCAATGGTAATAGCCCGCCAGGTAGTTCTGACCAATAAGATAATACAGGAAAACCGGAAGCTTCTGACTGCGGAATCAAAATCTCCTCAGCAGGTTTGTCTTGAGTATTATAAAATAATATCGGTGATTCTGGAAGAATACGAAAAGCGCAAACTTCCATGGCTTAAGGAGATTCTCTCTAAATATCATGCCAGTCTTGTTTTTAAAAAGGGTGAAATATATTTCAAAACGGCACAGCCTGTTAAGATAGAGTCCGCCGCATCATTTTCGGACAAGATGATAGAGTATCCCAAATCAGCCGTTATTTTCTCACAGGGAGAACTCGGACGTGAAATGTTTATTCTTCAAAGAGGATCTGTTGAAGTGCTGATCGGAGATACCCGTGTTGCTGTTATTGATGAACCGGGCAGCGCGATCGGCGAAATCGCTCTTCTTCTCGGCGAAAACAGAAGCGCGACACTCCGTGCCATGAATAATGTGGTTCTTACTAAAATTTCTCAGAAAGATCTCAAGGATATTTCCGGAAGCGAAAGTCCGCTTTTTTTTGAAATTGCGAAATCGCTTTCTCAGAAGCATATTAACAATATCGCGAGTATTCATTCTATTAATGAATCTGTAATTTCGAGAAATCTCGGTTTCGATGATGAAGAATTACGCAAGAAAAAACAGAATGATCAGCGTGCGGAAATGGAACTTTCGAGTCTTAAGAAAGTTATATCTGACGCTTTTTTTAAAAAGGATGCTTTTTTTCTTAAGGAAAGAATCGGCGATCTGATCGATTAAGAATCAGATCCAGTCTTTCCACTTGAAGATGTAGTATGTTCCGACGCCGAGACCGATTAATCCTACAAGGAATAGAAAATAAGAGATCGGCCAGTTCTCCGGACCTCCCGTCATCATTGACCATTCACTCATTCCGCCTATCCCTGTGATCATTGTCAACGGCATGAATATTGTGGTAATGACAGTGAGACGCTTCATTACTGAACTCAGTTTATCGCTTGCGATCGAGTTTCTTGCAGTAATCATGACGGTCAGAATTTCTGAATATGTCCGTGAAAGATTTCTGCACTGATTGTTTTCGATGATCATATCATCAAGTAATTCAATGTTTTCTTCAGTGAATGAAAACTTGTTTGAATAGAATTTAATTTTTTCAATTACAGAGGAGTTGGAATTAATCCCTGTCAGGTAATAGACCAGTGATTTCTCGAGTGTGTATAGATGCATCATGTATTTGCTGTCTGTGCTGGATTCGATTTTCTGCTCGATCGAATCCGAAATCATATTGATGACTTTCAGGTGCCCTAGAAAATGAGAAATAGTCGCATAAATCAGTTTTAGAAAAGCTTCGTTAAGTGAGTCGACTTTCTGAGACTGTTTGTCTTCAAACATCTGTATTTCGTCCGGCTGGACGATTATTATTCTGTCTTTAAAATAAAAGACACCGAACGATGTTACCTTAAAAAGAAGATTATCGTTTGTTGAATAGTTTTTCGGTCTTTTGAAAATAACGACTGTATGGTCTTCTTCAAATTCGAGACGGCTGATTTCGTCGGGGTCAAGTGCCGAATTTAGATTGTGTTCGTCAATATTGTATTTGTTAAGAAGTTCTTCCTTTTCAGCATGATCGGGATTGAGGTAAATGATAATCTTGCCGTTTTCATCGGAAGGAGAAATTCTGCCTTCCGCAATAGTCAAAAATTTTTTCATGCCGATACCCTTTGCCGGAAGTATGCCGTATTGTCTGTCTGCAAGCTTCGTAACGCTAAAGACAATGCTGTAATACGTCAAGGTTAATATTGCAGCTATTTTATGAAAGCCGGCAGAAATTTTGAAATTTTTATTCAGCAGACTGTTTAATGAAAATATGCTTGTAAGTGCTTTCTGTACATTGAAACCTGTCTATATTAGTATTTCCGGAGGTTGTTGTGAAGATTTCACCTTTATTGAGACGTATTTTGCTGATAGTAATTGCGGTTGTATTTATTTTCCTGGGTCTGGCCGGACATTTTTTCGGCATTCATCTGCCCAAAAAAATTGAAAGCACTGTTGATATTGTTCTTTTGATTGCAGCTTTTGTAATTTTTTTCAGCGGCCGGAGAAAGACCGATGATAAGTAAATCATTTAAAATACCGGTAATTATTCTTATTCCGGTATTTTTTGTGATTCTATTTCTATGGTTTACTCCGAATTTGTTTTCGTATGAAGAAAGGATTTTCTCTTCGGCTGATGCCGCTTCATCGTATGATTTAATAGTACTATTCGGTGCAAGAGTTTATTCTGACGGCGAATTATCCCCGGTTGTTCGGCAGAGAGCCGATGCGGCATGTCTCCTGTTTATGAAAATGAACGCGCCAATTCTTGTAAGCGGAAACGGGATGCATGAAGTTGATTCCATCTCAAAATATCTGATTTCGAAAAATATTCCTTCTGAATTTATCAAAAAGGACTATTCCGGCTGTGATACCCATGACACCGTTATAACGCTTGAAAAATACAGAAATGAAAAAATGACAGCAGTATCGCAGTTGTTTCATCTATATAGAATAATTGATATGGCATGTGACCACGGTGTTGATGTTTACGGATTTGCCGCTGATAAAGCTGTTCACTATGAAGAAAATATTTCTTTCCATGAAAAGCTTTATGTGCGTGCGCAAAGGCGTTTCCGTAATGCACTTCTTTTCTGGATTTACAGAATGAAATTATATGACCGTGCTTCTTCTTTATATAATGGTTGAGCTTTTCATGCTTTTTTCTTAAAATGCCCAGATATAACATGACTTTTTCCGGAGACTTATTAACGGTTTAATGATATGAACATAAATGATTCACTCGATTTTTACGGGATTACTTCAAAGATATCCGAGTTTATAAAAACAGAATACGGTTCAGCCGAACTCGATTCATTCTCGCCTCTGGTACTGGAAGCGGCGAAAAAAAGAATGAACATGATAAAAGAGATCATGGATTTTAGAATTGAGTTTGAGAAAATTGCCGTTTCTGAAATTGAAAACATTGATAAGGCTGTCGCACGGATTTCAAAAGGAAGCGAAGTCGGTCTTGAGGATATTTTTAAAATACGCCGTGCCGTAATAGCTTCGGAAATTTTAAGACGCCAGATTTCATCGCATAAAGAATCTCTTCCGCAAATATCCTCTGAAGCTGATCTTTCATTTTCGGATATTTCGGCTGTTAAGGACTATCTTTCGTCGGTTCTTACTGATTCGGGAGAGCTTGTCGTTGAAAAGTTCCCGGCGCTGAAGCGTCTTCAGCACGAAATTGATTCGTTGAAAAAACAGATATTATCCCAGCTTTCACGTATTATGAATTCGCCCGCATACGACAAGCATCTTCAGGAAAAGGTGCATGATACCAGAAGCGGAAGATTCGTGATTCTTCTTAAGTCGAGTTCCAGAGGTGCTATGCCTGGTTCGATTCATGACGTATCGAATTCCATGCAGACCGTTTATTTTGAACCGGATGAAATACGTGAGCATAATTCTCTTTACGCTTCACGGCAGTTTGAATACGGCATAGAAATATCCAAAGCCGTTGCAGAAATCGCGCAGAAGATATGTGAAAATGCCGATGAAATAAAATCGAACGCTCATGTCTACGGAAGGATTGATTTTCTGAATTCACTTGCTGTTTTTTCCGAATTGATAAAAGCGGAAAAGCCGTTGATTTCAGATGAAAATGAAATTGTTTTATATTCCGCGAGGCATCCTCTTCTTTATCTGATGAATAAGGACGGTGTTGTTGCGAACGATATCATTCTTGATAATTCAAACTGCGGCATGGTTATCTCAGGAGCTAATGCGGGCGGAAAAACCGTAGTTCTAAAAACGGCAGGTTTGTGCGCTCTCATGGTCAGGCACGGACTTTTGATACCGGCATCGCCCGATTCGAAGATTTCTTTTTATGACAATATTTATGCAGATATAGGCGACGATCAGAGTATTTCGATGTCGCTTTCAACATATTCAGGCCAGATAAAAAATCTGACTGATATGATAAATTCTCCATCCGGAAAAACTCTCATTCTTGTAGATGAGATTATTTCGGGAACTAATCCGCATTATGGAGCCGCTCTTGCAAGAAGCGTATTGGAAGAATTCGCGAATAAGAATTTCAAATTTATTGTTACCACTCATTATCCGGAACTGAAAAAAATGGCGTCGGAAGATCCGCGTTTTATGAATGCTTCTGTTCTTTTCGATCCCGAATCGCTGAAGCCTACGTTTATTTTGAAACGTAATCTTCCGGGAATGAGCTATACTTTTGAAATTGCCGATCTTATGAAAATGCCCGTGCATATTATTTCGCGGGCGAAGGAAGTTGCCGGTTCGGATGATCTTAATGCGGATGCATTGCTTGAGAAGCTTCACAGGTATGAGACGGAGCTTGCCGCAGAACGTGATGCCGTGTCAGAAATCAGAAAGGAATTACTTGAGAAGATATCCGCTAATGAAGAACTTGAGAATAAGCTCAAGCAGGCAGTTCGTGAAGCTAAGGAAGCCAAGGGAATAGAATTTATAGAAGAACTTAAGACTGCTCATGAGAGGATACAAAACAGAATCAGAGAGCTTAATCATCTGACTCTGAAAGATGCAGAAAAAATCAGGGATGAAATTGTCACTGAAAAGAAAAAGACCGAGGAAAGCATTCTGGATATCAGAAAAGATTTTTTTGAAGACAAATATGAGAAATTCAATCCGGATAAATGCACCAAGGGATCTTCCGTTTTTGTTATACCTCTTGAGGCCGAAGGGATTGTCGAATCCATAGACTTGAAGAATAAGAAACTCAATTTAATCTTCGGTAATTCAATCCGTTCAAAATATTCCTTTAAGGATGTTTTTGCCGTTAAGGAAAGAAAAGAACACCGTCAGGTTTTTAAAGTGCGGCCGGTAACTATTGAGCCGAGTGATATTCCGCTTACAATTCAGACAACTTATAATACCGTAGATCTCCGCGGAATGCGCGTTGACGAGGCGTTATCGAAACTCGATTCTGATCTTGATTCAATGATGGCGAAAAGCATTAAAACTGCGGTTGTCATTCACGGTCATGGAACCGGAGCTTTGAAAGATGCGGTGCGCAGTCATCTCAAATTCAGTTATTATGTTTTGAGCTCAAGAAGCGGTCAGCAGGGCGAGGGCGGTGACGGAGTCACGATTGCTGCTTTAAAGTAAAAAATATACTTTACAAATATTTAATAGACTTAAGAATATGTTAAGTTGATGAAATTGAAAATATGCCCAAGGGCGTTAAATAAAGGAGAAAAATATGGCTTATAAAATAGCTCTTTATCCCGGAGACGGAATCGGTCCCGAGGTTGTTGCTGAAGCTGAAAAAGTAATCAAAAAAGTGAATCTCGACTGCACTACAACAAAATTTGACTGGAACTCGTCGCTTTATGCTAAAATCGGCCATTGCGCGCCTGAAGATTTTATTGAACAGCTTAGAGGATTCGACGCTATTCTTCTCGGAGCACTCGGGAATAAGGACAAGGCGCCTGAGCATGTTGCTGTTGAGCCTCTTCTTATGATGAGAAAAAACTTCGACCAGTATGTAAATATCCGTCCGTCAGTTCTTCTTCCCGGTGTAGGCACGCCGCTTAAAGACAAAAAGGAATTTGATATTGATCTTGTATGTATCCGCGAAAACACAGAAGGCGAGTATACAACTCTCGGCGGAAGACACTATGTCGGAACTCAGCAGGAATGCGCGATGCAGATTAATTATTTCACACGTATAGGCGTTGAAAGAATTATCCGTTATGCTTTTGAAACTGCTAAAAAACGCGTTAAGAAACATGTGACGAGCATCACAAAATCGAATGTTCTCAAATACAGCATGGTTATGTGGGATGAAATTCTCGAAGAAGTTGCGGCGGATTATCCGGATATCAAATACACTAAAATGTACGTCGATGCGGCTGCAATGAATCTTGTAAGATGCCCTGAGACTTTTGACGTTATTGTTGCTTCTAATCTTTTCGGCGACATTTTGACAGATATTTCTGCAATCGTTACAGGCGGAATCGGTTTTGCTGGAAGCGCGAATCTTAATCCGACGCGTGAAATGCCTTCGATGTTTGAGCCTGTTCACGGTTCTGCACCGGATATCGCAGGTCAGCAGAAAGCGAATCCTATAGCTGCTATCATGAGCTGTGCCATGATGATTGAATTTCTCGGCGAAAAGGAAATTGCGAAGAAAATCGAAGCTGCCGTAATAGAACATCTTAAGGATGACAAGGTAAAGACTCCGGACAGAGGCGGAAACAACAAGACGAGTGAAGTCGGAGATGACATCGTTGCAAGACTCTGATTGATGTTTTGTTAATTTGAAAACTGAATGAGCAGAAGGGGCGGTTTATCCGTCCCTTTTTTTATTTTAGATTTCCGGTCATTTCAGCGGCAATTTTGCTGAGTTCATGACTTTTGAACGGTTTGTGAATAAATGCGTTCAGTCCGTTTTTCTGAAGTTCAGTCAAATCGCGTGACTGAATATAACCCGATGCTATTATGATTTTTACATCCGGATTAATTTTTTTTATTTCGAAGAAACAGTCACGGCCGCTCATCACCGGCATTATCATATCAAGAATGACAAGATCGATGTTGCCCTTTTCTTTTTTATAAATTTCTGATGCTTTTGCTCCATCCTCTGCAAGAATAACATTATACCCGAATTTTTCAAGCAGACCCTTGCCGACCAGGCGCATAACTTCTTCGTCGTCAGCAAGAAGAACGGTTCCGTGACCCGTGTATATTGTTTCATTCGATCTGTTATTTTCAGGCAATTCATCGCTTAAAGGAAGAATTATTTTGAAAGTTGTTCCTTCGTTAAGTCTGCTTGAAACAGTTATTGCTCCGTTATGCTGCTGAATAGTTGCATAGGCGGCGGCAAGTCCGAGTCCGGTGCCTGAGCCTTGTTTTTTTGTGGTGAAAAAAGGATCGAATATTTTATTGATATCTTCCGGATTTATTCCGCAGCCCGTATCCGTGACTGTGATTTCAATATATGTTCCGGGATTGATTTCGAACGGGCTCAATTCACATTCTTCAACGGACATATTTTTGCAGCGAGTTGAAAAATAGAGAATGCCGCCGTTCGGCATTGCGTGAGCGGCGTTTATTCCAAGATTAAGAAAGACGTTCTGAATCTGCGGCGGATCGCCCATAATAATTCCGGACTCGGCATTAAATTCCGTCTGGATGACAATTCGCTTATCGACGGTATTTTGAAGAAGCGAAATCGCACCTATTATCGCCTGATGGATATCGGTCGGAACAGATGCCGCTGCTTGACGTCTTGAAAAGGCAAGTAGTCTGTTGGAAAGTTCAGACGCATGTGTTGCGGATTTTATTATTATATCAATATCTCCGCTCAGTTTCGGATCATCTGTGATTTCGGACAAACGCATTTGAAGAAGTTCCGCGCCGCCGATTATGCCTGCAAGCATATTATTGAAATCGTGTGCAATGCCGCCTGCGAGACGTCCGATTGCATCCATCTTCCTTGAATGATTCAGTTGTTCCTGAATTGAATATTCTCTGGTCATATCGCGGAAAACAAGAACAGCTCCGGTGATTGTACCGTCTTCATTTTTTATCGGAGCTCCAGAATCCGCAATGCGGTATTCTTTGCCCTCACGGCTAATTAAAAGAGTGCTGTCAGTAAATTCTATTATTTTGCCGGAAGCAATTATTTCTTTCGCCGGGTTTGCTATTTCATTTCCGGAGCGGCTGTTTATGATTTTTAAAACATCTGAAAGCTGTTTACCTTCAGCTTCACGGCTTTTCCATCCCGTAAGTTTTTCTGCAACGGGATTTATTCTTGTGATTTTGCCGTCTATGTCGGTCGTAATTACGGCATCACCGATTGAATTTAAAGTGATTCTTAAGTTTTCCTCATTTTCTCGAAGCATTCTGTGTGAATCGCGTATTTCATTTTCAGATCTTATTCTTTCCGTGATATCCCGCGCCGCAGCGAATATCACGGAACCGCGCGGTCTTGATCTCCATTCGATGTGACGGTATGAACCGTCTTTTGCTCTGTAGCGGTTGATAAAATTTACAACTTCCTTCTGGTTTGAAAGATCGGATAAAACAGCAAGTGTCGAATCAATGTCATCGGGATGAACAAAATCAAGAAACTGTCTGTTTTCAAGTTCTTCTATCGTATAACCGAGAACCTGCGACCATTGATTATTGACACGCAGAAACTTTCCATTGGTATCGGCGATACAGAAAAGATCAAGTGCGAATGAGAAATATTGTTCAAGCTCCTCTGATTTTGAAATGAGTTCTTTTTCTACACGTTTTCTTGAAAGCAAAAGTTTTGTCAGCGTTATTATCAGAATTAAAAGAATAAGAAATACTGCCGTTGAAATAATAACAAGCAGAGTATACCTTTCGTAAAATGAATACTTTCTATTTATGATTATACTGTCTTTTGGCAAAGCCGAAATAGGGATGGAAAATCTTTCAGCAGCATCGGCATCGAATATATATTTATTTCTGCTTTCAGTCTGAACTTTTGTCTGAGACGCGTCGATTCCGGATTTTATAATTTCTAGAGTTTTATCAGCTGCATATGTTCCCTGAATGATGCCGCTGTTTGCCTTGCCCCCGAGTACACCGAGACCTATATTTGAAGCTGATGTGGAAATTACGGGCACAGGACAATTCTGTGCAATTAGCGGATAACTTTCGGTGTTCAAATATGTTTTCCCGGTTTTATCCATATACCATGCCGGAGCAATCGCGACTGCATTTTTAGGAAGACTTTTCAGTTCATAAATAAGTTCTTCTGTTGAAAGAGTTTCTCCGTTTAAATAAATGTAGGATATATCAGGATTGTATTTTTCTGTCAGGGTTATTTCTGCACGTGTACCGAGTCCTGTAGGAGTGCCGTCCGTTATCGCGGCAATATATTTTGTTTCAGGGAAAAGCTTTTTTATAAGATCAATGTTTCCGGGTATGTCGAGATTTTCAATGATGCCTGAAAAATTCTCAGGCATATTTTCAGTTGATTTGATGTCGTTAACACCGCAGAAAACAACAGGAACGCCCGGGAAAATTCTGCCGCTGAATTTTTTTAAAAGATCAAATGCCGCATCATCTGAAACTATAATTACATCAGGAATAGTTTTCGTGTATTTTGATTCAAGACGTTTAAGAAAGGCGTTTATATTGGAAGAATCCGGAAAGCGTTTTGAATCCATGTATTCTATATATATTTCGGCGTCAGGAATTTCCTTTCTGATTGTAGTTACTGCAGAAGTTACAATTTCATCAGTCCAGTGAAAAGTCTGATGGTACGAATTTATTATCAGAATGCGGTTATGAGACGCAGAAGTATCTCCGGCTGTAAATTCCGGTAATGTAATCGACAGCATAAATGCTGTTAATATAACCGCTAAATTCAGCTTCATACTGCTCCATAATAACAGGGTAAAGTCATAAGTTCAAATCAATACAGACTTTACTGATTTTATCATGATTTAACGGCAGTATCAATAAAATTATATCAGGAAATATATCATGTATTTGAAGAATCAATAAAGAATGAATGACATTAATTTTATTGACTTCACTTAACATATATATAGCACTAGTCTCATGAATATAGAACAGCTTATTGATTATCTGAAGTTAAACAGCGGCTTCAACGAAAACGTCGTATCTTGGAATACCGTTCCGGCGAAGGACGCGGTGTATTCGGATTTTCCCGATTATATCGACAATCGTCTTGTTGAATATTATGTATCGAAAGGTATAGTGAAGCCGTATTCTCACCAGCGCGCGGCTTTTGATCATGCACGGAAAAAAAATGATTTTGTAGTCGTGACTCCGACTGCATCAGGAAAAACTCTGTGTTATAATGTGCCTGTTATAGATGAGATAATAAAAAATCCTGAATCCCGCGCGCTCTATATTTTCCCGACTAAGGCATTGGCGCAGGATCAGATGTACGAGCTTAACCGCATCGTTGAATCGCTTGAATTAAAAATAAAGACTTATACCTTTGACGGAGATACACCTGCAAACGCCAGAAAATCAATACGCGAGTCGGGTCATGTGGTAATCACGAATCCCGATATGCTGCACTCCGGGATTCTTCCTCATCATACTATCTGGGTAAAGCTATTTGAAAATCTGAAATATGTTGTTATAGACGAGGTTCATACTTACAGGGGAATCTTCGGATCGCATTTCTGCAATCTCCTTCGCCGCCTTGAGCGGGTTTGTTCTTTTTACGGATCGAATCCGAAGTTTATATTGTGCAGTGCGACAATTGCTAATCCAAAAGATCACGCGGAAGCTCTTACTGGTCGGAAAATGTTTCTGATAAATGAAAGCGGAGCGCCTTCGGGAGAAAAGAATTTCATCATTTATAATCCGCCTGTGGTAAATGAAAATCTCGGAATACGCCAGTCATCGGTCAAACTTTCTGCAGAACTCGCTTCAACATTTATCCGCAACAAAATCACTACAATTGTTTTCGCAAAAAGCAGAATACGCGCCGAGATAATTACAAACTATATAAAAGAAAAAACACATGCACGGCTTGCAGCGTACCGCGGCGGTTATCTTCCGGGAGAACGCCGAGACATCGAACACAAAATGCGCTCGGGTGAACTTGACGGAATTGTATCTACCAACGCGCTTGAACTCGGAATAGATATCGGTTCACTTGACGCGGTTATTTCAGTAGGATATCCCGGTTCTGTTTCATCTCTTCTTCAGCAGTTCGGGCGCGCTGGAAGAAGAAACTCTTCTTCAATTTCGCTTCTGGTTGCGAACTCATCAGCTCTCGATCAGTATATCGCTGAGAACCCTGAGTTTCTAACAGGCTTTCCTCCTGAAAACGCGGTAATAAATCCCGACAATCTTTTGATACTGCTAGATCATATAAAATGCGCGGCATTTGAACTTCCTTTTTCCGAAACCGAACGTTTCGCGCCGCACATTTCAACTACAAAAGAAATTCTCGATTATCTTGAATCCGAAGGAATCCTCAAAAACGCATCCGGCAAATATCACTGGATGAATGCGATTTATCCGGCAAACGAGGTTTCTCTCAGAAGCGCGTCGCATGATAATGTTGTCATCGTTGATGCGACTTCGGCAAACAAGGTAATAGGCGAGGTTGATCTTTCGAGTGCGCCGACACTGATCCACGATGAGGCGATTTATATTCATCAGGGCAGGCAGTTTTATATTGATAAACTCGACTGGGAAAGAAGAACTGCTTTCTGTCACGAAACCGATTCTGATTATTATACCGATGCCGAATGCAAGACGGACATTCACGTTCTTGCAGATGACCGGACTATGAAAAAGAATTCTTTTTCAATAAACTATGGAGAAATAAACATACGCGAGCAGGCGATGCTTTATAAGAAGATAAAATTCCGTACTCACGAAAATATCGGTTCGGGCAAAATTACTTTACCTGAGATTGAGATGCATACATCGAGTTTCTGGATTGATTTCGACGAAGAATATCTTGATTCATTCGGAGGAAAAGCCAATTCCGGTGCTCTTCTTTATTCAGTCGGTTACATTTTAAAAAATATAGCACCAGTGCATTTATTCTGCGATCCGTCGGATATCCGTTCGATAAGCATGAGCAAATCCTCTTTCAGCCTGAAGCCGGCATTGTTCATTGCAGATTCATCACCTGGCGGAAGCGGACTGTCTGCAAAACTATATGATATTTTTCCGGATATCGCGGTATTCGCGTCTGAGCATATCTCGCGCTGTTCATGCAAAGAAGGATGCCCCGGATGTATCGGGCCTTCCGCCGGCGGAATTGAAGGAGTAAAAAAAATTATATGCGCATTGCTGAAGGATTTGTCAAATGGACATAACCCAGAAACTGAAACTTTACACTAAACCAGCTCAGCCGTCGCGTGAAACGAAAGAATTTGACGCGGCGTCGATTGGTTTTCATTCAGTGAGCGGAGACTCGGGCAACATCGTCCGCAAAGAATCATTTTATTCTTTTGATGACATCAAAATTGATGAAGTTTCTTTTAAGCGTTCAATGAAATCATATCTGTCCATGAACGGATTCGACGATTCGATTGAACTTCATGAAATCCTTTTTCTCGATCTCGAAACCACTTCGCTTTCGATTGCTGCGGGGTCTATTCCGTTTCTGACTGGTTTTGCTTATTTCGATTCCGACATGTTGATAGTCGAGCAGATTTTTATAGAAGATATTTCAAGAGAGAAAAATTATCTCGATTACCTTCTTCCTTTTTTTGCCAACGCGAAGGCTGTCGCGACATTTAACGGCGCTTCATATGATGTACCATTGATTAAAAACCGCTACATGCTCAACCGTGTTTACGGTTTTCCGATGAAGATTCCGGTTATTGATATTCTCATACCTGTGCGGAGAATATTCAAAAAGCTTTATGAATCGCTCTCGCTCGGTTCACTCGAAAAAAACATTCTGGGGTTTGAGCGCGAAGATGATATCCCCGGTTTTCTGATTCCGGATGTATATTTTTCATTTCAAAGAAGCGGCGAAACAGACCGCATTGCGGCAGTTGCTGAACATAACGCGGTCGATATCGTATCCATGATACGTGTTTTCAGCATTGTGTCGTCGATTTATGAGTCGGCTTCCAATCGCGATTTTTCAATGATTGATACAGACCATATGAAAAATCTGGCGTCATCTTTATTTGCAAAGGACATAGATCTTTTTCTCGATATGGCTGATTTTCTCGGAGATTCGATTCTTGATGATGAAAATCTGTTTCAGAAGTTTTCTATCGCGCTGAAGCGCGAAAACGATTATGAAAAAGCCGTCGAATATTGGAAGAGCAACATGACGCTTTTCTCTCTGAACGAACTTGCGAAATACGAAGAGCATAAAACTTCAAATTATGTTAAAGCCCTTGAGTATTCAGAGACTGCAATGACTCTAATTGAAAAAAATGTTTATTCGGAAAACGGCGGAGAAATAAAAAATGCCGCCCGCTGGAAGGAGAATTTTGAAAAGAGAATTAAAAGACTGAAAGGAAAGATCGGCAATCATACCTCGTAGATTTCCCATGCTTTTTTATCTATTACAAGATTGTCATCCCAGTGTGCAAGCTCTGCTTTTTTTAGTCGTGCGAGCATTCTTGAAAAAGTTTCAGGAATGGTGCCTATTGCCGATGCCGCGTCCTTTTTGCTCATCGAAATATTATAGCTTTCTTTTATTCCATAGTTTTCCTTAATAAAGTTGAAGAATCTTTCTTCGACATCCATCGCGGAAAGAAAAAGAATTCTTTCATTCAGGTATCTGAGTTTTTTTATCAGAATTCCGAAGAAATCTGCTGAAAATTCCGCTTCACGCAGAAGCAGAAGAAAATTATCTTTTTTAATCGAAATGATTTCACTGTCTTCAATTGCGATACAGCTCGCCGGATACGCGCGGCTTTCAAAGATTATCACTTCGCCGAATATTTCATCCTGTGAAATTATCTTTACCGTAACTTCCTTGCCGTCGCGGCTGTTTTTGAATACGCGGGCCTTTCCGCTTTTCATGAGATAAAAAAAGTCGCCTTCATCCCCTTCGTGAAATACATATTCACCGGATTTAATCTTTTTTACGGAACATGCGCCTGCAATACGCGATGCGGAAATTCCGGAGAGGCTTGAAAACAGTTCTGTTTTTTTTAATTCATTTTCTATGCTCATGTTGACCTGAATCAATTACGTTTTTTGAAAGAGTGGTATATTTAATTATAACAGGTTATACTTTATCAAGCATATTATGGAGGAAAAATGAAAAGAAATATTATAAGAATCGACAGGGAAAAATGCAACGGATGCGGCGTGTGCGTTCCGGACTGCCCGGAAGGTGCGATTCAGCTGATTGACGGAAAAGCGGCGCTTGTAAGCGATCTTTTCTGTGACGGTTTGGGAGCCTGCATCAAGCAGTGTCCGCAGGGAGCGATAGAAATAGAAGAAAGAGAAGCCGAAGCATATAATGAAAAACTTGTAATGGAAAACGTAGTTAAGCAGGGCGCCGGTGTAATAAAAGCGCACCTGAAACACCTAAAGGATCATGCTCAGGATGATTTTCTTGCTGAAGCTGTAGAATATCTGAATGAACATAATTTACCTGTTCCGGATCTGTCAAATGAAGAAAAACCATGCTGTCCTGGATCAATGATGCGTGACAGACGCGGCGAGTCGGCTCCTTCGCAGGTTAATGTTTCGGCTGCTTCCGAGCTCAGACAGTGGCCGGTTCAGCTTAAGTTATTGAATCCGAACGCGCCTTTTTTTAAGAATGCAGATCTTGTAATCGCTGCGGATTGTGTTCCCTTCGCATACAGTAATTTTCACTCCAGATTTCTTAAGGACAAAATACTGGTTATATTATGTCCGAAGCTTGATCCGTATCAGGAAGAATATCTTGATAAGCTTGCTTCTATCATAAAGAACAATGACATTAAATCCATTACAGCTGTGCGCATGCAGGTTCCGTGCTGCGGCGGAATAAACTACTATATCGAAAAGGCTCTTGAAAAAGCAGGACGAAGCATGGCTATCAGGGAATATGTGATTTCTCTTGACGGTGAAATATTATAAAAATTTCCGGAAAAATTGGAAATCGTTTAAATAAAGGGCAAAAATATGATTTTTGCCCTTTATGATTAATTTAACATAAATTGAAAAGTTCTTGAAAATTTTAGCCTCTAAAATAATAGAACGTTATAATAAATTTTAGAGGTGAATTATGAGCGCGTCCCGAAGAGGATTATTCGCGAAGCTGAAATACTCATTTGACAATTTTATGTCAAAAGGCGGTCTTTCGGTTTTTTCCGCACTAATGCTGGTTTTCTTTTTGTCGTTTCTTCTCATGGCAGCAGTCAGATTTCTTGTAAACTCCCTTTCGCCAGATAACGGTTTTGATTCATTCTGGGCGCAGGCATGGCGTTCATTTCTTCAGATTGCAGATGCCGGATGTCTCGGCGAAGATACTGATTACGGTGTTTTCAACAAGGGCGTCGGTGTTCTTACGATATTCGTCGGATTGATCTTGTTTTCGAGTTTGGTTGCTTTTATCACGAGCCAGTTTGAGGCAAAGCTTGATGAGCTCAAAAAAGGAAAAAGTTCTATTATAGAAAAAAATCATACACTTATTCTCGGCTTCGGTGACAGAGTTCTTGAAATAATCAGGGAGCTTGTCATTGCAAACGAGTCTGAGCGTTCAGCTACTGTAGCGGTTCTCTCTGCAAGAGAAAAGGACGAAATGGATGATTTTTTCCGCGAGCGTTTAACCGACAGAAAGACAACAAAACTTGTAACACGATCCGGATCGACTTCAAGTATAAGCACTCTTGACAGAATGGCGGTTAAATATGCCAGATCGGTTATTATTTTAAACGATGCGCAGGTTGATGACGACAGTCATTCCAAAGAACTTGCCGATTCACGTGTACTTAAAACGATCATGGCAGTTGTTGCATGTACAGGTGAGGATAATATTCCTCCAATTGCTGCGGAAATTCATCTTGAATCAAAACGCGCTCTTGCGAAAAATATCTCTCCGAATGTAACTATTATAGATGAACATTCATTATTGGCAAAACTGATGGTTCAGACATCAAGAATTTCCGGTCTTGCTCAGGTTTATGATAACCTTGTCGGATTTGACGGCTGCGAATTCTATTTTTATCAGCCTGAAGGCGGCTTTTCCGGAATAACGTATCACGATTTACTTTTTCATTTCAGCGTATGTTCCGTTCTAGGTATCCGCAAAAAAGACGGTACGGTATGCCTGAATCCGCTTCCATCGACTGTTCTTGAAGAAGGTGATGAGGCGATTCTTGTTGCCGAAGACGATTCAACAATCAAGTATCTTAAGAAAAAAGTTGAAGTTCCTGCTGTTAATGCGAAACCGGCAGCTTCGCAGAAAAAGGATATTGAAAATCAGCTGATTGTCGGCTGGAGCATTAAGACACCTATCATCATTGATGAATACAGCAATTATCTTGTTGAAGGTTCTATGATTGACGTCGTGGTTTCTGAGATAACCGACGAAATAAAGTCGGAATTTGAAGCAGTGAAAGCGAAACATACACCAATTAAAATGAATCTTATCGCTGCTGATATCCATGATTCGGAGGTTGTCAAAAATCTCCGTCCTGAAAATTATGATAACGTGATCTTGCTGTCAGGCGACGGCGGCGATGCGGAAGTCAGAGATTCGGAGACTATTGCCCAGCTTCTCGGCTTCAGACATTATTTCAAGAATCTTGCGAAGAAAGATATCAAGACTCAGTTGATTACTGAAGTTGCGGATTCCGACAACATCGATCTTATAAAAGAAGTCGGAGTTAAGGACTTCCTCATTTCAAATCAGTTCATTTCGAAGATTTACGCTCAGATATCTGAAGCGCCTGCGGTTTATGATATCTATGATGATCTATTTAAAGCGGAAGGCAGTGAGGTTTATATTAAACCTGCTGAATATTTCTTTTCAAGCTTTCCGGTAGAAATCTCTTTTGCGGAAATTTGTGAAGCTGCGATCATGCGCAATGAAACATGTTTCGGGGTACGGCTCGCTTCTGAAGAAGATGATGCTTCAAAGAATTACGGAATTTATGTGAATCCTGAAAAAAGTCAGAAATTTACAATAACAAAAAATGACTGGTTTATAACTCTAGCAGAAGATGAATCATGATATTAAAGAAAGGCGGTTTTTGACCGCCTTTCTTTATGAAAAAAGATCAAAAAAAGTACTTGCCGATATTCAATTTAAAATCGACATATCCATTCAATATGACTGAATCTTTGACGGAGTGTTTGGATGAAAGAAATTGGAAAGAAAAGAGATTCAGATTTCCGCTTTCAGGGAAGACTTCAGCCTGAATTAAGCGGATTGCGCTGGAAACTGGCAAAAATTCTTTTTTCACGCGCGGAACTTGACGAAGATGCTGTTTCTCTGCTGAATGAATATAATGAAAAAGGCGCCGTTGTCATCGCGTCTCATGAGAGTTCAAATTTTGCGCTATTGATGATTCAATCCGTGCTTTCAAAAGCCGGAATAAAAAATCTTGATTTTGCTCTCGAATATAATCCCATAGTCCTGCAGTCGTTTTCCTACATATTCGGAAGAATAATGATGTGGGTTAAAAAAACACTTTTCCGCAGAAAATATCCGAATGTTTACGAAACCGACTATATCAAAAATCTTCTTCTTGAAAAGAGGGGAGTATTGTTTTCAATGCTTTCCCGCAAATTTTTCCTTAAACGTTATGTTGAATCAAAATATGATACCATCCTCTATCTGATACGTCTTCAGCGTTCACTTCCTTTTCCTATATTTATTATGCCTGAAATTATTTTCTGGAACAGAAACCCTGAACGTACTAATCAGTTCGTTCCGACGCCTCCCGCAACCGGAAACCGTTTCTTTTTTCTCAATCTTGTTTCGCAGGCAACGCCTTCGTATATTAAATTTTTGAAACCGGTGTCTCTTGCCGAAGAGCTTGAAAAGTTTAAAGAATTTTCTGATGAAAAATGCGCTAAGATGATAAGGCAGAATATTCTTGAATACATGCAGAAACATAAAAGAATAGTTCTTGGCCCTGTTCTTCGAAGCCGGAATGAAATTGCTGAAAAAGTTCTTTATCATGAAAACGTTATCAAAACGGCTGAAGAAGTTTCCAGAGAGGATAATATTCCGCTTCGCCGTCTCAAAGGCAGGGCTTTTAAATATTTCAGTGAGATTGCGGCTGATTTTTCGATAGTTTATATAAAGATTTTTGAACGCACAATTGATCTCATCTTTAAAAAAATATTTTCGGGCATTGTATGTGATGCTGAATCAATTGCCCGTCTTAAAGAGGCTGCAGAGAGAGGTCCTCTTGTTCTGACGCCGTGTCACAAGAGTCACATGGATTATATGATTCTTTCATATATTTGTTATAAGAATAAGATTACTTTGCCGCATATTGCTGCGGGAGTTAATCTTTCATTTTTTCCGATGGGGATAATTTTCAGGCATTCAGGTGCATTTTTTATCAGACGCACATTCAAAGGCAAAAAACTCTATACTTCAGTATTTAAGCAGTATCTCAAGACTCTTGTTGCCGATTCTTATCTTCTTGAATTTTTTGTTGAAGGCGGAAGAACCCGAACCGGAAGGCTTGTTTTTCCTAAAATGGGAATCATCAATTACCTGGTTGAGGCGATTGACGAAAACTACAACAAGGATCTGATATTTCTTCCGATTTCAATCAATTACGACAGAGTACCTGAAGAATCATCTTATATAAAGGAACTTCGCGGCAAGACGAAGAAAAGAGAATCCGTCGGAAGTGTAATCAAAGGCGGATCAATCCTCTCTAAGGATCACGGTAAAGTATATGTAAGTGTGGCGGAAGCTTTTTCTCTTAAAGAGGTGGAGTCCGCGGGGTTTAAAGATGATTTCCGTGTTGAGGAAATCGGTTATAGAATTATCAGCGGAATTTATTCCGTGACATCGGTGACTCCGGTTGCGCTCGTCACTGCGCCGATGCTTATGATGGCCATACGCGGATTTACACGCAAGGATCTTCTCCGTAATGTATTTTTGTTTCACGAATATCTAACATTTACGGGAGCCTTTTTTTCGGATACAACCCGTGACAAAAAAAATATCAATGAGATATTTGAATATGCAGTTAATTTATTTACAAAAGAAAAATTCATAGATAAGCTTCATTATGATGAACGCGAATCTTCCGAGGATTTCTTTGTAATTAAAACCGAAGCGCGTACTGCTTTATCTTTTTATAAAAATAGCATCGCTCATTTTTCGCTGGATATTTCAATGATATGCGCTTCTCTTCTTGTTCTGAAAAATAAACTCCAGATTATTACAATAGAGGATATTGAAGTTAAAATTGATTTTTTAAAGAATCTTATATCAAAGGAATACCTGATAAGATACGGTTTTGATGAGATATCTGAAAAGATAAACCGTATCATCGAGGGTTTTCTCATTCCTAAAAATTTCATTAAGCCGAAAGACGGCGGTTTTGTGATATCAGAGGAAAGCATTCAGGATATCGTTTTTTTCGCACGCGGACTGCAGGATGTTCTTGAATCATACTATGCATCGTGCGGCGCGGTTGCCGATATTCCTTCCGACTCAATAAGTTCAAAGGATCTCATGTCGGCAGTCAGAAAATACGGAATCGCTCTTTATCACACAGAAAAAACGCGTGCACCGGAATCTCTTTCTCAGCCGAATTATAATAATTCGCTCAAAAAGCTTTCGGAATACGGATTTATTAAGGAAATTTCTGATGATAAAAAAGGTTCATATTATAAAATATTAAAAAAAGCTTCGGTAAAGAATCTCAAGGATAATATTGAACTTTTTGTCAACGCACTTAAGTGATACATGCAGCGGTAATGAAATAGAATATGAATGAATTAGAATATGTTAATCATTTTCTCGGACTTTTTTTCTTTTCCGGATCACTCGCATGTTTTTTTTACGGATTAAAGCTGATATTTACTAACCCGCAGAGAAACGGGATATTTTTTTGCGGTAGTATCTTTATTGTTTCGGCATTTCTTTTTTTCGAACACTACCTTTCGAGTTATATGAATATTCCGGCGTCTTTTACTAATTGGAATTTTATAACCGTATTCAGCCTGTTTTCAAAAAATTTGAAATTTGTAATCGGACCCTTGAATTTTCATTTTTATAAAAATATCACGTCAAAAAAATCAAATTTCATTTCTGATTCTTTTCATTTTATTCCATTTACTGCAATATTTATTTTGATATTATTTTCTCTGAATGACGGTTTTATTATTTCAAATGACTTCATTAATTTTGATGTACTTCTTAAGTTAACAGAGATTGCTTCATTTGTTCACATGGCAATATACTTTATATACATTAGTATTGAAGTTTTCAGATGCCGCAAATATTACAGCAGCAATCTCAACCGGATTCTTGTAAATTTTTCTAAAATCCTGATTTTGATATTTGCAGTAATATGTTTCCTTCCGGTTTTCTGGTTTTACGGCGCAAAATTTGTTGAGGATGCCGTACTATTTTTGATTGTATCTATTTTACTGATTATGATTTATGTTCCTGCGTTCGATGTTTATTTTTTTATTGCTGCAGGAAAGGAAATAGCAAAAGCCCAGTATTCCAAATCGCATCTTTCTATGGTAAATCTGGAGGATCTTGGAAAAAAACTTGAATCAATTATGTGCGATGAAAAAATATTCTGCGACGAAGATCTTACTCTTAAACGTCTCTCAGAGAATCTTGATGTTACATCTCATCAGCTTTCTGAATTCTTAAATGTTAAAATAGGCAAAAGCTTCAAGTCTTTTGTCAATTCGTACAGAGTAAAGGAAGCTGTTTCTCTTATCGAATCGGGTGAAAAGCGGAATATTCTGAATATTGCTTTTTCATCGGGTTTTAATTCCAAAACGGCATTTTACAAGGCCTTTACGGAAGAAACGGGAGTTTCTCCGGCAGAATACCGTAAACGAATTATCGAAAATAAATTAAAATAATTTTATAGTAGAAGTCCTCGTTTATAAACCAGGTCGATTTTACAAAGTTGATATGATATTTTTCCGTTAGTAAAGGAGGAAAAATGAAACTTTTTAAAAGAGACTACTCACTTGATAATTTACGGGCAGTTCTGATACTTCTTGTAATATTTCATCATTCAGCTGAAGCATATACTTCAGGAAGCGAGGCATGGCCTGTAAGGGATGCGGCCTCTATAATAAACGGAATAGAAATATTCTCAACGGTTAATGCAGCTTTTTTTATGGGGCTGCTTTTTTTTATTTCCGGTTATGTAATTCCGTCGGCATATAAGAAATACGGTTCAAAGCAATTTTTTGTTTCAAAAATAAAGCGTCTTTTAATTCCGTTTTGTGTATTCGCGCTTTTTGTTTTTATTCCTATAAATTATGCTTTCGGAAGTTTCGATAACATTTATTCTTATGCGTCATATCTTATTACAGATAATGGAATTCAGTCATTTACGGGACATTTGTGGTTCATTCTTCATCTGTTTATTTACAGTCTTGCATATCTGGCATATGAGATAATAGCAGCAAGAAAAAATAATCCGAAAAGCAATTGGGTAATTCCCAAAAAACGAATACGAGCCGGGAAGTTTATTGCCGGAGTAATGGTTTTTATCGGAATAATTTCTGTAATTACGTTTATCGTAAGAATTCATTACCATATTAACTTATGGATTGTTTTTCTTCATGCCGTCAGAGTTGAACCGGCACATATTGTTCAGTATGCGTCATTATTTACTGCAGGTGTTGTATTTTCAAAAAATGAAATATTTGAAAGAATAACTGAAAAGACATCGCTTATTTGTTCAGTAATTGGATTTTCACTTTTTGTTTTAAGTTATATTTTGTATTTTTCAGGCGGATTTTTCGGTGAAAATATTCTCCGCTTTAACGGAGGGGATTCGATAAATGCTTTATATCGTCCGCTATGGGAAAATTCTCTTGTGGTATTTTTCGGAATCGGATTGATATATCTATTTAAGCGTAAAATAAATGCTGATTCGAAAATATGGAAATATTTAAGCTTGCACTCGTATGGAGTTTATATAATTCATGTTATACCTTTGGTCGGAATTCAGATGGCGCTTATGAAAACCGGAATTGATCCATTGCTGAAATTTCTAATTGCGTCAGCGGTTACCGCAGTTACCTGTTATTTTGATATTTGGTTATTGAGAAAAATCAGAATTATGAAGGAATACATATAATGATTTCCGGAAAGAAATACTTTTTTTTAGTACACGCAGAAAAATTGATTATTGGTTTCATTATTTTATTTCTGCAACTGACGGATATACTCAATGCCCAGGTTTCTCATTCGCAGGAATTGAATCTGACTACAAGTTCAGATGCGGAATTAAAAGCATCATTTTCGCATGAGATTGCCGTTCCGGTTCTAAATTCACAGAATGTTCTTTTTGCAAGCAATGAAATCGATTTCGAGTTCAGCGCATTTCTGTCGCCGATTTCTATTGGTATGGGCTTTGAAACTGTTTTTCGGCCGATTGCTTTTCTTGAATTTTCTGCCGGTACGGAGCTCGGCAGCGGATGGAATTCGCGTTTTGTCAGAGGGATTGCCTTAAACAAGCCTTCTGATTCTTTTGACAATGATTTTGTAAATAAATCCCTGAAAGGAATTGTTCATAAAGAAAAAGCCGGAGCGGCATTTCAGTTTGATCTTGGCGCGGTCATTCCGGGGGAATGGTCGCATGTTGTGTTCAGATCATACCATGAATATTATTATAAGGCTTTTTCGGCTGCGTCAAAGAGTGAATCATGGTTATGGGAAGCCGATGACGGTGAGAACAGAAACGGGACTCATTATTACATACAGAATGTAATAGGATACAAGATGCCGTTGATTATGGAGTTTTTCGGATTTATGTTTGAGGCTGAACGAAGTTATTATGATACTGAAAAGGGTGATCTTTCTGGTGAAAATATCTGGATCTATACTGCATCATGCATTATGAGTTTCCGCTCAGGCGAAAGTACTAAATTTAATCTGATAAGCCAGTTCAGAACCGTTCGGAATTATACCGATGAAACAGAAGACCGTGACTATTACCGCTCACGTGAAATAAATACGGATAAACCCCGCAAATGGGAATTTTACAGGATTATTCTCAGCATGACACATGAGTTTTAGTTTTTGCGGTATTTCTTCCTATAGTCTTTCGGCGAGATTTTTTCTGACGTTTTGAAGCATCTGTTGAAATGCGAGAGATTTCCGAATCCGACTGCAAATGATATTTCGATTATCTTGACGTCTGTTTCTGCGAGCAGACGTTTTGCTTCTGTTATTCTTATCGCGTTAAGATATTGCGGAAAAGAAAGGCCGGTATTTTTCTTTATTATTTTTGATATTTTCAATGTATCCGTGTTGGATAATTCCGCAGTTTTTTCGACTGAGAGTTCCGGGTCGGTGTAATTTTCTGATATGATGCGCAAGATAGTCTCATGATCGGTGGAAATATTATTTTTGAATTCGATTTTTTTATAATCATAAAATAAAGTTTCTTGTTTGGATGAAAATATATTTTTGCGGAAAATGTATGTAAGAATTAGATATAACATTGTCAATACAGCAAAAATAAACCACTTGCGTTTACCTGACTTGTAAAAAGTTATTTCATCAATTTTTACTTCATCCTGAATGTTAAATCCGAAGCATTCAGCGTTTTCGATATTTACAGCCGATATGCTTTCAAAATCGGGCTTGATGCTCTTGTCGAAAGGGTTAAGTTCATTTACTTCGTACCACCATTTTTCAACGCGGAATTCTGATAAGGATATATCGAATGATTTGATTTCTTTTGTGACAGGGATTTCTTTTATCAAATACATGCTTGATAAGGGTTTGGAGCTGATACTGAAATTTTTAATGAAAGAGATAAGAATAAAACGGAGTTTTTCGGATTTTTTAGAACTGATCTTAATTTTTACTGAATCAAACTTTTCCAGATCAAGGAATTCTCCTGATGTAATCTGCAGTCCTGTGTATGGTGTTTTGTATCCTTTGCTAAGAGTGTACTTCATGATGATGGAATTGCCTGTTGATGAGAATTCATCAATTGAGGATTTTCCGCCTTCAGCAATATCAGAAAAAGAAGCATGGCGGAAACTTTCATTCGGAAAAATTGTTAAAGGAGCTAGACGAAGTGAATGAATCATCATAATTCCCGCAGATATAAATGGCAGAGATAAAACCAGAGAAAGTTTTAAGATTCTAAATTTCATTAACACAAACAAAACAATATGCTGTGATTTTGAAAGTATTTTTTATAATAAAAAAAATAATGCAAAGTTTTTTTTCAAAAATGCGGAGAATTATATTGCCGGACAATAACAATTTAACAAAGGAGAAACCAATGAATAAGTCAAAAATTGTTATTATTGCATCCATTTTTCTCGTTTGCTACTGCAGTGCTTCTGCTGACAAAAGAGAACCCGACACCGATATATCCCGAAACGGACCGTATGAGGTAAGCGGGGACCCGTTGCCTAAGTATGATCTTTCTGCAGAAAGTGTATACGGATTTTCGCAAACTGCAAACGGCAGCGAAGACTCTCAGGTGTACGCTCTTTCTCCGGATATTAATATGAGAGCATGGCAGAAATGGGAAACTGCAGGCATTAAAGAATCACATTTTAATAAATCATATATTGCTAAATGCCGTTCTCAGAAAATATTATTTGTCGCCGGAGGAACCGCTTCAGTTGTTTTTGAAACTGAAGCTCCAGACAGAGAAACTTTTCTGGAATGGATAACGCGCGATTCTTTCGGAAAACCTGTTCTTCACAGCGAAATAGTTCCAAATGCTTACCGCGCATCAATGGCTAATCCGTCATACCGTAAATATCTTATACAGATAATGAAAGTACAGATTGATGCCGGTGTTGACGGGCTCTTTCTCGATGAAGCCAATTCAGGCGGATATAACGGCGGACCGTCGCACAATTACAATGGTAATGAAGGTTATGATGATTATTCCATTGCTGATTTCAACCGATATCTTATGAATAAATATCCGTCTTATACTGCATCTGACTGGAAATCAAAGTTCGGTATGACTGATGAAAACATTATCAGAAGGGATATTGCCTATGATGATCTTGAGTATAATTTCAACTATAGAAAATATCTAAAAGAGAAAGGATTTTCAGATTATCCGCGTGATGCCGCTAATCCTCTTGCGAAGGAGTGGGGATTCCCGACAGCTAACCGCATTGATTCAGATGATGATTCATTTTCATCATCATATATGATTCTTTACTGGAAGGAAATCGTAATTGCTCTCAGAAATTATGCCAGAAATAAATATTCGAAGGAAATTTTGATTACTTCAAACGGCATTTTCCCGTTTACGGATTTTAACAGCCTGGGGCTTTATAATTATAATACGGATGACAAAGGAAAAGAGGCTGACTATGTTCCGGTAGTTTCCGGAAAACTGAACGGAGCCAAGTCGCTGAAAAACGTCTATCTCAGTCTTTATGAAAGAAGCAGAAAGACTTCCGGGAATGTTCCTCTTGTTCTTTTCATTGACTGGCCGTGCGAAATGATGAGTAATTATTATAAGTTATCCGCGGCGCAAAAAAAAGATTTCTGGCGGATATATGCCGCCGAAGCTTATTCGTGCGGATTGTATTTTGCTTTTCATTTAAGAACAGTTATGCCGGGAGATCCGACATCAACGGATTCCGGAATTCTTGATTTTCTTAAAGATTATTCATCATTTTATAAAACAAATGGTGAAGTATATGAAAAAAGCACAAATACAGGCTTGAGTGCAAGTCTTGATAAAAATGGAGTAATGTATAATGTTACTGCAAGTTCTGATAAGGAAAAATATTATGTTCATCTGGTAAATCATAATTATTCTTCAGTGATTTCTGAACAGAAAAATGTTTCAGTAAACTTCCGACCTGATTTTGCGCCTTCAAAAATCAGCTCGTTAAGCCCGGACGGAAACGCGGATGTTTTAATTCCGTTTACTAATTCGGGCGGATCTGTTTCTTTCACTGTACCGGAACTTTTATATTATAAGGTTGTAGTTGTTGAGAAATGATTTTGGACGGGGAGGTTTCTGAATGAGAATCTCCCCGTTTTCGTTAATTTGTTTGTTCGAAAATTTCATAAAGATAATATCTTTCTTTAAGTGAAGGATTTGCTTTAAGTGCAAGCATGTTAAGAATAGCGAGTTTTTCATTAATGGAATCAATGTCAATAGTGTTGGATTCGTCCATGGTTATAGCGGAATTTTTACAGCATGAAGAATATTCAATGTTTCCGTTTTCATCCGCGAATCTAACCGGCAAACCGTGTGTACGGCATATTACGGGGCGGAATTCATAAATTGAGCAAAGACCGCTTTTTAAGAAAAAGCATCTTCCGCGGTCTTTGTTTCCGCTGCATTCCGGAAGATTTAATATTTTTCCTTTAAGAGCGGCAAATTCCCCCGCGCCGATTGTGAAATTGACACAGCATTCATCGCAGCCCGCACGGCAGACTATTGAATCTCCGTGAATACTTTTGACATGAGTGCAGAGAACTTCAATCTGCGCAATAAGTGTCTGATAAAGATGTGAAATATTCATGTAATACTTCTGAAATAACACCGTTAATTTACAAGAAATTAAAAAAATGCCGTAAAACTGTTTGACTTAAAATCTCTGAAAACTGTTCATAAATCAGTAAAATCAAATTTCGGAGCAATCTTATGGATTCTAGTATGATTCTCAACATTTTCCAGGGTATAAAAACAATGGGAATGTCTTTTTCTCACGATCCGCAGATGGCAATTGCCAGAATCGGATTGATACTTCTCGGTATGCTTCTGATATACCTCGGTAAAAAAGGTATACTTGAGCCTCTTTTGATGATTCCAATGGGTCTTGGTATGGCCACTGTTAATGCGGCGGTTATGATGTTTGATCCGCTTGGACTTCACGGCGGAATGGGAACTTTGTTTCTTGAGCCTCAGGCCGGAAGCGCTCTATCAAGTACTTTTCAGGCTGCCGGAGACACCGCAGCTCTTGCGGCGAATGCCGCTGCCAGTTCAGATATAATGTATATTATGGGTATCGACTGGCTTCAGCCGATTTACACTTTTACATTCGGTAATGGTCTTATCGCGTGTCTGGTTTTCATGGGTATAGGCTCTTTACTTGATGTAGGATTTATCCTCAGAAGACCTTTCTTGAGCATGCTTATAGCTCTTTTTGCTGAGCTCGGTACTATTATGACTCTTCCGATTGCCCAGGCATTCGGATTTACTGCGAAAGAAGCTGCTGCGATATCAATTGTAGGCGGTGCAGACGGACCGATGGTTCTTTTCACATCGCTACAGCTCGCTCCTCATCTTTTTGTTCCGATTGCTGTTGTAGCTTATCTCTATCTGGGACTTGCCTATGGAGGATATCCGTATCTAGTGAAGCTTCTTATTCCTAAAAAGCTTATGCAGGTTCCTGTCGGTCAGCTTAAAAAGGAAAGGGAGATATCATCCGGCGAAAAACTTCTTTTTGCTGTTGTTATATGTATTCTTCTTTCGTTCCTTCTTCCGGTTGCGGCGCCTCTTATCTTCTCGCTTTTCTTCGGTGTAGTAATAAGAGAATCCGGAATCAAAGTTTTCCATGATCTTTTAAGCGGTCCGGTTCTTTATATTGCGACAATGTTCCTTGGAATGATTCTCGGAATTCTTTGCGAAGCAAATACCATTATGGATAAGAAAGTTCTTCCTCTTCTTCTTCTTGGTATGCTTTCTCTTCTTATTTCCGGTGTGGGCGGAATCATCGGCGGTTATGTTGCTTATTTCATTTCAGGTAAAAAATACAATCCTGTAATCGGTATTGCCGGAGTCAGCTGTGTTCCGACAACCGCTAAAGTTGCCCAGAAGATTGTTTCTAAGGCAAAACCCGGTCTCATCGTTATGCCTGAAGCTCTCGGTGCGAACGTCAGCGGTGTAATAACAACTGCCATTATTGCAGGTATATTCTGCAGTATGCTGAGCAAGTGAGGTAAATATGAAAGGTTTAGACATATCATTGATGACTTATCTCATCACTATTATCATAGC